>JADMIO011875002.1_pt1 | contig 53685 bp, 49 predicted proteins | sample 8958161 | NCBI WGS metagenome assembly JADMIO01 (sample SAMN16585339, study PRJNA669376) | soil metagenome | isolation source: Crop rotation soil | place: USA: Cullars Rotation, Alabama | collected 2011 | reverse complement strand
GGCCGCGACTTCAAGTCACGTGAATTCCAAGCTTCGGATCCCACTGTGCTGGAAAGTCGATAAACCACGAAGCGACTACTAAATCTTGCAAATGAGTATTTGGCAGGAACCAAAAAGGCTTTTAGCGTAGGGATATTGTAGTGAAGCAATACATAATAGTGACGCGAATGATTTTGCGCGAGTTTAGCTACGGCTGGCTCCCCGAGGAAGTTTTTTTCGTCAATCGTTAGATCAAACGGTTTGACACTTTTATCTTTCATTCGATCCAATCGCACACCAGCCATAAAGCGGTCGCTTGATTTCTGTACCGTTTTCGTAACGGTCGAATTACCTTCCGGTTCAATGGATAGCCCGGATTGATATCTGATTCACTGAACGCTTTATCGCCACTAAGCGCCCAGAGAATTATTGTCAATCCTAGATTGTATCGCAGCCGTGGCAATTGGCACTCCTAATACCGGTGATTTGATCCGTCACTGAGCCAAGATATGCAAATGCCCCACCTAGCGAATCAAACTTCGATCTCACCATAGGCGATTAAAATTGGCAAGGGCCACACTAGATATACTTGATACATAAAGTCCTTAGTTCTCGCGCTTCCGACTTTACCGATGGGAGTTTCTGTTTCTTGTAATCTACAACCAAATACCTCGGTGGCAAGCACATTATATTGAGGAGAACCTTCGCGTCGTACACGGTTAATTGATGAATAAATTCGGCTATCGTTATTCGCTTCGCGCAACGCTGTTCTCGTTTTGCTCGCGGGCCGCATGATCATCCTCATTGGTTGCCTGAGTTGCTATCATAGGTTGCGAGCTAACGGTTTCAGCGTCCACAGTTTCTGGTTGTCGGGCTCGCGGACTACTGTCTGTTGGACCAATCATGTCTAACAAAATGCTCCGGACTTTTTCGCGTTCGTCCGCTGTTTTTGCTTCAACGTTTTCGGCGAACTGGGTGAATTCAGAAGGTGACAAAATTAGTTCGCGCGCGCGTTCAGGCGTCTCAGCTTTTGTTCGCACATTCACGCCAAAGCTCGCTTCTCTATATGTCTTTCCAATCGCACCGAAGACGCTAGCTGTAGTCTTAAGGGTCCAGTTTAGTATTGATCTGGCAGTAAAGAAGCAGCAGACAAGTATCGCAAAGCAAATGAAGCCCAGCGTAGCCCCCGTAAAGAGAAAGACGGTAGACACCAAATTGAGCGTGGGCTTAAATTCCGGCTTGCCGGTGGTTTGCTGAATTACGCAATTTGAAATGTGTCCCCATATTGAAAGTGGCATTGGACTACCGTCAGATATTATTCGCAGATCTATACTGTCGCGTGGATTTAGTGCTACGGCTCTAAGAAAAACCTGGGCTGAAGAGTCAGAAGTTTCATCGGAATCTAGACTTGGAGCGCGTAATTGTATTTCTGCTAGCGGGCGCGATGGAGGATTCATGTTTATGACTGTGCATGCGAGAATCCGGCACTTCGAATTGCCCGCTTTGATTAGAAGCCCTTTGCCAAACCCTTCGAATCCATCAGTGTAGGAGTCAATTTCTATTGGCTTGGAACCGCTGTTCTCGACATGAACTTCAGTTAGGTGCGGAGTTTTTAGGGGTACAGCGTTAAATCTCAGTTCGAGTTTGCTGTCACTCAGGGTTTTCAAATCCACGAGCGACTCATTCCTGGTAATCAGATAAGTTAACATGGGCGAGCTAAAGTAGGATTGCCAGCCGATCCACAACGTCAGTACTGCCCCTGCACCCCCGAGGAGGCGCAACCAAGGGTTTGCTAACCATCGGTCTATCTTATCGTTTACGGATCGACGTGGTTCGTCCGTTGCAGGTGAGTCGTCCACGGCTTTGTACCAATCATTAAGGATGTCTACTCAATGATAGATCAGCACATGGGAAAGTGATCAACGCTCCGCGTGGGCTTGAGCGTTAAGCAAGAGGGGCGGATGCAGCTGGACTTCGAATGGTGCGTCAGTCTCGTATGTCTTGCAAAAGCGTTCCGCGCCGATTGGGTTATACTGAAATTAGCGCCGATTTGAAATATCAGCTTGCGGGCGCTTTAAGAATTCAGCTAAAGCGAGGTGCATTTATGGCTATTGAGTCGCGCGGATATGATCCGCGGATGGGTCGTTCCGAACAGCAGCTTAAGTTGTTAGGAGAGAATCTGGATTTGATTCTTGAGCGTGCGGACAGGATTGTTCGGTGCAAGGACTACTTCTTTTGCGCGCCGGAGTTTGCGTGGTGCTCGTGGGCTTGGGTGGATGGGGATGGTCCGTTGCCGATGGGGTATTTGCTGCTTGGTTGGAGTGAGGGTGTGTTGGCGGAGGCGTGTTCCGGTTGTGGTGGCACGCTGTTGATTGTGAGTTTTGGTGGGTCGATACTCAATGCGACTGGGCGGACAAACTAAATGCGCCGAGCCGGCCAAAAACTACGCGATTGCTCGGCCAAATTCGTGCGATCGCCGGCCAAAACTCTGCGAATATACAATCGGGCTAACAAGACAGTTCAGTTTGCAAAAGATCTCGGGTGGGAGCTGCCGGCGAACAATCCTGAGAGTAACTGTTTGGCCGAAGCGTTCGTTAAGCGTGAAGTGGTTATTGCGATGTTTACTGCACATTTCTAAAACAGCTAGTGATGTCACAGTAGGCGAGGGGCAGATCAGGCCAATTTGGGGACCGGGTCGGTTTGGTCCTCAATTATGCAGTTGCCTCAGAAATGCAATGCGTACTCCGCAAATTTCGTTGTTTGCGTTAGATCTTGCCGACCACCCCGGTGACAGTAAGGGTATCGTTTACAGCTTGTTGTGCATAAAATGTGGAGAATGCACTTGTCACCAGGCTGTGGCGAGAAATGACCCGAATCGTAGATTCCGTATTCTTTTCTACGAGTCTATAACTGTTTTCATCGGAATGCAAAACGAGCTCAAGTTCATTTTTCATCAGAGCTTTGAGTATTTGAGCGCAAGATTCGATCGACCTCACAACAATCATTCCGTTTAACACTCCGGAGCTAAGAATCACTTGTAAGGCAAGTGGATGGTATTTTCTGAAAGTAGCGGATCGTTTCTCAAAATTGACCGCATTCGCGACGAGAATGCCAATTACGTCATCGCGCAAATCGGGATCGATGGGAATGTCCTTCTGTTCCTTGATGACCGAGTCCAGCCAACCGCGGTATCGGGCCTGCTTGTCACGATTCAACTCTTCATGTTTGTTGTAGGATTCCTCGGTCGACGGAGTAGCCTTAACGCGATGCGCTTCACCGTACAACGCAAAGTCCGCCCAATGGCTCCTGATGCAGTTTATAAATGCCGAATCGCTCATCGGTCCGAGTTGGCACTCCAGTGTTTTTGAGAACAATGCTTGCTCGTCTAGCGAATCGTCAATCTCGCTACCTTCCTGTTGCAGCGAGGTAATCAATTCGCCTTTGTTTTTTCGTCCCATGACCTCGGAATCCAGATCAATCTCCGGTACAACAAGTTTGGGCACATACACTAGAACTGGCTTACCTTGACCAAGTGCAACCGATGCCTCCGAATCTTTGCCAAAGGAGTCTTCTTTCTGAGCAATGTAGATCGTAAAATCCGCACGTCGAAGCATGAGCGCTTCCACCAAACCTTTAGCGACTCTGTCGCCGATCCAGGACTGCGTCGGATTGAAGAAGCGCAACTTCATCTCTGACAAAAGATCATGTCTAAACAACTTAGTCACGAACCTGTTTACTGACACAAAATCAGCGGGCGATCTCATTGACGTCGCAACATATACGTCCAAGTAATCGGCCGCTAAATACCGCGCCAGATTGCGTAGACCCGCTTCATGACACCGTTCGATCTTTGCGAGATCGTTTTCTTCTTTGGGCGCTATTAATTCCGCTTCTCGTCTTAGTGCATCTGGATCTTGAGCGAAGAGCGGCGATAGTAATCCGTGAGCAAGTGATGAGTTCAGCTCACGCAAATGTGAGTCCATTTTTCGCTTTTCTTTTTCCGCTACACCGTCAAAAACCGGTTTATTTTCTGACAAATTGCGCGCCAGCTTTTTCAGGAAGTTTGAAGTTTCAACCCGTATGTCACGTTCTTGCCTAATTGTCCCAGAAGATATGTATCCCAACCAAGCCAGCTCATCTTCATCCATGACTTCAATCTCATTCCAGTCTTTGCGCTGAAGATACTGAGTCACTTCACGAGACCTTAGGGGAAGTAACACTTGGCTGAGTGACTCGGCAGTATTCAGAATGTAGTATGCATTCGACAGGCTATTAAAGAGGCGAATTGCTATAGACTGATACTCTCGCACCGCATCGGCTATCTTGGGAAGCCCGTGCAGTTTGTCTTTAAAAAACCTGTTGAAAAATTCGACCGACATGGGCGGGCGAACGTCGTAATTTATAAGAAGCGAATTTAGCTGTGACAAAGCTTGGTCGTTAGTTAAGTCGCTGCGCAGAAATCGAAGAACGGACTCTTCTGCCACCTTACGGCTCGTCTCATCCAAATGTCTCAAATTCACCACTCGGCCAATCAGTTCCGTCAACGTGTGCTCAAATTGAACCACTTGTGCAAAGTCGGGATCAGTGTACCGTTCCCAAAGAAACCTTGGAATAGCCAAAAACTCGCATATCGCGTGCAATACCATTGGATCTGGCACACGAAGACCCTGTTCCAGGTGTGAAATGACGGACCTGTTTGGAAGCTCTTTGCACTCCTTCACGAGTTGATCCTGAGTCAATTTCGGCTCGCGGTAAGCTTTTACAACACTACCAAGGTCCCGTAAGGTAAGTTCCACTATGCTCGCTCCTGTTTCAGCTTTCCGTTCCTTCCAAATTATGGACACTCGTAATTTATGCGTATAGCGATCGCAGCGCACTTCTAATGGCAGCTGTTCCCAACCGCTAACGCAGATTGTTATTGATCTCGTTTAAATAATTGGAAATCTCATTGAATCCTTCCGGAGTAGGATGCATTCTTAACGCGGCCATAAACATGCTTTGTGCAGCTCTAAGATTGCCTTTTTGATAGTACCGAACTCCGTTATCCCGCATTCTCATCCAGCTAGGCTGCGTTGCCGGTTGCGTTGACTGGTCCGCGGAGCCTGAATAGGTGCGCGAGTGTGATGTTTGTGTAGGCGACACGATCTCACTACTGACCGCGCGCGAGTATGTAGCAGTTGGAACCGTCTCGTTCTGATACGCACTCTGCTCTGACGGTGTACCATTTGGCACTTTTCGAACAAGGTCACCAACTGTCGGCATTGAACCCTGCTTTAATTGGGCTAGACAGAAGTTTTCGGAAGAATTAGAGACAGCAAGTTCGCAAACTGGTGCCGTAATACCGCGGCCGACACGTTGCAATTTTGCACCGGTGAAATTCGGCAAAGGTCTGTCAACCCACAACACATCGCGCGTTTCGATACCTGCGTTCTTGCCAGCATTAATGCAAATCAACGGGTCATCGAGATCCTGAACTGCGCCTCGGATGCGAAATGATAGCGCATCATCTTCAAGCTTCTGACCGGCCGATTGAATCTGGGCAACAACTGGATCTACAACAGCGTATGCTGCCTCACCAGCTGCGGTCGTCCCGAACGCGGCAGAATTGAAATCCCCAAAATTTTGCTTGTGTTCCCATAAAGTAGCTGCAGAATGTTTCGACTCCCCAGTTCCGCTTGCAGTAAGCACTATGTTTCCGGTTGCGATCTGAACTACCTTAGCTTCGATTACAGCTTGTACTTTTCCACGATTAGGAATGTTTGAAGAGAGTGACCCTAAGATTCCCGAGATTGATCCGGCGTACGGCACCGATACTGACGGAATGGATCGCGCGGCGGATAAAGCCACGCGTCCGCTTCCACCGTTATTCATTACTAGATCGAACTGACTGACCGTACCAACGATTACAAAATCTGCATCTTCTTTTCGAGCAAGGTCAACAATTTTGGAAAGATCACGCGAACGCGACGATTCCCAACTCGATTCCTGAATCTCAATAATGTGCGCTTCTGAAGTTGATCCATCCGAAAGTTTTGAGGTCAAAAGACTAGCAATACCGCGTCCAATGTCAGGGCCGCCGCTGCGCGCACGGCAATCGAAGGGAACCACGGCGAACTTAATTTTCACCGCAGCGCTTGCGGGCACCGTCGGCGAGAACGCGATCCAGCCTATTAAAAGTAATGGTAATATCCGAGCCTTAGGTGCACTCATCTTGTTCCTGCACTTGACCTGCATGCTGTAACTGGGTAAGAAGTATAAATGATACAAACCAATATTGTCCTTGGGATGTGCAAATAGGCGGCGCGATGATGCGATCGGCACACATTCTGATTTTCGCTCTGGGGATCGTCTCGACGTTCTCCTCGGGCGTTTGTGCAGATGAACCGAAACTTCTGCGCGGAACAGTCGAAGAAAATGAACTTGCACGCACACGTATCCGCCGGTTTGAAGAAGCGACAGCCCTGCCGACCGACCACGTCGGCCATGACAGTGGATTGAGCACACCTACTCGAACGCGCTTGCACAGAGCTGCTAGCACTAACTCTGTCCCCTTTGCTGAACGCCTGCTACCGGAATTTGCGAAGGTTGATCAGGACTTATTCGTAAAGCGATCTGAAAAACCTTATGATCTGGAAGCCGAGTCTAATTCGCGCGAACTTATGCTCGCATGGGAAATGTGGCATAAGCAGCTAGCCGAGGCAATGTACAAACGAGTTAGAATCGTAGGTGAGGGCGGTTGTGCCTACAAACTAACCATCACGCGCGATCATCATCTCTCGATTGCGATTGTCGGATCCATGGGGAGCCCGCTGTTAAAGGAAGAAATTGTCAGCGCTGCACGATCCTTGGATGGGAACATTGGTCTCAGTTTTCCACAGGGGTCTCAACGCAAAGTTGTTAATGAATACCTTTCAATCGTGTGTGGACGAAATGTGCGGCCGGGTTTCAATTGGGAACGTGGCGACTTTGAAAAGATACGCCAGTCTTGGTGATGTCACTTCGTCTGCGCAAGAGTTCGGACTTTGTCAAAATTCACGACGAAGTCATGACTTTCTGCTTGATACCACGCAGGTAAATGGTCCAATTGCACGGTCTTTATTGCTGCCTGGGCTCTAGCATCGACATCTGCATCTCCCGACGACCTCAATAACTCGACGCGCACGACCTTGCCGGCCTTATCGATCGTAGCCACAACAATTGTCCCTGTGCGATCGCTATCCCAAGCGTCGGCAAGCTTCAATAACATCTTGCTTTTGTAGGCTGCAAGCAATGGATCTGGAACGTTATCATCAGCGACACGTTTCATTCCAATAGAGTTCATTCGTTTGCTGAGTTGCGCGCGAGCAAGTGCTTTATCTAGCGCTATTTTTTGTTCCTGTTCGGGCGTAGAGATTGTTGCCTGGCGCAAGAACGTGCATGCGAGTTCAGCATCCTGCCTTGCCGCAATGGAAAAACACGCTTCAGCTTTTTCAGTCTCACGCTTGTGAAGCAGGATTAGTCCTAAGTCAAGCCAATTGATTGTCGACGTTGGTTTGCATGCGATTGCAGCCATGCAATGTTGTTGCGCCATGCTCCAATCTTGATTTTGAATTTCGAGCCTTACTAAATCTAGGGTTTCGTCGGGATCCCAGGGATTCAGCGAGAAAGCTTTGCGATAATCTGCAAGCGCGTCGCCGAGCAGTCCTTGCTTGGATTCGCGATTGCCTCGTTTGTGGTACGAATCGATTTGATCAATCAATTCAGCATGTGGATCTGGTGCTTGCTTCCGAATCGCGGCAAGATTGCTTTCAGCGAATTGCATTGATGCTCCGTCGCCAGATTTTTCGGCTTGTATCAGCTGTTCAATTGCAACTCGGGCTTCGGCAATTAAGTTGCGTGCAGCCCAAGAAACCGAGTCTATCCGTTTGGGAATCGCAGCTGGTACTGCGTCCATCGGCACGATCTCTCCTGGTCGCCGTGATGGAAACCGGTCGGAATCGTTTTTCGAGCTAGTCATTCGGGCCAGTTCGGATTTGTAGATTTGGTTGTCCGGCTTAAGGCGAACTGCTTCTTTAAAATGCGCGATAGCGCTTGACTCGTCCTGTAAGTGGCGATAACACTCCGCTAGCGCGAAATGAGCTCTGTCATTTGTGGGCGCCGAAGCTAGAATCTTTTCCAAAGCCGATTTAGCGGCGGAATAGTGACCAGCTCGAAATTCCGCGCTTGCCTTCGAGACATTGTCGGCAATATTCTCTTTCGGTGGCTGCTGTTTAATTTTAGCGTTGATGTTTTTCACGGCAGTTGCAATTTCAGCATCGCCAGGTTTGGTGGCACTAGCTTTCTCGTAAAATCTGCGAGCAGATTCCAGATCTCCACGATCTTCGGCGAGGCATCCGAGACTGAATGCTGCGTCCGTATTGTTGGGGTCGAGTTGCAAGACTTTCTCGAATAAATCCCGGGCTTTTTCGATTTGCCGCTTGTCGTAAGCGTTTACCGCTTCTGCTAAGACCAAGCGGAAATCTGTTTTCGCAGATTGAATCTCCCCGAGTGCGGGCGCGATGACACCCGGCTTCGGAGCCTCATGCGATTGCTTAATGGCTGGAGTTTTGGCGCTTGTTCCATATGCAGCTTCGAGCCTTTGTAATCGCGCCGGAAGCGCGTCGTTCGGATATTCCTGTCCCAACAATTCTCTCTCAAGCGCACTGATTCTACCTGTAATAGTTTGACCAGCGGATGGTTTACCGAAGGCGCTTCCTTCAAGTTTCAGAATGCGTTGCTGGACCGTCGATTGTGTTCTGTTGGGCGCAACGGGCGGACTCTCCGCCATTGCAATCGATACGCAATTGCTTATGGCGATCGCAAAAACAAAAAGGAACTGCGGTTTCAAACTGTGGTTACTCGGCATCACTCTCTATCGTTATGGATCGAACAAGGTCTGTATCCCACCAGTTTATTCCGAAATTGAACAAGATTTCCGCTTAACAACCATTGGTTGATTGAAATCGAAGAACGTCCTGCGATACTCTTCTGCTGATTTTGAATCCCAGAGGTGGAGATGACTCGGACAATTCTTGACGGATTTGAGCGAGGACTGCTATTCCGGCTGACCCGGTTCGTAGCAATAACAGCGATAATCCTGTTAGCAGCGGTCATTGTCGCATCGGGCGTCGCCTTATCGTTATACTTACGTTCGACTAGTTCTGCGGTCACTCCGGATGAAATTGTAGTCGGGCTAAAAACACAGCGCGCTGAGTCTCGTGACAAAGCACCAGTAGCTCCTACCCCAGGTTTGCTTGAATCGTCCGATGACTCGATTAAGGTGCCATTTATTTTGCAGAAATATCTAAGTACTCCGCAAAACATGCAGACACTAAAAGGATGGCTGAGTGGGCTGACTGCGGATGAAAAAACAAACTTCCTCTCTGAACTCGCATCTGTAGTTGTTGTCGCTGAAAAAGAAAAGCTTGATCCGATTGACGCGATAAACAAGTATCGAACTATCAAGCTGCAGCGGTTAGCCGAGAACAAGTTAAAAGAAACGCAGCGCAGTAATTACATGTTTTACTTCGCCGGTGCAATTGCCACTGGACTTGTCCTAATAAGCCAGTTAAGTCTCGTTTTGGTCTTGTTGGCGGTCGAGAGAAATACTCGCCAGGTTGCAGCCTCATGAGATGGAATATTTCGGTTGTGGCTACAGTAATGATTAGTGTCTCAGCTCTTACATCTTGCGCAAACCAGCGTGAGGCACTGCGCCAAAGTGAATTTCCAGGTTTTGAACAAGTGTCTGAAAAAGGGGACGGTTCCAGTTTCCTGGTAGATCCGAGTAGTATTTCGGCCCAAGGTAATGGGGCAGTTCAGTTTCGATTGTTGCAATTGCTTCCCGGCGGTTATGCAATTCAAAATGCGTCAGTCACCGCGGACAATCAATTTGTTAGCGAGGACGGCACCAAATATCAAAAAGATGGCACCGCGGCGGGAACATTCTCTGGAATCTCGACCTCCATCTCGGACAGTCAAAAAGGGCTGATGTCGCTTGCTGAATTTGTTCGAGCGGAACTTGCGAAGCGTAAGTCCTTCTCTGGGAGCTTCGATGATTCGAAGGCGTTGCAAGCTTTGTACGGACAGTATCGCCCGGATCTCGGTGGTTGCTTGCGAAAAGATGTGCAACTTCCCGGCTCTGATGAAGTGACACCACAAGCGACCGCTCATGTATTCTTGAGTCGTGAATACGAGAGCCATGGCGAAACCAAACACCTTTTGCTAATTGCCACAAATACTGAGGATAACGTTTGCCATGCATGCGCTCCGTTAATCGATGCAGCGATATTTACGCACAAAAACGGTTCCTGGTTAATCGAGCGTCAATTCAATGAGGTCCAGCTGCCAGCCCAATATGGCAAGCCCCCTGATTGTAGCTGGGATCGCATTGGGCAAGACCAGTGGGCATTGGTAGTAAACAATATGGACGGTGGACAAGGAATCTACCACTCCGATGTAATTGTGATTTCTTTGGAAGCCCCTGAACCGAAGGCTGTCCTAAGCTTTAGCACTGAGTACAATGACTCCGAGAATTCACCGAAATGTCAATTGTCATTCAAGACTTCGTCGAAAGCTTTCTGGGACGGTGAAATCGGCGTCACATATCCGAAGAAGCCCGGTCACATCGATCGGTTGCATTACACGTATTCGAACGGCACCTACGACACGCAAGACAGCATACCTCAAGAAACCGCACAGTCTGAGGACGTACCCGGGGAAACCGAAACTGAGCCGAAAACGGGGTTACCGCCAGAACCTCCTACAGAAATTGCACCTGACGTGCCATCTTCAAATGAACGGGCTCGCCCCGTCCACACAAACAAGAAGCCACATGCTACTGTAGCTCGAAAGAAGCCAATACAGACAAACGATCCTTTGGATCCGCGCTTATTCTTGGATCATTGATCCGTCACAGCAACACCAATCGAGTGCCGCTGTCCCAGTTTGATAGTACCGCTGTAACTTGTCAGTCCGTTCACGCCCGAGTTGCACAAACCTGAGGGACTCTGGGCTCTTAGCGCCTGAGATTGCAAACGTTGCGACTTTCATCGAGCAGCAACCGGACGTGTACCATAGAGAGCACGTGAGTTTCGACTAGCGTGCGCCATTGCTTCGTGTTGTAGCTCTGCTGCGCATTTCCAATCGTGCTCGCGGAATTTGGACGTGTCCAAGCCTTGCATCCATGCGAGGTTCTTTAATGCCTCAACGATAATGACTTGGGCATCTCGAGGACTCAAATTTTCGATCAGCGAAATTCCAACATGCACCATGATGCATGAAACATCCTCTTCTCCGATGAGTTCGCATGCGTGACTCCTCAGGCAAGTAGCGAAGTGTGTTCGCAACAACGACGGCGCTGTGGTGCGACAGAAAAGAAATCTAGACGGCTGGATTGTAGATGTTAGCGATCGTTGCTCAAGATGGCAAATGAAATTGTGCCTTTCTGATTTGCCGCAGTCGAGATTTGAGTTGGGGGCAGATCTCTGGGTTCCGGCGGTAGGAGGCGGGCGGCGGATGCAGCTGGACTTCGAATGGTGCGTCAGTCTCGTATGTTTTGCAAAAGCGTTCCGCGGCGATAGCGGCATACTGAAATTTGCGCCGATTTGAAATATCAGCTTGCGGGCGCTTTAAGAATTCAGCTAAAGCGCGCGCTTTCTTTATTGGATGGGTCATTCCGAACAGCAGCTTGAGTTGTTCGGAGAGAATGTGGATTTGATTCTTGAGCATGGAGACAGGATTGTTCGGTGCAAGGACTACTTCTTTTGCGCGCCGGAGTTTGCGTGGTGCTCGTGGGCGTCCGCGGGAGGGGATGGTCCGTTGCCGATGGGGTATTTGCTGCTTGGTTGGAGTGAGGGGATGTTGGCGGAGGTGTGTTCCGGTTGTGGTGGCACTGTGTTGATTGTGAGTTTTGGTGGGTCGATACTAAGTGGTGCGTCGAGTTGGTTTGGGGTGTGCGTGTCGTGTCGGCGGACGGATTCGAGTCGCAATCAGTCGGGTGATCAGGGGAAGAAAGCGAGGCGGTTTTTGGAGCGTCGCAACTTCGTTGCGCAGCTTCGACAGCAATATCCGGTGAGTGTGAGTGAATGGCAAGAATATGATGGCTACATTTTCAGTTGGGGCGGGAATGGCTTGCAGCCGGCGCGGAAGAAACGGCTGGTGACGCGATACTGTGCGGAGGCGGTCTCGTTTGAGGAGTTGGTGGCGGAATTGAGGGATCGGAGTTTGCGAAGTGAGGATCCGCCGAATGTTAGTTTGGTTAAGGACGAGGTTAGGATAAAATTGCAGAGCAAAATTGCCACCACGATCAACCTTGTTTTGAATAGTCGCAGTGAGTAGGTGCAGCGAATGAACGAAGTTGGAAATTTGAGTACATCATGAGCCGCGTGGGCCGCGAGGTTGCATGAAGCATCCTCTTGCTCGATAAGTTCGCACGCATGAAACAACTAAGCGAAGTCTCTGCGGCGTTGCAGCTTTTATCGATTTGCAAGGCGATGTCGTAACCGTATATGCGATTTGTAAATCCAGTCGCACGTAGCGCCTTCTAGTCCGGAGGCGAATTTGACGCCGTGTGGGTTTGCTAGATAGCCGTTCACGTATTTACCGTTGCACGAAAGTGACTGGATGCCGAGCTCGTGCAGTGTATGTATTTCTTTTGTGTTTGATTTGCCATCGGAATTTCCGTCTATCCATGTCGCGAGTCCATCAAGTTCTTTTCGTTCCAGTTTTCCATTGTGATTGTCATCTAGAGCCGATAGCACTTCGTAGCCGTCGCTCCAGAAGATCCAAAATGAACTACTTCCGATTAGTTGTTTACCCGACGTTATAGGTGTATTTGAGTGTGGATGCCATACGAGCCAACCCGCGTTGTGCGACGGCCATTCATGTAAAAGAGTCTTTCCAAAACCACCGATATCGAAAACCACTCGCGCTTTTCTCATCATTTGGCTCAACGGAACTGTTGCTGATGTCGGCATGACAATTGGCGTTATGCCATGCAGTTCGTAATCTGGTTTTCCTAGCTGCGACAATGCGTCCAACTCCTTCTTGTCTTTGCTTGGATTCAAAAGGGGAATTAGGTATTGAGCCGCCTCTTGCGCCAGCTTGCCGTTACTAATCATTGGGATACGTGACGGTATATCGTAATTTATGTTTTCTTCTCGTGTTTTGGCGGCCGAAATAGCTTCCCGCAAGACATCGCATGCTTCGTCCAAGTGTTTTTGTTCCTTTAAACACCACCCCAATCCTAATAGCGTTTTCGGATCACCAGGCTGTAGCTGATTGCTTAATCGGTAATGTAAAACCGCAAGGTCGAGAGCCTCTCTCGCATTGTCGGTTACTGCTCCGGCGACGCTCTCATATTGCCGGTAATCTGGCCAACGGTATGATTCGTATGGCGGCAGAACCGGGTCCATCACAGTTTTGGAATTCTCGTCATTGGCTTTGACTGTAACGGTTTCTTGTGCCCTGGCATAGCGCATTGAGTGCAATCGAGCGATCCGATATTCCATGGTCGCTTTACACGCATTGTCGTTACATCTTTTTTCAGCATGCTCGATGTTTGTGATTAGGCGATCAATAGGAACGTCTCGCAAATCCATCGGCATAAACATTGCGCGACAATCGAGCGAGCAAGTGAACATGGTAGAAACAGAAATGGCGAACCACCAGCAATGTTTCGATAAGGCTGACAAATTGCGCGCTCCCACAAAATGCCGAAGATGAATTGCTAATTGCATATTCGATACCGGATACAAATGTCGTAGTCGAACAACAATATCATGACATGATTGAGGGTGCGAACCGTCGTGCGGAGATGGTGTCACCTAGACTTCCATCCGCGGTTGCAGCTAAACTCGAATGCTACGCCAATCTTGATTGATTTCCTAGATGAATTTTTGATCGTGGGAAGTTTATTCGGGCAGACTGCGGATATTTCGCTTCGAGGTCCGGTAGCATCCTTTTATAGTCTCCCAGGAGGCTATTATTCCAGCATCAATCCAGTTCGGTCGTTTGATCGGGCTGGAAAATGGAGGTGCGCTTCAATGGCGACCAAGTATCTCCGCACTTCATGGGGCTATTACAAACAAGGCTGTACAGGCAAGGTTTACTACACGACTCCATCAGTAGCTCGGGATCGCGCGTATCACCTTCAGCAACGACGAGCAAATGCTCAAGTTTACAAATGCAATCACTGCAGGGGATATCACATCACTTCGACTCGGTTGCGAATGTGCATGAGTTGTCCAGCTAAGCCGTTCCCGCATGGTACGCATCTTTACCGGGTTCGCCGCATGTGGAAAAGCTGGTCAGCATATTGCGTCTTTTGCGCGGTCCGGCTCGATGGCTACATCATTCTGCAGCAGCGCCATTTGAAATTGCTGCGTGTAAGCAACCCAGACAACGAATTCAAACGCGCATTTATTCGGCGGTTGGTCGAGCGGCGAGGGGCAACGATCGCTTTGACTGAAGAGCAGTATCGTTTAGTTCAGCACTTGCTGCGGTTTTGCAGTGCCACCGACCAGCAAGTTGTGTGAGCATCGCGACTCGGTCAATTGTGCGCGAGGGTTATGGCAGATGTAGACCGACGCGAAAATAAAGCCGCTGACTAGAGGGTCAGTATCCAATATCCACCCACCCTCTGAATCAGCGTATTTGTATTGTGCCCGAAAGTTGGTGGATAATGCATCTTAGGCTTACTTGAAATTGCGTCGACTTTTCGAGGACGAACTGGCTGTGTCGAGAGAACAGATTATGAAAACAAGTACGACAGAAAAAGTGTTGACCAAGACACAATCATTACGGCTGCTGAGATCTTTGGCGCGTGGGTTCCAGGATGGCGAAACGGTTGATTTAGACACGCTCGTCGCCTGCGTGAAAGGCATTGAAACTCCAGCGACATTGATCGATGCGCGGCGCTTGGTGCGTGCGCTTTATTCGGTCGGAGTTGCTTTGCGCCAGCTAAATCATTTTGAGCAAGCAATTTTCGTACTGCAGAATGGCTTGGAGATTGTTGAGTCATTTGAACTCGAATACTGGAAACGGAAATTGGTTGGAGTACTTGTTTGGACTTACGTTGACGCGAATCAAAAGGATCGCGCGATAGAATTCATTCGCGATCTTCTGCGACAAGCGCCGGCAAAGCGCGGCTATTTCGAAAGGAAACTGATCGCGCTGCTGGACGAGGTCAAAGAATCGTCGAGACGGGCTTCGCTTCCGGAACGTGTGGACATGGAGCATGTAGACGTCGCCAGAATGTTGCAAGAGAAGTCGAGTACGATGTCCAAAAAGGTGCGCAAGAATATGTTGGGCTGGGATTGAATATGGATCCCCAGCGGTGTCCCGAATTGAGTACGCCTAATCGCAAAACATATGCGCCGATATTTCAATAAGCATAATGCCATGTGGTTTTTCGTTTACGCACTGTTCTTGTACGTATTGGCGAGTCCGGTTGTCGGCAGACAATGGTATGAGTCAATTTTGTTTCAGCCATGGTTTAGTGGGAGCGATAACAGAAGCGTTAAAGCAATCCACGATGTGCCGTGCAAAGCGGTGACGATTCCTACCTCAACCGGTGCTGCTTTGAACGCCTGGTATTTCGCAAATCCGAAAGCGCGCAAGACGATCGTGTTGAGTCATGGCAACGCAGGAGACATCGCAGATCGTGCCATCCTCATCGGCGAATTACTTGATGCCGACGGGTCGGTATTCGCATTCGATTATGCCGGCTATGGAAAGAGCACAGGCAAACCATCTATCGACGAAATCATGATTGATGGTGACGCGGCGTACGACTATTTGACGAACGAGTTGAAGGTTCCGAGCGAATCGATCGTTATGATGGGCGAGTCGATCGGAACCGGTGTAGCATGCCACGTTGCCTCGCATCGTCCTTGCCATTCTGTCATCCTTCAGGCGCCATTTTACGCACTCGCGCGTTTGGCGAAATTGAAGTTCTTTTGGCTCAGGCTTTATCCCGACTTCGTGAATCCGTTCGCGGATATAGATAACGCGAAGGCGATTGCGAATGTTTCGGTTCCGATTTTGATCTTGTACGGGTCGAACGATTTCACAATCCCTCCGAGTGAACCGAAGGATTTAGCAAAAGTGTGCAAGCCCGGGACATGCACTTTGGTTGAGATTCCTGGGCGCGATCACAACGGACTTTATTACCCGCCGTGTGAGGAATATCGAAAGAGCATGTCGCAGTTTGTCGCACTGCAATAAATCCGTCCAGCTTCGCTCAAAGCTCATTTGCGCTTGTCGGACCTGTCCACAAATAGGTTCTAGACCGCACAATTGCCGAATAACGCGGCTCATACTCTGTGCTCATAACCAATCTTCTTGTATCCGCTCAGCCGACGCTCATACATTTTGTTGAGTCGTCGGACGGAGCAATCTACGTAATCATAAATCTGAACTTCAGTCTTTCCTTCGTGTCTCCGATGAAGCCTTCCCGCATATTGTTCGAGTGTTCCGCTCCACGAAATTGGCGAGGCCAAAAATAAGGTATCCAAACGAGAGTCATCAAAGCCTTCCCCGATGTAACGGCCAGTCGCCAGCACTATCCGCTCCTCTGACTTAGGTACGGCATCAAGGCGTTCCTTCAGCTGTGTTCGTTGTTTCTTACCTAAACCTCCACGAAATATCAGAATGTTTTTCGCGAAACCGTTCAGCATGTCTGCCAGTTTATCTAGATGCTCTGTTCGATCTGTGACCACAAGAGGCGTTCGTTTATGCTCGAGCGCTTTGAGTATGTCATCAAAAATTAGATTGTTACGTTCTTGATCGGCTGCGAGCAGAGAAAACAATTCTTGAATAGATAGATCATCTCCACCGTCCGGACTAAAGGATGTGGTGCGGGGAATCACCACATGCTGTTGAATGCCGGAGCTCGAGTTTTGTTTGCTCCCAATCTTCACGCGAACGGGCCCGCACTGCATTATTACAATCGGATGGTGCCCATCCTTCCGAATGGGTGTTGCGGTCAACCCAAGAACGTATTTGGCTTTGACTTGTTTTAATACTGCTTCGAACGTGAATGCTGGAATGTGGTGGCATTCGTCCACAATAACCTGACCATATTCCGCAACCAAATCCTTCACAGTTCCGTTTCGTTGCAGGCTCTGAATCGTAGCTACGTCGAGAATCCCGGTCCGCTTCTGTTTGCCGCCGCCAATTTGTCCTATCGAATTCGGCGGCACAGAAAGAAATTCGGCCAGTCTTTCACGCCATTGATCCAAAAGCTGCGCGCGATGAACCAGCACGAGCGTATTTGTGCTCCTGGCTGCGATGCAGTGAGCGGCAACAACTGTTTTTCCAAACGCGGTTGCTGCTGACAAAACACCGTTATCGTGTCGCAGCAATTCGTTCGCGGCTGCCACCTGGTCTGGACGCAATTTGCCGGTGAATGAAACATCGATTGCATTGCCGGCGCTACGCTTATCTCGCAAATCGATAGTAACGCTATTTGCAGCCATAAGTTCTGCAAGTGTGTCGAGACAACCGCGCGGAAGCGCGATGTACTTGCCATCATCAGAGCCGCATGAGATGATTCGAGGCTTTCCGAATGTAGACATTCTCATAGCTTGATATTGGTAGAACTCAGGATTTTGGAATGCTGCGATATTCATGATGCGACAAAGCGCACTGGACGGGAAACCGTTCTTACTAACGTAAACTTGATTTGCTACCGTTACTTCGGCCATCTTAGGTAAGGGCATCCCAAGCGGGCCATCTTTGTTCCGTCCAGATGGCGGCAGTGTCCAAGGGTCCTCTGTAGCGTCTGAATCGCTGTAACTTTGGAGGACGGGAATAATTGAGTTTTCTTTGGCCGCATTCTTAACAAGGTTATCTACTTTCCTACTGGACATTCGATTGATCGACCGTAGAAACTCCCATTGATCCTGATATGGACGCAAAAATGAATCAAGAAATACTGCGTTCCCTTGTTTCGCAGATTCGCACTGAAGCGGCAACGCTATGAGATTTCCAAATTTCCCTTTGGGCATCGTGTCCTGATTTGGAAACATCCGGTCATACGATTCGAAGGTCACCGAATACCGTTCTTCTCTGCATTTTGTTATTAGAGCTGCTCCAAGTTTGCGAGCTTGCGCTGCACCGATCGGTCTGTCGAAAAATATCCACACATGACCGCCATTTCCGGAACGCGAACGTTCCAGGTAAGCCGGAACGTCGAGTGTCGCACAGGCTTGCATAAATGCGGATGCGTCGTCCAGCCAGGCAGCCTTGTCAAAATCAACCGCCAAAAACCAGCAAGATTCATCTGGAAGCATTGGATAAACACCAATCACAGAAGTGCCGTTCAAATGACTTCGCAGTACTTCGTCAGTCAGTGGTAAGGTTGGGCACGTTTTGGGACATATTTTCTTGCCAGTTCGTTTATCGACTGTGTGCGAATCCCAATTATGCTTACGCGCTGGCGAATAGTTGGATTTGCCTTGAAATTCCCAGCGAACTGCATAGACATCCTCACGCCCTCTGAACAAATTCAGAAATAACTTGAGGTGTTCTTCTGAAATCCGGCCTGTGTCGTAGGAGCCGGCTGATCGTATCTCAAAAATAGTTTTCTGCTCAACGAGACCAGTATCAGAACTGTGGTGCTGATTGGACCTGGCTCCGGCTATCCCGCGCAGCTCTTCGATTTCTCGGCGCAATTCAAGATTCTCTTTGCGCAGTCGCTCGTTTTCCTTCACTAAATTATCGAAGAGTGGTAGCTGAAGTTGAGTCATGGGCTGTATGCACGAGTTTGACAGAAGATAGATTAGCAGACGATTGATTCTTGCGAAACTTGATCGCGGATGACGATGGCTAGTTGTTCGCGAGTCGATTCGCATTCAGATCGAATCCGTAGGGAGCTAGATTGTTCACAGAGATTTGCGTTGGGTTTTGTGCGCCCAATTCGAATGGTGAGAAACCGGCCGAGCTTGAGCCCGTTTTCGAGTACCCCACAATTTCGCGCCAAGATAAGGAGTAGGGTTTATTCAACAAACCGGGAACTTGACATGGCTGGCTGAGCATAGCTATAATGGATGCATGAAACTTCAATAAAAATTCAGGCGATATATGAACGGACTTGTCACCACAAAACCTGCCGCTGCGGCTCTTCTGTCTCGGCGACTTCGAGCTGGTAAAGTGTATCGGCGGGGGGATCTTGCGCCGGCCTCTAATGCAGTAGACCGACATTTGAAGCAGTTGCAGGATTCGGGACGGTTAAAAAAGCTTGCCCAAGGGCTATATTATGTTCCTCGCCAGTCCGCATTTGGATCGGTTCCCCCAAGGGACAGCGAGCTTGTTGCTGCATTTTTGCGTGACAACGAATTTTTATTGTTGTCACCTTCCAGCTATAACACGCTTGGATTGGGTGCGACTCAGCTCTACAACCGCACCGTTGTCTACAATCACAAAAGACACGGTCGATTCAAGTTTGGCAACCGCACTTTCGACTTTCGAATGAAGCCGCGATTCCCGAACAAACTTTCCTCCGAGTTTCTGTTGGTTGATCTGCTCAATAATCTCGATGAACTTGCAGAGGAACGTGATGAATTGATGCGCAATGCTGAAGCAAAATCGCATCAATTTGATCGTCAGAAATTACTGAAGTCCGCCTCAAAATTCGGAACTGTAGCAACGAAAAAACTGATCAAGGGATGGCTTGATGCCTGACTTTCTGCACCAGCGAGCAGATTTTTCGGATCTTTTGCTCATTGTTACGGAGCAAACTGGCATCACGCCGACCTTGATTGAGAAAGATTATTGGATAATGCATTGCCTTTGGGGACTAAAGAAGCAAGATTTTGCTATCGAGTTGAAAGGCGGAACATCTCTTTCGAAGGGATTTCAGATCATCAAGCGTTTTTCGGAAGACATCGATATTCGCTTTGAGCCTCCCGCCGCAATGGACGTGAAAACAGGCAGGAATCATGACAAAGACATTCATATCGAATCGCGTGGCAAGTTTTATGACTGGCTAGCTGCGGAGATCAGGATTCCAGATGTAACCGCATCGCGTGCCACCGAATATGATGATGAGCGACTTCGCAATGGTGGCATCAGATTGACTTACGTAACTAGGACAGAAGAATTGCAGGGCGTGAAGCCGGGCATCCTTTTGGAAGTTGGCTTTGACGATACTACGCCCAATACGCCGGTCGACATTTCATCGTGGGCGATGGAATCAGCCAGAGCAGCCGATGTCGACGTGACAGACAATCGCGCGCTCGGCATTCTGTGCTACAACCCCGAATTCACCTTCGTCGAAAAATTGCAGACGATCTCAACGAAGTTTCGTAAGTTTCGCCAAACAGGGAAAATTCCGCCGAATTTCCTTCGTCATTACTACGACGTGTATTGCTTACTTGAGATTGACACAGTAACAAACTTCATTGGGACCCCGGAATATGAAGAGAGAAAGAAACAGCGCTTTTCACAGGCAGACGAACGCCGAATAGCTGCTAATTCAGCGTTCCTGTTCGAGAGTCCGGAAGAACTGGAAAAGTTCGAAAAAGAATACGAAGGCACGCAAGCCCTTTACTATGCCGGACAACCGTCGCTCTCGGCAATAGCGGCAAGGATCAAAGAACATATCGTGCGCCTTTGATCTATGCGGTTGTTGTCGAAGATCCCAAAAGAAATTGTAGGTTCGGATTCGGACTCGCTGGAGATTTGTACGCAGACCAGGCCAGATCCGTGGGTTCCGGTGGGAGGGGAGGGCGGCGGATGCAGCTAGGCTTCGAATGGTGCGTCAGTCTCGGATGTACCTTGGTGGAAATTACTGGGCGCGATCACAACAGTCTTTATTACCCGCCGTGTGACGAATATCGGAAGAGCTTGTCGCAGTTTATCGAGCTGCAATAGATCCAGCATCGCTAAAGCTCTTTTATGCTTTGTCGGACCTGTTTACAAATAGGCACTACGTTCTGCTAAGCCATTCGGCCCGCAGCTGGCTGTAGATGAAGTCATCCCAAAGCTTGCCATCTAGTTCATTGTGCTCCCGGAGGACTCCGTCTTTGTGAAAACCAAGCCGTTCTAGAAGCCGCACAGATGCAACGTTGAAGATTGCAGTCTGGCAGTACACCTTGTTCAAGTTCAATTCCGAGAATAGATAGGTTACGCCGGCCAGTACCATGCTAGTTCCAATGCCGCGCTTCCTAAATGCGGGATTGATCACATATCCAAACTCCGCTGATAGATTCCTGGAGTTCACGTCAAAGAACGTGAACTTGCCAATTGGCTCGTGGGAGTCATCAATGAAAAAGGCTAATGTCACCGGCTCATGGCTGGGAGTTACTCTCCTTCCATCCACAATCGGCCGGCAGGTCTGTTCTTCTGGGCGGTCCAAGTTCGGCCATTGAGCGACAAGTCGTTCATACTCAGGTGTCAATTCTCGAAGGTGCACTTTGTCCTCCTGGTCTGCGGGACGTTCGTCGGTGATGAAGGCTTGGAAATGGTTGAAGCCTGTCAATTGTAGCGATATGAATATTGATGCGAGACTCCCCACCAAACTTGCACATTTTACGCGACTGATCAATGGGTTCCGCGCTGAGGGAATGCGTGGGATGCAGCTAAGATTTTGAACAGCGCGCCAATCTTGAATGTTTCTGCCAGAAGTTCAGAAAGCGCCTCGCCGATCAGCAGAGTGTGAAGTGAAGTTAGCGCTGCGATTCGCGGAAGGAAAAGCGCGCTACAGTTTCACATTCTTCTTATGGGCAACGCTCTAGAAAGTTATTAGCATGGCTACAATCTCCATATGACGCTAAGACCTGTGTCTTTTATGTGATCTTGAGGTTCCGCGACTCCCGCATGGGAAACTTGCGCACCCATTGGCCGAGCGAGTATCCGAGCTTCTCAATGGCGAACGCCGACTAAGCTTGGAGCAGGCAAAGAGATTGGCTCAAAGATTCAAGCTAGACATATCGGCGCTTATCGAACAAATTGAACCAGCATTCTAAAACTGCCGTTATTGCGGATCTTCGGCGGACTTCAATCGTGCGTTGGATTGGTATGTCTCGGGTACATTGCTCATGCACCGAAAACTACGGAGTCCATCATGCCCAGTGATGCACGCGCAAGAGAGCTGTTCGAAACCGCCTTGACGCATCTACGCAACGGAAATCCGCGGGACGCGATTACCTATTTCACGTTATCGAGCGGGAGTGAACCGTGCGCGGAAACTTACTTCGAATTGGCTAAATTGCATTTCGCTGCTCAAGCGTACGAGAAAGCAGAAAAGACAATCGGACAGGCGGTGGCACTGAGCGACAAACAAAATAGTAAAGGCGGCATAAGTGTTTTTGGTTTCAACCTGCCAGGCAAACAGTCTGGTTCGGCAAGACTAAAAGATGAAATTCGCACACTCGAACAACAGATCCATAAAGCTTTGCACGATCGGTTAGAGCAACGAAAATTGATTCTGCAGGCAAAGGATTTTGATCAGATGCTTGGACTCTTTGGAATCACAGACAGCAAAGCGATAATCGCAGCAACAAAAAGAGAATCTCTACGCTTTGCTATAGCCGGTTCGGAGGGTGCGGCTTCGCAGAATCTGAGCCAATTCGGCGGCAATCCCCATTTACCGGACGGCGTTGAGTGGCCGCGAACCAACGGCGGAAGACCGCTCTCCTTTCTGCTGCAACTGGATCTATCTGAAGTGACCAAATATTTGTCCGATCCGTTGTTGCCGAAGCACGGGCTCCTCTCCATTTTTTGTCGCTGTGATGGCGATGACGGCGAATTTCTCGAATATGGAGATATCCCTAACGACGTGTTCCGCGTATTATTCTTCCCGACAATAGACAAGCTGGTACCGCGAGAGATGCCGAAGGAGTTGCCAGAACTTTCAAATGAAGAAGATCAGCAGGCGACAACACAACTCCCTGCAGCAAAATTGCGCTTCGACCGTGAGGATACTTTCAGTGATCCAGAATTTCTCGATGTGCCCGACACGCAAGTCGAAGATGGCTATTCGCAGTTTTTGGATGCCTGGTACGGCGAGAATCCAAAATCCAGAGTGCTCGGAAATCCGCAACTCATCCAGGGATGGCCGTTCGACGATGATAATCTGCAACTGCTGTTTCAGATTGATTCCACTGACGAATTACAATGGGGCGACTATGGGCGTCTGTATTTTTTCATCGACCCTGATCAACTAAAACGCGGCGATTTTTCCCAGGTTCGTCTTGTCTTACAAAGTTATTGACGCAACATCATGGCCGGCGGCGCGCCCGATACGGTATCGGGGGCAGCTGAGGACACAACAATGGCGCTAATCTCGGGCGTTTATGCCAATCACAATCCGGATGCTCGTGCGATGGCGTTGCGTTGGACTTCGCTTGTTCCGCCGGCGTAGAGCAGGAGCATCGATTCGCGCCATCTTCGAGCGAGCGAAGTTTCTTCGAGGTAGGCTTGCCCACCAAATATTTTCATAGCTTTCTCGATGTTCTTGATCGCCATCTCGGAGCAAAATGCTTTCGCCTTGCAAACCTCGGCAAAACCATCTTGTTTCTGATCGATAAGCCATGCTGCGTGGTATGCCATCCAGCGCCCGGCGCTGAGATCCATCGCGATGTCTGCAATCTGATGTTGAATTGCTTGGAAGCGACCGATGGGCTGCCCGAATTGTTCGCGGTTGTTTGCAAATGCAATCGCTTTTTCCAACATTAGTTGCGTAATGCCGATCGCCGCGGCGGCTACAACGAGGCGTTCATATATTGCGCCGGTGACCAGTGCGCTCCAACCAGCATTCTCTGCGCCGATGCGCTGGTCTTCATCAACGACAACGTTGGTGTAAATCAACTCGCAAGTGGCAAGTGCATTGCCGGCGATCTTGTCCAACGGTTTCTTTTCCAGTCCGGTGGCGTTGCCGGGCACCAACAGAAGCGATGCTGCTTTTCCGATCTTTTCTGTTTCGTGTGTTCTCAGCACCGTCAAAATGAAATCAGCCTCCATGGCGCCTGTTGTGAAATATTTCGAACCGTTGATTACATATTTGGTGCCGTCCCTTCGCGCCGATGTTTTGATAGCGCCCGCATCCGAACCGGCTCCGCGCTCAGTCAAGGCAAATGCGAGTTTCAACTTTCCCGCCGATAACGCAGTCAAAAGGCGCTGTTTTTGGTCAGGGGTTCCTGCGAGATTGATGATTGAAGCGCATGCCCCGTTGATGAACATCATTGTCACAGCAGTCAGGCTTCCGCGCGCCAATTCCTCGGATATTACGACGAGATCCAAAAACGTTCCGGACTGTCCACCGAATTCTTTCGGCATGCAGTGCGATAGTATCCCGTCTTTAGCGAGTGCCGAGTACAGCTCGTGCGGATAGGTGGGTTCTCTATCTCTCGCGGCTTCTTGCTCTTCGGAACAGTGTGTTTCGCAAAGAGATCTTATTCGTTGCTGAAGAGAGTTCTGGACCTGGGAATATGCAAAGTCCATGTCGAGTTAACCCCAGTGGAAAGGACTTGGTATTCTACATGCTGTTGAATGCAGTTGAAAGCCACCAATTCTTTTCAACTCAAGGATGCGTATTAGTCCATTGGGACGTAACCCGAGCGACTGAACTCACTCGAACAGTCGATTGAGTTCGGCGTATGGGGCGGCTTCTGATAGAGAGTCAAATGTGCCTGTTTCGATAATGTTTTTGGAAGCGCGGAGGAATGCACCCCAAGCGACGCGGGATAGTGAGGATCCAAGCGAAATCCGACGCACTCCTAAGTCTTGCAGCACAGCGACTGAAAGTCCTGGTACTGGAGATGACATCAAAACATTCACAGGTTTTGGCGCAACCGCTTTCACAATCGCTTCTATCTGTTTCGTATCTTTGACACCGGGCGCATATAGACAATCGGCTCCAGCCTCGGAGTATGCGACGAGTCGCTCGATCGCCGTTTGAAAAGCGTTCGGATCACCGACAAGCCACGCTTCACACCGAGCGGTCAGGACGACACCAGATTTGGTGCTATCGATTGCGGCTCGCGCAGCCTTTATGCGCTCAATTGCAAGCTTCAAGTCGTACAGTGGATCCGACTCCTCGCCAGTGGCATCCTCAATCGACAATCCAGCAACACCCGAACTTACGCAAAGTCGAACATTTTCCGCTACACCTTCAGGCTGATGCGCATATCCGTTCTGAAAATCAGCATTTACAGGCAAATTCGTGACCGCGATGATTTGGCGAATGTTGTCCAGCGTCGCATCGCGTGACAATGCTTTTACTGTATCCGGCAAGCCACAAGCAAAAGCGGCCCCGGCTGACGTGGTCGCAAGCGCCTCGAAGCCTAACTGTTCCAATATCTTCGCCGACCCGGCGTCCCAGGGATTTGGCAACAGAAAGCATCCTGTTTCGTGTAACTGCCAAAATCTCGCGACTGCCGTCGACACATTCGATTCGGTTGATGTTTTCATGTGGCTATCCTCGCCGGAAGAGTCGCCCATTGTAACTTCTGCGCCTACTTCAATCCACTGCTTGATTGCATGCAGAGTCTCACAATTGGAAGCGCAGCACCATTGGACTGCCCGGACACGAACGCGCGAATTCCTGTTGAACATCGAATTTCGCGAACATGACGAAATCTGGCTGCTATTATTCAACCGGACCCATTTGACTGATTAGGGACGGGAAATGAGCTATGCGAGTTTGAGATTGGTTTCGGTGTGCATTGCTTTGTGCATCGGCTTGATGCTTTCGCCTGCCCCGTCGTTTTCAGCTGAAGCATTCTACCAACCTATTGCCGATGACCAGAGTTCGTATGGACTGAAGGTACTGTTTATTGGCAACAGCATCTTGTACGTTGGGGAGACGCCTCAGGTTCTGGTTTCTTTAATACGTTCAACGAATGGTAGTCCATCGCTAAAGGTCGCGGAGGTCGGTGGACCTAATTTTACCTTGCAAAATCATCTGGAGGCGGGGTTAGCCAAACGCTCGATTGAACAAAATGGCCCATGGGATTACGTCATCATCCAACAGCAAACTAGTGAGCTCGTCAGCAGTGAACCGCGAACTGTCGAATCCGCAAGGGCGCTACTAGCACCTGTTCGCGCGCGAGGGCAACCCTTTTGTTTTACGAGACTACCGGCCCGGAACAAGGCAAATACTATGTGAATTCACATCAAAATGCGGTTTCGGTCTGCAAGAAATTAAACATCAATCTGTTGCCGGTGGGAACCGCGCTTTACTATGTTCACCAGCGGCTGCCGCAGTTAGCACTTTTTCAGTCCGACAGTAATCATTAGAGCGATGCCGGTGTGTATGTTGCTGCTTGTGTGCTGTATTGCAAGCTGCTACGCAAGAGTCCTCTGGGGCTTAGTTCGACGGTGCAGAATGACGGACAAAAACTCGAAGTGTCACCGCAGGATGCGCGGATCATTCAGGATATCGCGTGGCGCGTTGCTAACATGCAGCTGAAGTAAGCGTTTGGCGAAACTGTAGTTGCCGCCGAGATATAGCCACGGGCGAGCGTTTTCATTTCGCATTAACCTAGTTGCCAAAAACAACCAACTAGGTTAATATGGTTTCATGGAAAAGAAACGCGCGCACTATCCGCTTGCGACCGTGAAAGCTCTGGTAGCGAAGGGGTGCGTGAAGTCAACCAGAACCGCGCTAGAGGGAGCAGCCGCACTAGGCTTAGACTTTAGTGGCATGAAAGAGGTAATCAGAAATCTCGAAACGGGCGATCTGTACAAAAGCATGACCACCCATGCGGATCCCACGATCTGGCAAGACGTTTATCATTTTCCATGTGAGGTCGGCGATATCTATCTGAAATTTTCAGTAGTCCAGGACGTTCTAATCATTTCATTCAAGGAGCTATGACAATGAAGTGTGTATCTTGTGGAGGAGCTAAATTGGTGCACGAAACACGCGATGTACTGTACACCTACAAAGGCGCGACTACGACTATTCCAGATGTGACTGGTGATTTTTGTCCGGCTTGCGGTGAGTCGATTCACGATGAAGAAGAGTCTGAGCGATTGAGTACAGCGATGTTGGACTTCAACAAAGAGGTCAACGGCTCGATCGTAGACCCGGCATTTATAAGCAAAACGCGCAAGAAATTGAAATTGGATCAACGTGAAGCGGCGCAGATATTTGGTGGTGGCACGAATGCATTTTCTCGATACGAAACGGGAAAGACCAAACCTCCTTTGGCGCTAGTGCAATTGCTCAAACTTTTGGATAATCATCCAGATTTGATCCACGAGATCAAACGACCTGTTCCGAAGGCGAAAGCTTCTGTCAAACAGTCGCGACTGAGGCGAAGAACATCTGCTCAAGCCAAGCGGCAGAATGAGTCAAAAACCCAATCAACCCGAAACGCGGTTGTTAGCAAGTCTGGGAAGCAGAAACAAAACTGATTCGATCCGCCTGACTTCGAAACGCACACCACCCTGACTAACGCGTCCTCGGTTTAATAACACTGGTACAGTGCTTCGATGGAGTCGACACCGCATGCGGTGCAATACATCAGCCAGATTGTTCCGGCGTCGCCAAAATTGAAGTGTTCAGCCCTCGGTAAAAAGTGCGATGCCAGTTGCAGGAGTAACTCTTTCTCTCTACTGCAGGCACAGATTTTGGGCTCCTCCGGGCTCTGAACCCAGGCGGCGAATCCGCCAATCTTCATTCCATCCAGCGGTCCGAAATAATTATTGAATGCGTCATCCAACATCATGCCGAACTTCTCATCGAATTCCCTTTCGTCTTCATCAGAAACTTTAACGATGTCTCGCAGGTCACGAATGTCTCGATGGTCGTCGACCTTAGTTGCCGCAAATGTGTAGAATCGCTTTCTGGCTCTATCGTCAAGAAGAGCGGACAGATGCGCCGGATCTTCCGGAACTTTCGCGTACACACAGCTGATCGTCTGTTCCAGATCGCCATACTCATTGGCCGAACAGCCGCCGTTCATGCAACGAAAAACGCAAAAGAGGTCGGTGCCTTCGGGGTAATACAGCTCTTCATGCTCCCCTTTGAACAGCTGCATAAAGAAGAAGGTTTCACCACCGCATGAAGGACATGGTGGATTGAAATACTGTTCCATGAAGGTTATGCCACCAACGGTCGAGATGCGGTCATGCGAGCGTTCATCAGCTGTGTCGACCGCAAGTGATACCGCCGCTTTTCCGTGCGCCGCGAGTTTCTTGATCAAGGAGGAACGCATGAACTTTCTTCGTTCGTCAATCGTTGGAGGTTGGGGCTGATTAATAGTCTCCTTGGGCTCGGCTGTTCCGATCCCCATAATCTGGCAAAGCGCAAAGAGCTCCTCCGCTGCCTCATCCGAAAGCGGTTCGTTGCTCAGTGAGAGGACATGGCTTGTACCTTCAACCTGCGGAACCACCTTCCGCAAATGCAACTCGGATGCCCAGTAGATGTAGTCTATAAAGCTGTGTCCGTGAACATCGCGTATGCTGAAGTTCGGGAACTGAGTAAAATTGTACTCGTTGTCGTTCATCATCTCGAGCACGGTCCGAAATTGGCTGTTTTGAATCAAAACGTGGAGGATGGTCTGCCCTTCGTTGTTTTGAATATCCGGATCCAGTTGATGTTTCTTTAACCGCTGCCACTGCGTGTGGTGGTACCGCCGGGCTAAGAAGTGCAATGGAGTATCGCCGTTGATATCCTGCACTCGTAAGAGGTCGAGACCCAATCTATTGGATAGATAAGCGTTCCACGGTGCATCCACGGCATGTAGCCGAGTGCGACCCTTCGCGTCTGGTGGTCTGTCGAACTTCGCACCATACTTCAACAACATCTCTACTTGAACTTCGCTCGAGAAGTGATCGAGCAAATCCTTTGCAGACTCTGTCACCACTTCATTAGGATCAGCGCCAGACTGGAGTAAAAATTCGGCGATTCTCATATTGCCTTTATCGAAAGCTAAGCACAAATACGAGTGCCCCTGGCTGTCTCTCCAGGACATGTCGGCGCCCGCTTTGATCAGTGCTTCGAAGCAGCGACTGGCGTTCCAGTCATCGTAATATTCCATAGCAAGTCGCGGTAAGGACATTCCATCTTGCAGGCATTGGTTCGGATCAGCACCATTTGCAAGCAGTTCGCGCAGGCGTTTGTAATCGCCATCGCCAATTACTTTCACCAATTCGTCCAGATTTGCAGCGTTCATCGCGTCGATTTCGTCTATCGCTATTTGGTTAATGTACCGCCGGCATCGACGATTTGTTGTTGAAAGGCGCGTAATTCCGGAATGTTTTCTTTGCTGTGATTGCGCAAGAAATTCACCACCGCGTCGACGATTGTCGTACGCATATAAACGGTTTCTAGCTGGAGATGCCCATAATTGCCGCGCCACGCAAGCGTTTGATCACTCGACGGCATAGCACTCATCAGCTCGGTCACCTTTTTCGGAGAAACACAACTGTCGCGGCTGCCCTGCAGTATGAGCACTGGCATTGTATCGGAGACCTGCTTGCCCCACTTTGCGGTTTTGGAAACAAATTTGTCTGTGGATAGCAATGCTTTGATTGACAGCTCTTTCACTATGAGTGGATCGTCGATCATCTCGTCTGCAACCTCCTTCCTGTTAGAAACGAGGTATTCAAAGAACGAGTGCAAGCCAATGTCATGTCCCGGCTTGAAGATAGCAGCGGCTCCTCGCGCCATAGTTCCGTGACCGATATACATTTTTGAGTTGAGTCGAACTGCCGGTGCTGACAATAAAATTGCATCGGTAAGTTCGGGATGTTCAGCGGCCATACGCACAGCGAAGGTACAACCCAGGCTTTCGCCCATCACAAGTAATTTTCGGTCCGGATATTTTGCTCGAATCAACTTTGCCAATTCGACTATATCTTCATAACTTTTTTGATGATTGACGCGCTTCTTATCATCGCCAGCAGTTGTGAACTGATTTTTGTCATCGAAGCGACACCGGCCGAACCCGCGCATATCGAGCGCGACAACGCCCACGTTGTTTGCGGCCAGCATGCGTGCGAGCACCCTGTACCGGCGTCCATGCAATGTCAGTCCATGAACTGCAAGGACGATTGCCCTGGGAGGAACATTGGCTGGCATCCACTCATACGTCGGTATTTTGAGTTTGTCGGTAAATTCGCCGTCTTCAACGTACTTATATTTTGCCGCCAATTCCGGTGAAACTTTTTCCACCTGCGAAGCGGGCATGGTGCACTCGTCTGCTGTTGCTGCTGAACCTGTTGTGAATGAAACACAAATTGTCAGCAACGTGGCTGCCAATCGTAGATGTTGGAAATTCAATTACTACCTCGCTTTTGACGACGCGTCCTTGGTGAGTGTGAACAAAATACATTCAAGGGGTTGTCTCAAGGTAGCACGGGAACCGATCGATTGTTCCGGCAATTTCCTACGAGTTAACCTGAATCGCATTTTCAAATGTGCCAGAATCGTCCACTCAACATATTTCGAACGGGGAAAGCAGTAACAAGGCGAGCCGAGTTCGACTGAGCGTCCTTGTTTTGCAAGTTCGATAAATAGTCAAAGCACGCCCGTGCTGGTATAGTGGTCCGATGCTTGCAAAGGAGGCACGGAGTCTTTGTTTAACCGAATGAAAGCCCTGGGAATGGCTGTGTCAGCAGGATTGTTTTGGTATGTAACCCTGATGCCCGCCCAGTCCCAAGGCCTGGGTTTTGGTCCGGGTCACGTTCACGATGGAACGACTACGATCGGACATCGGCATCGGCACCATCAACAACCGCCTGTGCACAATCAGCCACCCGGACATCACCCACCACCCGGCAGCGGAACCCCATCACAAGCGCAGATCTTCACCTGCGGTAATGGAGTAATTGGGTTATTGAATGCGTGCGGAAGTATGTATTCGTCGATGTTAGTGATGGAATCGGGTGACGCAGCTGGTGTCATCTTGCCCAATGTGCAACCTTTCACCTTCAATGCCTCGAACGGCAATCCTGCATTCACGTTCGAAACCCTAGATGTATTTTGCCCTGCGAATTTCGGGGTCGTGTTTCAAGGCACACAAAACGGTAAACCAACAAGCGTGGGCATCTGCGTATGTGATGCTTCCAGCCAGCGTACCGGATGCAGCCAAATTTCCACGCGATACACATTCGATGCGCAGCAATTTCCGCAATTGAATGGTTTGACTGTTAACACCGTTACCTTTGTGCTTTATGGTGGCGGCGACGGTGACAGTGCGTCGGCTTACAAGTTTCGATTTAACGGTAACGACCTGGTTTCAGGATTCAATACCAATGCTATTCAATGCCCCACGCTACCTCCGAATCCATGCGGTGGACAAAACTAGCAATTGATGTTGCCGGCCGATTAGTTGTCGTCCTAGCGGGCGGGTAAAACCCGCCCCTACATTGCGCGAAGAATGGCGTCATTGCGGGCGAATTGCGCGCAAAAACAGTGGCGCCAATCTCGTACACTCAGATTGTGCCATTGAGGTCTTTTATGAGGGGATCATCTCCGCTCACTAGTTTGACCGTAGTCAGTTTCTTCGGAACGACATGATAGAGGGGTTCGCCGGGCACTTTTTCAGCGTCGAGGCAGCGCGCGATCATTCTCAGATTCCTGACGGTTACGTCAAGACCTGCATTGTTACCCAAACCAGAACGCGAAATTTCCCTTCCGCCTATGGCGATGCTCTTTACTCGACATCGATCGCCGCGGAGCTGTCTGCCCTCATCCAACATCTTTCGAACATCTATGGTGCATTCGGCGTTTGATCCTGCCGTATGAACAACATATTTCGGCCAAGCAACTTCGAACACAACAGGATCGTCTACCGGTTTACCTTTTTGCATAATTCGCCGAACAGCCATGATCCGCACTGTTGGTCTCACTTTCTCAGGTCTTTGATCACGGAAGTCGAGAGTAAAGTCGATTTTTTCGAACTCGATGTATTTGTCAAAATCATCTGTTTTTGCGCTAATCGTCAAAGCCGAAACCCCCGCCGCGTCGCCAAGTGGACGGTATGAACGCAAGCGCGCATTTTCTCCATTGTCGACCCATTCGCCGGTACCGCCTTGTTTGTCGGCGGCGAATATTTGCAAATTGGCGTCAGGTTTCTCAAGTGCCAGAGCTGCTTGTGTCGTGATCGCTAATCCGACCAACAATCTTGTAAATAATGGCAGTGCCTTCATAATTTCCCTCCGAACGGTGACTGCAGAGACTCCACGTCTCTTTCACAAGGTTACTTGCAGCAGCCATAAATGAACCATAAAAATTGCTCCTCGCGCAACCCATAGCATCCATGATGCGCGTGAACTATTGAGACGCGGTGAGTCTCAAAACTTGACGACGTCGTTGAGGGTTTCGGCGGCGAGGACAGGATCTTTGCCGACCCAATCTTTGTTCCAGAGGACCGGGGTTTGGAGATTCGAGCGATCGCGCAGAACTTCGTCTTCGACTAGCAGTTTCAACTGTTCGTACGCTTGGAGTATCGTTGTTTTGTCTTTGTTCGCTTGCAATGCCTCAATGAGGCGTCGAGTGAACACGCTGTTTTCGTAGTTCTTCGACTCCCACGACACTTGCTCAGCCATGCTCGAGCAGAGAACCATCTGCCCGCCGCCAATCGAAATCGTTTTTGGATTGATGGAACTGATCGGAGAAATCCCTTTTCCACCCGACGCGGCCGCGCCGCTGTGACACACATCAAGAATTAGCAGCACGCGACTTGCGTGAACCTGATCTTTGATTATCTTGGTCAGCCATTGCATTGGAATACCGGTCGCCGGCAGTGATGTTTTGTCGGTGTCATGCGCGACCAGAAAGTTGACGCCGCCTGTTTCTTGCAGCGCGCTGCTTCCGTGACTGGAGATGTATATAACGACCAGATCATCCGGCTGTGTGACGGAACCCAGCCAATTATGCCCGAGGACGTTGATGATGTTTTCGCGCGTTGCTGTTTGATCAGTTAGTAGCTTCACATGGTCAGATTTGAAGTGCTCGTTTGAAACAAGAAAATTGCGAAAATCTGTGGCATCCTTCGCCGCATAGCGCAGGTTGATCGAGCGGTCTTTGAAGCTGCTGATTCCGATCGATAATGCCCATTTGTCGCGTATCGGCCGGTCGTCCGCCGATGAGAAGGCGACCGGAACATCTATAGAAGGCTTCGTCAGATTTTGTGCGCCCGGCAATGTCATCTTGATCTCGCTCGCGCGTTTCAATAATGGAACGGCTTGCGCAGACTGTCCTTGAACGTTGTAAACCGAAGCCAACGCACTCAAGTCAGACGCGACCTGAGGCGCGTTCGCACCATGGAGTTTTTCATCGATTGCCAGCGCTTTCGTCAAGTGTGGAAGGGCTTCGGAATACTTTTTCTCCTTTAGATAGAGATTGCCGAGTTCTCTGGAACCATCGGCGGTGACAGCATGGTTTTCACCGAGTGTTTTTTCGGACGACTGCAGGGCAATTTTGAATTGCTGTTCAGCCTCTGGGAATTTGTTTTCGCGAATATAGATTTGGCCGAGATCACGAGCAGTTACAGCGCGCTCGGGATGATCAGGACCGGTTTGGGAGTCGATAATCGACCAGGCGTCCTTCATGAGCGATTCGGCTTCTGAATAATTGGCTTGGTCCGCTCGGAGTTTAGCTAAATCACGCATTCCCACCGCGACTTCTATGTGGTTCGAGCCGAGCAAGTGTCGTGTGTCCCGCAGTCCTTGTTCAATGAACCAGCTCGCATCTTTATACCGCCCTTGTTGCCGATAGATGTTACCGAGGCAAAGGTCCGCTCGCGCAATATATAGATTGTCTCGGTCTTCGAATACCGTCGACTGATTTTTTGCGGCTTTTTCAGCTAGTTCTGCCGCCTCTCTATATTTGCCCTCATCGGCGAGCGTTGCGGCGAGCGCACTCATTGCATCTGCAATCAACGGATGATCGCTATTGAAAATATCCTGACGCAGCTTTAAGACCTCACGAAGCTCCGACTCTGCTTCCGCATATCGACTTTCTTTTCGGTGCAATTCGGCAACTGCCTGAAGTAGCGAGGTGTAATATGAATGCTTTTCTCCGAACTGCGTTTTGCATGATTTTAGTGCTTCGTTATAGGCACTTTCTGCCGGCTTGTATTTGCCCTTCAGGATGGCGAGTTGAGCCAAATTGTAAAAGCCGTATGGAACCGCAATCGTATTCCTATTTGCTGGATCGCTGCCAAGTTTGACGGCGCGCAGAGTTTCGGTTTCCGCTTCTTTCAGCTTGCCCCAAGTGAAATAGAGGTTTGCGAGGTGGTTAACGGCGTAGGCATTGTTCGCATTCAGATCCTGATTTCGGCGCCACAAAGATTCCGCTTCTACGTAACGTCCTTGATCCATGTACAACAATGCGAGATCGTTGAAGATTCTCATTTCGCATTCGCCGCGGTTCGCTTTCAACTTTTCTGCAAAAGAAAGTCCTGTCTTAAAGTTGTCTTCGGCTTCTTTATATTGGCCCAGTGCACGCAATGTTTCACCAACTTGGAGACGCAGCCATGCGACCGTAGGATCTTTGTAGTGATCCTTTTCACAAATTTGCAGGGCTTCGCGAAGAAGCTGCAGCGACTCGCGATACTTGCCCTCGTCGTACAGCCGCACCGCATTGTCATAGTGGCTGATGATCAGGCTCTTCTGCGCGGATGCAGGTAGGGGACACTGGGTGAACAGTACCAATCCAAAAAGCGTTTGAACTAACGATTTCTTCAACGGCGGTGTACGCATTGGTGACTGTCTTCTTTCTCAGTTGATTTCCCGATCATCTCAACGATCGCACTGGCACAAGCGGATGTTCTTTAACATCGGCGCCTCCGAAGTCAAGTCTGCATAGTCTACCAAAGCAATTGAAACTTGAGTGCGCACGTTCCGCGTGACACAAAGCGACAAGAACCATGACGCCAACGACATAATGGAAACCGATTTATGCTGTCAACGTCATAAGAACGCGACGGTTTTCTTGTCGTTAACGACATATTTGCCGTTTTATTATGACGTTAACGACAATTCCCAAAACAACTTGAGCCGAGTTTGCGAATGGAGGAGCCGACGCCTTTATAACCCTGTTTTGAGGCTTCACCGGAGGTTTCGATAAGCGGGCAAGAGTCTCCTAAAGACCCCTCGTCGTTCCCAAAAGCAATGCGGACAGCCGGTTCTATTTATTGTTCGATTGCGAACAGAGGTGTTCCATGTATGACTTGCATTTTTTCGACATCGCCACCAAACGTGATCAAGCGAGATCATTCTTAGTTTGGCTGCAGTCAATGAACCGTTGCGCGTAGGATGTAATTCTCTAGCTATCCGCGGATATAGCGCCGCCAGAGAGTTTGTCACTGAAAGCTTTCTATTGCGGCAAAATGGGCACAGTGGATCAATATGCGCCTGTTGCCTCGTGAATCTACTCTTCCATTTGTGATCGCGTCCCTTCGGACAGATCCACCATACGACCCTACTGGAGCCGAGTCGGCGAGGATCGACGCCTTTGTTTTTTTCTTTGTCAAAATATCGGAAAGCTTTGGGATAGTTCTCCAGATTAAGGATCCGCAACTCGGCGCAAATCTGACAACCGCTTCCCAACGTTCTCGATTGTACCGATGCTTGCCAAACATGCCGTTTATCTGTTTTGCATTGCCACCAAAACATTCCGTTTGCATGGCAGAAAACGTCAAACGGAGTCAACTTGCCATTTTTTGTTTTGTGCCATTCCTTAGCAATTAACGGAAAGACTTTACCCAGTGACCGAGTCCCTAGTTCTGTCAGGCAAGGTCTCCCAGGGCGACGGCAATCAGGACAGTTGCCTATCCCCCGACACCGCTCAGAGATACGCGCGCGCCAAATATGTCTATAGTTGTTGCGGCACTGCCACCACGCATTGACGTTTGAACCGCGGGAGAACTGTTCTGGGCTAAACCCACAGTTCTTCTTGAAGTACCATTCTTGCGCGATTCGCGGATACTTCTTTTTTATCGACTCGGCTGGTTTGTTTTTGTGATGCGGCTTGACGATCTCCTCGATTGGGATGCCCCAGACCTTAGGGTGTTCTTGTTTCTTCGCATGGAATTTTTGTGTCGAACGCATGATGGTTTCCCTGCGCTTTTTCAAAGGCATTTCCGATTTCCGCCTTCGTTTAGTTCAACGCATAATCGGAACAAAGCCTATGGATCATTGTCGCGCCTGGCATATCGGGCACTTACACGGTCTTCCAACGCGTGCGCGCCATATGTGGTTTGGGTCTGCCGGGCATCGCCACCAAACCGTGCGGGCACCGTGATCGTGGCTGCACGAGAAGTTTGGCTGCCAATCTTTAGCGATCTCAGGTTTAGATTCAGATTGTGTTTTCTTCTGACGCAAGCCGACCGGACAGCGGTCACAGCCGGTCGCGCCGTGCCCTTGGTGATGCCGCACCCGTTCTCTGATACTGAGTTGGTATTTGTGTCCGGAATCGTCCGGGCATTGCCACCATGCTGCGACCGATGAACCAAAGCTAAAAGACTGAGGTCCGTAACCGCAGTTGCGTTCATAGAGCCAAAGTTTCGCGAGTTCTGGAAAGGCAATGCTAAGCGGAACCCGATATGCCATGGATTCTGGCTCGAGGACATCTTCGATAGGAATTGATTCCTTTTCATTCATAGGACGCGTACCGCACCTTGCTAATGAAGTATTACCTCCAGTATCCACGCGGGTAACGGTGTGAGCCAATTTTCTATTGAAATTGCGTGTTTTCTTGCGCAGTGTAGTTAGCTGCCGCCCGCTTTGTTCGGGGGAAGATGCTGGTTACGTCTTGGATTCGGCTGCTTCTGCACGTTCTAAGTTTCGGACCTGATAGTCACCTGCCAGTTTGGTGACTAAGGCAGCAACACCCCAGGTAAACATGAAGATCGACCCGAGCATTGGCCAGAAGTAGAGATGAATCCAATCGTCAATCTGCCAGTCGTCTGGATTGGAGGTGCGGTACAGCACTTTGACGGTTTCTCCTGGTTTTGGAGCAGGCGATGTGTAAAGGTTGGACTTCAGTTGCCGTGTTTCCCCGTTGGTAGTCTGAAATCGAATTACTGCTGCGCGTCTTCCCTTGGTATCAGAGTTGGTGCCCACGACCATGCCATCGACGTGCGTGGAGCTTGCCACCAGATCGTTTACGCGGAACAACGCAAATCCAGCACAGATCGTCGCGATGAGAAAAAAGACGAAGAAGAGTCCGACGAGCACGGATAGCACTCGGCGAAGCTCGCTCGCAGTTTTGGTAGCTTTAACCATTTTCGTCACCGCAGCTATTTTCGCACAAATCGGGGACGTCGTCGTGGCGAACTCAGAGCCGGTAGATCACGCGCATCTGCGGCTGGATGTAAACAATGCGACGCTTGTATCGGTTATTTTGGCTTGCCGGTCATTTCAACAAATCGCACCGGCATAAGCTCAGTGCGTTCGATCTTGTTGTTATGCTTGGCGAGCAGAACAATTTTTTGGTTCTCGAGCTTTTTGCTACCGACGGGAATGACTAATCGACCGTTTTCGCCAAGTTGATCGATCAATGGTTGGGGAATCTCGTCTGGTGCGGCAGTGACGATGATGGCATCAAACGGTGCTTTTTCTGGCCAGCCAAGATAGCCATTGCCGCATTTGACCGTAACGTTCGAGTAGCCGAATGCTTTCAGCCGAGTGGCCGCAGATGCAGCAAGCTCAGGTACGATTTCGATGCTGTAAACGTCATGAGCAAGTTGCGCTAGTACGGCAGCCTGATAACCCGATCCAGTGCCAATCTCAAGAACGCGCGCATTAGGTTTTAATTGCAATGCTTCGGTCATGAAGGCGACGATATAGGGTTGGGAGATAGTTTGTTTGTATCCGATCGGCAGCGGATGATCTGCGTAAGCGAGTTCCTTGATTTCTACTGGGACATAGTAGTGTCGAGGAATGTTATTAATTGCGGCAAGCACTCGCTCATCGCGGATGCCCTCTGACTTCAAGATCGTGACGAGATTGCCGCGCTGCCGCGCGAACTCCTCCTCAGTGTCGAACGCGTTCGCCGGATGTCCAACACTGATTACGAGCACGAGTGCTTGAATGAGAATAAAGAATTGGCGGATGAACGATTGCACTGAGTTAAACCGGATTGCTCTCTTGTTTGTCAGGATCACAATGCCGAGAATAGCATTGTTTGGGTTCCACGAGCTGACACAGCGAATTGTGGGAACGTCGGCACCGATTCCGACGATGCCCGCGGAGATTTTGCGGCGGGGATCTATTCGGGAACGCAGAGTGGATGCCGGCTATCCCATTGGCGAGAGATGCAGCTAATTTCTAAAGTGTTGGATTGGCGTTCCAATGCGGGTCAGTGTGCAGATTTTTTGGTGTGGTGCTTGTGCCATTGTCCCAGCACCGAAAATCCCGCTGGCGGCAGAGCGTGCGCGTGCTTTGTTGCGTCTGGAAGGACCGAAGCGAATCCGGGTGTTTTCGCTGATGGAAGGCTTGAATGGAATCCAACCGTTTCTTGCGAGGCGTTGATGTTCGAACCGAATCCTGAGGGGCGTGCGCTCGCGGTGCGTGCGTGTATCAGGCTTCCACGCGAACTCGAGGTACTCGCCGCAGGCGCGTTGCCGCGAAAAGCGATACTGACTTTCTCAACCAATTGCATGCCACCGTATGCCAACAGTACGAACCCGGCTATCGAAGTCACTATCATTTGAGCTTTTGGAATCGGTTTGCTGTTCTTTTCACGCGCAGCCCGAGAAATGTTCTTGTAGCCCTTTTGGTTCGCCGGTCCTGAGGCCGATCGTACAGATTGATGCGGCAGATGTTCTACATCTTCTGGCTCGGTGCTGACTGTGCTTTGCCGTTCACCCGATTGGACTCTGGCAAAAAGATCTGCCAGGTCTATCGATTCCTGAACGCCGCCAGACACACGTTGTCTTTCGGGGAGGTTCGCACGGGTATTCTGATCCGGGAGCCGATCGGTTTGCGGCATAAAAACGAGCTCTTCGCTGGATAGTAAGCGGTAGCGGGCGGAAGGGACTCCAGCTGGAATTAAAACACGCCATCGTGATTATTCTGTGAAACTGACCCGAAAGTGGCGCCAGAAGATCGGACTGCCATGTCCATACGGCAAGTGGAGGCTACGACTTTAAGACGCAGTTGATTCGCTGACTTTGTTCGTCGAATCTTTGTGTCGTGCCATCATGTGTTTTGCGCATTGCGCAAGCATTGAAATTAATGCGATGGTCATCCTTTCGCCATCGTAAACGGCAACAATGTGCACAACTCCCAGCAATTCCTACCTACCGCGGCCACGTGCTCGGGGCGATGCTTTTTATCTCACTTCCAGCAAAACTGGGAAGGATGGTGACGCATGCGACAGGAGTCAGGCGACTACGCAGAAACGCGGGAAATCGCTCAGGGTGTGCAAACAGTTCTGGGCATAGGACAATTGACTCTTCAATCTGTCCGACAAGCCGAGCATAGCTCGCTCGCTCAGGCGGCGGCGACCTACCCTGGATATGGGCAGTTTGAGCTGGTTTCAGCAAATGTGCCGGGTGCCACCGCAGGTGATGCGCGGTTGCTGCCCGATAAGAAAGATTCCGCGAAAGAAGTCGGCTGCCAGGCAAATCCTTTTCAGGTCGAGCGTGACAGTTCGGGTCGGCCGACCCGCGTCAGCGATCGAGCCGGTAAAGTGCTGCGCGAAATCGAATGGGATATTGATGGTCAACCGACAGTTAAAGAGTCGTTCGGAAACTACCCTTCAGTCATGAAGCAGACGGGACCAGGAGAGTTCCGGGTGGAGTACGAAGATGGTTCTCGCGTGACCGTATACGGAACGTTTACGGTCGACAAAGAGGGCAACATTCGCATGCACACGACAACTGCAGATGGGATCGTGGAACCAGACGGCACCTACGATCAACTTGAGCATGATCGCAAGGACTGGAAGAACATGAAACCCGAACAAGTCCGCAAGGTCCAGCGTGACGAAGAAGGTATTATGCGTGTAACCGAAATCGACGGCAGGAGCTTTAATCGTAACCACGACGGAAAATCATGGGACATACGTTACTCCAATGGCGCATTTGGTGGCGTTGTTTATGACCTGAAAGACAACGGTCACGGTGAAATAACCTACGAAACAAATGAGGTCGGGATCGGAAGATGGCAGCACACAGAGCGCGCTGATGGAAGCCACCGTTTCGGTCCCAAGCGCGAAGGCAAACCTTGCAGCGAATTAGAACGCAAGCACGAAGACAAGCCCTCCGGTAGCGCGTTAGATTGGCTATTGAAGCGTCTCTGGCCATGAGTATGGGTTGGACCCGTCGCGCGTTGACAAGATTCTGAAAAATCTGCGTGAGTATATTTAGACTGCGGATATTCCGCGTTCACAGGAAGTATTTTGGGAAGACTGGGTTCAACATCTCATCCCCAATGTGAATCAAGCGCATGTCCAACAATAATGAAAGCAACCAGTTCCGACTGGTTGCGATAAACCATGTCGACTATTCGCGCCTTACGCGGGCGCAGCAGATTCTGGAAGAACTGAACGACCTTGTCGATCCGGCAGAGCTGAAGCGTCAACTACGAGATCGTGTTTTTCTTTTAGCTGTTACTCATTTGATCAAAGTGTTGTCATCAAATCTGTCTCGGATAACGCGTACGACCAAACGTGCTCTGCCGGATATCATCTGGCCCAGGTTGCACGACTTCGCTTCGCCCCTGTCGCGTTTGAAGTCGGAAATCGATCCTCTGCAGGTCGAGAAAATGCTGCTGCACCTCCTTCCCTTCGTCGATCAGGAAGTTAACCGCATTCGCCAATCGGTCTCGCTTGCCGTTGAAGATGATGCACGAGAATACTCGGTTTTCATGGATAGAGGTGAAGGTCACAAAACTCTATTCAAAGTAGGTGAACATCAGTCTGTAGAACTTTCCAAATTCATACCAAATCCGGTAGGCAAGTTGTGCTCCTGCCTCGAGCCGTCGATGGAATTGGCCCGGGCGCAACTGGAGACTTGGTTTCGCAACTGTCCTGAAAAGGACCGCGTCGCTCTTTTAGATCGGCTCCGCAGTGGCGCCGAAACGACGCACGTTTCTGCATTTTACGAACTTGTTTTCCATGAGTTCTTCATTCGTCGAAACCTGCGTGTGATCAAAGAACCTCAAATTCTAAACAAGAAACCTGACTTCATGGTTGTTGGCGACGATGGGTGGTTCTTGTTGGAGGTCACGGCGTGGCATGACTTTGATACGCCTGAGTCGCGCAAAATTATCCGAATGTTTCTCGATTTTTTAGACAAGTGCACGGATCAGATGATACTGTCCGTCGAATTCGAGGCGTTGCCTGATCCAGCTCGCTTTGTTGCGTTTCGAGACGCGGTTTGCGAATGGATAGACGCGCTGTCCGATGCTGAGGCGCCTGCATCGAAGCGTTTTACGCTCGAGCAATCCGGATTTCAGGGAACCATTCACGCGCGCATGCGGGATGGCATTCGAACTGCCGGCGCGGTCTATGAATGGTTTCCTCCACGGTCAACGCTGTCCGATACTGAGCTTGCATGTAAAAGACCGTTTGACCGAGACTTCGATTATATCAAGGAGGTCAACGCACCGTTGGTGGTGGCAGTGGGCTGTCGTGATAATGTCGCTTTAGATGAGACTACGATTTGTCAGAAATTATTTGGCGCTCACGAGATGACCTCTGCGCAACACCGTCGCGGCGTCCATTTGTTATGTCGCGAGGATGAACGTTTCAATTCTGAGAGGAACAAACGAAAGAGCGCGATAGTATTTTGCGCGCGAAGATGGGATCGCGGGACCATGGTGTTTGACATGAAAGTTGTTCACAACCCATGGGCGCGCTTTCCTTTACCTGAAAGCGCGTTCGGTTCGGTTCCACAACTTAAACCAAGAACGGCTTCAGATCCTACTTTGCTGGAATGGATAAACCTGGGCGGATCACCGCTGGATTTGCGATTTGTGGGAACGCCCTCCGATCGTGGATTTAGTAGTGTGTCTGTCGACGAAATTCTTGAATCAAGCGGGCTGTCAGACTTGAAAACATCGATCAATGAAAGACACACTGTTGATGACGGGGTTCGACAGTCATCGTCTTCCACATTAGACGATATCGTGTCCTCTCTTATAGACGTCGGCTTTGCGCAAAGACGTGGCCAACGAGTGGATTCTGAATACGTTTTTGCTGCAGCGAATTCATTGATTGAATTGTCTGGTGCGGACTGTTCGACGCATCTTTTGGAGACGCTTGTAGCTGCTGCAGAAACACTCGCTCACGAAGGTGAACACGCATATTCCGGCGAGGTATTCGAATGCGTGCTTGAGCGCGCACAGGAGCGTGGCGAAATTGAGCTTCAGTTGCGCAGTCTTGGTGGTTTGGCGCAGTCCTGGTTTTATCTCGGTGATCGGAGTCGCGCGTTCAAGTACTTAGATAGGGCCGTCAAGCAGGCGCAAGAGCATCATTTGTATCGACTCGAACGAAAACTGGAAATAGTCCTTGAGCAACTTCGTTCAGGCACTGCGCGTTTTCCCGAGCATATTTGGCCATCCAACGCTAATCCATACGGACGCAGATCGCGCAAGTCCCATCCGCCAGGCTCGGATTAGCGAGTATGACGAAGGTCAATGGTGCTGACCGAGAATTATTGCTGTTAGGGATCAAGATTGAACAGTCACCTCGGGATGACTCGCTAGTAGCGGCCGGTCGAAATTAATCCGCACCGAACTGCTTTCCAGTGGTGACCAATGTCATGCGTTCAGAGCTCGGGCGGCTGGTTCTGCTCGGAGTCGCGATCAATTGTAAGAGGCTGACCAAGTTCGGTTTCGGCTTTGTTGAGCGCTTCCAGTTCGACAAGCAGGCCTTGTCGCTCATACCGATTGCGAGTATTGGACCAGCGCAAGACAACATGTTTTTGTGTCGAATACTTGGATATTCGGCGAGTCAAGTTCGCGTCGCCAGCCGGTACATAAAACAATTCGCCCAGACCAGCACAAATTTTGCAGAGCGCGGCGCGTTCGTTTCCATCGCCCACCAGCTTCACCATCTGCCCGCGCCAAAGCTCCTCCTGACACTTGGAACAGGTGCTGGATTTGGTGACCTGATATACAACGGGCTCGGTGAACTGCTTGCCGCGTGGTGCATCGCGATCTGCGACTTGCGTTTTTCTTCGTCCGTTTTGGTGCTTGCTTCTATGCATGTGGGGCATAGTTTGGCAATCAAATTGTGACAACGAAAACACTTTATCACGAGGAGAAAGTTATGAAAGAGATGCGGAGAAGAAGAGTTCTGCTACTCGAATGAATGCACGCTTGTAACTCTGATACTGCCTGATGGCAACATTGCCAATTTTAGTAAGGCAGATTCAATTTCTGAGCTTTGCAATTAGTAGCGATTTGCGAGCGTCGCGGAACAGAACGCTTAAGTGCTTGAGTCGTAGAACTGAAAGTTTCCCAGATGCATTCACTAACGATTTTCGGAGGACATCCATCGTTATTGCGCAACAGCGTAGCGTGATTGGGATTTCCGACGCTAGTGATTAGCTTCGAGAAAGTGTGAACGGCGTTCTATCTCGTTAGGGTAAAATTCAAGTTGTTGTGTGCGACAATTTCTGGTTCGTCGCCGTTTTTCTTTCCCGTCCGCAATATACATATGACGAATGCACCAAACACCGCATTGAAGAAGTTCCTTTTGTCCGTTGCCGTGATCACGTTTCATTTCCAGTGGGCATTCGCACAGGCATCAGAGAGCAAGTCGGAGCTTATCCCGGCGCAGGTTTTCTACGTTTCGGCTACAAGGGATCATAAGGTGCGGTACGGTTGCGCGGTGTGCGAGGTGCCAAAGAATCAGTTAGGGCACGCTGTGGAACCGAAACAATTATGCCTTGAGCAAATTAACGAGCTGGGAAATTTGCAGACTCACCAACGTGAATTTTCAGAGAATGAGTTCTTCAGCATGGTCGACTCATTCCAAAAAAAGAACGGCGGCTGCATGCTCTTTGTGCACGGCTTTAACACTAGCCTAGAAAAGACGCTGCCAGCGGCTGCCCGCGTACAGGCAGCATTCGGCAAACCGGTTATAGCATTTGATTGGCCGTCCGCGAAGTCATTCATAAAGTATCGCTCGGATGAAAAACGCATTCAGGGAAGCTTTCCTGATTACTATCAATTCCTGACGAAGTTGTCTAAGGTCGTAACCCCTCAACGGATTTCACTTATCGCGCACAGCTTAGGGAATAGGCTTCTATGCTGGGGGCTACAGAAACGTTTCACAGATTATCATTGCAGCCATCAGAACGGTGACCCGCCTCACTTCGCTTCGACGATTTTTACTTCTGCAGATGTTAATGGCGCGGAGTTTTTGAGCGTTGCGCCTGCTCTATTTCATAATTGCGATCAGATCGCAATCGTCGTATGTTATTCAGACGTCGCCCTGAAAGCATCCAGTGTTAAACATGCACCTTTCTTGGATACTGTGATGGGGTTTGCGACCACGAGAGTCGGTAGCGGTCTGATCTTTCGGCCAACGCAAGTCATTGAAATCGACCGAGATGATGTAAGCAAAGGAATCTTTCTGCACTCAATTGATTTCAACCTGGTTGCAAATGCCTTGCGATTCAATAGAACGTTTAGTGAGACGGCCGATTGTGTGCTATTGGATTTCAATCATTATTTGCTAGAAAATCCCGCGCGAAAATGGCGTATCGGCGACGGACTAGTTGGATTACGCCCGTTACCAAAGCAATCTATATCCGAGTTGGCTCTGGACCTCTATCCGTCACTTTCCTCAGGGGGATTTCCTCGCGATGTTGATCGCTCTGGGCTCGGCCTTTTTGATTTCACGGTGCAATTAAACAGATGTTTGCGCCAAACCGAGGAAGGTGTTTTCGAATTCATCCTGAAGGATGAATCAAATCAGCCACTCACAAAACTGTTTATCAAGCCGGAATTTAAAAACGGACTTTGCACGAAACTCGAATCTGAAAAAACGGTACATAACTGGAGAGACTTCGGCAAAGTTCGTGACTACTCCGTCTCATTCAAAAAGATTCCGCTTCGCTAGCAGGAAAGATAGAAATGAACGTTCTACGACTTATTGGCACATTGCTGGTTGCGACTGTGATGTGTACGAACGCAGGGCAGGGCGCCGAGAGCAATCTAAACGCGCTTCCCGTATGGGCCCCGATCGAGGCGCGCTTAGGGATGAGCGCGAAAGAACTTAAGGCGTTGCCGGTGCCCCACAGTATTTCGTATCAGCAGGTTGAGCTACGGTGTTCGGACTCCAGCGTGACGCCTCGTCCATACTCTACTAAACCCCTTCTTGTTTGCGAATTGTTTGGCAAACTGTTTGACGACCTATGGGTAACTGCTACGTTTCCTGCATCAATGACTATTTATTTGGTTCCAACAGGTGATGAATATAACGTGTTTAAAATCACGGTAGTGGAACCCTGTCTTTTGGAAGATTTGACTCAAACAAAATCGCCGGTAGGTAAAGAATATCCAGCTCCGAATAAGAAATCGGCAAGAACTGTTCGGGTTGGCGATCGCATGCTTAAGGCGGTTGAATGTAGTTGGGAAGATCCAGCGGTGATAGCCCATTTTGATTCGGTTGCCAGAACAAACCCAGTAGAATCCGAGTTTGTGCTTCAGGACAAGGTGATTGTCAAATCGATTCTGGACGCCGTTCGGCAAGTAAACTCGCGAATGAAGTGATGCATCGAATATGCACCAACCACCACCGATGGATCTTCGTATTGGAGAATCAAGAATTATTTGTGTGATCGCCCGGAGGTATTGGACGCGCGCAAATATCAAAATTGATGCAAACGCCAAATATACATTTGATCCGTGCTCACGGAATCGGTGGTTCGATTTGTTTATTCCGACCAGAGCAATCGGATACAAACCTCTTTTCTACCAGCGATTGTGCAAGGCGCGAGTGCAGCACGCGAGAGTCATGCAACTGATTGCAACTAATAAGAAATCGATTGACGACCATGCATTCGTTTATGACCAGGGAGCGAATACCTGGACGTGGAGCGATGACGGACAACTGTATCTATTTCCAAATGATTTTAAAGGTTTTTACCACAACAATTTTGGACGAATCTTAGTGGTTGTCACCCGGATCCGTTGATCGAGCAATTTCCAGCGAATGTTTGAACCGTATGCTCGAGCGCTTTGTGCTGGGAAAAACCTGATGGATTCTTATCCCCTCATCGGGGGGGTATTTTCGTGTCGGCAAGACTTGCAATTTCTTTCATGACTCTTGGTAGAATTGCAGAGCTTATGCACTGGAATCCCTGGAGTCTTCATCTTGCAAGTGGAGTCTGTTGTGAATTCCATGTTGATATCGCGTGTCTGGATCACGCTTTTTGTAGTCGTCGGCATCTTCTTTAGTATCGTTAGGCCTGTTCTGTCCGAAGAAGGCAAATTAGTACGCGGTGCGGTAAGAGTACCCGTTTTCTACGCGACGGATCGCGTAAAAATTACATCTAATAAGGATGCGGCGGGAGAAACACTAGGACCGCTACATTTGGGTTTAGCGACCGCGTTGTTGCCAAAAGATCTGTCGTGGCTCGATGGCTCCGATAGCTTGAAATCTACGGTCGCAAAGTTGGGCTGGGTTTTGGATAACGACGCAATAACCATTGTGCCGTACATCGAAGTCCGCGGTTATGTAGCCGAACCTGATTCCAGCGTGGTTTTGAGCAACGTGCAAGACAGCCCTGACTTTTGGACCGCACTTTCAGCAGAAGCGGATGCTAGCCCCTTTAGAACGGTCTATGTGTACATTCACGGGTTCGCATCTAGCGGCGACAACTCAGTGTACGCTGCAGGTGTTTTAAGTTCTTGTGTTGAATCGCCCGTCGTTGCATTCTCGTGGCCTTCCGAAGGGACGGTCGGCTTGAAGCCTCTGCAGGTAACCGGGAAAAAGCGTATTCGGGCCAGGTATTTAGCAGATCGAAAAATGATCGACCGTGAAGAGGTACTCAAAGATCTAACCACGTTTCTTTCAGAGCTTAAACGAAAGTTGCCGGACAAGAGGATTTGTTTGGTCGCGCACAGCTTAGGAAACAGACTGCTTGCTAATTACATCTGTAGCCCTGCACCCGAACAATTTGATGAAGTTTACTTTCTCGCGGCCGATGTCGACCATGATCTGTTCATGAGGTCCCTCGCAAACCTCAAGACTAAATCGAAGCACACTTCAGTTTGGCTAAATCCCAAAGACAAGGTGCTAAAAATAGCCGGCGCTAACGATCTTCTTAGTCTTCGGGTGACACGAAAATTGGGAAAGGCAAACTTTTCCGTGCCTGATATCGAATTCGTCAACTACGAGAAAATTGCGCAACCGCGGTCTCTGAACTATTTAAATCTGCAGCATTATGTTCCTTTTGAGCAATTCGCGAGCATAGTCCGAACCGGAAGCCCATTTTCTAAATCCGAAGCTCAGTACTATCTGTTCAGAAGCTCCAAAATAGAAAAAGCAAGGCACTAAGGTTTCGATCAAGCTATTTTATGGCACCAGGAATGGTGCCGTACTGGGGATGCGGTGTTTACTGAAATAGAAAGCTAATGAAACTAAAAATTGTACTGATTGCGGTTATAAGTCTGGTTATTTTGACGGCGTTTGCCAGCCTAAAGCTGGACCGATCTTTTGACTTCACCCATACAGACTATCCTGGCGCTGCGCATCTTCCTAGCTCGCAGCACGGCTGGGAGCGCCACCTGTTGATCCCTGATAAATCGGGACCGATGGATGAACCACAAGGCGGTAAAACGCTGGGCGGTACGAAGGTTTCCAAACGTCCTAGCGATTGCTTTCCACCCGAAAATCGGAACGTGTTTTGGCAGGTAGATCAAGTGGCCAATGCGGAGGGCAAGCTGTGCCCATTGAACTTCGACGCCGATGGTGACGGAAAAATTAGTGATGCAGAGCGTAATGCGATTCGCGGACAGAACACTTGGTTATTGTGGGCAGAAGGTAATGAGACGTTCTGGAATTGGTTACAGCAAAAAGGATACGGACTTCACGATTTTCTGGTGATGCTCGACTCGCGAGAACGAGACACGCGCTTTCAAGATAAGGGATTGATCAATCAGCCGGGACTTCAAAAGCAAACTAAGAGGAATGAACTTGGTTTGTACATAGATGCGCCGAAAGCTAACGTGAGAATGACGCAGCCTCCAGATGACCTCGCTAATGGAGTGTTGGCGCAAATCCCACATCCCCCCCAAATGAAGGGAGCGAACAATCCACACAGAGATATGCGGACATTCGAGCCGGGGGACAAAGAGCTATTCGACAAAATAGTCAGAGAATTGCCGAAGGACGGAGTCGACTACTCAATCTACGGGTATCCGAGCGGCGTCGTTGGCATGCGCCTATTTCCCAATCCCGATTTTTTTGGAACGGGCGATGACGCCAAAAAAGCAAGGCAGCACTGGAATGATAGGGTCGTAAGTTCCAAGAACGATGCTTTTTACTTTGATACTAAAGTATCTGCTGATCCGGAACTAGTTCGACCGTTCCGCCCGGCGATGACGTGTGCGTTTTGCCACGTTGGCCCACATCCGCTCAATCCACCTGCAGACCCAAACAATGCCGAATGGTCTGAAATGTCTTCAGTGATTGGGAACCAGTACTGGAACCCTAGAATGACCTTGGCAAATCGAACTAAACGCAACAACTTTTTATACCATTTCCTTAATAGTCAGCAGCTAGGCACCATCGATACGTCCTTGGTCAGCACAGACCACATCAACAACGCGAACACGATCAATAGTGTTTTTGAGGTGCCAGCGCGTATCGATCGAGCGCTTTTGAATCCCACAGAAAAACAGAGCGCTTCTAACCTTTTGATGCCCGGGCGCGAAGACGGAATTGCTGACACAAATCCACGTCACACACCTCGGGTGCTTTTAGATGGCGCCGACAGTATCGGTGTCTTGGGCGCTCTCGCGAGAGTCTATTTAAACATTGGCGCTTTTTCTGAGGAATGGGCTCGCTGTCACAATCCGGTGATTGGATTCAAACCTCAAACGCCGTTTGCCATTTCTACATGTCTTGAGCAATCGGTATTTTGGCGGACTACACAAAGATTTAGAGTAAAAGCGTTGGCAGATTTTTTCTCTCTTTCTGCCAAACCGCGATCAACGCCTGCGGATCGTAGTCCGGCCGCAGCGCAAAATGCGTCGGTGGAACATTCCTACGGTATTCAAACTACGGCCCCGATGAAGTTCAAAGATACGCGCGAGGGAAAGGCATTCTTTGCGAATGAAACCAACAAGAAACTGGTAGCCAGAGGCCGTGATGTATTTCTGAAGAATTGTGCAATTTGCCATTCTAGTAAGCAACCTGACGGGTATTTATTGCAATTCGATCCGGAATGGCAGTCAAAAAATGATGAGCAATTGGCCCAGAATCGATCTGCTGCGCGGACAAACGATCTGATTTCCCCAATGACGCTACCGAATCGCTTCGAAGACTGGGAGCGGTTCAAGAAGACCAGTACTTATCTAACGTATGTCACGCATATCATGAATGCCGCACGGTTGACGCAAGATGGTGTAGATCAATTCTTTGAAAGCAATTATCTTTCAAACGACGTGCGCATCCCTGTAACGTTGATCGGTACCAACTCGGGCCGAGCAGTTGGCACAAATGCTATGCGCGGCCAAATTTGGGACAACTTCTCATCGGAAGACTACAAGAAACTGCCTTCGGTAGGTCCGATCCGTTTTTACAATCCATATTCGCCGGTAAAGCGCGATGCGATAGGATTCAATGACTCATACACTCCGCCAGCGGGCGGACCGGGTTATTATCGCCCGGCCTCGCTCGTTAGCATTTGGGCGACAGCTCCGTTTCTGCACAATAATGCGCTGGGTATCTATAACGGCGACCCGTCTGTAAAAGGCCGCATTACCGCGTTTGATGATGCGATCGACAAACTACTTACAAATTCTCTGCGCGCGTCTGACAAATTGCCTCACGACGGCGATTTGCGATGGAACTCGCGTTTGGCGTGGGGTGATCCCGGCTTCATATATCGGATTCCGGAGGTAACGTGGATCGACATTCCTTCAAAGTTCATTTGGCAATTGTTCGCTGGAATTCTCGGGAACTTTGGAACTGCGGTCATTCTATGGGGATTGTGGTTCCTAGTCGCGGTCGGATTCTTTTTCCTTGCTTCGTTGCCGCTTCGAACGATTTCATTCGTTCTCGTTAAAATCTCCGTCCTTCTGTGCATCGTTCTTGTTGTTTCTCAATTCGACAGATTGTACCCATGGCTCTGGGTGATACCAGTTATTGGTATCGTATTCGGCGCTTGGTTGTTGTTTAGTAAGACACAAGATTTCGCGCGTACCTGCGTGGGCGTTGGAATATGCTGGGTTTTAGGCATTGCAAGCCTTTCGGTGGGTGTTCTGGGCGGACTATTTGGTCGAGGTTACCTTGGCGACCTACACGTCGGACCAATTCCAAAAGGAACCCCGGTCAACTTGATTATGAACATGAATCCTGAATCTCCGCCGTTTGTCATGCTTGAAGCAGCTCTTGGACTAACCCGAGGGATTCTCAGAGTCGCGCCCGACGGCAACAGTCCGAACGAGCAGGAAGCATTGCGTGTGTTTGATGAAGAAGCTGGAATGCCATTGTTGCGCGCCAGCAAGTGTCCGGATTTTGTCCTCGATCGAGGTCACTGGTTTGGAGAAAACCTAACTGACGAAGAGAAAAAACAACTGAAAGTATTTTTGAAGTCCTTGTAGGAAGCGGATATGGCTAATCAGGCATTGACTGAACAAAAAATAGTTCTGCAAAAAGCCAGCAAAAGAGATCAAACACCGTTTGATTACATCATTGTTGGCGCAGGCGCAGGAGGCGGACCTTTAGCTGCGCGATTAGCAGAAGGTGGCAAGCGAGTGTTGCTGCTCGAAGCGGGCCGCGACCCAAAAGAATCGAAGTCGGCCCATTTTCCAGATAGCAAACGAGGCGAAATCTATTCAATTCCTGGATACCACTGCTCGGCAACAGAAGATCCGGATATGAGCTGGATGTTTTCTGTCCGGCATTATTTGGATATCAAACAGCAAAAGAAGGATTCAAAATGGAACCAGGTCCTTCTCGACCGAGAACCATTGAGCAAGTTCCGCGATGATGAAACCGCTGAGCGCCAACGTGGTATTTTTTATCCCCGCGCAGCAGCCCTCGGCGGATGTACAGCGCATCATGCAATGATCATTGTCGCTCCTAATGACAGAGATTGGAATGAAATAGCCAAGATAACGAGCGATACGTCTTGGCGAGCCGAGGTGATGCAAGGCTACTTTGCAAAGCTCGAACGATGTTTATACCTTGATGATTACGAGAATTGGTTTCAAAAAACGTTCGGCATCGCATATGAGGTATTTCGTTCAATACTGAAGTTCGTTAATCCGAGAGGGCAATTGGACCTTGGAGGCCACGGTACAAGCGGCTGGCAAAGGACGACTGCGATAGACCCAACACTAGCCCACTCCATCTATAAAAAAGATAACGCGTTCTTTGAACTTCTGTTTAAGACAGCCCTTTCAACGTTGCACGAAAACAAGCTGATTTCGACCGTTAAACGATGGTTTTTTGACCGCCGCATTCTTCAGTTTTTAGACATTAACGATATGAACACGCGCCGAGCCTTTCCTGAGAGCGTGTTTCTGATACCAATCGGCACTAACAACAAAAACGATGAGTCGACCTTGGACCTCGGCAGAACCGGAGTTCGAGAGTTCCTGATATCTACGCGAGAGAAAGTGCCGGATCGATTATCAATCCTTCAAAATATCCATGTAACACGAATTCTTTTCGAAAAAGGTATTGACGGAGTACCGATAGCAATCGGTGTCGAAGCAGTTGAAGGCGAGCACTTGTACGAAGCCAGTGCGATACGTTCGATGTCTAGTGAGGAGGTCTGGGAGAAATACAAAGATAGAGTTGTGCGCATCTTTGCCCGAAGCGAAGTAGTCCTAAGTGGCGGGTCGTTTAATACACCACAACTGCTCATGCTGAGTGGTATCGGAGATCCGAAGGAAATTCTGCCCCTGTCGAAGAACAAAGAGAACATCGGTTTGGTAGGAGCGGATGGCAGTAAGGTCGCAGACATCATCGAATTGCCGGGCGTCGGCAAGAATCTGCAAGATCGCTACGAAGTGTCGGTCATCAGCGAATTACAGTCTCCACTCAACACACTGGAAGGCGTTTCTTTTACTCCGGGCGACGCTAACGATGCTTCTTATAAAAATTGGAAAGAAGGCGGGCTCTATCAGACAAACGGTGGCACGCTCGCCATAACGCGCCGTTCGAAGACTGCCAAGAAACTCAATGAGCGCGAGGCTGATCTATTCATTTTCGGCGCGCCGGTGGCATTTCGCGGCTATTACTGGAACTGGTCTAACGAGCTCTATTACAAAAAGATAGCCAATCAGGAGTCCAAAGCTCACGGTCAACTATGGAGCTGGGTCATCCTTAAGGCTTACACAAAAAACAACAGAGGATTTGTGCGGTTAAAGTCGCTCAATCCGTTCGATGCTCCGAAGATCTGTTTCAATTACTTTGACGGAAGCGCGGAAGCAAACGATGATTTGGCCGCCGTCGTGGATGGCGTCGAGTACGTTCGCAAATTGAATGGCGAAATAAATCGTGAGCGTCCCATTTTTAGATCTGAGATCCAGCCCGGTGAAAATGAAGAAATCTCAACGTGGGTTCGCAATGAGGCATGGGGGCATCACGCTTGTGGTACCTGTCGTATCGGGAGCGATGCGTGGAAGTCAGATCCTTCAAAACTTACTGATATGGCGGTTGTTGACAGCAAGTTTCGGGTCCATGGCGTAAGAAATCTTCGTATTGTTGATGCATCGATCTTTCCAATGATTCCTGGCTATTTTATTGTCACCCCAACGTTCATGGTCAGTGAAAAAGCCGCCGATACTATTTTGTCGGACTCAAGAGAGTATCCGCGCGAATTGGAAACGATCGAATCAACTTTGATCTCAATGCGACGAGAACGCGCCGCAGGGATTGCAAGTTCTTCTACTTTGTCCGATGAACAATTAGCTTATGCGCCTTTGCCGAACGATTGTGTGGGTCTGGCCTTGTCTGGTGGCGGGTTACGTAGTTCCACATTTTGCCTTGGTGTCATTCAATCTTTAGCGGCCACTGGGTTGCTTAAGAAGATCGATTTCATGGCCAGTGTTTCGGGAGGCGGATATATCGCAGCGTTCGTCGGCCGACTCTATCAGACTTTAGGTGCGACGGCCGCAGATGTCGCCGGAAAGGTTTGCGACGTAATTTCAAATCCAGCATCTGCGCAGATTCATTGGCTTCGGGAGAATGCTAACTACCTGCATGGAGCAGGCAGTGCGGACCTTCGGCAAAATCTTGGTGTTCTGTGGCGCAACTTCTTCTCGGTACATGCGGTTCTGTTCGGCTTGCTTCTATTTATTTTGGGCGCACTAAGGGGAATTGCTGATCTCGTCGGACTCGGTCCGCCACCGATCGACAGTGCTCTTTTGCAAACCGCTGTATGGTGGATCTTGCCTGCCGCTCTTTTCGGACTAGCAGTTGTCCCATGCTCACTCTCATTCTGGCTGGCGCCTGAGCCTGGTAAGAGCGAGCACGTCTCTTCGATTGCTGTAATTAGTTGGCTAAGCTTGCTGTTCACAACAATATTCTTTCCAGCACATTGGGATCCTAAGCTTAGAATTCCACGTGGACAAGTTGTCGCG
>JADMIO010852328.1_pt1 | contig 53690 bp, 49 predicted proteins | sample 8958161 | NCBI WGS metagenome assembly JADMIO01 (sample SAMN16585339, study PRJNA669376) | soil metagenome | isolation source: Crop rotation soil | place: USA: Cullars Rotation, Alabama | collected 2011 | reverse complement strand
CTTTCCCAGTTGCCCCCGCGGACCGGGCGCTGCTGCTGCGACGGTTCGCTGCCGCCGTCGACAATGACCTGGAGAACCTCGCGCAACTTGAGGTGCGCAACGCGGGCCACACCATTGGCAACGCGCGATGGGAAGCGGGCAACGTCCGCGACGTCCTCAATTACTACTCGGCTGCTCCGGAACGTCATTTCGGACGGCAAATTCCCGTGGCCGGCGGGGTCAACGTGACCTTCCATGAGCCGCTGGGCGTTGTTGGCATCATTGTTCCGTGGAACTTCCCGATGCCCATTGCAGGGTGGGGATTTGCCCCCGCACTGGCCGCAGGCAACACTGTTGTGCTCAAGCCGGCGGAGGTCACGCCGCTGACAGCCATCCGCCTGGGCGAGCTGGCCCTTGAGGCCGGCATCCCCGACGGCGTCTTCCAGGTGATTCCCGGCAAGGGTTCCGTGGTGGGCCAGCGGTTCGTCACCCATCCGGCGGTCCGCAAGGTAGTTTTCACCGGTTCCACGGGCGTGGGAAAGCAGATCATGGCCGGCTGCGCCGAGCAGGTGAAGCGCGTGACGCTTGAGCTGGGCGGCAAGAGCGCCAACATCATTTTCGACGACGCCGACCTTGAGATGGCTGCGGCCGCCGCCCCCGGTGGCGCTTTCGACAACGCCGGGCAGGACTGCTGCGCACGTTCCAGGATCCTTGTGCAGCGCAGCGTCTATGAGCGCTTCCTCGAGCTGCTGGAACCAGAGGTCCTGGGCATGCGTGTCGGAGACCCCGCAGATCCGGCCACCACAATGGGTCCGCTGATTTCGGCCCAGCAGCTGGGCACGGTTTCCGCTTTCGTGCCCGACGGCGCCCCGGTCGCCTTCCAGGGGAAGGCGCCGGAAGGACCGGGCTTCTGGTTCCCGCCCACGGTGCTCACACCGGATGTGAAGGCGCCGTCGTTCACGGACGAAATCTTTGGTCCGGTAGTTGCCGTGGTGCCGTTCGACGACGAAGCAGACGCCATCCGGATCGCCAACAACACGGAGTACGGCCTGTCCGGCTCGATCTGGACGTCCAAGGTGGACCGCGCATTGCGCGTAGCCCGGGGCGTCGAGTCCGGCAATCTTTCCGTGAATTCGCACTCGTCTGTCCGGTACTCCACGCCTTTTGGCGGCTTCAAGCAGTCCGGCCTTGGCCGCGAGCTTGGCCCCGACGCGCTGGATGCCTTCAGCGAAGTCAAGAACGTCTTTATTTCCACCCAGTCCGCCTGAACTTTTTTCCACTTTTTCCAAGGAGAGCACCAATGCAATCAGTAGTTTCGAACCGTCTCGCAGGCCGCAGCGCAGTCATCACCGGCGGTGCCAGTGGCATCGGCCTGGCCACAGCACGCCGGATGGCCGCTGAGGGCGCCAACGTCGTCATCGCCGACATCGAACCGACATCCGGAATCGCCGCTGCCAATGAAGTGGGCGGCCTGTTCGTCAAGGTGGACGTCACCAGCGAAGAAGAGGTTCGCAACCTCTACGCCCAGACCAAAGAGACCTACGGCAGCGTGGATATCGCCTTCAACAACGCCGGTATCTCCCCCGCCGACGACGCTTCCATCCTCGACACCGGAATCGACGCCTGGCGCAGGGTGCAGGAGGTCAACCTGACCTCCGTCTACTACTGCTGCAAGTACGCCATCCCGTACATGCAGGAGCAGGGCAAGGGCTCCATCATTAACACGGCGTCGTTCGTGGCTGTCATGGGGGCGGCAACGTCCCAGATTTCGTACAGCGCCTCCAAGGGTGGCGTGCTGTCCATGAGCCGCGAACTCGGCGTCGAATTCGCCCGTCAGGGCATCCGCATCAATGCTCTCTGCCCCGGCCCGGTGAACACTCCCCTGCTGAAGGAGCTCTTCGCCAAGGACCCCGAGAAGGCAGCCCGGCGGTTGGTGCACGTGCCCCTGGGTCGCTTTGCGGAGCCGGAGGAGCTGGCCGCGGCTGTCGCGTTCCTCGCCAGTGACGACGCTTCCTTCATTACGGCATCCACGTTCCTGGTGGACGGCGGGATCTCGGGCGCTTACGTCACTCCCCTTTCGTAGGTTTCCCAAGAACCCCGACACCTAAAGAACCCCGACGGCGGGTGCGGACTTCACGTGAAGTCCGCACCCGCCGTCGGACTTTAACGTTCTCTCACATCCCAACCGTTTCCACCCGACGCTCGCTCACATCCCAACCGTCCTAACGCGATGCTCGCTCACATCCCAACCGTTTCCACCCGATGCTCGAACCCAAAAAGATCATTGACGTTCCGATAGTTACCGATATATCGTTAACTATCGCCGACATTCCTTCGGCGAACCACTAACCGAAAGGATGATGCTGTTATGAAAGGCATCCACAATCACGACGAAAGCTCCTTCCCGGAACACGGTTCCGGACTTCCCGAACACGGCCACGGACGCGGCCGCTTCAATCGCGGCAAAGGGCGCCGGGGTCCCCAAGGACACGGCGGACCCGGCCGCGGGCCAGGCTTTGGCCCGGGATTCGGGCCTGGCGGATTTGGTCCTGGTGGATTTGGTCCTGGCGGGTTCGGCCCTGGCGGATTCGGCCCCCGCGGGTTCGGGCCGGGCGGTCCCCGTCGTAACCGAGGCGACGTCCGCGCTGCAATTCTTTCCCTGCTCGCCGAGGCTCCTTCCAACGGCTATGGACTGATCAAAACCATCGCCGAGAAGACCTCCGGAGCCTGGCGCCCCAGCCCCGGGTCCGTCTACCCCACGCTGCAGCAACTGGTTGATGAAGAGCTCATCACAGCCGTGGGCGAGGGGCGCAGGACGGAATTCACTTTGACAGACGATGGCCGGGCCTACGTTGCAGAGCATGAAGAAGAACTCGCCAACGCCTGGAACACCGAGGCTGACGGAAACATGCAGGAGTTCCACCAAAGCATCGGGAAACTGATGGGCGTCGTCCACCAGTTCCGCGCCGCGGCAACCGACGAACAGCGCAGGGCGGCGATCGAAAAGCTCGATGAAACCCGCCGTGCGCTGTACCTGATCCTGGCCGACTGATTCCTCCAATCCACCCCCTTGACCTTGACGTAACGTAAACCATTACTGTCAAAGGACAAGCCAGGAACGCGAAGGTCGGACGGAGGACACATGGACTGGTCGATCCAGGAAATTGCCAAAATGGCAGGGACCACCAGCCGCACGCTGCGTCATTACGACGATATTGGGCTGCTCAAGCCAAGCCGGACCGGTCATAACGGCTACCGCTATTACGACGGTCCGGCCTTGGTGCAGCTCCAGCGGATCCTCCTGCTCCGGGAACTTGGACTGGGCTTGCCTGCGATTGCCGACGTGCTGGCCCGGGAGACCGACACCGTCAAGGCGTTGAGCGGCCATCTGGAATGGCTTGGGCAAGAGCAGGACCGCCTGTCGCGGCAAATCGCGTCGGTGCGGCAAACCATTGACACATTGAAAGGGGATGGAAAGTACATGGCACAGGACATGTTTGACGGCTTCGACCACACTCAATACAAGGACGAGGTGGAGGAACGCTGGGGCAAGGACGCTTACGCCACCAGTGACGCTTGGTGGCGCGGCATGAGCGCCGAAGAAAAGCAGCAATGGAAGGAACGCTCCCGGAAACTTGGTAGCGACTGGATCTCCGCTGCCACATCCGGCATCGCGCCGGATAGCGCTGAAGCACAGGAACTGGCAAGGCGCCACGTGGAATGGCTCCGCGGAATCCCAGGCACACCGCCCGCCACACCCGGTGGAGACGTGAAAGGCTACGTCACAGGCCTCGGTGAAATGTACGTTGCTGATCCTCGATTTGCCGCGAACTATGGCGGCGAGCCGGGAGCCACGTTCGTTCGCGATGCCCTGCGGGTTTACGCGGAGGAGAACCTGTAGGCAGCCGGGATGCGCCGATTCGGGTTTGGCAATAGTCTGGCCGAATGGGTACAAGCACCGTAAAGTCCAGCGAACAGGTTGACAGGCAGACACGCATTCTCGAAGCGGCCCTGGAACTGCTGTCCCGCCATGGCATTTCGGGCATCAATATGCGCGCCGTGGCGCGTGAAGCAGGCGTGGCGCTTGGGCTCGTGAACTACTACTACGAGGACAAGTCGAGCCTGATCCGCGCGGTGCTGCACCGGATCGAAGAGCACGACCTCATGCTCGTGGAGCCTGAGCCTGCATCAACCCCTGAGGAGCAACTCCGGGAGTCACTTCGGCGCGTCGCGGACCCTGATCTCCTGACCACGCCGTACCTGTCCCTCCGCCTCCATCTCTGGGCCCTCGCCCAGGCTGACGAGGACTTTGCACGGATCAACGCGGCGGCTTTCGACCGGTATCTGGTCGGGCTTGCCACACTCATAGGGAATGCAAGGCCCGGGCTTTCTGCTGATGAGTGCAGGGAGCGCGCGGCAGACATCGTCGTCGTGCAAAACGGCATGTGGCTCACCACGCTTCTGGGCATAGACAAGGCTGCCATCGAGCGAGGGATTACGCGCACGGAGCAGATCGCTTTCGCCCCTTCGCAGGATAACGACCGTTGAACACAGGTATAGGGGATTCTGCGGCGACGGTCGCGGCCCCCTCGGCAAGCGTCCACATAATGGGACTTTTTTGCTCGAATAATGGACAAGTCCTTTAGCCTGCACTGTATGGATGATAGTCGGACACCCCAAGAGGACCTTCCGCCCTTTGTTGATGCCGCATGGCTCAAGGCACACCGAACCAACGTTGTCACCGCTGATGTTCGGTGGTACCTCGACGGCGCGTCGGGTCGTGCAGCGTACGACGGCGGGCACCTTCCAGGCGCGCTGTTCGTGGACCTGGATTCATGGCTGTCGGGCAGTTCGGGACCACACGGCCTGAACCCTCTTCCCGACCCTGAAGTGTTCGCGCAGGGAATGTCTTCCCTGGGAATCGGCGACTCCACGACCGTCGTCGCCTATGACGATGCAGGAGGAGTCATCGCAGCACGGCTGGTGTGGATGCTGCGTGCCCTCGGGCACCGGGCGGCGCTGCTCGACGGTGGGATTGCCGCGTGGACAGGAGCGCTGGAGACGACGCCCGCCAAGCCGACGCCCGCGACTTTCACGCCGTCTCCGTGGCCGAAGGAGCATCTCGCCCGGCTTGAGGACATTGAGGCAGGGGCTGCCGGGATCATCGTCGACGCCCGGAATGCCGACCGCTTCAACGGAAGCCTCCAACTGCCCACCGATCCCCAAGCCGGACACATCCCCGGCGCCTTGAACGTCCCATGCCGCGGGAATCTCGACCCTGACGGACGCCTGCGTCCGATCGCCGAGGTCCGACGAGCGTTTGAGAAGGTTGGGATCGAAGATGCGACTGCCGTCATCTCCTACTGTGGATCAGGCGTCACGGCATGCCACAACCTTCTCACCCTCGAGCATGCAGGACTCGGCCGCGGCCGCCTCTACCCAGGCGGATGGTCAGAGTACGGAGCCGAGGCTCGCCGAGCCGAGCTTGGCTGACAGACGCCGTACACGGAAATCGCTCGTGGTTTGCGTAGCATGGGGGCTCAACGAGCATTGAGGTAGAGTCCCCTAAGCTCAGGCTTCCACTGCCGGTGTCCAATCCATCGGGCAGTAACATTGGGCGCATGGATTCCGACACCGGGTCAGCGGCCGAATTGGAAACGGCATCGACAATTTTCGCTGAAGTCCGTCCTCGGTTGTTCGGGATCGCCTACCGCATGCTGGGGAGTGTCAGCGAGGCGGAGGACATCGTTCAGGAGACGTGGGTTCGATGGCAGACATGCGATCGCAGCCTTGTTCGGCATGCGCCGGCGTTCCTGGCGACCACCGCCACCCGTCTTGCCATCAATGTCGGGCAGTCGGCACGCGTCCGTCGTGAGACGTACGTCGGTCCATGGCTGCCCGAGCCCGTGGACACAAGCGCCGACCCTGAACTGGGCGCCTTGCGTGGTGAAGCGCTCGAGTTTGCGGTGTTGCTGATACTGGAAAAGTTGTCCCCGACCGAACGGGCGGCGTACGTGCTGCGGCAGGCGTTCGACTACCCGTATGAGCAGATCGCTGAGGTCATCCAACAGACAGAAGGCAATGCCCGCCAGTTGGTCAGCCGGGCGCGCAAACGCCTTGCGCAGGAAAAACGCGCTGAGGTGAGCGTGAGCGAGCAGCAGCATCTGCTGGAGGCATTCCTGGCTGCCGCGCGAACCGGGAACCTGGCCGCGCTGGAGGCTCTGTTCGCCGCCGACGTCGTCAGTTACTCCGACGGCGGCGGGAAGGCTCGGGCTTCGAAGTTCCCCGTGGCCGGACGGGAACGGGTCGCGAAATACTATCAGGCGTTCGCCTCCCGTTTCTGGCTTGGTGTCGATACCCAGGTTTTCATGGCCAACAGCCGGCCCTCCGCACGCCTTGCCCGGGACGGGAAGGTGTTTGCGGTGGTGACCCTCACTGCATCTGCCGATGGTATCGATCGGCTGTTGTGGACGATGAATCCAGACAAACTCTCCGGCGTGACGAGCGTTGTGGGGTGACTGTCACAGATTGATCCGACACTCGGTCATAGCTGGTGGACGGGATGGCATTACGTTCCGCTAAGCGAATATCGGAGGAAAGATCATCATGAAGATCGTTGTAATCGGCGGCACTGGCCTTATTGGCAAGCAGGTTGTGGAGATCCTAAGCAGTCAGGGCCATGAGGCGAAAGCGGCGTCCCCTTCCACCGGGGTGAATTCCGTGACCGGCCAGGGATTGGATGAGGCGATGGTAGGGGCGGACGTAGTTGTCGACTTGACGAACACCGCCGACTTCGATGAGAAGGTAGTCGTTCCCTTCTTCTCGACTTCATCCAGCAATCTTCTCGCTGCCGGGAAGAGGGCCGGCGTGCAGCATCATGTGGCATTGTCAGTCGTTGGAACCGACCGCATCGACGTCGGCTACTTCGCCGGAAAAGCCGCCCAGGAAAAGGCCGTTAGAGAAGGCGGCGTGCCATACACCATTCTGCGGGCAACTCAATTCTTCGAGTTCATCCCGGCGATCGCCGATGCAGGAATGCGCGACGGGTCGATTCATGTGACAAGTCACCTGATGCAGCCGATGGCTGCTGCCGATGTTGCCCGCATTGTGGCGGAGACGGCGGTCTCGCCAGCGATTGACGGCATCCTGGAAATGGCGGGACCGGAGCGCGCAGGTATTAATGAATTCGTAGGGCGGGTTCTCGCGGCCCGCGAGGATTCCCGTCCAGTGGTTGTTGATACCCACGCCGGCTACTTCGGTATACCCATCGAAGAGACGAGCATCGTGCCCGTGGGCGAATCCCGCATCGGGGACATTACGCTCAAGGAATGGCTGAACCAGCAGTAGCCGGACGGTGCGGGGCGTCCTTTGAAGAGGACCGTTGAAAGGGCGCTCCGCTCCCGGCTTTTCGATCAAAACCGTACTTCAAAACCACCCCTGTAGAGACACTCATTACTCGCTGTCAGCGGTCTATTGACCGCGTATTTGGGCAGGTCTAGCGTTGCGAATGGCAGTGGGACCCATCCCATGCCGTTCCCATTGGAGGTCCATTATGGCCATTGCAGTAATCATGGATTTCACCGAAGGCACCCTGGAGGATTATGACAAAGTGGTGCAGCGACTAGGACTCGCTCCGGGCGGACCCGGCGCCCCGGGCGGGCTTTTCCATTGGGTATCCGGGACTGACAATGGTGCCCGGATCGTGGATGTATGGCGGACCCGTGAACAGGCCGATTCCTTCTACCAAGACAAGCTCGGCCCAGTCACAGCCGAACTCGGAATCGCACAGCCGCAGATCAGCTATTTCGATGTCCACAATTTCCAGACGGCAGGACCTGAGGACTGACAGTTCGCAGAGCCTGAAGCGGGACGCCGGCCTCCGCCGCCCCGGCTTTTGAGCTACACCATCTTAAGGAGAAGTCCATGGCACTGTCCGTTGTTACCCACAAAGTGGCTGATTTTGGTGCATGGCATGACGTCTATAAAAGCGTTGCGGATCTGCAGGCCGCGGGCGGCGTTACACAGGAATCTTTCCACCGGAAGGCGGATGACCCCGACACCGTGCTCGTGCTGCATTATTTTGACTCAGTAGAGAAAGCGCAAGCCTTCTTCGCCAATCCCGAACTCCAGGAAGCCATGAAACGCGGTGGAGTCATCGGACAGCCAAGAATCGAATTCTACGAATAGCCCCTTCGAACCACGACGGCGCTCCTCCCGGCAACGGTAGGGGCGCCGTCGTTGTCCCCCGGAATAGCAACCACACCACCCCCTCACCACGCGAACGCGCAGCCCGAAATCTTGAACATTTGTTCATATCTACTCTTGAACAGATGTTCAAGATGAACTAATCTGCATCGTATGACCCAAGCCACATTCTCCGATTCCGCATCCACTCTTTTCATCAACGGCGCGTGGGAGCCGGCCGCGTCCGGCGCGGTGCGCCAGATCCACAACCCGGCCGACGGCGAACTGGTCGCCACGGTCTCCGAGGCGGGCCGCGAAGATGCTGAGCGCGCCATCTCGGCAGCCCGTGCAGCCTTTGACTCCGGCGTATGGTCCTCTGTTCCGGCGCCCGATCGCGGTGCATTTCTGCTGAAGGTCGCCGCGGAACTGCGCGAACGCCGGGAGAAGTTCGCCCGCGCTGAATCGCTGGACACGGGCAAGCGGATCATCGAAAGCCGTATCGACATCGATGACATCGCTGCCTGCTTCGAATATTTCGGAAGGCTCGCCGGGCAGTCGGCAGGCCGCATGGTCGATGCTGGGGACAACGCCGTCGTCAGCAAAATTGTCTACGAGCCCGTTGGTGTCTGCGGCTTGATCACGCCGTGGAACTACCCGCTGCTGCAGGCTGCATGGAAGATCGCTCCCGCGTTGGCCGCTGGCTGCACCTTCGTCCTCAAACCCGCCGAGCTGACTCCATCCACGGCAATCCTTGCCATGCAGTTGCTTAAGGACCTTGGCCTGCCCGACGGCGTCGCCAACCTCCTGACAGGCCCCGGAGCCAAAGCGGGCGCACCCCTTTCAGAGCACCCTGACATTGACCTGGTCTCCTTTACCGGCGGCCTGGAAACCGGCAAACGTATCGCAGCTGCGGCCGCCGGAACCGTCAAGAAGGTCGCCCTGGAACTTGGCGGCAAGAACCCCAACGTCGTGTTTGCCGACGCGGACTTCGACGCCGCCGTCGACAATGCGTTGAACGGCGCGTTTGTGCACTCGGGCCAGGTCTGCTCTGCGGGGGCGCGGTTGGTTGTGGAGGAATCCATCGCCGAGCGTTTCGTCGACGAGTTGGTCCGCAGGGCAAAGGACATCCGCCTCGGCGGCCCCTTCGACGATGACGCCGAAACCGGACCGCTCATCTCTGCAGAGCACCGCGACAAGGTCCACGAGTACGTCCAGCGCGGCATTGAAGAAGGCGCGCGACTGCGGACCGGTGGCGCGCCGCCGGAAGGGGAGAAGTACGACGCCGGTTTCTACTACCAGCCGACCATCCTGGACCGCGTCCAACGGGGAATGTCGGTTGTGGTTGACGAAGCCTTCGGCCCGGTAGTGACCGTGGAGACCTTCCGCACCGAAGACGAAGCCGTAGCCACCGCGAACGACACCATTTACGGACTGGCCGGCGCCGTCTGGACCCAGGACGCCGGCAAGGCGCAGCGGGTAGCAGGCCGTCTGCGGCACGGCACCGTTTGGATCAACGACTACCACCCTTACCTTCCGCAGGCCGAATGGGGCGGCTTCGGCCAGTCCGGCGTCGGCCGCGAGCTCGGTCCCACCGGCCTCGCTGAATACCAGGAAGCAAAGCACATCTACCAGAACACCAACCCGCAGGTAACGGGCTGGTTCGCTGACCGCAGCAAGGAGAAATAGATGCACACCGAGAACATCGAGAACCTCAACGACCGGGGGTTCGACTACGTCGTCATTGGCGGCGGCTCGGCCGGGGCCGCTGTAGCCGCACGCCTGAGTGAGGATCCTTCCGTTTCCGTGGCACTTGTTGAAGCCGGTCCGGATGACCGCGGCCTCCCCGAGATTCTGCAGCTTGACCGCTGGATGGAACTGCTGGAGTCGGGATATGACTGGGACTACCCGGTGGAACCGCAGGAGAACGGCAACTCCTTCATGCGCCACGCCCGGGCCAAGGTCATGGGCGGCTGCTCCAGCCATAACTCCTGCATCGCTTTCTGGGCCCCGCGCGAAGACCTGGACGAGTGGGAGTCAAAGTACGGCGCCACCGGCTGGAACGCCGCCGCGGCCTGGCCGTTGTACCAGCGGCTGGAAACCAATGAGGATGCAGGCCCGGACGCTCCCCACCATGGCGACTCGGGGCCCGTGCACCTGATGAACGTTCCCCCGGCGGATCCCACCGGCGTCGCGCTCCTTGATGCCTGCGAGCAGGCCGGCATCCCCCGCGCTAAGTTCAATGACGGCAGCACTGTGATCAACGGGGCAAATTTCTTCCAGATCAACCGCCGTGCGGACGGGACGCGTTCCTCCAGCTCCGTCTCCTACATCCACCCCATCATCGAACGCGAAAACTTCACGCTGCTGACCGGCCTGCGGGCGCGCCAACTGGTGTTCGACGCGGACAAGCGCTGCACCGGCGTCGACGTCGTTGACTCGGCTTTCGGCCGGACCCACCGGCTCACAGCGCATCGCGAGGTGATCCTCTCAACCGGAGCCATCGACTCGCCCAAGCTCCTCATGCTGTCCGGCATCGGCCCGGCCGCGCATCTGGCCGCACACGGCATCGACGTGGTGGTCGATTCCCCCGGCGTCGGCGAGCACCTCCAGGACCACCCGGAAGGCGTTGTCCAGTTCGAGGCCAAGCAGCCCATGGTGCAGACCTCCACCCAGTGGTGGGAGATTGGCATCTTCACCCCCACTGAAGAGGGCTTGGATCGTCCGGACCTGATGATGCATTACGGCTCTGTCCCGTTCGACATGAACACCCTTCGGCACGGCTACCCCACCACGGAAAATGGCTTCAGCCTCACCCCGAACGTCACCCACGCCCGTTCCCGCGGAACCGTCCGGCTGCGCAGCCGGGACTTCCGCGACAAGCCGATGGTGGACCCCCGTTACTTCACGGATCCGGAGGGCCACGACATGCGGGTCATGGTTGCCGGCATCCGCAAGGCACGGGAAATCGCTGCGCAGCCTGCCATGGCCGAGTGGGCCGGCCGGGAGCTCTCCCCTGGTATCGAGGCACAGACGGACGAGGAACTGCAGGATTACATCCGCAAAACGCACAACACGGTGTACCACCCGGTCGGTACTGTCCGGATGGGTCCCGTGGACGATGACATGTCACCGCTGGATCCCGAGTTGCGGGTCAAGGGCGTTACCGGCCTTCGCGTTGCCGACGCCTCCGTCATGCCGGAACACGTCACTGTCAACCCCAACATCACCGTCATGATGATTGGTGAGCGGTGCGCGGACCTCATCAAGGCCAGCCGGACGGTTGAATCAACGACGGCGGAGGCGGACTTCAGCTTGACCCCCGCCTGAGGCGCGATTGCCAGTGAAAGCACCGGTGGAGGGTGCGTTCAGCGCCCCCACCGGCGTTTTCCATGCCCACGTTTCAGCGCCCGCGAGCACTTACGCCTTGAATGGGCGCCCGCATTATCTTGAACATTTGTTCATAGACAAGTCTTGAACGCCTGTTCAATCTGAACTAACCTCTTCTTATGACCCACGCCACACCTATACGGTCGCGGCTTGGCGGGCAGGCCTGGACTTCGACCACCTCGAAGGCCCAGCCAGCCCCGTTACAACCATGGGGGAACAGCCGGAGGCACATAGTGGTGCCCGGCCTATTGATTTCGACTGCGACCAATGGCGGCCGCAGGTCATCACCATTCGGTGCACGTCTGAGTTAGGAGTTCGAATGTCAGAACCCAGCAAATTAGGACCCTGCAAGAGCGATGCAAGCGGCATGGACGAGTTTGGCTATGCGCAAACCCTTGACCGCAGCATCGGTAAGTTCGCCAGCTTCGCCGCCGGCGTCAGCTACATCTCCATCCTCACCGGCGTTTTTCAACTCTTTTACTTCGGCTTTTCCACGGCTGGGCCTGCCTATGCGTGGTCATGGCCCATCGTCTTCGTCGGCCAGCTGATGGTGGCACTGTGCTTTGCGGAACTGGCCGGCCGCTACCCGGTGGCTGGATCTGTCTACAACTGGGCCAAACGGCTCTCAAGCGGAACATGGGCCTGGCTGGCGGGCTGGTTGCTCCTGCTTTCCTCGATCATGGCGCTGGGATCAGTTGCCTTGGCCCTTCAAATTACCCTGCCGCAGATCTGGAGCGGCTTCCAGCTCGTGGGCGATGGAACCGGGCCTTACGACTTCGCCGTCAACGGCGTCATCCTTGCCAGCATCATGATCGGCATTTCCACACTCATCAACGCTTTCGGTGTGAAACTCATGACCATGATCAACAGCGTGGGCGTATTCGTGGAGCTGGTTGCGGCCGTCCTGCTGATAGCGGCGCTGATTTGGCATTCAGTGCGCGGACCGGAAGTCCTCCTGGATACGGCCGGATTCGGCGAAGAACATCCCCTGGGCTTCTTCGGGGTGTTCATGATTGCCGCCATGGCCTCCGGCTACGTCATGTACGGGTTCGACACCGCAAGCTCCCTGGGCGAGGAAACCAAGGACCCCAAGCGCACGGCTCCCAAGGCTATCCTGCGTGCCGTTACGGCGTCCTTCCTCTTGGGAGGCCTGCTCCTGCTTGGCGGAATCCTAGCTGCGCCGGATCTGTCCGATCCCAAGCTGGGAGCTGCAGATGGCGGACTCCAGTACATCGTTCTTTCGGTGCTGGGAGGCCCGTTCGGCAAGGCCTTCCTGGTTTGCATCGTGGTGGCCGTAGTGGTCTGCACACTGGCCGTGCATGCAGCAGCTATCCGCATGATGTTCGCCATGGCCAGGGACAACAACCTTCCCTTCAGCCGCCAGCTCAGCAAAGTGCACCCCACGCGGAAAACCCCCACAGTGGCCGCCATCGTCATCGGTGCAGTGGCAGTGATCCCGCTGATCGTCAACATCTCCCAGCCGGCCATCTTCACCATTCTTTCCAGCATCAGCATCGTCCTGATCTACCTCTCCTACCTGCTGGTCACCGTTCCGATGCTGCGGCGCCGGTTCCTTAAGAAGTGGCCCCTGAAGGACGACGGATCAGAACCGGGATTCAGCCTCGGCAAATGGGGCCTGCCCGTGAACATCCTGGCAGTGCTCTGGGGCGGCGCGATGACGGTGAACCTGATCTGGCCACGGCCGGAGATCTACAACTCGGTACCGCCCTTCGAGTGGTACCTGCAGTGGGGCGGCGTCATGTTCGTTGCTGCGGTGATCATCGGCGGAACGCTCCTTTACCGCCTCCGTATCAGGCACCGGACAGGGGTTTTGGCCGAGCACGCCGCTGCGGCTCCCTCCCCCGAACCAGCCTCCGCTCAGCCAAACTCCGCCGAGCCAAACTCCGCCGAGCCAAATTCCCCCGAACCTGTCCAGGTCCTAACCCAAAGTTGATAGCAGTCTGACACTGAGGGCATCTCTTCGCTTGCGTTCCACGAGCGAAGAGATGCCCTCAGTGTCGTTCTAGACGAATGCCGACTTTCCCGTTACGGCCCTGGCCACGATCATGGAGTTGATCTCGTAGCTGCCCTCGTAGGTGTACAGGATTTCGGCGTCGCCGAAGAGCTTTCCCATCTCGTAATCCGTGGTGATGCCGTTTCCTCCCATCAGGGACCGGCCCATAGCCACGGACGAGCGCGCCAAACGCGTTGTGGTCGCCTTGCACATCGCGGCCTGCACCATTTCCAGCTTTCCCGCCTGCTGGATGCGGGCCAGTTCCACCATCAAGGACAGTGAGGCATTGGCGTTGCCCAGGATGTCCGCGAGTTGCTGCTGGATGAGCTGGAACCGGGCCAATTCCTTGCCGAACTGTTTACGTTCCAAGGCGTAGGACCTGGCAATATCGAAGGCCGCCAATTGGATGCCCGCAGCCTGCCACCCCACCCAGGCCCGCGAGTCCCGCAGCAGGTCATTGGCCCGGGAGAATGCCGTGGCGCCGGGCAGCAGGTTATCCGCAGGAATCCGGACGTCGTCCAGCGTGATGTCCGCATTCTGCATGATGCGGAGGCCGATCTTGTTGGTGATCTTGGTGGCCGAGTATCCTGCCCGGTCCGTCTCCACAATGAAGCCCTTGATCTGGTGATCAGACACGTCACGGGCCCACACCAAGGCGAAGTCGGCGATTGTCCCCGCTCCGATCCAGCGCTTGGCACCGTTGATGACCCATTCACCGCCGTCGCGCCGCGCCGTCGTCGAGAGTCCTCCGGCGATGTCCGAACCGTGGTCCGGTTCCGTGAGCGCGAAGGCGCCCAACTGTGTGAAGGCCTCCAGCCCGGGCAGCCACTTCCGCTTTTGTTCGGGAGAGCCGAGTTCATGGATCATGCCGACAATGAGTTCGTTATGGATCCCCACGAGCGCGGACAGCGACACGTCTGCCCGGGCAATCTCGGTGTACATGAGGCCCTTGAACAGCTTGGAGGAGCCGTCGGTCTGCAGCCCGCCGAGCCCGTATTTTGCCATTTCGGCCAGGAGCCCGAACGGGAACTCTTCGCGGTTCCAATATTCGATGCTGGCAGCGCGGATCCGCGTTTGGAGGAACTCCCGCACCTCCGCGTACCGCGCCTGCTCCCCCGCAGGAAGCAGGTCCACTACATGCATCAGGTCCGCCTCCGGATAAGGAGGGAGGACTTTCCGTGTCGGTTCGCCGCTGGTAACGGTGCCGGCAGCTGCTTTTTCGTCGAGCATTTGACCCCTTCGTCATGTCCAACGCAGGCTCTTCCAAACCCTTGGATGTCCTAGTATATTGCAAGGTGATGTGGACCACTAGGCGGGGTGCTCCGGCGACGGCGCCGAGGCACTAATCCCCCAGCGAAAGGCGGACTATGACAGTCACAGAAGACTTCCGTGCGGCCCGTGACCGGCTGCTGGAACTGCGCGAGGATTACAGGCAGGCCCACAGGGAATTCGAATGGCCACGTTTTGACGAATTCAACTTCGCCCTCGATTGGTTCGACCAGATCGCTGCGGATCCGGAACGGGGAAACAAACCGGCACTGGTCATCGTGGAGCAGGACGGCAGTCCCACACGGCGCACATTTGCGGACCTTTCGCGACGGTCCTCCCAACTCGCCAACTGGCTGCGCAGCGAGGGCGTCAAACGCGGGGATCACATGATCATCATGCTTGGCAACCAGGTGGAGCTTTGGGAGCTCATGCTTGCCGGCATCAAGCTGGGCATCGTCATGATCCCCACCACCACCCTCATGGGCGCCCGGGATCTCCAAGACCGCGTAGAACGCGGCGGGGCCAACTGGGTGGCCGTGGGTAGCGCCAACATTGGGAAGTTCGCGGACGTGGCGGGCGATTACACGCTCATTGAGGTCGGGGCGGACCACGCCAACGCCCAGGCGCTGCAGTACGCGGATTCGTACGACGCCAGCACGGACTTCACGCCCGATGCCCCCACCAAAGCGGACGAGACACTGCTCCTCTACTTCACGTCCGGCACCACTTCGAGGGCCAAGCTCGTGGAGCACACCCACACCTCCTACCCCGTGGGCCACCTTTCCACGATGTACTGGATCGGCCTTGAACCCGGCGACGTGCACCTCAATGTCGCCTCCCCCGGCTGGGCCAAGCACGCCTGGTCCAACGTCTTCACACCCTGGATCGCCGAGGCCTGCGTCTTCATCTACAATTACGAACGCTTCAATGCGGCCGCCCTCATGGACCAAATGGGTCGCGAAGGAGTCACAAGCTTCTGCGCGCCGCCCACCGTCTGGCGCATGCTCATCCAGGCGGACCTCACTCAGCTGGCCCTGCCGCCCCGGAAGGTGGTGTCCGCCGGCGAACCGCTGAATGCGGAAGTCATCGGCCAGGTGGAGGAAGCGTGGGGCGTCACCATCCGCGACGGTTTCGGCCAGACCGAATCCACCGTCCAGATCGCGAACACGCCAGCACAGCCGGTGAAGATCGGTTCCATGGGCCGGCCGCTGCCCGGATATGACGTCGTCCTGGTCGATCCGCTGACCGGCAAGGAAGCCGACGACGGCGAACTCTGCCTGCGCTTGGACCCCCGGCCCGTGGGGCTCATGAAAAGCTACTTCGGTGACGAAGCGAAAACAGCAGAGGCGTTCCGCGACGGCTACTACCACACCGGCGATATGGCCAGCCGGGACACCGACGGCGTCATCACCTATGTGGGCCGGGACGACGACGTCTTCAAATCCTCCGACTACCGTTTGTCGCCCTTCGAACTCGAAAGCGTACTGATCGAACACCCCGCCGTGGCGGAGGCCGCCGTCGTACCTTCGCCTGACCCTGTGAAGCTGTCGGTGCCGAAAGCGTTTGTGGTGCTCGCCGCCGGCTACGAACCCGGACCCGCCGTTGCCGAGGACATCCTGCGATACTGTCGCGAGCACCTGGCGCCCTTCAAACGGATCCGGCGTCTCGAATTCGGCGAACTGCCCAAGACCATTTCAGGCAAGATCAGGCGTGTGGAACTTCGCGGCACGGAAGTGGCGCGGCACGGAAGCGGACCGTTGCCGGCAGGCCTCGGCCTGGAATACACCGAGGAAGAGTTCCCGAATCTGAAAGACTAGCCACCCGAGCAACGAAGGAGGCCCATGGGCACCCCACTCCCCCGCGACCCCATCGCCGACGCCCAACGCAACTGGGAACGGCATGGTTGGGGCGATGTCGCGGCGCCCATGGCTGCCATCACCGCGATCATGCGCACCCAGCAGATCCTGCTTGCACGCATCGAGACGGTCCTCAAACCGTTCGGCCTGACCTTCGCACGCTACGAACTCCTCGCGCTGCTGAGTTTCGCCCGCAGCGGCGCACTCCCCATGAACAAGGCGAGTGCGCTGCTGCAGGTGCATCCCACCTCGGTGACCAACGCCGTCGACCGTCTCGAAAAGGCCGGCCTGGTGGCCCGCTCGCCGCACCCCACCGATGGCCGCACCACCCTGATCGAGCTCACTGCCGAGGGCCGCACCCTCGCCAAGAAGGCGACGGCGGCACTCAATTCCGAGGTTTTCGGCAAGTCAGGCTTCGGCGCCGACGACGTCGATCACCTCATCCGCGTCCTGGGGACTTTCCGCAGGGATGCCGGGGACTTTACGGAGGAGTGACTCAACGCGCCAACGGGCGTATCCTAAAGCTCCATTGCCGCATTGGGGGGTGGAGCGTTTGGCCAAGAACCCGGGACAACGCCGCAATATACTTCTGCGCCCTTTCCTCCTTGCCATGCTTGCCTCATCTGCATGGATGCTGTGGTTGACCGGCCCTTCAGCAGCCGCCGCGGATATCCTTCCCGTCATACCTCCGCTACCGAGCAGCACCACGCCGCTCACGCAGACTCTGCAGGCGCCCTCGGTCACATCTTTGGCCGATTCTGTGGACCCGACGGCTCCTGATCTTGATCCGCTGGCCGAGGCTTCCGCAGTTCCCGTGCTGCCTGCGGCTCCCGAGCTGCCTGAGGCTCCCGCGCTCCCTACGGTAACCGTCCCCCAGGTTCCGGATATCTCTCAGGTTCCGGTCGTCGGCCAGGTTCCCGAGGTACAGAAACTTCCTGTGGTGGAAGGAGTCCTGGAGCTCCTGCCCGAAGTCTCAGACGTACTTCCCGTGCCCGAGGTGCCCGCGCTGCCGGAAGTGCCTAGCTTGCCCGATGTGCCGGACTTGCCCGGGATTGCCGACCCTCCGCTTCCTCCATTGCCGGGCACCACGCCAAACCTGCTCGACGGCGTCGCCCCGCCTGAGGTTTCGCTCTCCCCGGAAGCCACAACCTCACCGTCGGGCGCTCCGGCGCTGCCACTCGCCGTCGTACTCCAAACCACGCAGGCAGCGGCGCCGCTGCTTGGAGGCCCCAGCCTCCCCCAGCCCATACCGGCTTTTGATCCAGCAGGGGTTCCGCCCGCCGCGATGCTCGCACCCGGCAGCCCGGTTCCCGGCGCACCGCTTTATCCGGTACCGGCGCCAAGCACCGCAGGCGTGTCCGGAGGGGGCGGCTCAAGCACGTCGCCCCCCGGGGCGTCCGACATCCCGGAGGTCCTCTCACCGCTGCCGCCTCCGAGAGCCGGTCCAGTGACGGACCCGCAGCGAACGGCATCACCACAACCCTCGTTCGATCCCGGGTCCCGACCTGACTGATGCGGTGGCTCCTGCTTTGGCAGGCACCACCACCTGCGCCAACCGACGCAGGCATAAGACATCAGTCAGGAGGCACCCATGCTTCGCAAAATCCAGGTCCCCGTCCGCAATCACGCAAAGGCATCCGCCAGCCGACGTATCGGCTTTTGGCCCGACTTGGTCGGCAACTGGCCGGACCCGATGCACGCGGAAAGGAGCCGGATAGTCTGCTGAGGGGCGGCACACCGCCCAGGAAAAACGACGCCGGCCGGATGGTCAGTCTGACTGCCCGGCCGGCGTCGTGCTGTCCGATGGCGCACGTTTCCGACGAGGCTTCGTGGGCTCCCGGGACCATCTTCCCCATATTGATGGGCTTGCTGACCGGACTAATTACCGGACGGGTGCGTGCTCGGGATGACGGTTAGGACGGCGAGCCATTTCTCTCGGGCATCCCTTTCGAGTGGGCTATTAGATCAAGGAGCGGAAGATGTCCCATCCGGTGCCGATGGTTTCGGCGGTGGGAACGAAGCCGGTGTACTTGAGCAAGTCTCCGTTCGGGTTGATGGCGATGGTGTCGTTCCGTGTCACCGTGTGCCCCCAATGTATTGCCTCGCCCAGGTTGTGGGTGAAGCTGCCGGCGCCGATGATTTCCGACATGACCTCCCAGCCGGGACCCCAGGTATTAGCCCCTTGCCAGCCTCCTTGGCCGTCTGATCTGTAGTGGTGCATGTAGCCGGCGTGGTCACGTCCGAGGATGTCCACGGCACCGTCGCCGCTTAGGTCGCCGGAGGCAATGATCTTGTCGAAGACCTGCCAGCCGGTGCCCACAACGTCCGGCTGCTTCCAGCCGCCTTCACCGTCGCCGGGGTACAAGTGGAGATCGCCCCGTGCATCGCGGGCGAGGACATCGTTGTTGCCGTCCCCGTCAAAGTCACCCGGACCCACGATCGTGTCGAACATGTTCCAGCCCGTACCGACGACAGATCTGTCCAGCCAGCCTCCGTGGCCATCGCCCGGGTATTGGTAGAGGTCTCCCTCCGCGTCGCGAGCAAGGATGTCGTTGTTGCCGTCCCCATCGAAATCGCCAGCTTTCCCAACGATGTTGAAGATGTTCCATCCGGTGCCCACGAGCCTGGGCTGGTCCCAGTGCGCAGTCTCGTAGCTGGGGCACACTCCGGCGTCGCACGATCCGAGGGTGTAAGTGTAGGTCCGGGGATACAGGACCAGTTCCCCGGTGTCCGTGCGGCCCAGCAGCTCGAAGTTTCCCCGCCCGGTCCAGCCCATGGCCCGGTTGGACGCCGCAATGGGCTCTGTCTCCTTGCTGTGCAGCAGCGTGTTCTCATCGCCCCTTAGGGAGTCGCCGCACTGTTGCTTCTCCGGAGTCGTCGCGTAGACGTTGAAGGAGAGGCGGTTCCCGCGGTCTTCCGGCAGAATTTTTAGGGGTTCCACTTGGCGTTCCGCCGGAAGGGGTGTGCCATTGCTCAGCCATTCAATCGTGTAACCATCCGGCGCTGCCCCGGTCTTGTCGCAGCCCGAGAATTCCCCCGGCGCACCCATCCTCAGCTCTGATCCCACGAACGGCATTCCCACCATGGACACAACTCCGTCCATATCAATATGGTGGAGCGGTTGGGCGCCTGCCGCCGTCGCCGGGACACCGCCGCTGCTCGCCAAACCGATCACGAGAAGCGCAGCCATGGCACTCCGCCGTGCGACACGCTTGAAACCGTTTGCGATCATATTTCCCCCTTGAAGACGTGTCACAGACCTTCCGCCTGAACGGCATGTTTCCGCCAAGGCTACATGAGCGCCCGGTACCCTTTTCGGAAGCGAGCCATGGCTTAGGAATCGGATTATGGGCAGACGCTAAGAATTGGAGCACTACCCCCCTCTGGCCTTTGAGCCGTGTGGGCGACGCCTGTCGCGCCGCGTCATGCAGCCGTAACCACCACCGTCGGCTGCTAGCGTGCAGGTCTGACACTTCAGGAGGAAACACGTGGGCTTTGCCGAAGAACTCAAGAACGGCTGCATCAACAATTGGGACGCCGCAATCAACCATCCGTTTGTGGATCAGTTGCTCGGCGGGAATCTTTCCGACGACGACCTTCGGCGCTACCTTGTGCAGGACTACCAGTTCTGCGATGCCTTCATAGCGCTCCTCGGGCAGGCTGTGGCGTCTGCTCCATCGTTGTCCTCACGGCTGGTGTTCGCACGGGTCCTGGGAGCATTCGCATCGGACGAGAACACGTACTTCCAGGACTGCTTCGATGAACTGGACGTTGCGGACGCTGACCGGATCGGGCCTGCTTTGGGAGCCGTGACCCGGGACTTTGATTCCCTCATGCGCAGCGCCCTGGCTACCCGCTCCTATCCTGACGTGCTGGCTGTCCTCCTTGTTGCCGAGTGGCTTTACGGGGACTGGGCCGCGCGGGCCCGAGATCCTGAAATGTGGCCAGCCGCGCCAAAGCACTCGGAGTGGATCCGGCTCCACAACAATCCCGAGTACAACGCATGGGTGACGTGGCTACGGGAGGAGTTCAACGCCGTCGAGCCTGTAGATCCGGAAGTTCGCGACCGCGTTACGGAGACGTTCCGCGAGGCTGTGCGTTTGGAGCTCGCGTTCTTTGATGCCGCCCTTGTCCCGTCAGGCGCCCCGTCATCCGTCCCTGCTTAGAGAGCAACAAGTTCTCCACCGGTGAACAATCCGCACCGGGCGATTCCGGCTCAACTTGCTCGCGCGCGTAGGAGCATGCCACAGCGATGTGGTCCAGGTCGGTCCAGTGCCAGCTGTCCGGGCAGTGGTGGTTATCGCAGAATTGCCACGTCATTTCGTTCCTCAGTCTTCGCCCTGTTTGTCCTTATATAGGACGGCCCCGGGGCGGGATCGTGACGAGGAAAGTATCGTGACCTGCGTCCTACTGGCGGGCCACCGAAAACGAAAAGATGAGAGCCGATACGAGGGCCAGTGCGGCGATACCGTAACCAACAACCAAGGCGCCAACTGCAAGCGCCCGTCCGCGTTCTCCACGTTGCTGGATCTGGTTGAGGGCGACGTGGCCTGCGCCCACAACAAAAACTGCGATGACGGCCATGCCGGCGAAGAACAGACCCACGAGGGCCAGCACTGCCATCGCTGCAGCCACGATGGCCAGGCGGTTGATCGGTTGGACGGATGCTTCCGTTTGGCCGGTTTGAACGATCTCCGTTGACATGTTCTCTCCCCATTTGTCGGTGCCAACGAGTCTATCCTCGCGCATGCCATAACTGCGTTGCGGGGCCCACTCTGCGCGCTTCGCGTCGGATTTGAAGTGCAGAGCAGGCCCCGCAACGTAAAGAAACTCCTACCGGTGCTTGAACTCGGGCTCCCGCTTCCCGCTGAATGCGGCCATGCCTTCCTTCTGGTCCTCGGTGGCGAACAGCGAGTGGAATACCCGCCGTTCGAAGAGCACTCCCTGGGCCAGACCCATTTCAAAGGCGGCATTGACGGCTTCCTTGGCCACCATGGCCGCGGGCTTGGACTTGGAAGCGATGACCTCGGCGGCTTTCACAGCCTCGTCAATGACTTCAGCTGCGGGGACAATCCTGGACACAAGGCCTGAGCGTTCAGCTTCCTCGGCGTCCATGAAACGGCCTGTGAGGACCATGTCCATCGCTTTGGCCTTCCCCACGGCACGGGTAAGCCGCTGGGAGCCGCCCATGCCGGGAATGACACCCAGATTGATTTCCGGTTGGCCGAACTTGGCGTTGTCCCCGGCAATGATGAAGTCCGCCATCATCGCAAGTTCGCAGCCACCACCCAAGGCAAAGCCGGAGACGGCAGCAATGATGGGGATCCGGAGCCGGGTGAGGTCCTCCCAGCGGCGGAACCAGTCCGCCGCATACATTTCCATGTAGCTCTTGGAGGACATCTCCTTGATGTCGGCGCCAGCCGCGAACGCCTTGGCGGATCCCGTGATGACCACGGCGCCGATGTCAGGATCGGTGTCCATTGCGGTGACTGCGTCCACAAGTTCGTTCATGAGTGCTGTGTTCAGCGCATTCAACGCTTGCGGCCGGTTCAACGTCACCAAACCCACGCGGCCCCGACGTTCCACCAGGATGTTCCCGTACTGCTCCGTCATGCTCTCCCTCTCACTCAACGTCGTCATGTACAGAATCTCTCACACAGACTTGTCGCGTATGTCCGTGATGATGCCTGAGAAGTCACGTCCGGCACCTTCGCCCGCGGCGTAGGCATCGTAAATCCGGGATGCCAACGGTCCCATTTCCGCTGCAACTCCAGTGCTTTCCAACGCATTGACGGCCAGCCGAAGATCCTTGGCCATCAGTGCTCCCGCAAAACCGGGCTGGTAGTCGCGGTTGGCGGGGCTGGTGGGGACAGGACCGGGAACAGGACAGTTGGTGGTCAGGGCCCAGCACTGTCCGGAAGCGTTGGAAGCGACGTCGAACAGTGCCTGGTGGGTGAGTCCAAGTTTCTCCCCGAGCACGAAGGCCTCTGCGACGGCAATCATGGAAACGCCCAGGATCATGTTGTTGCAGACCTTGGCCGCTTGCCCAGCACCGTGGTCGCCGCAATGCACAATCCTCTTGCCCATGAGTTCCAGGATGGGTTTGACGGTCTCAAAATCCTCAGGCAAAGCGCCCACCATGAAAGTCAGGGTGCCGGCCTCGGCACCCACCACGCCACCGGAAACCGGCGCATCCACGGAACGGTGGCCTGCGTCAACGGCAATGACGGCTGCCTCCCGGGCCTCGTCAACGTTGATGGTGGAACAATCCAGGAACAAGGTATCCGGCGCGGCTACTGACAGCAGCCCGGGCCCGTCAACCCCGCGATACGCGTCGAGCACGTGCTTGCCGCTGGGCAACATGGTCAACACCACGGCCGCGCCGTCCACGGCTTCCTGCGCCGTGGATGCCATGGGAATTCCGTGGGCCTTGGCGGCCTCGACGGCGGCGGGCACAGGGTCATAACCGATCACATCGTGTCCGGCTTTGATCAGGTTGGCCGCCATGGGCCCGCCCATATGGCCGAGTCCGAGGAAAGCGATGAGTCCCGTTGCCGATGCTGCGTTCTCTGTCATGTCGTCTCCTTCAACTGGCTAACAAACTGGCTGGACAAGCGGCTGGACAAGCGGGTGGTCACGTGGCGTCAGCTCCCAAGGCGGCGAGCCCCAACTCGCGGTCGCCGAGCGGCGCAAAGTAGCCCTCGACGTCGGACTCGCGCACCTCAGCCAAAGTAGGAGGCTTCCACTGCGGGTTCCGGTCCTTGTCCACTACCTGTGCACGGATCCCCTCCCGGAAATCAGGCCCGGCCAGGCAGCGCAGTCCCACCCGGTATTCCTGGTCCAACGCTTCCTCCAGCGACATTCCCGGAACACGCCGCAAGGATGCCAAAGTGACCTTCACAGATGTGGGCGACTTCGTCTCAATGGTGTCGGCCGCAGAAGCTGCCTCGGGCGAAGATTCCCCCAGCGAGCGCAAACTCCGTACGATCTCCTCCGCGTCGTCATAGGCGTAGGCGGCATCGATCCACTCCCGCTGGCCAGCGATGGCCGAGTCCGGCGCCGCTTGGGCAAAACGCCCGACGGCGGCCTCCGCCGTCGAGCTCTCCAGCGCCTCTGCCAGCGCGGCGAGGTTTTCGGACGGCACAAAGTGATCCGCGAGGCCGAGGAACAAGGCATCGGCCCCGGAGAGGTGCGCGCCCGTCAGCGCGGCGTGGGTTCCGGTTTCCCCCGGAGAGCGCGACAACAAAAAGGTGCCGCCGACGTCGGGTACGAATCCAATGGTGGTCTCGGGCATGCCGGTGCGCGTCCGCTCAGTAACAATGCGCACCGAGCCGTGCGCCGAAACCCCCACGCCACCGCCCAGCACCAACCCGTCCATGAAGGCGACATAGGGCTTGGGGTAACGGGCAATGAGCGAGTTCAGCCGGTACTCGTCGGCCCAGAACTCCGCCGTTTCCGTTCCGCCGTGGAGCATGTCCTTGTAGATGGCAACAATGTCTCCGCCGGCGCACAGCCCGCGGTCGCCGGCGCCGCGCACCAGGACTGTTGCTACGGCGTCGTCGTCAGCCCAGGCAGCCAACTGCTGGAGCATGGCTTTCACCATTCCCGCGCTGAGGGCGTTGACTGCCCGGGGCCGGTTGAGCGTCACGATGCCAAGATGGCCGCGGCGCTCAAAAAGAACTTCGTCTGTGTCCAAAGCCCCCATCAGCTACCTGCCGGCATGATGAAGCTGGCGCCCTGTCGAATGCCGGAAGGCCACCGCGACGTCACCGTCTTGGTCTTGGTGTAGAAGCGGAAGGCGTCGGCGCCGTGCTGGTTGAGGTCGCCGAAACCGGATGCCTTCCAACCGCCGAAGGTGTAGTACGCGATCGGTACAGGAATGGGGACGTTGATGCCCACCATGCCCACTTCGACGCGGCTGGCGAAGTCGCGGGCGGAGTCGCCGTCGCGGGTGAAAATTGCGACGCCGTTGCCAAACTCGTGCTCGCTGCAGAGCCTTAGCGCTTCGTCGTAGTCAGCCGCGCGCAGCACGCTGAGGACGGGGCCGAAGATCTCTTCCTTGTAGATCTTCATGTCCTTGGTGACGTTGTCGAAGAGCGTGGGACCAACCCAGAAGCCGCCGTCGTAGCCTTCCACTGTGAGTCCACGGCCATCGGTGACCAGGGTTGCGCCTTCGTCAACGCCGGACTGGATGTAGCCTTCGATTCTTTCCTTCGCGGAGGCAGCAACCACAGGCCCGAAGTCCGAGTCCTTGTCCAGGCTGTGGCCGACTTTGAGGTGTTTGACGCGCTCGGTCAGCTTGGCCACCAACGCATCCGCAGTCTGCTGGCCAACGGGAACCGCAACGGAAATCGCCATGCAACGTTCACCGGCGGAACCGTAGCCCGCGCCAATCAGGGCGTCGGCGGCCATGTCCAGGTCTGCGTCGGGCATGATCACCATGTGGTTCTTTGCCCCGCCGAAGCATTGTGCGCGCTTGCCGTGAGCAGCCGCGGTGGCGTAGATGTACTGGGCGATCGGCGTGGAACCAACGAAGCCAATGGCCTTGACGCGCGGATCCTCAAGCAGGGCGTCGACGGCTTCTTTATCGCCGTTGATCACGTTGAAAACGCCGTTGGGAACACCGGCTTCGCTGTACAGCTCGGCAAGCCGCAACGGAACGGAGGGATCCCGTTCGGAGGGCTTGAGGATGAAAGCGTTGCCGGCTGCGAGCGCGGGGCCCGACTTCCAGAGGGGGATCATGGCGGGGAAGTTGAACGGCGTAATACCGGCAACCACGCCAAGCGGTTGGCGCAGAGAGTGCACGTCAATGCCCTGCCCCGCGTTGTCCGAGAACTCGCCCTTGAGCAGGTGCGGCGCCCCTGCGGAGAATTCGACTACTTCGATGCCGCGCTGGATATCTCCCTTGGCGTCGGCGAACGTTTTGCCGTGTTCGGAGGACAGGAGCTTTGCGAGCTCGTCCATGTTCTCGTTGACCAAGTCAACAAACTTCAGCAGGATGCGTCCCCGCCGTTGCGGGTTCATCGCCGCCCATTCGAGCTGGCCCTTCTCAGCATTTGCGATCGCGTTGCGGACCTCGTCCGCGCTGGCCAGCGGAAGCCGCGCCTGCACTTCACCCGTGCAGGGATCGAAGACATCGCTGAACCGACCAGACGTGCCGTCGATCCTCTGGCCGTCTACGTAGTGTGAAAGCTCGCGCACCATGGTGGAATGCTCCTTTGCATCGTGAATGACTGCCGTGCGGCTGGTTCCAGTAATCGGCAGGAACGCCTCAGCGACTGTGAGCCAGGTCATCTCTGAACCGAATATACTCGGACTTCCTACTAATTTCCAGAGGGGGTTTTTCGGGTCCTGTCCAACAGGGCACAGTAGCTAGTGCACCTCTTTGAGTCCCTTGTAGGCATCCAGCGCATCCTGCCGGGTGGTCTTGAGATCCACGATTTCCTCCGGGTAATCCGGTGTGCCGAACTCCTCGATCCATCGGGCAATGTACTTACCCTGGGGATCAAATTTGGTGCGTTGGGCCTGGGGATTGAAGATCCTGAAGAACGGCGAAGCGTCCGCCCCTGAGCCCGCCACCCACTGCCAGTTCGCAGGGTTGGACGCCGGGTCAGCGTCCACCAAGGTGTCCCAGAACCACTGCTCGCCGAGGTGCCAATGAATGCCCAGGTTCTTCACCAGGAAGCTGGCCGCGACCATCCTCACCCGGTTGTGCATCCACCCTGTCTGCCAGAGTTGCCGCTGCCCGGCGTCCACCAAGGGGAAACCCGTGCGGCCCTGCTGCCAGGCGCGAAGCTCCCCTGCTGCAGACTCGTGACCTTCTTGAGCATTCGCGGGGCGGGAGCCATCGCCATCCGGCCAAGCCCACGGGAAGTGGTCGAACTCTTTGCGAAGGTTCGCTGTGGCCAGGTCCGGGTTATGGAAGTACTGGTGCCAACAGAACTCACGCCAGCCGAGTTCGGAGGCGAAAATACCTCTGCTTTCCGAGCTATCGGAAGCCAGGGCATGCCACACCTCGAACGGGCTGAGCTCACCCCAACGCAGGTATGGCGAAAGACAACTGCTGCCATCGACGTCCGGGCGATTACGGCCTTCGCTGTAATTTGTGAGTCCGTCCGTCACGAATTCCTTGAGCCGCCGGTGTCCGGCAGCTGATCCCGGCGTCCATGCCTCCCCCAACCCTGTGGACCAGTCAGGGTTGGTGGGCAACAGGTGCCATGATTCCAACGAATCACCGCCTGTCAGTTCGCCCGCGTAGCCGTGGCCGGAGGCCGGCGCGGCCAACGGGTCCCGGAAGTCCTGCGCTAAAACGGTCCGCCAAAAAGGAGTGAAAACCTTGTACTGCCCGCCGGTCTTGGTGGTGACTTCCCACGGCTCATGAAGCAGGGACGCCTGAAAACTCTCCACATGCATGCCGGCCCCACGAGCCCACGTCTTGATCCCGGCGTCGACCACCCGCTCAGCGGGGCCGTACCGGCGGTTCCAGAACAGCGCGCCGGCGCCGATCGCCGTCGTGATTTCCTGAACAACCGCGGCAGCCGGTCCCCGACGCAACAGCAGCGGTATTCCGAGCGCCGCGAGATCGTCCTTCAGCGCGGTCAACGAGTGGTGGAGCCACCAGCGTGCGGCACCGCCGTGCGGCCGGATGCCGGGCGATTCTTCGTCCAGGACGTAGAGTGCCACCGCCGCGCCATCATCGACGGCGGCACGCAAGGCAGGGTTGTCCCTGACCCTCAGGTCGTCGCGGAACCAGACGATGGACGGCCTCAAATTACTACCCTCTTCCGAATCGGCATACAGCTGATGCCCCTGGGAAGGCATCCTAAGGGCATCAGCTGAACAACAAACCCGGAACTCAGGGGGTTACCTCAATGAGGGAACCGAGTCCTCATTTATTTGACTGAATTCGGGGGCGCTGGTGTCGGTCTCAGTCCAGACGGGGACACTGTTCATCACGTAGTCCCTGGCTGCGGGACCCACCATGTTCAGGCCGGAGTAGATGCGCTGGCCATGATTCTTCCTGGCGCGCAATCCTTCAAGTTCCAGGGCGGTCCTGAAAGCGGAATCGGGAATGGGCACTTTGCGTCCGAGGACGCACCAACTGATGTAGAGGCCGTAGAGGGTGTCGAAATCCAGACCCTGCTCGGTGTCGTCGTCAAACACCACACAGTCACTGAGGAAACTACTGATTTGGGTGTCGGTCATTGCGGGGCCTCCGGTGGCGGAAGTAAAAACGGGCCGCCGGGCTGCATCAGCGAATGTCCTGTTCACCCACTATAGTCCTCCTGAGGTTCGCCTGTACCGGAAAGTAGGTTAACTCTGGATGCATTCTCTGCAGCGACACCGTCAAACGAACCTTCAACCCTCTGGTGCCCACCGCCGCATCGGCGTAGCTTCGGATACGTCCACACATGCGGCTGCACACCGGCCCCTCGGGCGAGCCAGGCAACGGTTTGCGTGGGCACTGTGGCTGATTGACTGTTCCGCTGATTGGAAGGCACAGACGTGGCTGGATGGAATGCCGATACTGCCGCCGGGCCCCTTGGTTCCGGCACGGTCACGCTGGTGGAAGGCTCGTCCTTCTGCATTTCTGCCGCCAACGGAGACATCCGCCCTGAGCTACCGCAGGGTGTGTTCCACCTGGACACCCGGATCCTCTCCAAGTGGGAATTGACGGTCAACGGACAACCACTTGAGCCACTGGCCGCGGAGACCAAGGAACCTTACCGGGCGCTCTTTGCCTCCCGGGTGCCCCGTTCCGACGGATACGCGGACAGTCCGCTGCTGGTGGAGCGGCTGCGCGAGGTCGGGGCCGGAATCCTGGAGAAGATCACAGTCCGGAACTACTCCACCAAAGCGGCGGATTGCCGGATCCTGTTGACGGTCGAGTCTGACTTCGCGGACCTTTTTGAGGTGAAGGAGGCCAGGATCACCCGCCACTGGACCGAGACCCGGCTTCCTGAAGGCAATTCACTGGAAATTCGCGGCAAATGGGAGGGTTTCCGAAAAAGCGTCGTCATCCAGGCTGAAGGTGCGGGTGCCGGAGCAAAGGCGTTGGGCTTCACGGCGAAAATTCCCCCTTTTGGGAGCTGGAGTACCCGTGTGAGCGTGGTGCCCACTGTTGATGGAGCCGGCACGCCGGTGCCGTTCACCCATCCAGCCCAGGGTGAGCTCTCCCCCAGCGACAGGCGCAGGCAGGAGTGGGTGGCCAGGATCCCTGCCTTGCAAATCAGCAACCACTCCATCGAGAGCACCCTCCGCCGCAGCTATGAGGACCTGGGCGCCCTCCGGATCCAGGACCCGGAACATCCGGACAGGGTGGTGGTTGCTGCCGGCGCGCCGTGGTTCATGACGCTGTTTGGCCGCGACTCGCTGTGGGCTTCGGAAATGGCCCTGCCGGTGGACCCGTCACTGGCCTTGGGCACGCTGCGAACGTTGGCCGACCGCCAGGGAACGGTGGTGGATCCGGTCAGCGAGGAAGAACCGGGCAAGATCCTCCACGAGGTGAGGCTCGACGTCTCCAGCGGCCTCGCTCTCGGCGGAAAGTCGGCATACTACGGCAGCGTTGATGCAACCCCGCTCTTCGTGGTTGTCCTGGGATCGGTCAGCCGCTGGGGATTCTCAAAGGACACCATCGCCGCCCTCCTGCCCAACGCGGACCGCGCCCTTGAGTGGATCCGTGATTACGGCGACCGGGACGGCGATGGCTTCGTGGAGTACGCGCGGCCCAACGAGCACGGGCTCATCAACCAAGGATGGAAGGACTCCTGGGACGGCATCAACTTTGCCGATGGCACCCTCGCTGAACCGCCCTTGGCGCTGTGCGAAGTCCAGGCGTACGTGCACGGCGCCTATACGTCGCGGGCCTGGATGGCGTACGACGCCGGCGACCTCACCTTGGCTGCCGAACTTCAGGAACGCGCTGATCGCCTCAAGCAGAAGTTCAACGAAGAGTTTTGGCTTCCGGACAAGGGCTATTATGCCGTTGCATTGGACCGCGACAAGCGGCCTGTGGACGCATGCGCCTCCAACATGGGCCACACCATGTGGTTTGGCTTGATGGATGAGGACAAGGCCCCCTCTGTTGTGGAGCACCTGATGTCCCCGGAGATGTTCAGTGGTTGGGGAATCCGGACGTTGGCAAGCAACATGGGCGCCTACAACCCGGCCAGTTACCACAACGGCTCAGTCTGGCCGCACGACAATGCGCTGATTGTCCAAGGACTGCTGCGGTACGGATTTGTGGAAGAAGCACAACGGATTGCCACAGCCTTGCTGGAAGCCGCCGAGTATTCAGGCGGCCGGCTCCCGGAACTCTTCTGCGGATTCGACCGGAAACAATTCAGCGAACCAGTTCCTTATCCAACCGCCTGCTCACCCCAGGCATGGGCTGCCACAACGCCCATTCAGCTGGTGATGGGCCTCATGCGCTACGACGCCCACATATCGTTGGGCGGCGTCTGGCTGGATCCTGTTTTGCCGCCGTCCTTCGGAGACCTCCACATCGGCAACGCCCCCATGGGAAGTGACCGCATCACCATCGACATTGTCGGCTCGAAGACCACGGTCCAAGGCCTGCCGGATGGCTTGACGTTCCGCCATGCGCAGCGGCCTTGGCTCACGGAGCTACTGGAACAAGCACACCTACGGAGCCCGGAAACCTGAGGTCCGACCAAACTGAGGGCCGGAAATGTGCGGCCCAAAAAAGCGAGCCGCCCGGAAAGTCCCTTTCAAAGGGTACTTCCCGGGCGGCTTCAAGCGGGTTCAGTGAGTGGGCAACAGGCCTTACTGGATGGCTGCTTTGAGTTCCTTGGCGGCCAGTTCCGGATCAAGGGCGCTGTAGATGGCGCTACCGGCCACGGCTACGTCGGCACCGGCCAACTGCACGGCCTGGATGGTGGAGAGGTTGACGCCGCCTGCAACCGAGAACGGTACACGGGCTTCTTCACCGGCGTTAAGGAGTCCGCGAAGATCGAAGCCAGGCTGGGCTTGCTCGTCCAGGCCAGCGTGGAATTCGATGAACTTGGCCCCGAGAGCGCGGGCTTCCTTCGCACGGGTGACCTTGTCGGCAACGCCGATCAGGTCAACCACGATGCCCTTGTTGTGCGTCTGGGCTGCCTTGACGGCGCCTGCAATGGTGGAGTCGTCTGCCGTTCCGAGCACTGAGACGAGGTCGGCGCCGGCCTTGAAGGCGATGTCGGCTTCGAGTTCTCCAGCGTCCATGGTCTTCATGTCGGCGAAGACGATCTTGGTGGGGTGCGCTTCCTTGATCGCGGTCACCGCGGAGAGGCCCTCCGCCTTGATCAGCGGCGTGCCCAGTTCGATGATGTCAACGTGCTCGGCGACTTTGCCGGCCAGGTCCAGGGCTGCCTCGGTGGTGAGGAGGTCAAGTGCGACTTGGAGTTTCATAGTGTTCTTACTTTCTTTGTGGGTTGTGTTGAGTTGGTGCGGTCCCAAGTAGGTAGCAGCAGAGCCCCTTTTGAGCGTTCATAACGGCCTCTGCTGCTACTTAGTTGGGCTTACTCGAGGTTGGCGTGACGCAGCCAGAGCTGTTCAGCGGGTTCGTCGGCGGCGTCCCAGAGGGTCTGGAAAACCGACTCCGTGGCGAGGAACAGCGCCTGCTCGAAAAGGCTGCCGGAGTACTGGCGCGAAATATTTGAACCGTGGTCCGTCTTTTGGGCCGCCGGGATAATCACCAAAGCGTCGGCCAGCCCGGCCAAGGGCGAGTCTGCATTGGTGGTGATGGCTGCAACCTGTGCACCTGCTTCAAGTGCGGTCTGGGCGGCTTTGACCACACCGGACGTCGTACCTGAACCGGATGCAACCACCAGGAGGTCTCCGGAACTGATGGCTGGCGTGGTGGTGTCACCGGCGACATGGACGGTCAGGCCGAGGTGCATCAGCCTCATGGCCGCCATCCTGAGGACCAGGCCGCTGCGCCCTGCTCCTGCAAGGAACACACGTCCGGCACCCCTGATCCTGTCCGCAAGATGGGCCAACTGGGCGTAGTCAATGCCGGAGGTAGTGCCAGCGACTTCGCCCAGGATGAGGGATACGTTGCCGGCTACGTCCGCGCTCGTGGCAGTTGCTGTTTCTGCGGTGGCGTTCACATTCACTCCTTTGTGGATAGGTGCTCAAGCCTTTCGGGCCTATAGACAAGTCTTCCGGGCAGTTCGGGTAGGGGGAACGCCGAAAACGAGCAGTTCATACCACCCTTTTGGGTAGTTAACGTGGCTCCTCTTCGTTTAGGCTGCATCCATGACCCAGCTGGCAGAGACCAAACGCCGCCCGGATAGCGGATCCCTTCCGTGGCAACTTCTGGACGCCATCGCAGATATCGCGCAAGCACCCCTGATGCGTATTGCAGAGAGCCTGCGTGGCGCCCTTGCACCCTTCATCAAATGCAGCGCCCTGGTGATCTTTACCGAGGACTGCACGGGCCGGCCGCAAAAGAAGGCGGGCGAGGAAAGCATTGTCAGCAGGGTTTCCATCCCGGAACTGGACCGTGTAAGGGCCGTGATTCCAGGCGGTGGCCCCTGGCGGGGCAAGGCTGTTGTCGCCGGGAAAGAGCGTGAGGTTTTGGCCTTGGGCTATGCGCCCAGCAACGCCCTCCTGGTCCTCACGGATCCTCTGGAAGGCCAGGCAGAAGATGCCGCGCGTGTCCTCTCCTACCTTTGGCGGCTCACTGCGGCCCGTATCCAGGAGAAGGTCTCTGACGCGCCGCCGTCGTACCTTCTGGAATCCCGCGCCGCATCAGCGGAGCGGATCCGCGTAACTGCCGAGTTGGTGGATCAACACTCCACCACATTGGAAACCGTCCTCGCGGCGTTGAGGTCCAACTCCATGGACGACCACGCGGCCCGTACAGCCGTCACAGACATGACCGTCAAGGCCCTGATCAGCCTGCGGACGTTGAACGACCGCACCAGCGATCTTGTGGAGGAGCCGGTCAGCACGGCGTTCGAAAGGCTTCGCGAGGACCTCCGGCCGCTGATGCACTTCAGCAACATCGATATCCAGTTCATCGAACCGCCTGCGAACGGCAGGGCGTTGCCGGGGGAAGTAGCCCACGCCGCCCGCGCCGTGGTTCGAGGCCTGGTCCTGGCTATCGCCGAGCAACCTGACGTGCATCGTGTCCGGGCACAGTGGGACTGCGACGGCGAGAACCTGCTCATCAACGTCCGTGACGATGGCAGGGGCGAGCTATCCCCCGAGGCTCCCAATATCGAACGCCTGCGCCAACGCGTGCAAGCCGTTAACGGCAGGATGAGCCTGGATGTCATGCAGGGCTGGGGAGCCGACATCTCGGTTGTGTTGCCGTTGGATGCACCGTCAGCTCCGGCAGGGGATGTTGCGGCTTGGGGCCTTGCGGCGAGGGAGCTGGAAGTCCTGCAATTACTGGCGGCCGGCCAACGTAACCGTGCCATCGCCGCTGAACTCAATGTCAGCGAAAATACTGTGAAATTTCATATCCGGAATCTCTTCCGGAAGCTCGACGTCCGGTCCCGCACTGAGGCCATCGCTTTGGCGCACAGTGCGGGACTCCGGTAGTCGGCCGCTTAGTCCTGCTTTAGGAGGGCCAGCGTCCCGCGCTCGGCTCCGATGGTGGTGTTGTCCCCGTGCCCGGTACGCACCACCGTGTGGGCGGGCAGGGTCAGGAGCCGTTCCCGGATGGATGCCAGGATGGTGGGGTAATCGCTGTAAGACCGCCCGGTTGCTCCCGGACCACCGTTAAACAGGGTGTCTCCGGTGAAGACCGTGTCCTGTTCCTCCAGCAGGAAGCACGTGGACCCGGGCGAGTGGCCGGGCGTGTGGATGGCCCGCAATTCAGCTCCAGCGACCGTGAAAACGTCGCCGTCGCTGAGGTACTTGTCCGGCGTGGTGTCCGGATAGACCTGCTCCCACAACACCAGGTCCTCGGGATGCAGGTAGATGGGCGCTTGAACGGCGTCAGCAACCTCCCGAACGGCCCCAATATGGTCGTTGTGGGCGTGGGTCAGCAGGATGGCCAGGACTTTTCGGCCCTGCACCTGCTCGATGATGGCCTGGGCATCGTGCGGGGCATCGATGATGACGCATTCCTGCTCATCCCCAACAATCCAGACGTTGTTGTCCACGTCCCAGGTGCCGCCGTCGAGCGAAAACGTTCCGGAGGTGACCCGGTTCTCTACGGTGACGGCCATCAGAGCGCCACCGCCGGTTCGATTTCCACTACGGAGCGAAGGACTTTGCCCTCCTGCATCCGGGCGAAGGCTTCCTCCACCTGGTCGATCGTGATGCGTTCGGTCACGAAGGCGTCCAGGTTCAGGTTGCCTTGCTTGTAGTGCTCCACCAGCATCGGGAAGTCGCGCGAAGGCAGGCAGTCGCCGTACCAGGAGGACTTCAAGGAACCGCCGCGGCCGAAGACATCCAGCAGCGGCAACTCCAGCGTGGCTGTGGGCGAAGGAACGCCGACCAAAACAACGCGGCCCGCGAGGTCGCGGGCATAGAAAGCCTGCTTGTACGTCTCGGGACGTCCGACGGCGTCAATCACCAGGTCTGCGCCGTTGCCTCCCGTCAGGGCCCGGATAGCTTCTACCGGATCCTCGATGCTGGAGTTCACTCCGTGGGTGGCTCCCAGGGACTTGGCCATGTCCACCTTGTTGGCATCGATATCCACGGCAATGATGGTGGTGGCACCAGCCAACTTGGCGCCGGCGATCGCAGCAATGCCTACGCCGCCGCACCCGATGACGGCCACGGACTCACCACGCTTGACCTCACCGGTATTGATGGCCGCACCGATGCCGGCCATCACGCCGCATCCCAGCAGACCCACTGCGGCGGGATCCACCGAATCATCTACCTTGGTGCATTGACCCGCAGCCACGAGGGTCTTCTCGGCGAAGGCGCCGATTCCCAGTGCGGGCGAAAGCTCAGTGCCGTCCTCCAGCGTCATCTTCTGGGTAGCGTTGTGGGTGTTGAAGCAGTACTGCGGCTGGCCCTTGGCGCAGGCACGACATTGACCGCACACCGCACGCCAGTTCAGGATGACCCTGTCTCCGGGGGCGACGTCCGTGACATCCGGGCCGACCGCGCTGACCACGCCTGTGGCCTCGTGGCCCAGAAGGAACGGGAAATCGTCCGAGATGCCACCCTGCTGGTAGTGCAGATCGGTGTGGCACACACCGCAGGTGAGAATATCCACCAACGCCTCACCCGGCCCTGGATCCGGCACCAGGATGGTCTCCAACGTGACGGGAGCGTTCTTTTCCTTGGCGATGACAGCTTTTACTTTGTGAACCACGATCGGTTCCTTTCTCGGGTCGCGGAGAACTGGCAGTAGTTTGGATCAGGCACGGACGACAATCATCACACCCACACCTGATAACCGGTTGACTTATCGAACAGCCTCCTTGTGGATGCCCCGGCAGCTGCGATCCAAAGGACGGAGTCGTCGTCGGACGCCTGCTCAACCACGCCGGTCATGACAAGGTCGTCCGAGAGCCAGACCTCCACAGTATGGCCTGTTAACTGTGCCCAGTCCTTGCGCAGGCCGCGCCCGGTGATTGTCCTGTCCGGTTTCGCCCCCAACATCGCACGTCACCAGCCGCGTTCTGCCAGGCGGTGGGGCTGCGGGATTTCGTCGACGTTGATGCCGACCATCGCTTCGCCCAGGCCGCGGGAGACTTTGGCGATCACATCGGGATCGTCATAGTAGGCGGTGGCCTTCACGACGGCGGCAGCGCGCTCAGCGGGGTTGCCGGACTTGAAGATGCCGGAGCCAACGAACACGCCGTCGGCGCCGAGCTGCATCATCATTGCAGCATCAGCCGGGGTTGCAATGCCACCGGCAGTGAACAGCACCACGGGGAGCTTGCCCGTGGCAGCCACTTCCTTGACCAGCTCGTACGGGGCCTGCAGCTCCTTGGCCGCAACATACAGCTCGTCCTCGGGAAGGGCGGCAAGCTTGGCGATCTCGGAACGGATCTTGCGCATGTGCCCGGTGGCGTTGGAAACATCGCCGGTGCCGGCTTCGCCCTTGGAACGGATCATCGCCGCGCCCTCGTTGATGCGGCGCAGGGCCTCACCGAGGTTGGTGGCGCCACAGACGAAGGGAACGGTGAAGTTCCACTTGTCGATGTGGTTGATGTAGTCGGCCGGGGTCAGGACCTCGGACTCGTCGATGTAGTCCACGCCGAGGGACTGCAGGACCTGGGCTTCGACGAAGTGGCCGATGCGGGCCTTGGCCATGACCGGGATGGACACGGCGGCGATGATCTGATCGATCATGTCGGGATCGGACATGCGGGACACGCCGCCCTGGGCGCGGATGTCGGCGGGTACGCGCTCGAGCGCCATGACGGCGACGGCACCGGCGTCCTCGGCGATACGGGCCTGCTCGACGTTAACGACGTCCATGATGACGCCGCCCTTGAGCATCTCCGCCATGCCCCGCTTGACGCGGCCCGAGCCAGTGAGCGTGATGTGTTCGAACGGGCGTGGTGTAAAGGTCACGTGATACTCCAAGGGACTGAAGCCTGCGATTCATCACAAGCTCCCGGAACTGCACGCCCGGCCAAGAGCCAGGAGAACACCTGATATCCGGGTGATATATTAGTTAGAGTTCAGTATGCAATCGCCGAAGCCGGGAGTCAATCCCGGATCGCGCCAGGCAAATTCCTATGCTGCGAAAAGTGCCGTGCGGACGGCGTGCTCAAAGCCCGTGACGTGCGCCTTTGCAAGCTCTGCGGCCTTCTCCTCATCACCATCGATGACCGCGCGCAGGAGGTCCAGGTGTTCGCGGACGTGATGCTCAAGGTCCGGTAGCCGATCCAGGACCATGCACCAAATTCGGGTGGCCAGGTTGTCATAGCGGATCAGGACATCCTCGAGATGTGGATTCGCCGCGGCCGCGTAAATGCCTTGGTGGACGCTGGCATCCAGGCGCAGGGTCTCCACTACGGAGGCACCGGCAACATCGAAGTCCTCCACGGCCTTCATGACGTCCCGCAGATGCTGCCTCGTAGCCGCAGAAGCCACGCGCGCCGCGCGTGCCGCGGCCAGTGGCTCCAGTTGGGTGCGGATCTCTGAAATAAAGGCCAGGTCAGTCACGTCCACTCGGGTGGCAAAGGTGCCCCGGCGCGGATAAGTGACCACCAGGCGATCCAGTTCCAACCGCTTCAAGGCTTCGCGCACGGGAGTGCGCCCAATCCCGAGGTCCTTCGCCAACTGGTCATCATTGAGGAGATCCCCGGGCTTGATGTCCAGCATCAGGAGCCGGTCGCGCAAACGCTCATACGCGACGTCGGCCAAGGATTTCCTGCTGGTATCGTCCGAGATTGCCAGAGTTCCAAATGCCACAGTGCCAGCCCTTTCCGCAGTTCCCGAAAACCTATTGACCTGTCCTTGAGACCAGTATACGCTGATTCCCAATCCTAATATATCAGTACGGGACTCAAGAATATATCTAAAGGAGGAGACATGACCCTCGTGGCGACAGACTCACCAACCAGCATCCTGCCCCAGCCAGCAGCGCTCAATGACGAGCAGGCTCAGAAGTTCGTACTCACATTGTCGTGCGTCGAGCGCGCCGGAATCGTGCAGGCGGTCACAACCTTCCTGTTTGAGCGCGGCTTCAACATTGACGAACACCAGCAGTTCGACGACGGCATCCGCCAGACGCTGCACCTTCGCACCGCCTTTTCCGGCTCCCCCGAATACTCGGCGGACCGGCTTGAGGAAGAGTTCAGTGCAATCGCTGACCGCTTCGACATGAAATTCAGCTTCCATGACCAGACCAAGAAGCGCGTGCTGGTCATGGTGTCCAAGTTTGGACACTGTCTTAACGATCTCATCTTCCGCTGGCGCGGCGGCAGCCTGGGCGGAGACCTCGTAGCTGTTGTTTCCAACCACGAGACCCACCGCGCCATGGCCGAGGCAGCCGGACTGCCCTTCATCCACATCCCGGTTACGCCGGACACCAAGGCCGAGGCGGAGCAGAAGCTCCTGGAACTCGTGGATGAGTACAAGGCTGACCTGGTGGTGCTTGCCCGCTACATGCAGGTACTCTCCGATAACCTGTGCCGCTCCCTCGAGGGCCGGGCCATCAATATCCACCACTCGTTCCTGCCTGGATTCAAGGGCGCCCGCCCCTACCACCAGGCCTATGATCGTGGCGTGAAGCTTGTTGGAGCAACCGCGCACTATGTCACGGCAGACCTCGACGAGGGCCCGATCATCGAGCAGGAAGTCATCCGCGTGGACCACAGCTACGGCCCCAACGCGCTCTCAACGGTGGGCCAGGATGCTGAAGCACTGGCACTGTCCAGGGCTGTCCGCTGGCACTGCGAACACCGCGTGCTGCTGGACCAGACCAGCACAGTCGTCTTCCGGTAAGACACCCTCCCCACCGTCCACACACACGAACTTCAGCAGGAGAAACTTTCATGACATCGACGCCTCGCATTGTCATCATCGGCGCTGGGATTGTCGGCACCAACCTCGCCGACGAACTGGTCAGCCGCGGTTGGAACAACATCACCGTCCTGGACCAGGGGCCGCTGAACATGCCCGGAGGGTCCACGTCCCACGCACCGGGCCTGGTCTTCCAGACGAACCCTTCCAAGTCCATGGCACTGTTCGCCAAGTACACGGTGGAAAAGCTGCTCTCACTCACCGAAGATGGCCAGAGCTGCTTCAACCAGGTGGGAGGCCTGGAAGTCGCGACTACAGAGACCCGCCTGGCTGACCTGAAGCGCAAGCTCGGTTACGCACAGTCGTGGGGCATCGACGGCAAGATCCTCTCCCGCGAGGAATGCAAGGAGCTCTACCCCCTGATCAACGAGGAAGACATCCTTGGTGGCCTTCACGTTCCCACCGATGGCCTGGCCTTGGCCGCCCGCGCGGTCCAGCTGCTGATCAAGCGGACCGAAGCTGCCGGAGTCAAGTACCTCGGCAACACCGAAGTCACGGGAATTGAGCAGTCCGGCCGACGCGTCACGGGCGTCCAGACCGCCGATGGCGTCATCCCCGCCGACATTGTGGTTTCCTGCGCCGGCTTCTGGGGTGCGAAAATCGGCGAGATGATCGGTATGTCCGTACCGCTCCTCCCGCTGGCCCACCAATATGTAAAAACGACGCCGGTTCCCGCCCAGAAGGGCAAGAACGAACTACCCAACGGCGCCCAGCTGCCCATCCTCCGCCACCAGGACCAGGATCTCTATTACCGCGAGCACGGCGAGCGCTACGGAATCGGCTCCTACGCACACCGCCCCATGCCTGTGGATCTTGACGAGCTGGGCAGCTACGAGCCCAGCAGCATCAGCGAACACAACATGCCTTCGCGCCTTGACTTCACCCTTGAGGACTTCCTCCCCGCGTGGGAAGCAACCAAGCAGATCCTGCCGGCACTGCGCGAAAGTGAGATCGAGGATGGCTTCAACGGCATCTTCTCCTTCACCCCGGACGGCGGCTCCCTGGTGGGCGAATCCAAGGAAGTTGACGGCTTCTTCGTTGCCGAGGCCGTGTGGGTCACCCACTCTGCCGGCATCGCCCGCGCCGTTGCCGAGGTACTGGTTGACGGCAAGTCGCAGATCGACCTTGGAGACTGCGACATCCACCGCTTCGAAGAAGTCCAGCTGACGCCTGAATACGTCAGCGAAACTTCGCAGCAGAACTTCGTGGAAATCTACGATGTCCTGCACCCGCTCCAGCCCAAGCTCTCCCCCCGCAACCTTCGCGTCAGCCCCTTCCATGCCCGGCACAAGCAGTTGGGTGGCTACTTCCTTGAGGGTGGCGGATGGGAGCGCCCGTACTGGTTCGAGGCCAACGCTGAACTTTTGAAGGAAATGCCTGACGAGTGGCAGCCGCCTGCCCGCGACGCCTGGTCCGGGATGTTCAGCTCCCCCATCGCCGCAGCCGAGGCGTGGAAGACCCGTACCGCAGTTGCCATGTATGACATGACTCCCCTCAAGCGCCTTGAGGTATCCGGTCCCGGTGCCCTGAAGTTGCTGCAGGAACTGACCACGGGTGATCTGGCCAAGAAGCCCGGCGCGGTCACCTACACGCTGCTCCTGGATGAGGCCGGTGGAATCAGAAGCGATATCACCGTGGCCCGCCTGAGTGAGGACACGTTCCAGTTGGGTGCCAATGGCAACATTGACACCGCCTACTTTGAGCGCGCTGCGCGTCACCAGACTGAAAACGGCAGCGCCGGCGATTGGGTCCAGGTTCGGGACACCACCGGTGGCACTTGCTGCATCGGCCTGTGGGGTCCGCTGGCCCGCGACCTCATGAGCAACGCCAGCAGCGACGACTTCACTAATGACGGCCTGAAGTACTTCCGCTCCAAGCAGGTCACCATCGGCGGCGTCACCGTTACCGCCATGCGGCTTTCCTACGTTGGTGAACTGGGCTGGGAGCTTTACACCAGCGCGGACAACGGCCAGCGCCTGTGGGATGCGCTCTGGAAGGCCGGCCAGCCGTTCGGCGTCATTGCCGCAGGACGCGCCGCCTTTAGCGCACTGCGCCTCGAAAAGGGCTACCGCTCGTGGGGCAGTGACATGACCACGGAGCACGACCCCTTCGAAGCAGGCCTCGGCTTCGCCGTAAAGATGGCCAAGGAGAACTTCGTCGGCAAAGCCGCCCTTGAGGGACGCACGGAGGAAAGCTCGGCACGGCGCTTGCGCTGCTTGACGGTCGACGACGGCCGTAGCCTTGTGCTGGGCAAGGAACCTGTGTTCTACAAGGACCAGGCAGTTGGTTACGTCACCAGCGCCGCCTACGGCTATTCGGTGAAGAAGCCAATTGCCTACGCCTACCTTCCTGCCGCCGTTTCAATTGGTGATTCCGTGGAGATCGAATACTTCGGACGCCGCATCCAGGCGACAGTCACCCAGGACCCGCTGTACGACCCCACCATGAGCAGGCTCCGCGGCTAAGGCCTGGCGGACGCTTTAGTTGGCCAGCGGCCCGGACTCATCCCCTCGCAACGGGGTCCGGGCCGCTGTCTTACCCGTTCTACTTCAGCCCGGCCTTACTTCGTCAACCAGCCCAGGAAGACACATGATCAGTTCAGAAACCATCAACGACTACCTTGCCAGGCTCGCTTCGCGGCAGCCCACCCCCGGCGGAGGTGCCGCCGCCGCCCTTCACGCCGCCCAGGGCGCCGCCTTGGTGGCCATGGTGGCCAGGTACACCACGGGTGAAAAGTATGCGCAGCATGCAGAACCCGTTGCCCGCATCACCAGCGCCGCAGACCATCTAATTGTTGAAGCGCTGCGCCTCGCAGACGCCGATGAGCACGCCTTCCAACGAGTAATTGATTCGTACAAACTCCCGTCCGGGACCGGGGAACTCAAGGCCGCGCGCGCTGCCGGCATCCAGGATGCCCTGGTCCAGGCGGCACACACACCTGCCCAGCTGATCAACCTGGCCGGTGAGGTGGTGGAACTCGCGACGGAGCTCTTTGACATGGCCAACCCCAATGTCATCAGCGACGTCGCGGCAGCAGCAGATGCTGCCCGTGCCGCAGCCACAACCGCACGTGTCAACATCGACATCAACGTAGTGGCCATCAAGGATGGCGAAGCCCGCTCGCGCTTGGCAGAACAGACCGACGGCCTTGAGGAAAAAGTGGTCCTCGCAGCTGATTCCCTCGTCAAGCGCGTACGCGAAAGGATCCTCGCGTGAGTACTGAAGTGCTTTCCGGAAAGGGACTGGCCGCCCTCATCCAGCAGCGTGCGCAGGACGAGGCCCGCCTCCTTGAATATGAGGGCCAGCGCCCTTCACTGGCCGTGGTGGTGGCAACGGACGACGAGTCCACGCACTGGTACGTCCGCTCCATTGAGCGCGCCGCGGAGCGCGCCGGAATAGGCTGCCGGATCCTGGACCTTGGGCATGATGCCACGGAACAGGTGCTGGCGAGCGTGTTGAAAGACCTCAGCGCTGAGCAATCGGTCAACGGCATTATTCTTCAAACGCCGTTGCCCGCGGGCGTTCGAACAGACGCGCTCGTGGGGCTGATCGCTCCGGAAAAGGACATCGACGGCGCCAACCCGCTCAGCCTGGGCCGCCTGGCCGTGGGTCAGCCCGCCTTCGCCCCCGCAACCGCACAGGCCGTGGTGGAACTGCTTGAGCATTTCCAGGTTCCGCTCGCAGGACGGAGCGTCGCCGTCGTCGGGCGTTCCGCTGTGGTGGGAAAGCCGCTGTCCCTGCTGCTGCTCGAAAAGGACGCCACCGTCACCATCTGCCACTCCAAATCAGGGGCGCTTGAGCGCTATACCCGGCCCGCCGACGTCGTGGTTGTAGCCGCAGGGCGGACCGGGCTGCTGACGGGCAGCCACGTTTCACCGGCGTCGGTAGTGATCGACGTCGGAACGAACGTCCTTCCCGACGGTTCCCTGGTGGGAGACGTCGACGAGGCCAGTGTCACCGGTGTGGCGGCTGCCCTGACGCCGGTACCCGGCGGGGTGGGCTCAGTGACCACCGCGTTGCTGCTCCTCCACACTGCTGAGGCGGCCCGGGCACAAGCACGGCTGCTGGAGAAGACGGCCTTGGTTTCGGGAACCGCTGGCTAGCCATGGAAGCGCCGATCCGCCTGGAGGTTAGTCCCTCCGCTGACCTTGCCCGGCAACTGCCTCCCGCCTACGAGGCGCCGGGGATGGTCAGCGTGACCTGCCTGCCGCATCACGGTCCGGCCAGGACGGTCGCTGCGTCGATTGAGCTTGCCCGGCTGGGCTACCACGTGGTCCCGCACCTGGCAGCGCGGAGCATCGCCAGCCAGGCAGAGCTGCACCTGTTCCTGCGTCAATTGCATGACGAGGGCGTCCGGGAACTTTTCCTCATTGCCGGGGACCGCAGCGTACCTGCCGGCCCGTATTCCTGGAGCGGCCAGCTGATGGAGGACATCAAGGCCTTCCCGGAAGATTTCTCCCTTGGCATCGCCGGCTACCCGGAAGGCCACCCGCAACTGAGCGCAGAACAGTTGCGGAGCAGCCTGGCCGGCAAGTCACCCCTGGCGTCGTCCATGGTCACGCAAATGTGCTTTTCGGCGGAATCCATCAGCTCATACCTGCAGGAGTTGCACCGGGCCGGATCCCGGCTTCCAGTCTGGGTGGGCGTCCCAGGGCCGGTGTCCGTGCAGAAGCTGCTGGCCATGGGTGCACGATTGGGTGTGGGACGCTCACTCAAGCTGGCCCGCGGCACAGGAATGGCCAAGGCACTCCTGCGCGGTGGGGATGTCATGCGCTATGACAGCTCCGGCCTGATCCGGGACGTTCACCAGGCCCTCGACGGCCATCCGCTGTTTGCCGGCATCCACGTCTACAGCTTCAACGACCTCAGCCGCCTACCCAGATTTGAAGGGAAGATCGCATGGCTTCCAAAGCCCCCCGTGAAAACATCGACGAGTCAAAGCTGACCGTCACCAAACCCAAGACAAAGGCTGTCGGCATTCCAGCCGTTGCCAACGCACTGAAGATCTCCCTGGAACAAATGGGCGCGGTGCGAAGCGTGCAAACGCTGCTGGCAGTGAACCAGATCGATGGATTCGACTGCATGGGCTGCGCGTGGCCGGAACACGAGAAGCGCAATGCAGCAGAGTTCTGCGAGAACGGGGCCAAGGCCGTCGCCGAGGAAGCTACCCGGCGCCGCGTCACGCCTGAGTTCTTTGCCCAGCACTCCGTTGCTGAATTGAAGACCCGCGATGACTACTGGCTGGGCCAGCAGGGCCGGCTGACCCACCCGATGTTCCTCGATGAGGGCGCTACCCACTACACGCCCATCGAATGGGACAAGGCATATGACCTCATGGCCGAGGAGCTCCGGGGCATGGAACACCCCGATCAGGCCGTCTTCTATACCTCCGGCCGAACCTCAAACGAGGCCGCCTTCGTTTACCAGCTCCTGGTGCGCGGCCTTGGCACCAACAACCTTCCGGACTGCTCCAACATGTGCCACGAGTCCTCGGGCTCCGCGCTGGTGGAAACCATCGGCATCGGCAAGGGGTCCGTAAGCTTGACCGACCTGGAGACGGCTTCGCTGATCTTCGTAGCCGGGCAGAATCCAGGTACCAACCATCCGCGCATGCTCAGCGCCCTGGAGAAGGCCAAGAAGAACGGCGCGGTCATTGTGTCCGTCAATCCCCTCCCCGAAGCCGGACTCCTGCACTTTGAAAACCCGCAGCATGTTGCCGGCATGATTCAAGGGACCCAACTGACGGATGACTTCCTGCAAATCCGTGCCGGCGGCGATCAAGCCCTCTTCCAGGGCCTCGGTAAATACCTCCTGGAAGCCGAAGCCGCGGGCCGCAAAACCCCGGGCCTGGAAACCGTCCTTGACCACAGGTTCATCGAGGACCACACCGTGGGCATCGACGAATACCTGCGCTTCCTGGAAAAGGTGGAGTGGGACGACATCGTGGAAGCAACAGGCCTCACCCTGGAGCAGATCCACTCCACAGGCGAACGGCTCCTGGCCTCGAACGCCACCATCGTCTGCTGGGCCATGGGATTGACCCAGCACAAACACTCAGTACCTACCCTCCGCGACGTCGTTAACGTCCTGCTGCTTCAGGGGAACATCGGCAAGCCCGGCGCCGGAGTTTGCCCGGTGCGTGGCCACTCAAACGTCCAGGGCGACCGCACCATGGGCATCTTCGAGAAGATGCCGGAAAAGTTCCATGACCGGCTGGACAACGAGTTCGAGTTCCTGTCACCACGGGAGCACGGCTTTGACACTGTTGCCGCCATCCGCGCCATGAGGGACGGAAAGGTCCGCTTCTTCATGGGGATGGGTGGAAACTTTGTTCGTGCCGCCCCTGACTCGGACGTTACGGAACAAGCGCTCGCCAACACACGGTTGAGCGTCCAGATCTCCACAAAGCTGAACCATTCGCATCTGTCCACGGGCAAGCGGGCTTTGATTCTCCCAACACTCGGACGCACGGAGAAGGACACGCAGCGGACCGGTGACCAGAGGGTTACCGTGGAAGACTCCATGAGCGCGGTCCATGCATCCCGGGGACGCCTCAAGCCTGCGAGCGAGCACCTCCACTCGGAAGTTGCCATTGTGTGCAATCTTGCCCACCGGCTCTTCACCGATGGCACCGTGCGCCTGCCCAACGCCCCCAAGGCCGCGTGGCTGTCGATGCGTGATGACTACTCGCTGATCCGCAAACACATCGAGGCCGTGTTCGATGGCTTCGAGAACTTCGAAGAGCGGATCCAGCACCCGGGCGGCTTCGTGCTGCCGCACCCGCCGCGCGATGCCCGGAAGTTCGATACCGCTTCAGGCAAAGCACACTTCACAGGCAACGAGCTTGAATACATCAAGGTCCCGCCCGGCAGGCTGGTGCTCCAAACGCTGCGGTCGCACGACCAGTACAACACCACCATCTACGGCAAGGACGATCGCTACCGCGGCATCCATGGTGGGCGGAGGGTGGTCCTCATCAACGAGTCCGATATCGCGGAGCTGGGGTTTGCTGATGGTGAGATGGTCCACCTGATTTCAGAATTCCAGGGAACTGAGCGCCGGGCAGAAGACTTCCGCATCGTTTCGTACTCCACTCCCAAGGGGTGCGCCGCTGCCTATTACCCGGAAACCAACGTCCTTGTACCGCTGGACTCTGTTGCCGATACCAGTGGGACTCCGACGTCCAAGTCCGTCATCGTCCGGCTCGAACGGGCCTGAATGAGTCTGGACACAGTGTGATACATGCCATAGTATGTGACTGATATATCTTTCCTATTGGATCAAAGATATTAGGAGACCAGGCGCCGGAGCCCGCGCCCACCAAGAGCAATTTGCCCTCATGAAGACATCTATCAATGGAGAAACAATGTCTGATATCACCCAAGTCCAAGCAGATGCTGTACTAGCTGCGGCGCGCGATGCCGCGCGCGGAACCGAGACAGCAATGAACATCGCCGTGGTGGACGCCGGCGGCAACCTCAAGGCCTTCACCCGCATGGACGGGGCCTGGCTCGGCAGCATCGACATCTCCATCAAGAAGGCACGCACCGCCCGCTACTTCGACATGCCCACGGGCGCAATCGGCGAGCTTTCGCAGCCTGGGGGACCGTTGTACAACATCGAGGTCTCCAACGGCGGACTCATTACGTTCCCGGGTGGCATCCCCCTGCGAGGGGAGGACGGCACTGTAATCGGGGCGATCGGCGTCAGTGGCAGCACGGTAGAGAACGACCACACCGTGGCGTCCGCAGGAGCAGCAGTAGAGCTTCAGGGCGCGGCCCGGCCGTAAGCAAAGAAAAAACTGTCCAATTGTCCGTGAATGGTGCTTCGGTGGCCTGAAACCTGGGGAGGTATTTCCTCATCGAAGCACCGCTCTCGGGCAATTGGGCAGCATTCATTTTCCGTATCACCACATGCCCAAGGAGTGTCCATGTCTGGAAACCGAGCAGTCGCCTACAAGGAACCCGGTGTCGTCGAAATCATCAACACTGACTACCCGACGTTCGAACTCAAGGACGGACCGGGCGTCAACCCGGCCAACGTCGGCCGGAAGGTACCGCATGGCGCGATCCTCCGCACGGTGACAACCAACATCTGCGGTTCCGACCAGCACATGCTCCGCGGCCGCACCACAGCCCCGCAGGACCTGGTCCTCGGCCACGAAATCACCGGCGAAGTGGTGGAGGTGGGTCCCGACGTCGAGTTCATCAAGGTGGGCGACATCGTCTCGGTGCCGTTCAACATTTCCTGCGGCCGGTGCCGGAACTGCAAAGAGCAAAAGACCGGGATCTGCCTCAACGTCAACCCTGACCGCCCGGGCAGCGCTTACGGCTATGTGGATATGGGCGGCTGGGTAGGCGGACAGGCCGAATACGTGCTGGTTCCCTATGCCGACTGGAACCTGCTGCGCTTCCCGGACCGCGACCAGGCCCTGGAAAAGATCATGGACCTGACCATGCTCTCGGACATCTTCCCCACAGGCTTCCACGGCGCCGTTACGGCCGGCGTGGGCGTAGGGTCCACGGTGTACGTCGCCGGTGCCGGCCCTGTGGGTCTGGCTGCCGCCGTCGGCGCCCAGTTGCTTGGCGCCGCCGTCGTGATTGTGGGCGACATGAACGAAGACCGGCTGGCACAGGCGCGCTCGTTCGGCTGTGAAACCGTCAACGTCTCCAACGGTGACCCGAAGGAGCAGATCGCGCAGATCCTCGGAGTGCCGGAAGTGGATTGCGGTGTGGACGCGGTTGGTTTCGAAGCACGGGGCCACGGAAGGGACGCCTCGCACGAAGCTCCCGCCACCGTGCTGAACTCCCTTATGGACATCACCGCGGCCGGCGGCTCCCTGGGTATCCCGGGCCTCTACGTCACGGGCGATCCGGGCGGAATCGATGAAGCAGCCAAGCACGGCTCCCTCTCGCTCTCACTGGGCACCGGCTGGGCAAAGTCCCTGTCCTTCACCACGGGCCAGTGCCCGGTGATGAAGTACAACCGCCAATTGATGATGGCGATCCTCCATGACAAGGTCCAGATCGCCAAGGCAGTCAATGCCCAAGCCATCCCCCTTGAGGACGCTCCCCGCGGCTACGCCGAGTTCGACGCCGGTGCGGCAACAAAGTTCGTACTGAACCCGAACGGCTACGTGAAGGCTTAGTACGCAAACACCAGGAAGGGGGCATCATGCTCGCGCAGGAAATTCTCTGCGGCACTTCGCCAACATCCCACGTGCCCTGCGAGCGGATGCCTGCCCCAACGTGGTCCGAAGCCCGGCAGATGGCCTTCGATTGCGCTGTTCCGCTTGCGTCAGCGTCTGTACCACTGGCGGACGCGATCGGAAACGTGCTGACCACTGATGTGACGGCGCGCCAGGACCTTCCGCACTACGCGTCCTCTGCCATGGATGGCTGGGCCATTCATGGCAGAGGACCGTGGGAGATCACGACGCCGGGGCTGCCGCTGTCACCGGGACAAGCCAGCGTCATTGCCACCGGTGGCCTGGTTCCGGAAGGTGCCGTGGCGGTACTTCGGAAGGAGAGCGGACACGCCTTCGACGCCGGATACGGGCTGCAGCTCGCACTGAAACCCGACGCGAAACCCGGCGAGACGCTCCCCGGCCGGCATATACGGCCAGCCGGTGAAGAAGCCCGGGCCGGCGACGTCCTCGTACCCTCCGGCACACTCCTTAATCCAGCCCACATTGCCCTTGCCGCCGTAGCAGGCCACGACGAACTGCAGGTGCAACGCAAGCCGCGGGTCGCCGTCGTGCTTACCGGCTCCGAGGTGGTGACCTCGGGTGTGCCGGCAGCGGGGCAGGTTCGCGACACCTTCGGCCCGCAACTCGGCGCAGTGATTTCCCAGCTGGGCGGAATTCCAGGCGGCCAGCAACGGATCGGCGACTCATACGAAGAGTGGCTGTCCGCACTTGACTCTCCGCCCGGAGGTGAACACCCGGATGTCACGATCACCACCGGCGGCACCGGCAAATCCGGAACTGACCACTTCCGCGCCGCAGTGGCCGCGCTCGGTGGGCGCCTACTGCTCGACGGCGTCGCTATGCGCCCCGGTCATCCTGCAGTATTGGCTGAACTCCCGGACGGCCGCTTCATCATCGGCCTCCCAGGCAACCCCCTGGCCGCAATGATGGCCCTCATGACCATCGGCGAACCACTGCTCGCTGCCCTCCAAAACAGGCCTTTCCGGACAGCTGGCCACCTCACGTCCGGGGCGGACGTCGATCCGGGCCCCGGCCGGACACAACTCATCCCCTGCACGTTCGTCCACGGGCTCGCTTTTCCTGCTTCGCACACGGGTCCCGGCATGATGCGGGGGCTGGCTTGGGCCGACGGTTTCATGGCCGTTCCCCCTGGCGGAGTTGAAGCAGGCGAACCCGTCCCGGTCATGCCGCTGCCCTGGGCAAGCGCCTGGACAAGCGGCTGGACAAGCGCCTGGTCACCGGCGCAAGCAACCACAGATTTCCCCAACTTGTCAGGAAGGTACGCACCATGGCACGGATGACACAGCGCCGGAAGATACACCGCTTCCATCTGGACGGGACAGGTACCGAATATCCGGTGCGGTTCAAGGAAGATGTCCTCGCCGCCGAGGAGCCCCTGGAAATCAGGATCGGCGGCCGCTCCTTCGCCGTGACCATGAGGACTCCAGGAGACGACTTTGACCTCGTAGCCGGATTCCTGGTGTCCGAGGGCATCATCCGCAGCCAGTCCGAGCTGATCTCCCTGCGTTTTTGTGCCGGCCAGAAGGACGGAACGCAAACCTTCAACGTTGTGGAGGCCCAGCTTCGCTCCGACGTGCAGATGCCGGACACCATGCGGCACGTCTACACCTCCAGCTCGTGCGGCATCTGTGGAACGGACTCCATCGAAGCCGTCTGCAAGACCGTTCATTTCGATCCCTCCCAGGACCCGCTGCGGGTTCCCGTTGACATCCTGGCCGAACTGCCTGAGCGCCTCCGGGAAGCCCAGGCGGTGTTTGACAGGACCGGTGGCGTCCACGCCGCCGGGCTCTTCAGGGTGGACGGCGCCAGCCCCGAGCTCCTCTGTTTGCGGGAGGACGTGGGCCGCCACAACGCCGTGGACAAAGTAGTGGGCTGGGCACTGCGCCAGGATCTGCTGCCCCTGACAGGCTTGGTCCTGCAGGTTTCAGGACGTGCATCGTTCGAGCTGGTCCAGAAGGCTGCCCTCGCCGGCATCCCCGTCCTGTCAGCCGTGAGCGCACCCTCCAGCCTTGCCGCCGACCTCGCCACTGAGACCGGCGTGACCCTGGTTGGCTTCAGCCGTGGTCACAGCCTCAACGTCTACGCCGGACGCGAAAGATTGATCCGCCCCCGCAAAGCAGCACGTGAGGAGGTCTACGCCGGGCTCTGACCGCCCGTTTTCCGCGTTTGCACGCAGCTAAAGCCCTGTTGATGCCGATAGGGTGCGTTTGCTGTGCACAAACTCCCCGCGTGTTTCAAGGCCCGTTCCGTGTCGGACTAGGATGAGGAAAAGACGAGGAGCATGCCGGGCAGGGCTTTACAGCCCCGGCCGCCTGCTTGGGACAACGACACGAGGCATCATGGCCCCACGCAACAATCCAGACATCGAGAAGGACGCAGACGCCCAAGGCGGCGGCGTCCAATCAGTGGACCGCGCGCTGCAAATCCTGGAAATCCTTGCACGCGAAGGGGATGCCGGCGTCAGTGAAATCGCTGACGAAATGGGCGTCCATAAATCCACGGTGTCCAGGCTTGTGGGCTCGCTGGTAAACCGCGAGCTTGTGCGGCAGAACAGCGAGAGGGGCAAGTACCAGCTGGGCTTCGGAATCCTTCGGCTGGCGACCTCCATCCCCGGCAGGCTGAGCGTCGTGCACGAGGCCAGGGAAGTACTGGAAGCACTTGCGGGTGAGTACAAGGAAACGGTCAACCTCGCCGTGCTTCGGTCCAACTATGCAGTCAACGTGGATCAGGCCATGGGCCCCTCAACGCTTGCCACCTACGACTGGGTGGGAAGCCTGACCCCGCTGCATGCGACGTCCAGCGGCAAAGTGCTTTTGGCCGCGCTGACGGCCGATGAGCGGAACCAGGTCCTCAAGACAGTCGGCCTGCCTGCCCGCACACCGCGCACCATCACCAATCGCGCGGAGCTGGAGAAGCAGCTGCTCGACGTCGCACGGAACGGCTACGCAGTCGTGCATGAAGAGTTCGAGATCGGCCTGACGGCGGTAGCCGTGCCCATCTTTAACCACATGGGCAATGTCATCGCTGCGGTGAGTATCTCCGGCCCCGCCTTCCGCTTTGCCCCGGAGGAGCACCCAGGGCTCATAGACGCCCTCCGTGAGGCTGGCTTCACCATCAGCGCCAAAATGGGCTACCGGCGCCGCTAGGCGCTGCCAGGCCGCTTCTAGACGCTTCAAACCGCGGGCAACAGCATGTCCATTTTTGGGCGGGAAAATCGCTTGTTACGCAACAGTAGCCACGATGTGCAACAGACTGCGCATGTCGGCGGCGCTGTCAAGGTGCCGCGAAATGGAGCAGAAACACCTTGACATTGCCCTGTGACGGGGCGCACTCTGTTGCTTAGCGCGAGAACTGTTGATTCTTGCGAAACGCACGAAGGCGATTCAGCCAAAGCGACCAGAAACCCGTTCCCCGACTAAAAGAGGTGCACATGTGCAAGGCCTGCCCCACTGGTGAACTCGCTCCCGGGGAGGCGCTACGGCTCGATACTGCTCCAACCATCATGGTCATCCAACCGGAGGAAGCCCCCAACCTTCCATCCGGCCCCACCCTCCAGGGCCATGTATAAACCCAAGCCCATGACTCGCCGAGCAAAGGACCCGCTCATGGCTATAAATAGTGATTTAAAGCCTTTAACTCCCGAGGAATTGCCCGCCAACGATAACCTGGCTGACACTCCCTCATCACGTAAGACAAACCGTCTGGAGAACCCTGGAGACGTCATCAGCGTCTCCCCGGATGAAACCAACCCCGCAGTCCTCGACGATGAGGGCGAAGGCGCAGAAGCACTGCCGGATACTGAGGAATACGCACAGATCCTGGAAGAACTGCGCCATGCGAGGACCGAGCAGGCAGTCAGCGCCCGCCGGAACCGCAAACTTACGCTGGACAAAGTCACCTTCGGAATCACGGGCGCCATCGCCGTCGCCTTCGTGGTCTGGGGCTTCGTCGGCCGGGACAGCCTTTCCGAATCTTCCAAAGGCGCCCTGAACTGGGTCATGGAATACACCGGTTGGCTCTTCATGGTTCTTGCCTCTTTGTTCGTCGTCTTCGTCCTCTGGCTCGCCCTGGGCAAGTTCGGCAACATCCCGCTGGGCAAGGATGGCGAGAAGCCGGAGTTCCGTACTGTCTCCTGGGTAGCGATGATGTTCGCCGCCGGCATGGGCATCGGGCTCATGTTCTATGGCGTGGCTGAACCGCTCTACCACTACATCTCGCCACCACCAGGCACTGTGGACGGCCGCACCCCTGCTGCCATCCAGACTGCGATGGCCACCTCGATCTTCCATTGGACCCTGCACCCATGGGCCATGTACGCAGTGGTGGGCATTGCCATGGCATACGGCACCTACCGCCTGGGCCGCAGACAGCTGGTCTCCGCAGCGTTCACATCGCTGTTCGGCATCAGGATGGTGGAAGGCCCCCTCGGGAAATTCATCAACATCCTGGCCATCTTTGCCACGCTGTTCGGTACCGCCGCTTCCCTGGGCCTCGGCGCCCTCCAGATCGGCAGCGGCATGACCTCCAACGGCTGGGTGGGCGAGATCGGCACCCCGGTACTCGTGGTGATCGTGGCCATCCTCACCTTCTGCTTCGTCGCATCAGCAGTCTCCGGAATCAGCCGTGGCATCCAGTGGCTTTCCAACATCAACATGGTGCTGGCAGTCGTCCTGGCAATCATCGTCTTTGTTGCCGGCCCTACCCTGTTCATCCTGAACCTGATCCCTTCCGCAATCGGCGACTACGCCAGGGACCTGGCAGAAATGTCGTCCCGGACCGAAGCGGTCGGGGACGAAGCACTGCGTAGCTGGATGACCAGTTGGACCATTTTCTACTGGGCCTGGTGGATCTCCTGGACGCCCTTCGTCGGCATGTTCATTGCGCGCATCAGCCGCGGCCGGACCATCCGCCAGTTCGTGACCGGCGTTCTGCTGGTGCCAAGCATCGTCAGCGTTATCTGGTTCGGTATCTTCGGTGGAGCTGCCTTCCATGTCCAGCAGGAAGCTGACAAGGCCGGCACACCCGGCCTGGTGACCATGACCAACGGCGTGCCTTCCGTCAATTTCGACGGCGCACTCTTCGATCTCGTCAAGAACCTGGGCATGCCCGGCTGGGCCACCGCAGCAGTGATCGTGCTGGCCATGGTGCTGGTGGCAATCTTCTTCATCACTGGTGCCGACGCAGCCTCCATCGTCATGGGGTCGCTCAGCTCCAACGGAGCCGAACATCCCCGCCGCGGAGTAGTGATCTTCTGGGGAAGCCTTACCGGTGCAGTAGCAGCGGTTATGCTCCTGGCCGGCGGCGACGAACCATCCGAGGCATTGGCCGGGCTCCAAAGAGTCACGATTGTTGCCGCCCTGCCGTTTGTCATTGTCATGCTGCTGCTCTGTTTCGCCCTGACGAAGGATCTGCGCCGTGATCCTCTGTCACTGCGGAAGCGCTTGGCGACATCCGTTGTTGAACGTGCGATTCGTACGGGCGTGGAACAACATCGGGGCGTTCAATTCGATCTGGTCACCAGGCACGAGTGCGCGGAAGACTGCCCGGATTCCGACTGTCCCGGGGGAACTCCGACCGGAACCATCCCCACGGTTCAGCCTCCCCGCACCCAGCCGACCGACAAGTAAGGTATCCCGCCATGTCGCAAACCCATGAACACCAAAGCACCCTGCGTGTCTCCAGCGATTCCGGGGACACCGTGAGCTTCACCCTGGATGCCACGAAACCCGTAACGGTCAAGCTCCAGGTCGACGGTGGTTGCACTTGTGGAACCACCGCCACGGTCCAGGGCTCCTACGTCGATAGCGACCTGGGCAAGCACTAACCATTCATTTCCAGACCCAAAAAAGCAGGCGCCGGAATCTGAGCAGTTCAGATTCCGGCGCCTGCTTTTTGTTTGCGGACTGGCGGGTTACTTGGGCATCGGGTTACTTGGGCATCAGCACGGAGTCGATCAGGTAAACCGTTGCGTTGGCCGTGTGGACGCCGCCACAGATCACGTTGGCTCCGTCAACTGTGAGGGCATCCTTGCTACCGCCAACCGTCACTTCGCCACCTTGGACCGTCTTGTGTGTTCCGACCACCTGGTCCGGAGTCAGCTGGCCTGGGACTACGTGGTAGGTGAGGATCTTGCTCAGCAGGGCATCGTCCGTCTTGAGCGTCTCAATCGTGGCGGGGTCGATCTTTGCGAAAGCATCGTCAACAGGTGCAAAGACTGTGAATTCACTGCCGTTCAAGGTGGAGACCAGGTCCACTTTCGGGCTTTCCAGCACATTGGGATCCTAAGCTTAGAATTCCACGTGGACAAGTTGTCGCG
>JADMIO011545358.1_pt1 | contig 53703 bp, 45 predicted proteins | sample 8958161 | NCBI WGS metagenome assembly JADMIO01 (sample SAMN16585339, study PRJNA669376) | soil metagenome | isolation source: Crop rotation soil | place: USA: Cullars Rotation, Alabama | collected 2011 | reverse complement strand
CGCGACAACTTGTCCACGTGGAATTCTAAGCTTAGGATCCCAATGTGCTGGAAAGTGCGCGAGCTCTGCCAGGAGCACCACGTCGAGGGCAGGCAGTGCTACGACGCGGAGCTCGCCGTCTCCGAGCTGCTGGGCAACGCGCTGCGCCACGGCCGGCCCCCCATCGAGCTCGAGGTGAGCTGGCTGGACGGCGGCGTGCTCGTGAGCGTGGTCGACGCGCAGCCGCTGCGCCAGCCCGAGCAGCTGGCGCCTGCGCCCACCGCGGAGTCCGGCCGGGGGCTCCAGCTCATCGACGCGGTCGCCCGCTCCTGGGGCTGCGAGCCCCGGCGGGACGGCAAGCGCGTCTGGGCGCTCGTCTAGTCTGCGACGCGCAGGACGAGCAGCGCGACGTCGTCGGCAGTCGCTTCCGCGAAGGCCGTCAGCAGGTGCTCGGCCAGCGCGTCAGGCATCCCAGCATGCGCCTCGACCGCGGCCCGCAGTTCCTCCAGCCGCGCACCGAGGGCCGACCCGCGCCGCTCCACGAGCCCGTCGGTGAACAGCACCAGAGTGTCTCCTCGCCGCAGCAGCAGCTCATGGGTGGTCCGTCGCGCGCCCACGTCCACGCCGAGCATCAGGTCGGGGGCGGGTTCGAGCCACCGGGCGGTTCCGTCCGACAGCACCAGCGGCGGCGGGTGGCCGGCGTTGCACCAGCGCAGCAGCCAGCCGTCGGCCTGCTGCTGCAGCCGTCCGACGGTCACCGTCGCGGTGCCCTCGAGCCCGAGGACGGCCGCCGTCGAGGCGAGCCGTTGCAGCAACGCGTCCGGGGACAGCTCGCCATCGACGGCATGGGCCCGCAGCAGGTTGCGCAGGTCGGCCATCCGCGCCGCGGCGGCGAGGTCGTGCCCGGCGACGTCACCGATGGCGACCGCCAGACCGGCTGCGGTGGGGAAGGCGTCGTACCAGTCCCCACCCACGTCGAGCCCGCGGGCGGCCGGGACGTAGCGGGCGGCGAGCAGCAGGCCGGGTACGGCCGGCAGCGGCGGCAGCAGGCTCTCCTGCATGGTCCGGGCGACGGCGTTCTGCAGCGTGAGCAGCCGGGCGGCGTCGAGGGCCGGCGCCACGGCTGCCGCGACGTCCGGCAGCTGGTCGAGCAGCTCGGTGGGCAGCGGCTGCGCGGATCCGAGCGTCAGGACGCCGAGCGGGACTCCTCTGGCGACCAGCCCCACGAGCACCAGGTCGCGCGCACCTCCCGACAGCGCGGCCGCTGCCTGCCGCGCAGCGTGCGGGTCGCCGTTGGCGACGACGGCCTCGAGCTCTGCCTCCCCGAGGCGCAGGACATGGCCGGCAGTGCCCAGCAGGGCGGGCAGGATGCCGATCGAGCCCGCCGAGGACCGGCGCGAGCTCGGCTGCCCGAGCTCCTCCGGCATCTCCAGTGGGCCGTCGCGCCCGATCGCGACCACCCTGGTCACCAGGTCCGGCTCGTCGAGCCGGTCCGCGAGCACCCAGTCGACCTCGCGGACCAGCGTCCGGGCGACCCGCGCGAGCAGCACGTCCGCCTCGCCGGGCACGGCGATGGCGCGGACGGCGCGGACGAGGAGATCAGCCACGCAGGTGCTCGTCGAAGAACCGCAGGATGCGGGCCCAGGCGTCCTCGGCGACGTCCTCGTCGAACCCGAGACCGACCACCTTCTCGAGCAACGAGAAGGGCCCGGCGTTGTGCCGGTTGAGGAAGGAGTGCCCGACGCCGTCGTAGGTGCGCACGTCGTGCGGCACCCCGCGCGCGGTCAGCGCCGCTGCGAGGTCGTCACCGATCCCCCGGGGCATCATGCGGTCCCGGCTCCCGTAGCTGGCCACGACGGGGCAGGCGCCGTCGAGGGCGCTCAGGTCGCGTGGCAGCGGCCCGTAGTTCGGGGCGCTCGCGTCGAACCCCTGGGCGGCGAGGAGCAGCGCGAAGCCGCCGCCCATGCAGAAGCCGACGACTCCCACCCGGCCCGTGCAGTCGTCCCGGTCCGCGAGCCATCGTCGTACCGACAGGATGTCGTCGACGGCCGGACCCTCGCCCCGGCTCAGCGCGACGAAGGTCCGCTTCAGGCAGCGGACCAGCCCGCCGTCGGTGAACAGGTCCGGCGCCACCGCGAGGTAGCCCGCTGCCGCGAGCCGGTCGGCGTGCTGGCGGATGTCGGTGGTCAGCCCCAGCGCTTCGTGGAGGACCACCACACCGGGCCAGGGGGCTGCGCCGACAGGAGGTACGCCGAGGTGCGCGCGCAGGTCGCCCGCGCCACCTGGGACCTCGACAATCGGCACAAAGCGATCTTGCCGGACGGGAACGGTTCGCGCGGTGAGTTGCCGCAGGGCCAGCCAAACATCACGGCTCGGCTAGAGGGGAAGCTCCACGGCGAGTAGGGCCAGGTCGTCCCCGAGGCCGGACCCGGTCCAGTCCTCGACCGAGGCCAGGATGCCGTCCAGGCCCAGGTCCAGGTCGGCCGCGCTCTGCAGCGGCGCCACCACCTTGCGGATGTCGGCGAACTCGCGGTCCGGGTTGCGGGCCTCGACCAGCCCGTCGGTGTAGAGGAGCAGCCGCTCGCCCGGCCGCAGGTGACCGTTGACCTGCGTGGGGGTCGAGCCCAGCCCGAGGGGCAGCGCATAGGGCGCGTCGACGGTGCGGATGTCACTCGGGGAGACGACCAGCGCCGGCGGGTGCCCGCAGGACACGATGGAGAACGCGCCTTCGTCGGAGATCTCGGCGACGAGTGCGGTGACGAAGTCCTCGAGGTCGAGGTGCTGCGACAGGCGCCGGTCGAGCTGGACCGCGACGTCGACGAGGTCGTCGAGGTCCTCGGCGGCGGCCCGGAACTCGCCCAGCACGATGGTGGCGTTGCGGACCGCCTCGAGGCCCTTGCCGCGCACGTCGCCGATGAGCAGCCGGACCGCACCGGGCCGGCGCACGACCTCGTAGAGGTCGCCGCCGACGAGGGCCTCCGCCGTCGCCGACACGTAGCGGGCACCGATCCGCAGGTTGCCGATCGCGTCGGGCGGGGTCGGCAGGATCGCGCGTTGGGCGGCGTCGGCCACTCGCGCAACCGCAGCGAGCCGCCCCTGCTGCGTCGCGAAGGCGGTCACGGTCTCGACAGCCAGCGCGGCACGGCGTGCCAGGTCTTCCGCGAAGCGCACGTCGTTCTCGGTGAAGCGCCGCGAGCTGTCCGCCATGACCATCGTGATGCTGCCGAGCGGGCGGTCCCGACCCGTCAGCGGGACGACCAGAGCGGAGGTCATGCCGAGCTCGCGGATGAGGCGCAGGTGCTCCTCGTCCTTGGCGCTGGCGAGGAGCAGTTCCTCGGGGATCTCGGCGTAGAGCTCGCTCTCGCCGGTCCGCACCACGTGCGCTGCCCCAGACGTCGCGTCCGGGTCGGAGGGGTAGCGCTCCTGCATCTCGACGACCCGGGCGACCTTGTCCGGGTCGGCGTGCGCCAGCGCCACCACCGGCAGGTCGTCGCCGTCCACGAGGTGCACGGCGCACCAGTCGGCGACCTGCGGCACGACCAGCTCGGCCACGGTCGTCAGCGTCTCCGTGACGTCGAGGCTGCCGGACAGCAGGACGGAGGCCTCCGCGAGGAACCGCAGCCGGCCGGCGGCGAGCTCCGCCCGGGCGGTGGCCGCCACCCGCTCGAGGGCCTGCGCGGTGGCGTCGGCGAGGCTCGTGACGAAGCTGAGCTGCTTCTCGCCCTGCTGCTCCGGCGTGAAGGTGACCGACAGCACACCCAGCCGGTGGGAGCCGACGATGAGTGGCGCGATGAGCAGCGAGCGTTCCTCGTTGTAGAGGCCTCGCAGCCGCGGGAAGCGGCCCTCGATGTCTGCGAGGTCGTGCAGGATCAGCGGCCGCCCGGTGGACAGCGCCGCCGACGCCGGCAGCTCGGGATCGGCAGGGTCGACGCTGGGATAGGTCAGCGACACGGCCGGGTCGGAGCTCGAGGTGGCCCGGCTGTGCAGCAGCCCGTCCTCCTCGATGAGATGCAGCCGCGCCGCCAGCGCGCCCAGCTGCTCGGTCGCGCTCGTGACCGCCAGCCGGGCGATCTCCTCCTCGGTCGTGGCCGTCGTGAGCCGTCCCACGACGCTCATCAGCCCGTCGAGCCGGAAGGCGAGCAGCTCCGCGTCGCGACGGGCCCGCTGCTCGGCGAGGAACAGCTCGCAGCGCTGGAGCGCGAGCGCCGCCTGGTCGGCGAGCGCGAGGACGTACCGCCGCTCGCTCTCGTCGAACAGGCGCGGGGTGTCGAAGCTGAACCGCAGCACACCCATCCGGCGACCCGCGACCAGCGGCACCAGGCAGCTGGAGACGGTCTCGGGCTCCTGCGCGGCGAGTCCCGGGAAGAGCGCCTCACGCTGCTCCGGTGACTCGAGCCACAGCGGCTCGCCGGTCCGCAGCACGAGCGGACCGGGCAAGTCGTCGTCCAGGTCGGCCCCCTCGAGCTGCGCGAGATAGCTGGGGCCGAAGCCGACCGCGGACAGCACCTGCATCCGGCCCTCGCTGTAGGCGAGCAACCCGCCGGCGTGGGCGCCCAGCACGTCGACGCCCGACGACACGACGGTGTGCGCGACCTCGGCTGCGGTCGTGAGCCCGGCGAGGGCGGAGGCCACCTCGTACAAGCCCGTGGATCTGCGCACTGTCGGGCGCAGCGAGGCGAGAGCCGTGACCTCCTGCGCCAGCCGCTGCGGGAAGGAGGTGATCGGCGGCGGCACCTCCCCGCGCGACCGGGCGCGGAGCTGGTCGACGAGGGCCTGGACGTACCAGTGCCGGAAGACCTGGTGCACCGGCGGGCTGGCCACGGTGAGCAGCCGGGCGGCGCCGGCGTAGCGGTCGAGCTCGTCGAGCGCGGCGAGGTAGGCCTCTCCCGCGTCGGCCGCGTCGGCGCCGAGGGTGAGGACCAGCTCGGTCTCGAGCGCACCCCGCGAGGCAGCCTCGAGCGCCTGCTCCTTGATGGCCACGCGCGCCCTCGAGAAGCCCTCCACGACCGCCGGGATCAGGGTCGCGAGGTGCGCGGGCAACTCCTCGATCCTGGCGAGGGCAAACTCGCGTACGAGGTTGTCGACGTGCGCCTTCGCCTCGAGCAGCAGGTCGGTCGGCACCGAGCCGAGGCGGACTTCGTAGCGCTGCTCCTCGTCCTCGGCGTCCTGCCACTCGGCGAGCAGGGCGTCGAGGTCGATGTCCGGCTCGGTGCGCATCAGGTCGGTGGGCTCGTAGGGGACCTCAGCCCAGACCACCTTGTGACCGGGGCGTCCGCTGTCGACCCCCCAGGCGCGGGAGAGGGCAGCCACCAGGGCGAGGCCGCGGCCCGTCATGGCGGTCGTGCTCTCCCGGACGGCGACCGGCATCCCGTGGCCGGCATCCTCCACCTCGACCCGGACGGCTTCCGGCAGCTGCTCGACCCGCAGCTCGACGTCGCCGGAGGGGGTGTGCAGCACCGCGTTCGTCACGAGCTCGGTGACGACCAGCTCGACGTCCTCGCGAACCTCCGACGCCGGCATGACCTCCCGGACGTGACGTCGCGCCAGGGGAACGGAATCTGCCCCGCGGGTGAGCCGCACAGACTCGGGCACGCGCAGGGTCCCCCCTCTCAGGTCCATTGGAGCGTCCTGCCCCTGTAACGCGTTCTCAATCCCCCCGAACGGGCTAATCCACGATCATCCCGAACGGCCCGTCGGCACAGTCCTAGGACCGGAGGCCAATGGCCGGTGCGACCGTCTCACGGGCACGGTGGAGCCATGAACAGACACGCCGTCCCCCTGCTCCTCGCCGCCCTGCTCACCGGAGGCGGCGGTGGTGCCGCCACCTGGGCCCTGGCCAGCGACGACAGTCCCACCGACAAGGGCAACCAGGCGCCCATCGACGACAACCACCGGGGCAGCCCGGCGCCCGTGGCCGCCCCCGCCGCGCCGGCCGCCACCCACGAGGCGCGACCCGAGGCCCACGAGACGCCGGAGCCGCAGGAGGACGCCACGCACGAGGCGAGTCACGAGGCCAGTCACGAGGCCAGTCACGAAGCGACCCACGAGGCCACGGCGGAACCGGAGCCCCGCGACGACGCGACGCACGAGGCCGGCGACGACGCGACGCCGGAGCCTGCCGAGACCGAGCACGGTGGCGACGACAGCGGTGGCCACGGTGGCAGTGACAGTGGCAGTGACGACGGGAGCGGCCACGGCTGAGGGACCCCTGAGCGACACTGACGCCATGACCACCAGTTCCGGACTGCGGCCGGTCCGGGTGGGTCGGGCGGTCACCGTGTTCCTCGTCACAGGTCTCGTGGTGCTGTCGCTCATCGCCGTCGTCCTGGCGGTCCTGGAGCGGCGGCAGGCCACGGCGGAGGCGATCCGCGACGCTCGTACGCTCACCAACCTCGAGGCCACGGACGTGGTCGGGCCGCTGCTGAGCGACGCGGCTCTCTCGCCGGGCGAGGCCCACGACCGGCTGGATGCCGTCGTGAAGGGCCGGGTCCTCGGCTCGCACATCGTGCGCGTGAAGGTGTGGGACCGCACCGGCACGATCCGCTACTCCGATGACGCCGCACTCGTCGGGGTGCGGTTCGGGCTGCCGGCCGAGGAGCTCGCCGCGCTGGAGACGGGTCGCACGGAGGCGGAGGTGAGCGACCTCGACGAGGCGGAGAACCGCGACGAGGTCCAGTTCGGCAAGCTTCTCCAGGTCTACCAGGGCATCCGGACGCCGGAGGGCACCCGGCTGCTGTTCGAGACCTACCAGCCCTACTCGGTCATCACGGTGTCCAGCCGGCGCCTCTGGGTCGCCAGCCTGCCGGTCCTCGTCGGAGGTCTGCTGCTGCTCTACCTGGTGCAGGCGCCGCTGGCCTACCGGATGGCGTCGCGGCTGCGGGCTGCTCAGGACGAGCGCGAGGAGCTGCTGGTCGCGACCCTGGCCGCCTCCGACCGGGAACGGGCCACCATCGCCGCGGACCTGCACGACGGTGTCGTCCAGGGACTGGCCGGTGCGTCGTACACGCTGGACGCCACCCCGACCCCGGAGGTCGCCCGGCGCACCGCGTCGGACCTGCGACGGTGGGTCCGCGAGCTGCGCAGCCTGGTCGTGACCATCACACCGCCGGCGCTGCATGCGCAGGGGCTGGCAGCATCGCTGCGCGACCTCGGCGCGACGCTCGAGCTGCGCGGCCTCACGACGACCGTCGACGTCGAGGACGTCCAGGTGCCGGAGGCCGTCGAGTCGCTCGCCTACCGCACCGCGCAGGAGGCCGTCCGCAACGTCGTGCGGCATGCCTCGGCGTCGCACGTCTGGCTGTCGCTGACCGGATCCCCGCTGGTGCTGACCGTCCGCGACGACGGAGTGGGCCTGCCCGCGGAGGACCAGCCGCGGCGACGAGGGTCCGTCGGCCTGGAGCTGGTGCGCGCGCTCGCCGAGGCCCAGGGCGGCACGCTGACGGTCACCGGGGAGCCCGGAGCCGGGACAACACTGCGACTGGAGGTCCCGTGATCAGCGTGCTCATCGTCGACGACCACGCCGTGGTGCGTCGGGGTCTGACCGACCTGCTCCAGGCCGCTGACGGCATCACGGTAGTGGGTGCCGTGGAGGACGGATCCCTTGCAGCGCAGGCAGTTTCGGCTCTCGAGCCCGACATCGTGCTGATGGACCTGTCGATGCCGGAGGTCGACGGGATCGAAGGTACGAGGCAGGTGCTCGCCGCGCGTCCGGACACCAAGGTGATCGTGCTGACGTCGTTCAGCGAGAGCGCGCGGATCCTCGCGGCGCTGGAGTCGGGGGCCATCGGCTACCTGCTGAAGGACGCCGAGCCCGCGGAGATCGTGAAGGCGGTCCACGATGCAGCTGCCGGCGGCGTACCGCTGTCCCCGAAGGCGGCGCGGGCGCTGCTGCCGGGCAACCGGCCCGCGGCCCGGTCGGACGCGCTGACCGCGCGCGAGCGCGAGGTGCTCGCCCTCGTCGCCGCGGGGTTGCCGAACAAGAGCATCGCGAGGCGGCTGGCGATCAGCGAGAAGACCGTGAAGGCCCACCTGACCCGGGTGTTCACGGTGCTCGGCGTGCAGGACCGGACCTCAGCCGCCCTGTGGGCGCAGCGCCACGGCCTGGTCTGACCCCCCCGATTTCCACAGCACTCTGGTGCTGTGGAAATCGGGGGGACGGGACTCAGGTCACCGTCAGGCTGCCGTGCATCGAGGCGTGGTACTGGCAGTGGAAGGTGTAGACACCCGGCTTGGTCGGCGCCGTGAACGTCTTCGGGGTGCCGCCGACGTCGTCGGCCTCGAACTGTCCCTTGGTGTCGGAGGTCACGGTGTGCTCGGCGTCGTCGAGGTTCTTCACGGTGATGGTCGTGCCGGGGGCCACCTGTAGCGGCGTGTACTTGAAGCCCTTGATGGTGATCGTCGGGCCGCTGTCGCTCGCGGCGGTCGTGGGCTGGGTCGTGGCCTTGCTGCCGCTGCTGCCGGAGCAGGCGGTGGCGAGCAGGACCAGGGTGAGGGCAGCGGCTGCGCGAGGGGTCGTCATGACCACGACTCTTCCGCCCGAACCGGGCGGTGGCGAGTGGACGGAGGTCCTAGGACTCGTGCACCTGCGCTTCGGGCAGCGGCGGTGTCTCCCGCAGCAGCACCTCGGCGTCGTACTGCAGCTGCGCGCTGACCTCCTTGGGAGGGTCCTCGTCGGACCACAGCAGCAGCGCGAGGTTCATGCGCGCCTCGACCAGCTTGTCGGAGTGGTCGTGGAAGGCGACGTCGTAGCGCTGGAACGCCTCATCGAGGCGCTCGTCCAGCGAGCGGTTGTGGTCCACGAAGGGGTCCTGTGGATCGCGGGGGCGAGGCGTGGTCATCGTGACCTCCCTACCCGACGTGCTGCTTCCTCACGCCGGAGTCCTCGTCCGTTCTCGGCCGGACGAGTCCTTCTAAGGGTACGCCCGTCAGCCCGGCCGAGTGGGTCGGCCGGACATAGGGCTCGTACGCCGCCGGCACCTGCTCCGGGACAACGACCGCCGCGGCCGGGACCGCCCGGCGGCCGAAGCGGACCGTCACCTCAAGCTGGCCGTGGAAGGCCGAGCAGGCGCAGCCGCTGCAGTCGGTGCCGGCGCGGTAGTGCGTGTGCTGGTCGCGCTCGTGACCGCATCGACAAGGCCGACGCACGCTGATCGCCATGCTCACAAGATCGTCAGGAGCAGCGCTCGTCTTGACGCTATTCACCCATTTGGCCCTCTAACCCGCCCCCCTCTCTGATTTCCACAGCACCAGGGTGCTGTGGAAATCGGCCGGGACCCTTAGGCGGTGGCGGCGGGGTCCACTCCTGATTCGAGCTGGGTCTGGATGACCTCGCGGATCGTGCGCTCCATCGCGAAGGCGAGGTGCGCGTCGACGGCCAGCTGCGCGAGCGGCTTGAGCCGGTTGATGAGCTCGCTCACCTCGGCCAGTGACGTCTCGTCGGACTCCGTCATCGGCAGCACCGCGTGGTCGGCGACGGCGCCCACGAGCCGCTTGGCGGTCCTGTCCATGTCCTCGGCCAGCTGGGCGGACAGGCCGAGCACCACGGTCAGCGGGATGCCGGCCTTCACCAGCTCGGACCCGGCGTGCAGCAGCCGCGGGGACGGCACCCGGAAGCGGTCGCCGTCGGGGACGACGAGGTTCTGCTCGAGCGCGATCGCGGTGGTCTCCGCGGTCATCTGGTCGCCGAACAGCTCCACCAGCTGGTCCCAGGTGACGTAGTCGTCGACCTCGTCCGACCACGGGGTGGTGAGGACCTCCTCGAGCCCGAGCAGGTCGGTCAGGTTGCGCCCGCGCTGCCAGGCCGCGAGGAACTCCGCGATGTGGGCGAAGGTGTAGCCCTTCTCCAGCAGCGACCCGATCAGCCGCAGCCGGGCCAGGTGCGCGTCGCTGTAGATGCCGGTGCGGCCCTCCCGGCGCGGCGCGGGCAGCAGACCGCGGTCCTGGTAGACCCGCACGTTGCGCACCGTGGTCCCGGCCGCCCGGGCCAGGTCGTCGATGCGGTACTCCACCTTGCGTCCTTTTTTCTCAGCCTGTGTCTGGGGCCACTTGCGAGGACACAAGGGGCTTGACAGCCACCACTGTACCGCGAGTACTGTGCCAACAGTCATTGTCACAGTCTGGAGTGCTGAGAATGCGTGTCGAGCAGATCAAGCCCGCAAGGGGCGTCGACCTCGCACAGGTGCTGCCCGTGACAGCCGTCCTGGCCGCGCTCGGGGTCGCCGTCCTCGTCACCTGCTGGCTCTACCGCCGGGGCCGCACCCCTGTTCTGGAGCGCGGCGTGGCCTGGGTCGAGCGCAGGTCCGGCCTGCCCGGCTGGGCCGCCATCCCGGCGGCGGTCAGCTCCGCCAGCCTGCTCACCGCGGGCTTCGGCTTCTACTGGGACGTCGCGGTGCACATCGACCGCGGCCGCGACAGCAGCCCCTTCGGCACCCCGGCGCACTGGCCGATCGTCCTCGGGCTGTGCGGGCTCGCCCTCGCCGGCATCCTGGCCGTCGCCCTCGATCAGGACACCGACGGCAAGGCCGCCGTCTCCCTCCCGGGCGGCTTGCGCTGCTCGCTCGGCGCGGTCCTGGTGCTGCTGTGCGGCTCCGTCAGCCTCGCCGGGTTCCCGCTCGACGACATCTGGCACAACATCTTCGGCCAGGACGTCACCCTGTGGTCCCCGACCCACATCCAGATGATCGGCGGGGCATCGCTCACGACCCTCGCGACGTGGGTGCTCCTCGAAGAGGGTCGCCGCCGGGGCGGCGCCAACCCGCGCGGCATCGTGCCCGTCCACCTGGCCGGCGCCTTCCTCATCGGCCTGTCGACCCTGCAGGACGAGTTCGACATGGGCGTGCCGCAGTTCAACGCGATCTACCACCCGATCCTGCTGTCACTGGCCGCGAGCATCGGGCTGGTCGCGGCCCGCGTCCGAATCGGCCGGTTCGCCGCCCTGCGCGCCGCGCTGTTCTTCGTCGTCGTCCGCGCCATCTGGGCGGTCGTCATCGGCGCGGGCTTCCACCTGACCGTCCCCCACATGCCGATCTACCTCGCGGAGGCGGTGCTCGTCGAGCTCGCCGCCCTCGTCGTACCCGTGACCCGGCAGCTCCGCTTCGGCGCCTTCGCCGGTCTGCTCATCGGGACGGTCGGCGTGGCGGCCGAGTGGGCCTGGTCGCAGTTCGCCTTCCCGCTCCCGTGGGGCGCGGTCCTGTGGGAGGGGTACGTCCTCGCCGCCGTCGTCGGTGTCGCCGGCGGCGTCCTGGGCGCGCTCACCGGGCGAGCGCTGCTTCCCGCCGACGCCCCGCGCGCCCGCACTCCCCGGGTGGCCGTGGGCCTCGCCTTTGCCACCACCCTGGCCGTCATCGCCGTCGCCCTGCCGATCCAGGAGCACTCGGCCTACCGGGCCGACGTGACGACGACGGCCGCCGGGCCGCACGAGGCGACGCTCACCGTGCGGCTCGACCCCGCATCGGCGGCCGATGACGTCGCATGGTTCAACGTGACCTCCTGGCAGGGCGGCGATCTCGTCAGCGGCCACGGCCTGCGGATCACGCAGATGAAGCGGGTGTCCGAGGGCGTGTGGCGGACCGCCGGCCCGGTGCCCGTCGACGGCGACTACAAGACGGTGCTGCGGCTCGCGACGGGGACGTCGCAGCAGGCGGTGCCCATCTATCTGCCTGAGGACAAGGCGATCCCGGCCGCCGGAGTCCCTGCCTCACCGCACTTCAGGCGGTCCTTCGTGCAGGACCAGAAGATCCTGCAGCGCGAGGCGATCGGCGGCTCGCCCACCCTCAAGCACGCCGCGTATGCCATCTTGGGCGTGCTCGCCCTGCTCTGGATCGCGTCGCTGTCGCTCGGCCTGCGGCGGCTCGACCTGAGCGCCGTCCGTCCCGTGCCGCCCGTGAGAGTCGGAGTCCTCGCGTGACGCATGTCGCAGTCGCCGTCGTCGGCGCCGGTTTCTCCGGCCTGGGTACGGCCATCAAGCTCGTGCAGTCCGGTCGCGACGACTTCGTCATCCTCGAGCGCGGCTCCGATCTGGGCGGGACCTGGCGCGACAACACCTACCCGGGCTGCGCGTGTGACGTGCCGTCGCAGGTCTACTCGTTCTCCTTCGAGCTCAACCCCGACTGGTCGCACACCTACGCCCGGCAGCCGGAGATCCAGGCCTACCTGCAGCGGCTCGCGGCGAAGCACGACCTGCGGCGCCGGATCGTCTTCGGCGCCGAGGTGACCGACGCGCAGTGGAACGGCTCCGTCTGGGAGGTCGAGACAACGGCGGGTACGTGGACGGCGGACGTCCTCGTCGCCGGCACGGGTGGCTTGTCGGAGCCGTCCTTCCCTGACGTACCAGGGCTTTCCACCTTCGAGGGCACGCTGTTCCACTCGGCTCAGTGGGACCACTCGTGGTCCGCGGCGGGGCAGCGAGTGGGCGTCATCGGGACGGGTTCGTCGGCTGTGCAGTTCGTGCCGCACGTGCAACGCGAGGCTGCGTCGCTGACCCTCTTCCAGCGGACTGCGTCGTGGGTGCTGCCACGCATCGACAAGGACGTCAGCGACGCGCGGAAGAGGGCGTACCGGCGGGTGCCCGGCCTGCAGCGGCTGGTGCGGGCACTCGTCTACACCCGCACCGAGATCCCGCTGATCGGGTTCCGCTACGACCGGCGGCTGCTCAAGCTCGCCGAGAAGATGGGTCGCAAGCACCTCGAGGAGCAGGTCAGCGACCCGGTGCTGCGACAGAAGCTCACCCCGCACTTCGACCTCGGGTGCAAGCGGGTGCTGCTGTCGAACACCTACTACCCGGCGCTCGCGGCACCGAATGCGTCCGTCGTGACCGACCGGATCGTGCGGGTCGTCCCGTCCGGAGTGGTGACCGAGGACGGCGTCACGCACGAGCTGGACGCCCTGATCCTCGGGACCGGCTTCAAGGTGCAGGACCCGCCCATCGCGCACCGGGTCTCGGTCGACGGCGTGACGCTGGCCGAGCACTGGAAGCGGTCCGGCATGACCGCGCTGCACGGCCTGGCGGTGGCAGGGTTCCCCAACCTGTTCTTCCTCATGGGGCCGAACAGCGCGCTCGGGCACAACTCGGTGCTGCTCATGATCGAGGCCCAGATCGACCACCTGATCCAGGCTCTCGACGTCCTCGACCGGCGCGGTCTGCGGACCATCGAGCCGCGGGCGGATGTGCAGGCCGCCTACAACACGCGGATCCAGCGGGAGCTGCAGCCGACGGTGTGGAACTCCGGCGGCTGCAACAGCTGGTACCTCGACGAGCACGGGCGCAACACCGTGCTGTGGCCGACGTTCACGTTCACGTACATGCGCGAGCTGCGGGCCTTCGACCCCGCGGAGTACGTCCTGGCCTAGAGGACTGCGGCCAGCTCGTCGTACAGGGCGTGCTTGTCACGGGCCCCGATGCGGGCGACCGGCTCCCCGTCCCGGAACAGCAGCAGCGCAGGGATGGCCGAGATCTCGTAGCGGTCGGCGATGGCCTTCTGGTCGTCGATGTCGAGCGTGCCCACCACCAGCTGTCCGGCCAGCTCCCCGTTGATCTCATGGAGGGTGGGAGCGAGCTGCTTGCAGGGACCGCACCACGCGGCCATGAAGTCCACGAGCACAGGGGTGCTGCCCGCCGTCAGCTGGTCGAAGTTCTCCGACGTGAGCTGCACGGGCTCCGCCGGCGTCGCCGTCTTGTCGATGGTGAGCGCTGCCGTCGTTGAGCAGGACATTCGGTCGACGGCCTCGGCGTCGAGCCACGTCCCGTTGATCGTCAGGTCCGGCCTACGGCGACGCAGCTGCAGCACTGTCTCGTCGTCGAGCAGGGTAGTGCCGTCCTCCCTCTCGCTCACGAGGTTGAGGGCGGTGAGGCGCGGACTCCTGGCGGCCAGGTCGACCAGGGCGTCGCCGGCAACCTCGTGGAGCCCGATCATCACGTCCTGTGCCGCGATCTCAGAGGTGGCAGCGAGCACTTCCGCGGACAGCCGAGAAGCCCTGGTGCGCAGCCACTTTGCGGGCAGCTGCAGGAGCGCAGACACCCCCTCGTCGCTGAGGCCGTTGCCCCAGACGGACACGGCCGCCTCCGGGTGCGGGGTCAGGCGCGAGAAGCACGTGCCGCTCAGGGAATCCGAGGCGATCACCAGGAAGGCGACGCCGTGCAGCACCTCGCGGATCTCCTCGACATCTGCATCAGAGAAGTCTCCTTGCAAGAACAGGGAGGTGAGGCCGTGGTACTCCCTCAGAACGCCGAGCTCGCCCGCCCCGACCGCCATGGCCGTGAGTCCGCTCAGCAACTCGGCGGGGACGGTTCGCAGGGCTTCGAGGCTTCCGCGAGTCGCCAGGTGGAGGGTCGCTTCCCCCGGGATCGCGACCTCACCCTGTGCAGGGATCGGAGTGTCGTCCCCACTCGCGTCGACGTAGTAGGTCCAACCGGGGTTGTCGTCGGGGAAGCGCAGGGTGGGCATGGTTGTCCCTACTCCGAGGTGATCGCGCAGCTCACCTCGAGCGTCGTGGGGATCAGGCACTGCTGCGCGTCGCAGGCCTGTGAGCGGATGTCCAGCGCGAGCTGTTCGCCCGGCCCCTCGAGGACCAGGTGGATCTCCGTCTGCGTAATGTGCTCCTCCGCGGCCGAGAGAACGGGCGCACCGACGATCCGGTACGGCGAGCCGGCACTCGTCGTGACGCTGAGCCCGAGGCCCTCGGTCGAGCCGGGCGGGTAGACGTAGTAGTTGTCCGTGACGGTGAGGCGCACCCTCGCCGTGACGGTCCCGTCCACCCCTCGATGCGCATCCGCGAGGGCCTGCACGACACCGGTGCTGTGCATCTCCAGGCGGGGCGGGTTGAGGTGCGGCAGGTCGGTGCGCGAGATCCAGCGGTAGCCGGCCCAGTCGCTGAAGAAGAGCTCCCCCTGCGCGTCCAGCCACGCTCGCTCGGATGCGACGTCGCCCACCTCTCGACGCAGGTACCGACGCCACAGCGTGCGGGCCCGCTCCCCGGTCTCCCCCGGCGCATCCAGCTGCTCGGCCAGCAGCAGGGGAAGTTTCGGGTCGTCGTTCGCCACACCGAGGGCATGCAGCTCCTCGTCCAGGACCCACTCGCCGCGGGATATCCCTCCGGCGAAGCGGAGCAGGCCCTGATAGTCCGACCACCGCTCCCGGGCGTCGGCGACCGTGGTGCCGAGAGGCTCGGGAAGGGAGAGACCCAACGAGTTGAGGGAGGCGTCCGCCGGCAGGTAGTCGAGCATGTACCGGAGCCACTCGCGGGGCTGGCTCACCCGGAGCGCTTCGCACGGGACGCCGGCAAACCCGGCGATGTAGGCGATCGCGTTGCTGAACAGGGCCGCGCCGATGGGCGTCATCGCCGAGGGCTGCGCCCCGAAGCCCCACAGCAGGAACCGGCCGTGCCGACCGACGGCCACGTAGTCGATGGCCTTGGTGTTGACGCCGCCCAGGATCCACTCGCAGTCAGGCGAGTCGAGGAAGCCAGCGGGGCTGGAGACGACCCCGATGGGTGATCCGGCGCGCAGCAGGGCCCGCACGGCTTCCTCGTCGCCCCGTTGCTCGGCGGCGGTCAGCTCGGGGCTGCCGTCGAAGGCCGCCTGGGACACGGGTGCGTGCAGGTCGACGACTTCGACCGTGTCGCCGACCTCGCTGCGCTGCGGTCCTCGCGTGAAGGCAGCCGGCATCGGGATGACGTTGGGCGCCACCTCGGGCACTGGGAAGGGCCCCTCGAAGATCGCGTGCTTTTCCCACGTGGGCCCGACGACGGCCGACTCCTTGAGGCAGACGCAGCCAAGGCCACGGGCGACCTTCAGGCCGAGCTTGTCGCCGACCTGCCCACCGAGGGAACCGACCAGGACGGTGGGGATCGGGAAGTCCTGCAACGACAGGTGAGCGGGGAGCTGGGGTGCCCACATCTGCGTCAGCTCGGTCTCGCCGTCGACGATGAGGACGTCGGATCCGGCCAGGTCGAGCGACCCCAGGTCGGAGACGCTGGCGACCTGGACCTCCGCGAAGCGTTCCCGGAGCAACGCGGCGAAGTCGGCGCTGCGCTCCGTGTCGCGGTCGCCCGCGTAGGTGACGCGCAGGCCCGAACGCTGTGGGCTGACGTCGCTGCGTGGCGAGGCTGACGTTTCGGTTGGCATTACCTATATGTTAGGTGAGCCATTAGCTTTATGCAAGATGCTGAACGGACGGCTGGCACCGGCATCCCCGAGACTGGCGGTCGACACCGACAGAGGGAGACCGCGTGCCTGTCCCGACGCCGCAGGACCGGCAGACCCAGTCCGCCCAGGCCGCGGACGAGATCCTGCGCCGGGTGGCGATGCTGGAGCTGGCGCCGGGCGCCACGTTCACCGAGCGCGAGCTCGCCGAGCTGCTGCAGATGGGACGGGTGCCGGTCCGGGAGGCCTTGCTGCGGCTGTCCTCGAGCGGGTTGTTGAGCCCGCGCACGGGCAGCGGCTACACCGTCACGCCCATCACGCTGCGCGCGGCACACGACGTGTTCGACGCCTGGCGGGTCGTCGAGCCGGCGGCGGTCGACCTGGCCATCACGCGTGGGGTCGGGAGCGCTTTCGCCAAGGGCATCCGCGACGTGCAGGACAGCTCCGTCCCTGAGCCGCTGGGGGAGCTCCAGTTCCACCTCGGCCTCGTGACTGCCGGCGGCAACGAGCACCTGGTGCGGAGCCATCCCGGTGTGGCCGTGGTCAGGCTGCTCGTGCTCGCCACCCAGCATGGCCAGCCGGCACCGGGGTGCGGCGGCGCCGCCCACGCCGAGATCCTCGACGCGCTCGCAGCCGGAGACCGCGCGGCGGTGCGGCTGACCGGCGAGGCGATCGAGGCGGTGCGCACACGGGTCCTTGAGACCTTGAGCGGCGCCGACTCGCTGCAGGGCGTGAACGTCCACTCTTGACCTCTACTAAGATCTCCTCTTTACTGATATACCAACAAGAGGTGATGTTACGAGAGGCCACAGATGCGGATCGGGTATGCCGGGCTTCCCGGGACAGTGCACACGGCAGCCTGGCTGGCGCACCTCGGGTCGCTCGGGTCGACGCAGCTCATCGAGGTCGCACGCCTCGCGGAGGCTGACTTGCAGGCGCTCGACGTGCTGGTCGTGGATGCGCCCGGGGCCGACGTGCCCGCCCTGACGCTCGACCAGCTCTGCTGCCCGACCGTGCTCGTCGGCCACTACGGGACCGCCGTCGGCGAGACGCTCCACCTCAAGCTGGGCACCTGGTTCGGCTGCAAGTGCCTGCACGAGGACGCCATCGTCTGGAACGCCGATCACCCCGTGTTCGCGGGACTTGCCGGCGACGTGGTCCCCTCCGCCGCACCTGCCAACTTCCTCAGCGAGCGCGGCCGCCAGCTCTTCGACTGCCCCGACCTGCTGCCCACCCTGCGCGTCGTGGACACGGCGGACGAACCCGGCCAGGTGACCACCGGCATGGGCTTCCTCGACTCCCCCGAGTGCGAGCTCATCGCCGGCGGCATCAACGACAAGACCGTCGACCACTTCGCGATCGGGCGGCAGGGCCGCTTCCTGCAGTGGGGCTTCGCGGGTGCGCCAAGCGACTGGACGCCCGCCGGTCGCACGCTGTTCGCAGCCTGCCTTGAGCACATTCGCCGGTTCGCCGACGACCCCGTGCGCGAGCTCCGCACGACGACACCGCGCGCCATCCTGCAGTTCTCCCTGGCAAGTCCGGTCTGGCGCGGCGAGGGCATGCCGCGTGAGATCCAGGAGCTGATGCAGCAGGCCTTCCTCCAGCGCACCTTCGTCGGCGAGCCGCCCCGGCAAGTACTCGAGAGCATCGACGCCGCGCTCGACTGGTTCACCGCACACCGCGGCTTCCTGCGCAACGACGGACAGGGCTGGTACGTCGACCAGCAGGCACAGTCGTACGGGATCTCGATCGACGACCCAGCGTTCCTCGAGACCGTGCTCAAGGCCAAGGATGCCGAGCTGTGGCTGCGGTACACGGGCAAGAAGCTCGACGTGAGCTCGGCGGCCTGGCTCGACGAGCACCGCACACACCTGTACTTCACCGACTGGGGCGGCTACCGCTGGGTGTCGACGCTGGAGCCGCCGAATCCGCAGCCCCCGACGGACCTCCCCAGAGTCCCCGAGCCGGTCGCGATGGTCGCCGCTGCCCGGTACGACGGGATCACGCGCGCGGTCTTCTCCCTGACACTGCCCGACGGCTTCCACGCCTACGGGGTGGGCGCTGAGGACGGGCTCCCGCTCGCGCTCGTCGACCTCGACGGCGTCGAGGTGGTCGAGGACCTCGAGCTCTTCCCGGCAGCTGCCGAGCAGGTGAGCGGGATCGTCCAGGGCCGCTTCGCCGTACGCGGTCCTGACAGCGAGCTGCGCGTCGGGCTGCGGGTGCAGCTGTGCGACGAGCTGACCTGCCTCGCCCCCCAGACCCTCGACCTGACCTGCCCGATCCTGGAAGGAACACCGTGAGCCTGCGCGTCATCGGCGAGAGCGAGTTCGACGAGGTCGTGCTCGCCTCACCCGTCCCCGTCCTCGTCGACTTCTTCACTGTCTGGTGCGGCCCGTGCAAGGCACTCGCGCCGACGCTGGTGGACCTCGCAGAGGAGTACGGGGAGCGTGTCCGCATCGTCTCCGTCGACGCCGAGCAGTCACCTGGCTTGAAGGATCGGTACGGCGTGACCGGATACCCGACGATGGTCCTGGTGAAGGACGGTGCTGAGGTGTCACGACCGACCGCGCGCTCCCGGATGCAGCTGCGCGAGGTGCTCGACGAGGCACTTGGCGCAGCGCACTCTGTCGAGGCCGCATCCGCGCCGCTCGAAGTGCCCCCCGCGGTCGCCGCTCTGCTCGACCAGCTACTCGCCCTCGACGACGACGCCTGGGCGCAGGTCGAGGCCGCCGTGACTAAGGAGTCCGAGCCCTCGAAGGCCGAGCCCGGAACTCCGGACAAGTCCGTCGACGAGGAGGCCATGACAGCCGCTCTCACCCGACTTCAGGACGACGTGGAGGAGCTGGCGAAGACACGGCTCTGTCATGGCCCGCTCGCCCCCGCTGTCGCGAGTGCTGCTGCGGCGACGTTCGACCGCTGGGTGCGGCAGGCGCCACTGCGGCCCGGCTGGATGGGTGCGTTTCGGTTCGTGCCCGCAGCCCGGATGTCGCCGTACCTGCCCGAGGGCGAAGCACCAGCTGATCCGACAGTTGCAGCGGCGCGGTTCCGTGACGCCCTGGCCGCCCTCGACGACACCGCCTGGGACGACATCCGCCGCGTGAGCCAGGACTTCTTCCCTTGGGTCGACCACGCGAAGAGGACCGGCGTCAACGCCTGGCTCGCTGCCGTGATCCTCATCCAAAGCATCGTCTCCGCGGAACTGCTGCCGGCGGAGACGCGGGCTGCCGTCCTCTCACCGTTCGCCGGGGTGCTCCCGATGGAGGCCGTTGCTTGATGGCGCACGCAGCACGAGGCCGGCTGGTCACGACCCTCAACGGGCTCGTGGCCTTGGCGCTCGTCGTGCTGCTCGCCGTCGTGGCGCTCGTGGTCAAGCCGCCCTCTCCCCCGGGCATCGCGGAGTTCGCCCCTCAGGCGTCCAGGCCCATTACCAAGGCCCCACCGGGTCAGGCTGCGCAGAACGGCACCGGCCCCGGGGCCTGCGCGGTCGGTCAGAGGTGCGCCGCTACGCCACCCACCGCGGTGCCAACGGCGCTTTCCACGACGAGCACCAAAGTCCAGGGCGTGCCGAGCGCACTGCAGTGCTACCAGTGGCCCGACGGCAAGGTAACCCAGACGTTCGACCCCCAGTCCCCGCCCTGCATCGCCAGCTGGCCCGATGCGGCCAAGGGCAACGGCGGCGCCACCACCCGCGGTGTCACCAAGTCGGAGATTCGAGTCGCGATCAGGCAGTACACGCTGAGCGACCCGGATCAGAAGGCATACGTGAACAGCGTCGTCGACTTCTTCAACTCGCATTACGAGTTCTACGGCAGGCACTTGCGACTGGTCCCGGCGGCGGCTGACGACGCATTCGACCCATCCAAGACGCACGCCAGCGCCCAGGCCTTCCTGACGACCGATGCGTTCGCAGCGTTCGTGGATGGAGTCAACGACCCCGCCCTCGCGCACGAGTTGTCCGCCAACCACATGCTCAGCGTCCAGCTGGAGCGCGTGAACGGTCACTGGGCGACGAGCTCCGCGCTCTCCGGAGAGTGGCCTTACGCCTGGATCTACGAGCCCCCGGCGGACATCTCGGAGCACAGAACCTCGCGGAGTTCGTCTGCACGTCACTCAAGGCCAAGCGAGCCCGCTTCTCCACGGGCCAGCAGTCGATGACGCGGAAGTTCGTCATCGTGAACAACAGGGAGATCGACGGCGGCCAGCCACGCGACCCGGGTCCCCTGCAGGCAGGTCTGAGAAGGTGTGGCCTCGCTCCTGAGGTCGTCACTGTGTCCGATGCCGACACCGACACAGCAGCACAGGCCCAAGCCGCCCAGACCGTCCGGCGGCTGCGGGGCGAGGGCGTCACCTCGGTGCTCAGCATCGCTACGTGCTGCGCGCAGGACTTCGAGCAGGTGGCCAGCCAGAACGGCTGGCACCCGGAGTGGGTCTATGACGGCGCCGGCGGCACCTATCCCAGGGTGGCGGCCGAAGCTGCGGGGAGGTCGGGGCAGGACACGGGGCGTCTCGGCCTCGCCCCGAGCAGCAAAACGCTGCGCTTCCAGGACGAGCCGAACTTCCGAGTGGCAGCCCACCCTCACAACGTGACCGGCGAGTACTACACGGTCCTGCAGCTGCTGGCTGCCGGGATCCAACTGGCCGGGCCGAAGCTCAGTCCGGCCACGTTCGCCTCAGGCTTGGAGGCCACCAGCTTCCCCAACCCGGGGGCGGGCGCAGCCCCCAGCTACCAGGCAGCTGCCTCTTTCCCCGCACACGAGCCGTGGATGCTGCACGACTACGCCGTGTGGTGGCCTGACGTGCCAGCCGGCCGCTCCGATCAGGCCGCGGGCGCCGCCAACAACTACTTGCTCTGCTTCGTCGACAACGGCCACCGCTGGTCGCTTGGCCACTGGCCCGACCTGGAAGCGAGGATCCGCGGCGGCCTCAGCGGTTGCTGACAGCTCGCCGCCCTCAACGTCCCACCGAAAGTAGGTCATGAGATGAACCGAACCGCGATGGTCGTTGCCGTTCTGATAGCAGCCACGCTCGCCACGCCCGCCACGGCAGTTTCCGCCGTACCGGCTCCCACGGCGAGTGCGACGTTCCACACGGTGTACGTGGGCTTGGACAGCGGACCGGCCAACTGCGATCCCGCGCCGTACTCCTTCACTCAGGCGGCGTTGACGGCCTCCTGGTCGGTGGCCCGAGCGGGGAAGGACGCGACGCTCACCGTCAAGGGCACGCCGCAGCCGGTCTTCGCCGGGTGCGCGCAGGGTTCCTTCACGTCCGTGCCGCTGCAGCTCCGTAGCACGGGCAAGGTCGCCACCGTCGCGCTCTCGTGGTCAGCGGTGCAGCTCGACCCCTACGACAGCGGCAGCAAGCAGACCGTCAGCGCCCGCTTCGGCGACGGCCGGAGTCACTGGGGCCCGTGGGTGAACTACTTCCGCGGCGAGCTCACGGCTCCCCGCGACACCGGGACCGAGCACCAAGCGCTGGTGCCGATCACCTACCGCGGCACCGTGCCCGCCAAGAACGTCGTCCTGCAGGTCCGGGTCCAGGACGATCTCTACACCCCCACCGCCCAGTTGCAGCAGACCGCCCACGTGACGATCGGCTGAGCGAGTTCAGCCCGCTGGCTTGGGGGCTCGCGGCCGTCCCAGGTTCATGTCCTGGATCTGGTCGACTGTGGCCAGTCCCTCCAGGACGCGGTGCTTGAGGTCCTCGATGTGGTCCGCCGAGATGCGCGCAGCCGCGTCCACGTCCGAGGCGACCAGGGCGTCCCACAGCTCCCTGTGCACCTGCTGCGAGCAGGCGACCTCGCCGACCAGGCCGTCCGCGAATCTGAGGAGACGCGAGATCTCCCAGTAGGGCAGAGCGCGTAACAGCGGCTGGTTCCCGGACAGGGAGACGACGCCCACGTGGAAGAAGATGGCCGCGGGGTGGCGGTCACCGGAGCCCCCTTCCGCCTGTTCCCACGCGTCTTGCAGCCGCGTCTCGGCGGCACGCGCCGCGACTGCAGGCAAGGCATAGCTCTCGACGGCGAGCCTCTCCAGGCAGCGCCACAGCTCGAACAGGGACCGCGCCTCCCGCAGCGTGATGGGAGCGACGACGTACCCGCTCCCCGTTCTCGGGGCGATGAGCTCCGTGCCCGTGATCCGCGCCAGCGCCTCACGCACCGGGGCCTTGCCCATGCCGAGCTTCTCGCCGAGCTCCCGCTCGGTGAACGTCGTACCCGGCGCGAGCTCCAGCCGCTCGATCATCTGCAGGATCTCCGCCACGGCCTGGCTGGTCTGCGTCTCGCTGTCGGCAGTCCCCAGGCCACCGGGGAGCGCTGCGCCGTTCGGCATCGCCTCAGCGTACCCCGACCTAGGGCACGAGTCTCTGTAAGCTATATGATAGCTGTTTCCAACCTTTCAAGGAGATCCTATGGCGTCGCCGCGCGTGCTCAGCTTCCCGCCCGATCGCTCGATCGGCACGCTGACCGTGTCGGTCGACGGTTCCCACGACACTCGGGACGCGCAAGGCGACGTCGAGGTGCCTGCCGAGGCGAGCGTGGTGCTGCAGGTCCAAGGGGACCTGACTGCACTCTCGTCACTCCCGTCCGACGCACTCAGCGGTGTCATCGCGCCGAGCGTCGAAGTAGGCACGCTCGGCCCGGTCGCCCGGCAGACCAACCTGAAGACGCTGGTGCTCAACGGGACGTTCACCGACGCCGACGTCGACCTGCTGCCCTCGTTGAGCGACGTCACGATCCTCACGCTGTCCTCCCCCGAGGTGACCGGGGCCTGCTTCCAGCGCATGACGTTGCCCGAGTCGGCCACGGTCACCTGCTGGTGCCCAGCACTTACCGACGAGGGACTTGCCGCGCTCCTGCAGCTGCGCGTCGACAACATGCGCGGGCAGGCCACGGCGCTGAGCGCGGAACTGCTCGACGCGATCCCGGCTTTCGGGGCGAACAACCTCCTCATGGGTGCCTACTCGCTGGACACGGACGCACTCATTAGGCTCCTCGAGCGGAGCCCAGGCCTACGCTCCCTGCACCTCCTTCACGAGGACGAGGGTGAGGCCGGTCTGCTCGACGCGGCCACGGTCCTTGAGCTGCGGCGCCGCTTCCCCCAGCTCAGCATCAATGGCAGCTGGTACGCCGCCGACGCCGTCGAGCGGATGGCTTCCGGTCCGTCCCTGGCCCTCGAGGTCCCCGAGGGCGCCGACCCTGCGGAGCCGGTCGAGCTGACGACGGACAACTTCGATGACTACATCGCCGGGGCGACGCCCGTCCTCGTCGACTTCACCGCCACCTGGTGCGGTCCCTGCAAGCAGCTCAAGCCCACCATCGACGAGATCACGGGTGAGCTGGCCGGCCGGCTGGTCGTCGGCACCCTCGACATCGACGACCACAAGCCGATCGCGGAGCGCTACGGCATCAGCGCCATACCTGCGCTGCTGGTCTTCGCGAACGGCCAGCAGGTGGCGCGCATCGGTGGTCGCGAGAAGGACGAGATGTACGCCGAGCTGGCCGCCATCCTGTAGCGGTGAGCAATCCGGGCCAGTAGATAAGGCTCGTAATGCCGTCCCTCTTGAGCTGCAGCATCGCAGACAGGTTGCCTGACGGGTCTCGCGAATCCTGGGAATGCACGTACTCGACGCGCGGCCGAGGAACGCCACAGTCGACACGCGTGTCGGGCAGCTGGTCCAGGCCGTCGAGGGGGCCCTGAGGTACGCCTGGTTCAGGATGAGGACGGCGAAGCTACGCGCACCGGCGTAGCCGAGGCTGTCCGTCGCGGTCCGTCCGGCGAGCAGTCGGCAGATCATCGTTGCGGTCGCAGCGAGCAGGTCCGTCGAGGAGCGTGAATAGTTCCAGGCTTAGGGATTCTCACCTCGCAGCGGCGACTCCGAGTTGCTCGTCACCTGGTTCGCAGCCGTCACGGTCACGATGCCGGCGGCCGTCACGCCGCGCGTGAACGTCCTGGTGTCCGACTGGCCCCCGGGGTAGGTCAGCGACGCAAACGCGGCGAGGCCCTTGACAGTCTCGGCGTCGGCGCGATGGGCGGCCGGATCGCGGCTGCGGCATTGTCAACGAGTCCAGAGTGATACGACCGCGCGCCTTACTGGCAGCCCTGGCGCGGATCGAACAGGCCGGGATCGCGGTCGGGCCACCGACCCTCGCTCCAGCGACGTCCCCTGCCGACGTAACACCAGCCGCCCGGAGTCGAGGACTTGATGTAGTAGTCGGTCGCGGTGGAGCTGTACCAGACGAGACCGAAGTCCTGCATCATGCTGTGAGCTGGAAATCCCACGGATCCCTGCCAGAGCTGGGGTCCGCCGGCACCTGGGTTCGCAAACCTGGCGCGCTGCAGTCCGTGCTCGAAGCTCGTCGCGGTGAGGTTTGGTCCGGCCGTCTGAATCCCCGAAGCCAGCACGAGCAGGCTGTGGTAAAGATCCATGGAGCTCGAAGCGTTGTCGTTGGCCGCCGGGTGATCGCCTTCTGCTGACGCAGCCTCGTAATAGGGCTGCTGGCTCAGTGGGAGGATCCTGTTCCAGGTGGCTACCCCGAACAGGTGCGTCAACTGGTTCGGCGCAGTCCCGGTCGAACCGGCTTCGTAGGGATCCTTGAAGTGCTCAAGGACCCCCGTATCGAGCCACTCCGGGTGGTAGTTCGCACCGTTGGCGTATGGCGCGAAATCGGCCAACCCCCCGCCGAAGTTCAGCAGTGTCGTGTAATTCTCGTTTCGCAACTGCACGAACTGCGCCTCTGCAGCGCTGTCGGTGGCCACCTCGAAGGCATGACTGATCTGAATGACTTTCAAGGGCGGTGCGTGACAGGCCGCGAGCCGATTGGTGAGCAGCGAAAGGTCTGGCAGCGTCTCGCCTGCGTGGAAGAGCGCAGCGAACTTCCTCGGCTTGCCGGAGACATCGCTGCCGCCGTACTTCGCCGGAAGGCCGACCAGGTCCTTGCACACGAACTCAGCGAGGTTCGCTTCGAGAGAGTCGAACGGAGGCTCGAAGCTCCACTCGTACGGGGCGTGCCGCTGCTGATCCGAGTTAGTGCGAAATAGGACCCCGGTCGTCACGGAGACGACGTGGTGACGTGCCAGTTCGTTGAGGTAGGTGGAGAGGTTCTGCTGCCCTCCATAACCTGCTGCGGCAAAAGGATGGGCTTGCGTCGCGACAGCATCCGCCGTAGCCCGTTGCGACGATTCGCCCGACCCCTGGCTAGACACCGGAACCACACGAATGCGCCGTCCGTACATCTGGAAGTGCGAGTTGAAGAAGTCAGTCAGCGCACGAATAGTCGCTTCGGTTCCGGGGGTTGGCTCGACGAGCGCGACCCGCACCTCGGTCGCGGTCACTCCCGGAGCCGTGGCACCGCCGTTGCCAGGCCGTGAGTCCCACGACGCGATGCAGGGCGGCGATTGAGGATCGAACGTCTGAGTCACTGACCCATCTGGCCAGACGTAGCACTGCAGCGTTGAGGCCACGCCACGGACGTTGCTGGCGCCAGGCGACGCCGTGGGCAGCCCGGCCCCTGGCGATGGACGTTGACCCGGACTACATGGGCGGCCCGCGTCGCACACGCCAGCCGAGCGTCCATGAGGACCGCTCTGCCCCGGTGGCGCCTTGGAGATCGGCTTTGTCGCCTGTGGCGCGAACTCTGCGATCCCCGGCGGCGAGGGCGGGTCGACCACCAGCGCGAACGCGGCGAGCACGGCGATGAGACCGGCTGCGATCGCAGTGTTGGTACCCGCGACCAGCCGTCTGCCCCGCTGTCCCGACGTCACACGCTCCTCGACTTCACCGTTGATTTCCGCTAGTGCAGAGGGGCGAGCTCGGCGTACATCGCTTGCTTCTCGCGCGCACCGATCCTCGCAACGGGCTGTCTGTTCTGGAAGACAAGGAGAGCGGGGATTGCCGCGGTGTTGGAAGAGAACCGCTGGGGCAGGATCGCGACGAAGTCCGCTGTCCGCTCGGTGCCAGCGTCACCAATAAACGGCAGACGCAGCGAACTGGCCTTCATGGCGCTCCCTGGGGTCTTGCTAGCACGACATTGCCAGATTGGCATACCAGAGACACCTATACAAGAGCTTTGGCATACCTATCTTATAGAGCCGGCGCCGCAACGCGCGAGCGGCATCCGGTTCGAGAGGGGACGGCTCGTGACGCTCGGACGAGTCTCATTCCTCTACAACATCCTGGATGTGGCAGGTAGCTCCCGCCGACGAGTTTGACGCCGGCCAGGTGAAGATGGGCGCCAGTCGCTGCGTGTAGAGCTAACGCGCGAGCTCGCCGGACGCGACGGCGCTGATGTAGGCGAGCACCTGGGCCTCTTCCCACCAGGCGGCGTAGCGGCCGGTGCGGCCCCCATGGCCGGCGCCCATCTCGGTCTTCAGGAGGATCGGCGCGGCACTCGTGGTCCGCTCTCGGAGTCGCTGCACCCACTTCGCCGGCTCCCAGTAGCCGACCCGCGGGTCGTTGAGACCCGCGGTCGCAAGGACGGGCGGGTACGCCTGTGGCGACACGTTGTCGTAGGGCGAGTAGGCCTCGATCCAGCCGAAGCCCTCCTCCGTGTTGGGGTTGCCCCACTCCTCGTACTCGGTGATGGTCAGCGGCAGCGAGGGGTCCGACATGGTGCTCAGGACGTCGACGAACGGCACCTCAGCAACGGCCCCCGAATACAGGTCCGCCGCGCGATTCAGCACGGCACCGACCATGAGCCCACCGGCCGAGCCTCCTCGCAGGACGGCACGTCCGGCGTACCCGCGTTCCTGCAGCATGCGCGTCGCCGCGACGACGTCGGCGAAGGTGTTCTGCTTGTTGGCGAGCTTGCCGCCGTCGTACCAGGCACGACCGAGCTCCCCACCTCCCCGCGGGTGCACGATCGCCCAGACGAAACCACGGTCCAGCAGCGACAGGCGAGGGACCGAGAAGCGCGGATCGATGCTGATCTCGTAGCTGCCGTAGGCGTAGACGACAGCAGGCGGGCTCCCGAGCTCCGTGTCCTTGTGGCGCACGACGGAGACGGGGATCTCCGTGCCGTCCTCGCTGCGTGCCCAGAGCCGCTCAGCGACGTAGTCGTCCCGCGCGTAGCCGCGGACCGGCTGCTCCTTGAGCACGACCGGCGGCTCAGTGGGTCGCGCGAGATCGACGGACAGCACCGTCGGTGGCTGCGTGAGAGATTCGTAGGAGTAGTGGACCTGCGTCGTGTCGAACCGCCGGTTTGCCGCGAGGCGGACCGTCGCGACCTCCTCGCGCTGCGGGAGTGGGCGAAGCTCGCCGCTGATCAGGTCGAGCACGCGCAGCCGGGTGGTCGCGTTGGCTCGCTCCTGAAGGACAAGGTGACCGCTGAGGATCAGGCCGTCGTCGATACGGACTCCCGGCTCGGCCGGCACCACGACCGACCAGTGGGCATCGGGCCAGTTGCCGGCGAGGACCTGGAAGTCCGGTGCCCCGTCGTTGCTGATGAGGAAGAACCGCCCGGACGGCGCGTGCGGCAGGACGCCGTAGCGGATCCCCGCACGGCGCTCAAGGACAGGTCGCGGAGGTGACGACAGATCCGACGGAGCGACCAGGCACTCCGACGTTTCCTTGCTCTCCAGGTGGAACGTCAGCCACTGCTGGTCCTCGGATAGGCCTACCGACAGGAAGAAGTGGTCGTCGTCCTCCTGCAGCAGCAGCGCGTGCTCGAGCCCTGGACTCGCCTGCCAGGCCTGGAAGGGGCGGTGCATCGCGTCGAGCCGCACGTACACAAGGGTCTGGCTGTCAGCCGCCCACGTCCCTCCTGCTCCCACCTCGTTCGCCACGATCTCGTCGGCAGTGTCGGCACCGAGGACGCGGACCCGCAGCTCATGGGTCTCGTCCCCGCGAGTGTCGACGCTGTAGGCCAGCCTCGTCTCGTCGGGGCTGACCGCGACCAGTCCCAGTTGGCAGAACTCGTGTCCCTCGGCCACGGCATTGACGTCGAGCATCACCTCTTCGTCGCCACCGCCCAGCGGACGCCGGCAGTACAGCGCGTACTGGCTGCCCTCAACGGTGCGAGTGAAGTACTCGTACCTCTCCTGCGGCACGGGCGCGCTGACGTCGTCCTCGACGACGTGCGCCTTGATCTCGTCGAAGACCTTCTGCCGCAGTTCCTCGAGCGGCGCGAGAACCTGGTCGGTGTAGGCGTTCTCGGCCTCGAGGTGGGCGATCACCTGGGGATCTGTCTTCTCACGAAGCCAAGCCCACTCGTCGATCCGGCTCCGCCCATGCATCGAGTAGGTGACAGGTCGTCGCTCGGCGAGCGGAGGAGATGTCGTCATCGATGGCCTCTGTGCGCGGTGTGGGAGGAACCGGTCAGCACAGGCTGGTTCGGGAGTCTTGGAAGTGGTCCACGCCCGGGAAGCTACCGAGCCGCCAGCGCTTCGCACGCAGCACGTAGCAGAACGCGCCCTTCTGCCGGTCGGTGTACGGCTGTCTGCTGGTTGCCAGTGGGTTCCACCAGATCAGCGCGAAATCTCGCATCATCGTGTGCGCGCCGCCGAAGCCCACCGTCGCCTGGTGGTAAGGCCATGCCGCGGCGCCCGGGTTCGGGAAGGCTGCTTGCTGCAGCCCGCGCCCGAAGGCAGTGGGCGTGAGCTGCGGACCAGCCAGCTGGATCCCGGCGGCGAGCAAGGCGAGCTCGGGGTAGTTCACGCCTCCGTCGTCGAGCGGGGGAGCTCCGACGTCGGCGACGGCCCGCTCGCTCGGCGTCTCGGAGGCCCGCAAGGTGCGGTTCCACGCTCCGATGCCGATGACGTTGCCGGCACCAGGGTTGCCCTGCCAGGTCGACTCATCGTCCTGACTGGCTCCTCCGGGGATGACCCACTCAGGTGCATAGCCCGCTTGAAACGCGTCCTTGACCAGCTGCATCGGGCTATCGGCCCGAGCAGAGGGACCACCGAAGAGGAACACCGTGGTCCGCCGTTCGCCTTGCAACCCGGCCCACACCTGGGTCTCGTTGGTCGGCGACGTCGGGTCGATGACGTGGAGGGGGGCAGTGATCCCGCAGGCCGCTAGGCCGTCCTTCAGGCGGCTCGTGTCGATCGCCTTGCCCTCTCGATCGTCAACCACAGCCACGATCGCGTAGCTCCGAGATCGACCACGGTAGGCGTCACTGTGGCTCACCGGTACGCCCTTCAGCTCCCGGCAGGCAACCTCACCCATCGCCCGTTGAAGAGTCGTCATCGGCGCCCGGTAGGACCACTGGAATGGCGCATGCTCCGCCATGTGCTCGTCCGAGGTCAGGGCACCACCGAAGGTCACGCCGATGATGCGGTGCTGGGCGAGCCCATCGAGGTAGCTCGACACCTCCGGCTCCCTGGCGCGGTCGCGAGTGTGATCGAGCGAGGCGAACACATGCAGCCGACTCGCGGTCACGACGTCGGCGCGCAGCTCCTGGGCGGTCTCCGCGTTGCCCTGCCAGTTGAAGTCGACGAGACGGAGCCTGCGACCGTAGAACTGGTAGTGCTGGTTGAAGAACGTCTCGAGAGGTTTGAGCGACAACCCTGCCACCCCCGACGGAGGAGCCTTGGGGTTCATGGGCACACCGATCCGGATCTCGGTGCCGCTCACACCTTGGGAGGTGCTGCCCCCGTTGCCTCGTCCGGCATCTGACCAGCTCGCGATGCACGGCGGTGATTGCGGGTCGAAGGTCTGCGTGACCTTGCCATCGGACCACTCGTAGCACTGCAGTGCTGACGGCACTCCGGTCGGCTTCGGCTTCACCAGCTGACCGGTGGGGCTAGAGGAACGAGAAGGCGTGGCGCCGCAGGGCGTGGGCGTGCAGGCCCCGTCAGGCGCGGCAGCGAGGCGGGTCCCTTGACCGGGAGGCGCCTTGGAGATGGGCTTCGTCGCGCGCGGGGCGAACTCCGCGATCCCGGGTGGAGCCGGGGGTCGGACGACGAGCGCGACGGAGGCGAGCACAACGACCAGCGCCGCGGCAAAGACGGCATTCGTCAGCGAGACCGCACGACCACGCAGCTGCATCGCTAGCTCGCGGCCACCGCGCGAACGCGCACCGTCGAGGGCGGCGTGCAGGATTGCTCATTGCACGCCTGCACCGTCACGTCGACCTCGACCTCGTCACTCTCGCCACGCAGCCGCAGCCGGATCAGCGGCCGTCCGGTCAGGTGGAAGTCTTCACTCTCCGGGAACACCGGCGGACCAATGAGTTCGTGGGGCGAGGCGGGATCCAGGCTGACCGGGATTCCGTCGGATGCCCCTGGCGCGTAGAGGTAGTAACCCGGCTGAAGGAAGAACTGCACGTCCACCGTCAACTCACCCGCTGTGCGCGAGGCGGACGCACCCACCGCGACGGGGCCCTCTTCCTGAAAGCCCGACCGAGGCACCGCAAGGACCGGCAGGTCATCACGGGCGATCCATCGGTAGCCGGCCCAGTCGGAGAAGAAAAGCGCGTCGCGGTGCTCGGCCAGCCACGCCTGCTCGCGGTCCACGTCGCTGGGGTCGCGGCGGACGTACCGCTCCCACAGGCGACGGGCCCGCTCGCCGGCTTCACCCTCAAGACCCAAGTGCGGTGCGACCGCGTCGAGGAGCGCGGGGTCATCGTTTGCGATGCCGACAGCCACCAGGTCGCCGTCCACCTCGTAGTGGCCGCGGTGCCGGGTGCCGGTGTACCGCAGAAAACCTCGATTCACTGCCCACCAGGCGAGCGCCTCGTCGACCGACCCGCCGATCCCGCCGGGCACCGCGTCCCCGAACTCGCGGACCAGCATCTGAGACGCCTGCTCGGCGGGCACGCTGTCGAGGAACCCGAGCATCGTGTGCAGGACCTCGCGGGACCGCAGGACGCGCAGCGCCTCCACGGGAGCCTCGGCGTACTGGCTGATGTAGTGGATGCTGTTGAGGAACAGGGCTTTGCCGAGCTCCGTCATGCTGCTCGGGTCACCGTGGAAGCCCCACGCGAGGAAGCGGCCTTGGCGTCCGACGGCGACGTAGTCGTGCGCCTTCATGTTGACGCCGCCGAGAATCCGTTCGCAGTCAGGCGAGTCCAAGAACCCCGCGCTCGTCGACACCAGCCCCGGCGTCGGTTCGTTGGCCGAAAGGGCGCGATAGCCGTCATAGTCGCCGGCCTCGAACAGTGCCTGCGCCTTCGCGGCCAGCTCGGCCTTCTCCGCCTCGGTCCGCTCCGGTGGGCCGGCATGCATAGCGGCGACGGGCACCTTCTCGGGCACGTTCTTCGTGGCGGTGTAGTGCAGGAAGGTCTCGGGCGTCGGGATCGTGTCGATCGTGGGTGCAGGCACCTGGACCGGGCCCTTGAAGACCGGATGCTCCAGTGAGGCGTCTTCCACGATCGCGCGGTGGTCGAGGCACAGGCACCCGTGTTCCCACCCAAGTTTGAGCCCGATCGCGTCGCTGACCTTGCCACCGACACCACCGATGAGGACGGTCGGCAAGGGGAGGTTCTCCGGGATGAGCTCCTCCGGCGGGCTCGGCTGGCTGTGCGGATCGCCGTCGATGATGACGACGTCGACATCACGGAGGTCCAGCTGGCCGACGCGATCGACACTGTCGAACCGGACGGCCACGAAGTGATCGGACAGGAAAGACCGGAAGTGCGCCGCACGTTCGGTATCCGGTTGTCCCACGTACAGGACGGTCTCGATCATGGTGAGCCCTTCTTGGCTGACTACGGGCATGGGCCGGACTTGTTCATGGGTGGATCACTCCTGGGCCAGGTGCCGAGGGTGAAACGTCGTCCTCCGGCCAGGTAGCACCAGCCGCCGCCCTGAGTGCCACCCGGAGAGCTGGAATAGTCGCGGGCGCTCTCGTTCCACCACACGAGGGCCATGTCGCGCACCATTGCGTGCCCGCTTTCGAAACCGACACTTCCCTGCCACGAGGGCGCAGCACCTGCGCCAGGGTTCGCGAAGGTCGTCGACTTCAGGCCCTCGGCGAAGGCCTGCGCGGTGAGGTGAGGACCAGCCATCTGAATGCCTGAGGCCAGAAGGAGCAGAGAGTGGTAGAAGTCCTGCCCCGTTTGCTGCATCGCGGGCGATGGTGCTGGTTGGCTGCCCCCGGCACCAGCTACGAGGTACCAGGGGTCCAAGGACCAGGGCAGCGACTTGTTCCAGGTGCCGAGCCCGTAAGCGTTGGCCAACTGTTGGGCATTCTTCTGGTACGTGAAGGAACCCTCTGCCGACTGGTCTCCGATGCCCAGAATGAGCCACTCGGGCGTGTAGCCAGCGTTGCTCGCGAATTGTGCGTCGTTCGTCGACCAGCCCCAGTGGGGAGTGATGAGCGAGGTGTACCCAGCCCGCTTCAGCGCCAGGAACTGCTGCGTCGTACCCGGATCACCAGGCACTTGCGGATTGATCGTGACGACCCGCGCCGGGCTACCACAAGAGGCGAGGCCGTCGGTGAGCGGCTTCGTGTCCAACGTGTCACCGTCATACAAGACAACGGCGAACTTCCGCGTCTTCCCACGGACGTCAACTCCGCCATGCTCGGCCGGACGACCAACGAGCGCTGAGCACGCCAACGCTGCGAGATTTCGCTCAGCAGTGTCAGCTCCGCCAAGGTATCCCCAGGAGTACGGCGAGAACCTCTCCTGCTGCGCCGAGGTCAGGTAGCTCACGGCGCCCGTGACGGAGAGCACCTTGTCCCCTGCCAACTCCTCGACGAAGGGCTGAACCTCCGGCTCAAGGATGCCCGTGGTGGAAGCGAAGGCCTTCTGGGCGATGACCTTGCGCGCGATGGCTCGATATCCCGAAGGAGTCGCGTCGCCCTGCGGCCCCGAAAACGCTTCGGAGTCGTCAACCGGAATGAGCCGGATCTTGCGGTTGTAGAGCATGAAGCGCGTGTTGACGAAGTCGACCGTCGCCTTCTGCAACGCGGTGAGCTGCGTCCCGCCCGGCACGGCAACGCGGATGTCGGAGGCACTCACACCCCTCGCTGTCGCTCCCCCGTTGCCCTTCGCGGAGTCCCAACTCGCGATGCACGGCGGGGACTGCGGGTCGAACGTCTGGGTGATCGAGCCATCTGGCCAGGAGTAGCACTGCAGCGGGCCAGCAACGCCGGTCGGCTTCGGCAAGGGCACGCCCCCGGTGCCTGTTGACGCGCTAGGGCGGGCGCTGGGTGAGCAGGCCACCGCATCCGCGCAGCCGCTGCGACCCGGTCCGCCGTGCTGACCGAACTGACCCAGCGGAGCCTTGCTGATCGGCTTCGTGGCTTGCGGGGCGAACTCGGCGATCCCGGGCGGCGCTGGCGGGTTCGCGACGAGGGCGACGCCTGCCAAGACGACCACGAGCAGGACAGCCAGGGCGCCGTTGCTCACGGCGACTGCCCGCCCGGCAGGACGCTTCACCCCGGCATCTCCTCGTCATCTGCATCTTTACTTGATTCGACTGAGATACTAGAGTGATAGGAGCTTTGTGCGCCAGTGCCCTTTGGGAGTTCGGTCAGCGTCGGCCAGCGGGACGGCGTCGACGAAGGCAGTGGCCTGGAGCGTGAAGAGCTCCCAGACTGCCCCCATGCGGCTTGGCTAGCGGCAGGGGCCGGCGAAGATCTTGATGCCGCGTGGCCAGTTCCGGTCCTCCCAGCGCTGGCCTCGACTTGCCCAGCACATGCCGCCTCCGACCCGTCCGGTGACGGCGTCGTTTTGGGACGAGTCGAGCCACCAGACCGCGAAGTCCTGCACCATCACCGGCCCGGCGCCGAACCCGACGCGGGCTTGGTAGTAGGGCCTCGTGCCGGCGCCCGGATCGGGGAACCTCGTCGCGCTCAAACCTTGATGGAACGTGCGGGGCGTGAGGCGGGGACCAGCGGTCTGAATGCCCGATGCCAGCACCAACAGTCTCTTGTAGAGCGCGTTGATGCGACCGGCCTGCCACGTGACGGGGAGGTCGGTAGGTGCGAGCTGGGGGTCGACGCTGTGCACCGCGAGCCAACCCATGCTTTGCGCCGCGGGCAGTTGCTTGTCCAGCGGCGCAAGTCCGAACACGTGATCAGACGGACTCAATTGATAGTTGGCCGAGTATTGACCGCGGCAGCCACAGAAGAGCCACTCCGGCGAGTACCCCACCTCGTCTGCCCGTAGAGGCAGCCCCTGGCTCTGGCTGGCATCTGTCAGGTTGATCACGGTCGTCACACCTTGGCGCTTCAGGTCGACCATCGCTGCTTCCTCCGTGCCGTCCGTCGTGCTGCCGGACAGGGTCACGGTTTGGACGTTCGTGAGGCCGCAGCCGCTCAACCGGCGGCGCAAGGGACTCGGGTCGATGTCGAACGCCGAACTTTCGCTCCGGGCCGAGCGCACTATGGCGAACTTGCGCGTGCTCGCGTTCTGGGGCGACGCGGCGTACTGCGCTCTTTTGCCGGCGAGCGACGTGCACGCGAAGGTCCCGAGCGTCGTCAGGGTCTGCTCGAGGGTGGGGCCGTAGTTCCACTCGTAAGGCGAATGCGATGCCAGCTCGGCTGACGTCATGTCCAGATCCGCGACCGTGATGACACCCCGTTGCGCCAACGTATCGGCGAAGAACTCCTGCGCGTAGCCCTCGAAGGCGTCGGAGGCGAACGGGTGCGCGCTCGCCGCGGCAACGCCACTCGATCGCTGCACCTCCGGCGACCCGATGTCGCCGCTCGCTGACTCGTAGGGAATCCACTGGAACTGCCGGCCGTAGAACTCGAACCGCGTGCTGAAGAAGCGCGCAACGTCGTCGTACAACCGCTTGCTGACCGAATCTGCGTAGGAGGACTTCTCCACGGCCAGGCGAATCGTGGTGGCGCTGACTCCTTGCGAGGTCGCACCACCGTTGCCGCGTGCCTGCTCCGGCCAGCTCGCCACGCACGGCGGCGACTGTGGATCGAAGGTCTGAGTGACCGTTCCGTCGGGCCAGGTGTAGCACTCGAGTCCACTCGGCACGCCCATAGCAGCGTGGCCGCCAGAACTCGGAACGGCCAGCGGCCGACGTGTCGGGGTCGGGCAGCTTGCGACGTCGGGACAGCCAGCGGATCCGACGCCGGGCTGGACGGCCGCTTGTCCGGGTGGCGCCTTGGTGATCGGCTTCGATGCCCGTGGGGCGAACTCGGCAATGCCTGGAGGCGCCGGCGGGCTGACCACCAGGGCTACTGACGCCAGGATGACGATCAGGACGAGAGCGAAGACCGCGTTGCCGATGGCCACGGGCCGTCCGGGAGTGCGCGTCACTGCGGCCGTCCTGCCGCGTCAGGCCGCCGGGGTAGGACGAGCTGTGACACAGGGGCACTCCCCGGGATGGTTTGGCATCATGACCTCTAAGGTTGAGATACTAGAGATGCGCAGGCTTTGTGACAATGCCCCCTGCGGACTCAGCCGAGGTTGACGCTGAGCAACGCGTCGCTGCTCATGAGCGCTTCCATCACGCCCTTCTCGACGGCGCCGGCGTGGGCCTCGGTGAACTGCCGCGCACCCTCGGAATCGCCGCGCTGCACGGCGCCAAGGATGACGCCGTGCTCGTCCTGCGGGTCGTGCACGGCCGTCCCGGTCAGTGCCGCGAGGGCGAGCAGCCGCTGGACCTTCAGCGCGCACCCGTGCAGGTCTCGGATCAGCTCCTCGTTGCGGGCCGCATGCCCAAGGACCAGGTGGAACATCGTCTCGGCGCTGTACGGCGACGGCTGGCCGCCCACGGGGAGGTTGCCCTCGACCACGTCGGTGAAGATGGACAGCTGGTTGCTGCCGACACCGTTCTCGGCAGCGAGCGCAGAGGAGTGCGAGGTGAGCAGGGTCCAGTAGCGCAGCAGATCCCGGGCACCCTTCAACGTCACCGGCGACACCCGGTACCCGGATCCCACCTGCGGAAAGACGAGGCCGTCTGCGCCGATCAGGAGCAGCGCCTCACGGACCGGGGTCTTGCTCAGGTTTAGCTGCTCGGCGAGCGCACCCTCGGTAAAGGTGACACCGGGCTCGAGCTCGAGGGTCAGGATGCGACGCAGGATCTCGTCGTGTGCCACCTGCATGCGCGACGTCTTCCGCGCCTCTGGTCCTTGCTTCACGGTCGTCCGCGTGGTCCTCGGCATCTCGCCAATCTACGGCGAAGGGTGAACGGAGCCTTCGAGGTAGATGCCGGCGCGGCGGCACTGGTCGCGGGCAATGGCGATGCCGAGCTCGCTGGCCGGCTCCTCGTCCTGCCGCAAGCCCTTGTTGATCGACTCGATCCCGCTCTGCAGCGACAGCCAGAGCGGATCCCCTTGCGCTGCAAGGGCAATCTCCTGCTGCGCGACACTGAGGTAGGCCAGCACGCTGTCCCGATCGGCGTTGCGTCCGACCAGGCGCTGCACCTCGGCGATGTCCTTGCAGGCGACAGCTGCCCGTTCGACCGGGCGTGCGGTGGCACCGAGCAGCGGCGGCGGCTTCTCCGGTGCCTGCCGGTAGCTGGTCATAACCGTCCAGCTGCCGACACCCACGACAGGTACGGCGATGGCGGCGGCAATGATCGTGGGGCGGCTCAGCTTCACACCGCCAAGAATCGCTCTGCGTCGAGCGCGGCGGCGCAGCCGGTCCCGGCCGCGGTGATGGCCTGCCGGTAGCTGTGGTCCACCAGATCGCCGCACGCGAACACCCCTGGAAGGTCAGTGCGGGTCGAGGGGCTGTCGACCCGGACGTAGCCCTCGTCGTCGACGGCGACCTGGTCACGAACCAGCTCGCTGCGCGGGTCGTGTCCGATCGCCACGAACATGCCGCTGACCGACAAGGTCGACTGCTCACCGGTGTCGGTGTGCAGCAACTGCAGCCCCGTGACGCTGTCCTCGCCCAGCACGTCGGTGACGACTGCGTTCCACACGAAGGAGATCTTGTCATTGGCCCGCGCGCGTTCCTGCATGATGCGCGAGGCGCGGAGCTGGTCGCGGCGGTGCACGACGGTGACCGACCGCGCGAACCGCGTGAGGAACGTCGCCTCCTCGAGTGCCGTGTCGCCACCGCCGATGACGGTGATGTCCTTGTCACGGAAGAAGAAGCCGTCGCAGGTCGCGCAGGCGCTGACCCCGCGGCCGAGCAGCCGCGCCTCGTTCTCGAGGCCCAGGTAGCGGTAGGCCGAGCCCATGGCGAGGATGACGGTGCGAGCCGCGTACGGTTCGTCGCCGACCCAGACTGTCTTCACGGGTGCGGCGAGCTCCATGCGGGTCACGTCGTCCTGCATGAGCTTCGCGCCGAACCGCTCCGCCTGACCGCGCATCTCCGCCATGAGGTCGGGGCCCATGATGCCGTCGCGGAAGCCGGGGAAGTTCTCCACCTCCGTGGTCTGCATGAGCGCGCCACCTGCCTGCACTGAGCCCTCGAAGACCACGGGCGCCAGGTTGGCGCGGGCTGTGTAAAGGGCGGCGGTGTAGCCGGCGGGACCCGATCCGACGACGATGACGTCGTGCACGTCGGTCATGCCGAAGCCAGTTTTCGGGCAAGACGGGCTGCCGCGGCCGGCGTGTAGGTCACGCCGTTCAGCGTCACCTCGGGCGACCTCTGCAGCACGGCGACCTGCACTGCCTGGCTGATTCCCGTGCTGCCATCAGCCAGAGTGATCGTGAGACTGGCGAGGCCGCAGGCGACATCGACGAGTGCCGACACGACGTCCGGGTCACCCATCTCCACAACTGCGTCGACCTCGATGTCCAGGTGCTCCAAATGCGTGGAGGCGGCGAGCTCGCAGAGCTGCTCCCGGGTGAGCGAGTCGCTGTGGAAGTGCAGGCTGGCCAATGTGGCGCTGCGCGTCAGCGCACCAAGGGCCGCACCGGGCTGGCCGTGCAAGCGCAGGCCCTTCGCACCCGCCAGCGCCGCCACGCCCTCACCAGCAGGACCCGAGAGCGTCACGTCGAGCTGCTCGGGGCAGTGGGTTGCGAGGATCTTGAGCTGGTCGTCGGCGAGCGGGCCGGCGACGGCGAGCTGCCGCAGACCCGACTGCTCCGCGAGTCGAAGGCAGCCCTCGTGGTCGAGGTTGGTCACCCGCAGCCCGCCCAGCAGATCAGGGTCCGCCCCATTGAGGAAGCCCAGGTCGGCCGGGGCGGACTCCTGCAGAAGCAGGAAGGCCGTGGCGCCTGACGGCACCTCGACGGAGCCCTGTGCAGGCAGCGTCGAGGGAGCCTGCCCCTCGCTCATGAGGTGGACCGTCCCGACCTGCTCGTCGGCGAAGGTGAGGACTCGGGTCACGCCGGTACGACCGAGACGTCGTCGAACCCGAGACCACGCAGCGGCGCCTCGATCTTGCTCGCGTCGCCGACTGCCACGAGCACGAGCTGCTCGACCGGGCACCTGCTCTGCAGAGCAGCATTGACGGTCTCGACCGTCGTGGCCTGAAGCGCCGCTCGCACCCGGTCGACCTGGTCGGCCGGCAGCCCTGCGGCAAGGAGAGACGCGGACGTGCCTGCGACCGCGGCCGCCGTCTCGTACTGCAGGGGCGCCCGGCCCGCGAGCTGCTCGACGGCCGGCGCGCGCTCCTCCTCGCGGACCCCGTCCGCGGCGAGCCCGCGCAGGATCGTGAGAAGGTCCTCGACGGCCGGGCCGGTGACGTCGGTCTGCACCGAGCCGGAGATGATCAGCCGGCCGTCGTACCTCTCCGCCATGATGCGCGCGCCGATTCCGTAGGTGTAGCCCTTCTCCTCGCGCAGCACCGACATGAGGCGCGACTCCATGCCGCCGCCCAGGGCGTACGCCGCGATGTCGAGGGCCGGCTTGTCGGCATCCCCACGCGCCACGGCCGGGACGGCCAGCCCGAGCGCGGTCTGCACCGAACCGGGCCTGTCGACGATGACGAGTTGCGGTCCGGCGACCACGTCGTCCTCCTGCACTGCGGAGCCGCCGACGCCGGACCCCTGCCACTCGCCGAAGCTGCCGGTGACGAGGTCCTGCAGGTCCACGCCGCTCAGGTCACCGGCGACGACGAGCGTCGAGGTGGCAGGCACAGCGCGGGCGCGGAAGAGCTCGGCCGCGACGTCGCGGTTGATCGCCGCGACAGTCACGGCCGTGCCACCTACAGGGATCGCGCGGCGGCTGCCCGTCACGTAGTAGGCCTTCGCGAGCTCGACGCCTGCCCGGCTGTCCGCGGACGCAAGCTCCGACGCGATGGCGTCCAGTCGCTCCTTCACCAAACGCTGCACACCGGCCTCGGGGAACGTCGGTCGCTGCACCAGCTCCGCAAGCAGCTCGATGGCAGGTGCGAGGCGGGAGGACGGAACGTCCATGATGACCGTCGCGGCGTCGGTGTCGCAGGAGACGCCGTACGACGCACCGAGCCGGTCGCGGGCGGCGGCCAACGCCTGCGCGTCGTACCGCTCTGTGCCTTCCTCCAGGGAGCGCAAGGCGATGAGGGCAGCACCTTCGAAGCCGATCGGCTCGGCGCCGAGGGGCAGGTCGAGCACCAGGCGCATGGCGAGAAGGTGCTTGCCGGGCAGGTCGTGCACGACGACCTTCAGCCCGTTGGGCAACGTGAACGAGGTGCTCTTCGGGAAGCTCCACGGGCGAGCCGGGGAGACCTCCGGGCGGGGCAGGACTGAGGTCGTCATGCGGCGCTCCCTTCCACGGGCTGGGCGTCGAGGTGGTAGGTGAGGACCACGCGGTTCTCGGGCTGCAGCCAACGTGCAGCGACCTCCCGGACCTGAGCCGCCGTCACGGCGTTGATGCGGTCGAGCGTGCGGTTCAGGTGCTCGACGTCCCCATGCAGGGTGGCCGTCTCCGAGACCGCATCCGCCAGGCCGGCGCACGTGTTCGTCGCATCGAGGAAACGGCGCTCGAGCGTGGCCTTGGCGATCTCGAGCTCGTCGTCACTCGGCCCGTCAGCGACCAGTCGAGCAGTCTCCTCGAGCAGCACCTCCTCAAGCCGTGCCAGTGACGCGCCCGTGCGCGCGCGGGCGATGACGAAGGCGAGGGAGGTCCCTCCGATCAGCCGGTTGATGCCGCAGTGGGCCATCTGCGCGAGCTGCTCCTCGCGCACCACGCGCTGCGCAAAGCGGCTGCTGCTCAACCCTCCGAGCAGCAAGCAGGCGACCTCGAAGGCCTCGATCTCGTCGGTCCCCTCCGCGGGCGCCCGATAGCCCGCGTAGTAGGCCTCAGCCGGGACGGGCTCGCGCAGCTCACGGCGTACCGGCTGAGTGAGAGGCCCGATCGTGCCGTCCTTGGCCGGGGGGATCGCCGGCTTGGACCCGATCCAGCCGAAGTACTGCTTGGCGAGGTCGAAGCCGGTCGCCGGGTCGACGTCGCCGACGAGGGTCAGGACCGCATTGCCCGGGTGGTAGTAGGTCATGAAGAAGCTGCGGACGTCGTCGAGCGACGCAGCCGAGAGGTCCTCCATGGAACCGATCGGCATGTGGTGGTAGGGGTGGCCCTCGGGGTATGCCATCGCGAAGAGGTGCTCCCAGGCGGTGCCGTAGGGCACGTTGTCGTAGCGCTGCCGGCGCTCGTTCTTCACGACGTCGCGCTGGTTGTCCAGGTTCTCCTGCGACAGCGCCTCGAGCAGCCCGCTCATCCGGTCGGCCTCGAGCCACAGCGCGACCTCGAGGGCTCCGCTCGGCACGGTCTCGAAGTAGTTCGTCCGGTCGAAGCTCGTCGTGGCGTTGAGGTCACCGCCCACCGAGTTCATGATCGCCATGTGCTCGCCGGAGGCCACGTTGGCCGACCCCTGGAACATCACGTGCTCGAAGAGATGGGCGAACCCCGTCTTACCGAGCTGCTCGTTGCGGGAGCCGACGTCGTACCAGAGGTTGACGGCGACGATGGGGGCGGTGCGGTCCTCGACGACGAAGACCCGCAAGCCGTTGTCGAGGCGGTCCTCGACGATGGGAAAGCGCACGCTCATGCACGGAGCCCTTCTTCTGCGGTTCTGAGATACTAATGGCATCACTTGGTGTGTCGTCAAGGACAACCTGTCGACTCTGAGCATCACACAATGGTATTCTTGGCATACCAAGGGGGTAGATGTGTCCGTGCTCGACGAGGCGGTGCAGCCGGTGCGCGATGTGGCGCGTCCGCAGCTGGACCGCAACTGGGTCCGCGCCGCCGTGCGCACGATCGAGGCCGACGCGGCCCGCAGCGCGGACACCCACCTGCACCGACTGCCCTTGCCGGCGGGGTGCGGCATCGACATCTATCTCAAGGACGAGTCCGGGCACCCGACCGGCTCGCTGAAGCACCGGCTCGCGCGCTCGCTCGTGCTCTACGGCCTGTGCAACGGCTGGATCGGGCCGACCACCACACTCGTCGAAGCGTCCAGCGGCTCGACCGCGGTCAGCGAGGCGTACTTCGCCCGACTGCTCGGGCTCCCCTTCGTCGCGGTCATCCCTCGCTCGACGAGCCAGGAAAAGATCGCCCTGATCGAGGCCTACGGTGGCAGCTGCCGGTACGTCGATGAGCCCGGGGCCGTGTACGCCGAGGCTTCCCGCACAGCCCGAGAGCTCGGCGGTCACTACCTCGACCAGTTCACCTACGCCGAGCAGGTCACCGACTGGCGCGGCAACAACAACATCGCCCAGAGCATCTTCGAGCAGATGCGGCACGAGCGGCACCCGGAGCCGGCCTGGCTGGTCGTCGGCGCCGGCACGGGCGGGACCAGCGCAACCCTCGGCCGGTACGTCCGCTACCGCGGCGCCCTGACGCAGGTGGCCGTCGTCGACCCGGAGGGATCAGCGTTCTTCGAGAGCTGGACCACAGGCGAGTCGGTGACGTCTGTCGGCTCGCGCATCGAGGGCATCGGGCGCCCGCGGCTGGAGCCGTCATTCGTCGGCAGCGTCATCGACCGGATGCTCCAGGTCCCGGACGCCGCCTCGCTCGCGGCCATGCACTGGCTTCGCGAGCTGACCGGCCTCGCAGCCGGTCCCTCGACTGGCACGAGTGTCTTCGGGTGTCTCCTGCTGGCCGCCGAGATGGCGCGCGCCGGCGAGACGGGGAGCATCGTGACCCTGCTCTGCGACAGGGGCGACCGCTACGAGGGCACGTACTACGACGAAGCGTGGGTCCGCGCCCAAGGCCTGCGCCCCGAGCTCTGGCGAGGCCGCATTGACGAGCTCCTGCACGCTCTCTCGCCTTGAGACTTGTCTGCGAGAGGCTTCTGCCGGGTCGTGCGCGTTGCCTTTCGAAGAGTGTGCGGGCTGCCCGCGTGCGAGCCCCGCGTGAGCCGGCACGGTGCGGGGTCAGGCGCTAACCACCTCTTGCAGGGCCCGGAGGAGTTGCCGCCGGTGTGCTAGCGCGTGGTCGCGCGCGACTTTGCGAGCACCCCGGCCGTTGACGACGGCGTCGAGGATCGCCTGGTGCTCAGCGAGGTCATGCTCGACATGCGCCCCTTGGCGCAGCAGGTGCCGGCGGATTCGTTCGGTTTCGATCATGCAGTCGTTGACCGCCTTCGCGAGCGCGTCATGGCCCGCGTGCGCGGCGATGTGGACGTGGAAGTCGAAGTGGCTGTTGCAGCCGGGCTCGTCGTTCCACGTGTGGCCGGCAGCCGGCCCGACGCTGGCGAGGATCAGCGCCAGGTGCTCTTGAGTGTCAGGCCTACGCGCGCGCGCCGCGGCGTCGGCAGCCTCGCCATCCAGATGGGCCTGAAGTCGCAACGTGCTGTCAGCAGCGGGTACGGAGAGGGCAGCCACCTCGTACCCCTTGCCGTTGTGGGCGCTGACGAGGTGGTGTCCGGCGAGCAGCAGCAGCGCTTCACGGACCGGCACCGTGCTGGTGCCCAGCTGTTCGGCGACGTCCCGCTCGGTGATCCGTGACCCGGGAGCGATCTCCGCGGACATGATCCGCGAGCGCAGCCAGTGGTAGGCGTGCAGGCGGAGATCGCCACGCTTCGCCACCGCTTGACCGTCCATCTTTATAAAGCTACCGTCCAAGTCTTGGTATATCAGTGGAGCCTACAGAGGAGAACAGTTCGGTCTGCCGAACTCTCCTGCCGAAAGGTCGACGTGAGCAGCGTTCTGCGCCAGATCAAGACTGTGGACGAGTTCGACGAGCTTCTCGCGACGGCGACGAAGCCCGTGCTCGTCGACGTGAGCGCAACCTGGTGCGCGCCCTGCCAGCGGCTGACGCCGATCCTCGAGGACTTCGCGGCGTCCACCGACGTGGTCGACGTCGTCACGATCGACGCCGACGACCCACGCGCGCTGTCGTGGCGCCTCGGCGGCGGCAGCATCCCGCGCATGTTCCTGTTCGACCGCGGCGTGCTGCAGATGCAGGTGGTCGGCGTTCGGGACCAGGCCTGGCTCAACGACGTGGTGGCCGGCTATCCGGCTCTCGGCATCACCGAGCCGGACGGCCTGACTCTTCCTCCGCGGACACTCGAGCGACACATCACCTTGCCGGAGCCGACGGTGGGTCACGTCGGCCTGCTGGTCGTGAACGGGCACGACAACGGGTTCAGGCACGACATCACGGCGCCCGCATACGTCGACGTCACGGCCGGCACCATCACGGTGCTCATGGTCTCCCCGGATGCGATCATGGCCGGCTACCTGGAGCTGCTGGACCCGACGTGGATCGACCAGGTGCGCATCACAGGACCGGTGACAGCAGCGGTCGTCGAGCGGCTCACCACCCTGTTCTGCCTTCAGTCGGTCCAGGGCAGCGCCATGAGCGAGGAGCACACGGCCCAGATCGCCAAGGTGATGGAGGAAGGCGGCGATGTCCGCGCGCTCTACGAGGAGTTCGCGTCCCAGAGCATGCTGACCGCGCAAGACCTCGCGCCGCTGGCGTCCCTTCCGCTGCTGCGCCGCGTGCAGATCACGAGCGCACCGCCGGCAGAAGAGCTCCTGCCCCACGTCATTGGTTCCTGGTGGCTGGCTCCTGGCGTCGCGGCTGCCCGGCGCGCGAAGGGGCTTCCCGAGTACGAGGGGGACGAGGAGCCCAGTGATGCCCAGGTCGAGGTGGGCTGCCTGCTCAAGCACCGTGATGACGGCACGCTCGAGCTGACGCTCAACCTGACGGTCGGGGAGGGCTGGTACGCCTTCCCGCCCGGGTCGGACGAGGGTGTGCCCGTGAGCCTTGCCATCAACAGTGAGCACGAGGTGGTCGAGGACCTCGCAGCGGAATCGCCCGGCGCTCATCTGAGCGGCAAGTCCACGCTGACGGCAGTCCTGCGTGGTCCAGACGAGGTCCGGCTGGACGTCACTGTGCAGGTGTGCGAGGGAACGGTCTGCATGGCGCCCGTGACGACTCAGCTCGTCGTTCCCTTGATGCACAAGGGATGAGCCAGAAGCCGGGGCGTGTCGTCACGGCGGTCAACGCAGGGGTGGCCGTCGCCCTGGTTGCCCTGCTGGCGGCGGTGGCGTTGGTAGTCAGGCCGCCCGCACCTCCGGGCATCGCGGAGTTCGCTCCCCGCGCGGCGAGGCCGATCACGAAGGCGCCGTCACAGCAGGGGTCAGCGTTCGGGCATGGCTCTCGGGCGTGCACCAGCGGACAGGTCTGCGTCGTCCCGACGCCGTCGCGAAACCCGTCCGGCTCGCAGCTCGACGTGCCCGGGCGCGAACTCGTGCCGAGTGAGCTTCAGTGCTACACCTGGCCCGACGGCTCGGTCACGCAGACGTTCGACCCGCAATCACCACCCTGCATCGCGTCGTGGCCTGACCAGGCGCGGGGCAACGGTGGCGCCACGACGAAGGGTGTCAGCGGAACCGAGATCCGCATCGCTGTCCCCCGGGACCGGAGCGATCCCAAGGGCAGGATCCCCGCCACGTTCGAACGGTTCTTCAACAACCACTTCCAGTTCTACGGGCGCCAGCTGCGCCTCATCTCGTTCGAGGCCAACCCCGACACGCCCTCGGCTCAGCGCGCGTCCGCGGAGGCTGCGGCGGCCCTTGTCCCGTTCGCGGCGCTGGGGATCGGGGGGAATGCGAGCGACACCACTTCCTATGAGGACGCGCTGATCGGGAGCGGCGTTCTCACTCTGCGCTACGAGACCACCGAGACAGTGCAGCGGCAACGGAGTGCGCTTTTCTGGAGCGTCAACCCGCAGATGGATGTCGTGCAGCGCAACCTCGGCGCCTTCCTGTGCGGCAGCCTGTCCCCGAATCAACCGGCGAGATGGGCGGGCGGCGCGGAGGCAAGCAAGCCGCGCAAGTACGCCATCCTCAGCTCGAAGTACTCGGACGGTGCCGCCTCGGTGGACGTCAGTCCGCTGGTCGCCGGCCTCACGGCATGTGGTGGAAGACCCGAGGTCGTCCAGGCTCCCTACCCCTACGACCAGACGACCTACCAGCCCATCGTCCTGCAGCTACAGCGGAAGGGCGTCACGTCCGTCGTCGCGTTCGACGGGCGGGGGCAGATCATCCAGCCGATGCGGGCGGCCTCACAGGTCGGATACCAACCGGAGTGGATCGAGCCCGGCACCACCCACTACAGCAGCTCTAGCGAGATCGCGAACACTCCGCCCAATGGGGCCCCGGCCGAACAGGCGCGGCACCTGCTGGGCCTCACACCGCTGTCGAAGCCCCAACGCACGCCCGACCTTCCGGCGACCCGCGCCTACCAGGAGGTGCAGCCCGCCGAGAACCCTCGCGACCTCGTCGGCAGCCTCTACGAGGGCGTGTACGCACAGCTCCTTCTGCTCGCGTCAGGCATCCAGGCCGCAGGGCCCCACGTGACGCACGAGTCGTTCGCGTCCGCACTCGGCGCTCTCAGCTTCCCCAACCCGGGCGCCGGCAGGCCGCCGTCGTTCCAGGCTTCGGTCGGGTTCGACGACGCGCATGCGATGGTCCGCGACTTCGCCGTGTGGTCGTGGGACAGCTCCCGCCGCGACCCAGGCGCGACGGCGGCTCAGCCACCGGGTACGCGGTGTTACGCCGAGCGTGGCAAGCGTTGGCGCCTCGGCACCTGGCCGACCACGCCGATACCGTTGTTCCAGCTCGGTGCGCCATGCTGAGCGCGCGGTCGGCAAAGGCCGTGAGTGCCACCAACGCCGTCGTGGCGATCGCGCTGGTGACTGCGCTCGCCGCGGTCGCGCTGGTCGTGCGACCCCCTGCACCACCAGGGATCGCGGAGTTCGCGCCTAGAGCAGCCAAGCCCATCACGAAGGCACCCCTTGGTCAGCAAGCGCAGGCGGGAGGCACTCCGGGCCCGTGCGCGGCGTCGGGGTGCGCGCACTCCGCCGGCCATGTGATCACGACGCCGACGGCGCTGCCCCGCCCGGCTGAGACTCTCGGCCTGCCGTCGGAACTGCAGTGCTATCGCTGGCCAAACCGGAGCGGTCACGCAGACGTTCGACCCGCAGTCGCCGCCGTGCATCGCCACGTGGTCGGCGGCAGACAGGGGGAACGGGGGCGCGACAGGACAGGGAGTGACGCGCTCAAGCATCCTCGTGGCCGTCCCTGGCCTGAATCAGTACGCGGACAATGCGCGACGCATGCGCGACATCGCGAGATTCATCAACAACACCTTCCAGCTCTACGGGAGGTCCTTGCAGCTCGTGGACATCCCAACGAACCCGGCCACGCCGCCTTGCTCGGGATCTGCGCAGAACAGCCTCGCCGCCCGCGCACTCGCCCAGCACCCCTTCGCCAGCACGCAACTCACCCTGGCCTGCGACAACAAGACCTACCGGGAAAAGCTCACCAGAGGTCGCGTGATTTCGGTCTCCGACCAAGCCGCGGGTCTGCTCACGACCGAGATGGCAACTCGTCAGCCCTTCGAGTGGTCGTACTCGCCACCCATCGACCAGATCGAACGTCACTTCGCGGAGTTCGCCTGCAAGAGCCTTCGAGGCAACGCCCAGTACGGAGGACCAGACGTAGCAAGCAAGCCCCGGCACTTCGTCATCATGAGGCGGCCAGAGACACCCGCCATCCCCGTCCGCTCGGTAGTGGACCAAGTTGATAGCTGCTTCGGACAGCAAACAGAAGTCATTGACTACGCGCCGGATTTCACTGCGTGTGTAGCCAACACGGACACTCAGAGCCAGCAACTCATGCTGCGACTCCGTCGAGACGGCGTGACCACCATCATCGATGTCGGTGCGGATCTCTTCTGCATGCAGCGGGCTGCGCGCTCCCTGTCGTATGAGCCGGAGTGGGCCGTACTGCCCACCGACGCGAACGACTACTACGAAGGCGGGGTCGGCAACTCGGCGGACATGTCGAGCCAGTTGGCTCACATGTACGGCCTCGCCCCGGCGAACAAGTGGCTGGCGATCCCGGACGAGCCGGTCTACCGCGTCATCACGACGGTTGACCCCTCGGCGCCGCGTTCGCAGGACGGTCTCAACCAAGAGCGCCAGCTTTACCGACAACTGCTCCTTCTTGCCTCCGGGATTCAAATGGCAGGCCCAATGCTGACGCCGGCCACCTTCGAGGAGGCGCTGGAGTCGACGACCTTCCCCAACCCTGGGGCTGGCGCCAGCCCGGCGTACCAGGCGACCGTCGACTTCCGCGGTGGCGATCACACCATGGTCAGGGACGCAGGCGTGTGGTGGTGGAGCACGACGACGAAGTCGCCGAGCAACCCGATCGACGGCGGCACTGGAGGCTTTTGCTACGCCGAGCGTGGCAGACGCTTCTCGCTGGGCAACTGGCCTCCCAACCTCCGGCTGCAGGACGAGAGGACTTGCCGGTGACACGTAAGGGGGGCCGTGAAAAGCGCAACCTCGCAGGGGAAGTCCGAGCACCTTCCTCCGGGTAGGAACACGAGCAGTTGCTGGCCCCTCTCAGGAGGGGTTCGACAAGCTTCCAGCGGCCGGCACCCCACTCGAGGTGCTCGGGCAACGCGTGCGGGAAACACCCGCGTGTCGAGCACCCATCACCCAGGGACCCGCGGAGCGGCTGCCGCCGCGGGCGTCCCTGGGACATTCGGGCGCGACCCGCCGGCGGGTTGCGGCGGGATGTCCCTGGGACCGTCCACAGGTGGGCGTCATGCGAGGAGCCAGCGGGCGCCGTCGGGGTGTCCTCCGGGACGGCCTGGACGGTCGGGCGACACCGACGGAAGCAGGCCCCCGGCGAGGATCGGAGCGCGTCCTGACCTGACTTCGCTGCTTCTGCAGGCGCGTCGGACACGTCATCTGGACGCGGTCACGCTCACGAGGTGGGTCAGGCATCCCGCGCACTGCACGCAGATTCAGCGAAGTCGGGCACTCGCGGTCAGCAGCCGCGACCTTCATTGAAGAAACCGGGGTCGCTGAACGGCAGGTCGCCGGTGAGCCACCGCTTGCCGTGGCCGATCCAGCAGAAGCCGCTGTCGTGCCACCACACCTGACCCGCGTCGTCGCGCATCGTGTGGTCGATGTCCTCGAAGTCGACCCGGGCCTGATAGGCAGGCGGCCCTCCGGCGCCGGGGTTGGCAAACGCCGTGGACTCCAGGCCGTCAGCGAACGCCTGTGGTGTGAGCCTCGGACCGGCGAGCTGGGCGCCGGCGGCGATGAGGGCCAGGCCGTCGTACACCGGCTGCTGGGTGCTGTCGAAGCGGACGCTCGGGGCCACCTCCGCGAGCGCCTGGCGAGCAACGTTGCTGGTGCGTTCCCACGTGGCGAGCCCGAACAGTGCGCGACGCTGGCTTGCAGGGGCTGTCGCCCAGGCCTGCTCGTCGCGCTGCTGGGTGAGACCGGGGAGCAGCCACTCAGGTGCGAAGTCGACGCGTTGTGCCGCCGGCAGCACGGTGCCCGCAACAGTCCGAGCCCCACCGAAGGGCAGGACCGTCGTGATGCCCTTGAGCTTCGCCGAGGCGAGTCGGCTCTCTAGATCACCGGAGTCGTACTCGATGACCGAGGCCGACTGGTGGCAGGACGAGAGCGCGGCGGTGAGGGCACCCACGTCATAGCTCTCCCCTCCGTTGGCGCGGGCCGACGGGACCAGGGCAGCGAACCGTCGCGTGCTGCTCGCCGTCTGCCGTGAGTACGACGCATGGTGACCGGACAGCTCTCGGCACACCGCCGTGCCGAGAGCGCGCTGCACGGAGTCCAGCGCGGGGTAGGCGGACCAGGCAAAGGGCGCCTCCGCTGACAGCGCCGTGGTCGAGACCTGGGTGGAGCGGGTCAGGACCCCGGCGACCTGAGCGCTGGCCAGGCCATCGAGGTAGACGCCGAGGTCCTGCGGGTCGGACGCACGCTGCACCGGGTCGTCGAGGGTCGCGAACACGGCGTGCTCGGCTGCTGACGATGCTGCGGCGCGCTGGCCGTCGGCCGTGCCGAGATCCGCGATTCCCAACGGCACCAGGCGAATCGTGCGCCCGAAGAGCTGGTAGTGATGGTTGAAGAACGCTGCCAACGGTTGCCACGCGGACACGGAAGCGGCGGGCACGCCGACCCGGATCTCGGTGCGGGTGACGCCGCGGGCAGTCGCTCCCCCGTTGCCTCCGGCGAGGTCCCAGGACGACTGGCAGGGCGGCGACTCGCGGTCGAACGTCTGCGTCGTGTCGCCGTCCGGCCAGGCCCAGCACTGCAGGGCACTCGGCAGGCCCGGTGCTTTGGGCCTCGCGAGCGGGCCGCTCCGCTGCGATGCCTTGCTCACCGGCTGCGGCGAGGGCTCCGCGGTGATGTTCCGGCCGGGGTTCGCAGGGGCGAACTCCTGGATAGTCGGCGGCGCGGCCGGCGCGCGGAACACCGAGACCCCTGCGATCACCGCGACGATGACGACGGACATGCCGGCGTTGACCAGCACGACCGCACGGCCCTGACGGGCCATCAGCGGAGGTAGAGCTCTCGCAGCAGAGGCATGGCCGTCGACTGCGAGAGGTACGACGGGCGGGCTGAGGCCACCTTCGCCTGCCGCACCAGGTACAGCGGTGAGGAGAAGGCGACAGGGATGGCCGGGAGCTGCGCGCAGAGCATGTGCTCGAGTTTGCCGAAGAACACGCCCCGGTCGTGGACGTTGGTGGAGCGCGCTGCGTCCTGGGTGAACCCGAAGTCGAAGTCCGTGCTCGACCAGTGTTCCCAGTTGGATGCGCCGCGCGTCGTGAAGACCGGCTCGAGGAACTTCTGCGCGTCGTTGAACATCGGCACCGGAGCAGTCGAGTCCGTCGCCCAGGCCAGGTGGAACGCCCCGTCGAAACCGGGACCCTGAGTGGCCTTCTGCAGGTAGTCCGCCCACGGCAGGGCCTTCACCTCGACCTTGAGGCCGAGCACCGTCTTCCACTGCGCCGCCACGAGCCGGGCCATCTCGGCGTACCGGCCGTCGTTGTTGACGTAGAGCGTCAGCGGCTTGCTGAGCCCGTCGACGACGGCAGTGTCCTTGCGGGCCTGGGCCAGCTGTCCCCGCGCCTCGGCCGGGCGAGCCGCCACCGGAGTCTGCGCACCGCAGCCGGCGAACGTGGTCGCGGTTGCCTTCTTCGCGGTGACAGCTCCCGTGCGGATGCCGTTGTCACCGGCTTTGAGCTCGAGCGCGGAGGGCAGGAACCCCCCGGCTGGGACGTCTCCACCGCCGAGCGCGCGGGCGACGGCCTGCCGGTCGATGGCCAGGCTCAGGGCCGCCCGGAAGTGTTCGTTGGACCAGGGGTCGAGGCCGGTGGGGATGCCGAGGTAGTCGACTGCGGTCTGGCTGCCACGGACCAGTGCGCTGCTAAAACGAGCAGCGTCGCCCGCCTTCGCAGGCGGCACTCCCACGACGTCGACCGCGCCCGTGGCGTAGGCCGCGTAGGCCTGGTCGGCCGTCGGGTAGATCCGGAAGACGATCCGGTCGAGATAGCCGCGGCCGCCGCCGGTGTACCCGACGTTCTGGGCGTAGTAGTCCGCACTGCGCACGAGCGTGATGGCGTGATCGCCCGGGGTGTAGGGCTTCTCCAACCGATAGGGCCCGACGCAGACGGGGTCACGGGAGAAGGCGACGGGGTCCCGGCGATAGGCGGCCTCGGATACCGGAGCCATCGCGGGCTCGGCGAGCGAACGGACGGCACCGCCGTTGCCGCGGTTGGCGAACATCTGGAAGTCCGCCTCGTTGAGCGCCTGCGCGATCGGCTGCGACCCCTTCCCGCCGATCACGTCGTCGGCCAGCACAGAGTCCTGCTTGGACTTGCCGCCCTGGCTCGCGGAGATGCCCGCTGCGAACGGTTCGACCAGTCCTCTGACGTAGGACGCGGTCGACTTCGCGTAGAGCAGGTGGAAGGAGAAGTCGACGTCCTTGGGTCCGAGCTTCGTACCGTCGTTGAAGCGCAGGCCTCGGCGCATCTTGAACGTCAACGTCGTGCCGTCCGGTGAGAACACCAGCGAGCGGGCCAGGCCCTCGCGCACCTGCCCGGTGACCGGATCGAGCGTGACGAGGGTGTCGCACATCGTCGAGCTGATGAGCTTCCCGACGGGCTCGTAGGCGTTCGCCGGGTCGAGTCCGCCGGGCGGCGTCACGCCGACGGTGATGGTGCCCCCGACCCGCGCGCTCTTGAGGGCGGCCGGGGCGGCCGCGATCTTGTCCCCGGGGATCAGCGAGCACGAGGCCAGCAGTACAGGGAGAGGGGTGAGGGCGAGCGCCACCCAGCGGGAGCGGGATCGGGACATGGGTCAGGAAGCCTTCGGGTACTTCGGCTTCTCGCTGATGATGAACGTGGCCTGCTTCGCGATCATGTGGCTGATGGCCCAGACCAGCACAGGCGAGCCGGCCCAGAGGGCGAGGGCGGTCGGGTCGGAAGGAGGCGGTCCCGAGGGTGTCGCGGTCGGCGGCGCGAGGGGGTCGACCTGGACGCCGTTCGGCGGCACGCCGGGCGCGACGACGGACTGGTCCTGCAGGATGAGCCCGCCGTACTGCAGCCCGAAGTCGAGCTTTTCGCCGAAGAGGGTGACGTTCGCCTTCGGGTGGGTGGGGTCGGACGTCGAGGCCTTCTGGACGTACATCGCCGCGCCGTAATCCGGTGCCGGCGCGCCCGGCTTGGGCGGGCTGGTGTCCGGGGAGTTCGGCGAGCTCAAGGTGACCTGGAGCGCCTCGAGCTTGGTGCCGCAGGCGTTCACCTTGCTCGTCGGGTTGGTGATGGTGCTGCGGAAGGCCATGACGGCCTGGGTCGTCGGGTCGACCCCGACCGAGGTGATGGACTCCGCGTTCTGAGATGTGGGGTCGGTGGCTCCGTTGACCTGGCGGAGCTGCATCAGCGCCATGGGCACCGACGGGGTGAACGACGAGCCGTCACTGGAGCTCTGCGACACCAGGTAGATCCCGGCCAGCCCGTACCCCGCCGCGTTCGGCATCGACGAGGGCAGGGCGGGCGCACCGGCGAGGGTGAGGTAGCTGTTGGCCTGCGCGATGACCTGGTTGGGGTTGGTCTGGTCCGACGGCTCGCCGTCGGACGCGGCCGCGATGTCGCGCGGCAGGACGCGCAGCACGCGCTTGGTGGTGTTGGCGCCGTAGGTGACGGTGTAGACGACGTCGTAGGCACCCGTCGATGCGTCAGCCGGTTGCGGCTCGACCTTCCAGACGCTGTCCCCCACGAACGTGGACGTCTTGCCCGGGTAGATCTCCAGGTAGAGCGGGACGCGGTAGTGGTAGCTGGCCTTCACGGGCGGGGCCGCGATCGACCGGCCGACGCCGAGCACCGCCGCGGTCGGCGGGTAGTCGGGGCAGGGCACCGGTGGGGTGACCGACGGAAGGCTCGGCAGTGTCCGAGTCCCTGCGGGCGGCTGGTAGTAGGGACGCGTCCACGGAGCGGGCGCGCCCATCACCGGGCCGACCGGCGCGGTGTCCGTGGCCTTGAGCTGGCCCAGGACGAGCGCGAGCGGCGCGGTTTGCGTGCCCACGTCGAGGGGCGCGGCCGGGCCGGCACAGCCGGCGACGACCATCCCGGTGAGCGCAAGACAGCTCGCCCACGCGTTGCGACGGTTGAGCATGATGGGCTCCCTCATCTACCACCGACCTCGCCGGGCATCGCCGGGAGGCGCGCCCTGCTCGATCGTGACTTCAGTGTCTGGTCTGCCTTGTTCGGCGGCAACCAGCCGGGCGAACAGGTCTGTGGGGTTGTCCAGGTCCTTCGTCGCCGCGAGCAGCTGGTAGGTCTGCCCGTCGTGGGCGAACCACACGACGAGCCGTAGTTCGTTGACCGTGACCGAGTAGAAGATCTCGCCGCCGATCTTGCTGATCTGCGGCTCACCGCCGAGGCTCGTGAGGACGCCTTCGCGGACGTGCCGGTTGCGGGACCGCAGCCCTGGCTTGAAGCCGGAGGTCTGCAGGGTTCCCACCGCGACACCTGCCCGGCGCACGGCAAAGAGCTGGTAGTCGGCGATGAGCGCGACGTCCTGGTACTGCGCGAACTGCCGGTCGCCGACGTTGGTCTGCTCGAAGGTGAAGTCGCCGAGCCGCGCCGGCACGGCCGGGAGCCGAGGACCTGCGCCTGGACGGACGGAGAGGTCCACCTGCTGCACGCAGCCAGTCAGCATCGACACGGCGATGAGGACCACCGAGGCACGAGCCAGGGCAGGAGCGGCCCGCCGCCAGCGCACGCGGCCGATCCACCGAACGGCGTCCCAGGCCAGCTGCAACGGACCGCGCCGGTAGTAGAAGTTCGGCATCTCGCGCGACCAGGGGTCACGCAGGGAGACCCGGGAGCCGAAGGCGAGGGTGCGCATCAGATAGGGCTGACCCGCATTGAAGCGCCGGTAGAGCTGGCGCGCCCACTGCTCCACGGTCTCGACGTCCTCGTCGCGCAGCGCCCTCCCCAGGTCCCCCCACAGACCACGCGTCACGGCCCATTTCCAGCACAGTGGGATCCGAAGCTTGGAATTCACGTGACTTGAAGTCGCGGC
>JADMIO011227170.1_pt1 | contig 53711 bp, 54 predicted proteins | sample 8958161 | NCBI WGS metagenome assembly JADMIO01 (sample SAMN16585339, study PRJNA669376) | soil metagenome | isolation source: Crop rotation soil | place: USA: Cullars Rotation, Alabama | collected 2011 | reverse complement strand
CGCGACAACTTGTCCACGTGGAATTCTAAGCTTAGGATCCCAATGTGCTGGAAAGGAGCTGTTGACGACGATGACCTGCGGCGAATTGGCAAGCAGGCAGACCGGCTCGAAGCTCGTCAGCGGATCGTAGCTCAGTTTCTTGAAGTTCGGATGGATGATGAACGAATTGGCGACGGTGCCCAGCGTGTTGCCGTCGGGCACTGCGCGGGAGGCTGCTTCCACGCCGATCACGGTCGCGGCGCCGGGCCTGTTCTCGATCACCGTCGCGACGCCGTGCATCTGCGCCCATTTTTCAGCGATCATGCGGGTCAATACATCGCCACCGCCGCCTGCCGGAAACGGCACGATGAACTTGATCTGCCGGGAGGATTGAGCGAGCGCGTTTGAAGCGGCAAGTGCTGCGAGGACGGCTACCGCGAACACGGTCTTGTAGGGCTTGTTCATTCAATTTCCTCTCGGGCGGGCGCTTCGACTGGCGCTTTCTTCTGGAGGATAACCTAACTGTTAGCGATGGTCATGATCATGATGATGGTGACCATGACCATGACTGTGGCTGTGTTCGTGGCGATGCAGATGTGCCTGTCCGCGCGGCAGCCGCGGGTCCTCGCTGAACACCAGCGATTTGATGGTGACCGGCACGGTCATCGACGGCAGCCGGATACGGCCGAGATCGATGTAGTCGAAATCCCACAGCACGACGCCATCGATGCACAGGATTTCGCTCCGGACATCGAGTTCCTCGCGCAGGATCGAACCGAGCGTCTGTGCCACGTCGCCGTCGAGCATGATGTAGAGCGGCTTCTTGTTCATGATCGTCTTCGTCATGCCGCGCACGATGCCCTGTGCGAACGCAAAAATTCGTTCGTGGGACGGCGCGCCGAGCCAGCGCAGCGCCAGCGCAATCTCGGCTTCGCCCTCGACCAAGTCGAAGTTGGTGAAATGCCCGCGGATCGCAGCCGCGAGCTTGTCGGAATCGATGGTCTCCTCGCAGACATAGGGCGCCTGCAGCACCTGGAGATTGCGCCGCGGCAGCAGCGCGCCAGGATTGGTGATGGTGCTGGTGTTGCCGGAAAGCTGCACGCTGTATTCCGAAGCGCCGAGCGCGGTCGCCCGGATGCACTCGCCAGCCGGTAGCAACGGCCAGGGCAGGGCGCCGGCGTCGAGGCGTTGGCGCATGGCGTGGCCGAGCCGGCGTCCTATATCGCCGAAGTCGCGGTCTTCTCTACCGTAGACATATTCGCCGACGCCGCCGGAAAACATGATGCCGTCGACGCGCCCGAGCTCGGCGATCGGTTCTGTCAGATAGAGCGCGGCGAGGGGCGGCGGCAGCGGACGCATGCGGATCGCCGCGATGAGCGCATCGGCCATGTATTCGGCGACCTTGTCGAGTGCGGCCGGTTCAGCGCTGTCACCCTTGTTCCAGCGAAATCCCGCCTGCGCGGCGTGATGCTGGCCGGCCGGATCGAGCCGGACGATCTGGCCGTTGTCGTCGACCACCTGGAGACGGCCGCCAACATGGATGGCGGCGGTCGCACTCACGCGGCCGTTCTCGACCAGCGCCAGTTTGGTGGTACCGCCGCCGATGTCGATGTTGAAGATGCGCTTGCCTTGATCGGATGACACGCGCGCGGCGCCCGAACCGTAGGCCGCCAGCATCGCCTCCATGTGATGGCCGGCGGTGGCGGTGACGAAGTCGCCGCCCTGCTCGGCAAGCAGACTTGCGATCGCCTGGGCGTTGTCGCGCCGCAACGCCTCGCCGGTGAGGATGACCACGCCGGTGTCGATATCCTTGGCGTCGATGGAAGCCTGCTTGTAGGCATCGTCGATGATGACGCGCAGTCTGGCGTCGTCGATGCGCTCCTCGTTCTGATATGGGGTCAGCGCAACTGGCGAGCGGAACAGCGTCTCGCGGCCGACAACATAGTAGCGGCTGGTCAGCTCTTCGCTCAGCCGCCGCAGATGAACCTTGGAGAAGATCACCTGCGTCCCGGCCGAGCCGATATCGATGCCGACGCTGGTCAGCGTGACGTTGTCGGCGATCCAGAGCGGGTTGTCCTCGATCGGGCCATCGACGAAATTGTCATGGTCATGGTCGGCATCGCCGTCATGGACATGCGCCAGATCGGTGCCGAGACTGTGGTCGGCAACGGTGTGGCCTTTCGGGGGATCGTCGGGTAAGGACATAGGCCAAGGGCCTTACAGCAAAACGGGCCCCCAAGGGAGCCCGCTTCGCTTTTCGTTCCGAAGAGAGGAACGCCTACCACTTCTGCGCGCCGTACCAGTCATCGATGTCCTTGCGGACCTGATCCCTGGCGATGCCGTAGCGCTCCTGGATCTTGCCTTCGAGCTGGTCCCGCTTGCCGCCCACGACATCGAGATCGTCGTCGGTCAACTTGCCCCACTTCTCCTTGACCTTGCCTTTGACCTGCTTCCAATTTCCTTCCACTCGATTCCAATCCATACCGAAACCTCCGTTTGTTGGTGATGTTGAATCAACGGATGCCGATGGCCAATGTTCCGCAGCGCACCAAAATGCCGCAAACAGGCCGTGCGCCTGGGCTTGGTGTGGAACTTTTTTGCCGAGTTACGGTTAGCTTGTGCCATTGAGGGGGACGTTTTCGGATGGATGCGTCGGATAACAACCGCGGCTTGTGCGAGCCTGCCGGTTCAGCCAGCATGATGGCCTGCTCTGCCATGACCAAGGACTCGAGCAAAATGACGGGGCAATCCCCAGCCACAGCCAAGCGCCGCGTTCTCGTGGTCGAAGACGAGATGCTGATTGGCATGTTGCTCGAGGACATGCTGACGGACCTTGGTCATGAGGTGGCCGCCATCGTTCCGCGGCTGAAGGATGCCCTGGCTGCTGTCGAGCGCGAAACCTATGACCTTGCCGTTCTGGACGTACATCTGCACGGGGAAAGCGCCTTTCCGGTCGCGGAGGCGTTGATCGCCAAGGGCATTCCCTTCGTGTTTGCCACCGGTTACGGCGAACGTGGCTTGCCCGAGAACTATCGCGGCCGGCCGGTGCTGCAGAAGCCGTTCGCCAAGGACGATCTTGAGCGTGTGCTGAGCACGCTTTAGCGGAAAGACTGATGGCGCCTGCCTATTTGGCCCGGCTCTGCCGGGCCTTTGTTTTTCCGCCGTTGGTTGTCGGCAGGGCCTGTTTCGCACGGCCGATTTTTTCCCACGGATCGCGGCGCAACCGTTTCAGCCGCTTCGGCAGACTCTCGACCGTGAAGGCGTTCGACGTCTTCTGCGAGCCAAGCTCCTCCCACGTCAGCGGCACCGAAACGGTCGCGCCCGGTCGCGCCCGCGTCGAATACGGCGCGATCGCGGTGGCCTCTCGGCTGTTGCGCAGATAGTCGATGAAGATGCGATTCTTCCGGGCGACTTTTTTGATCGTCGCGGTGAAGCGGCCGGGATCGTCCGCTGCCATCTGTTCGGCCATGCGCCGGCAGAAATCCTTGGCATCGTCCCAGGGCACGGGCTTGATCGGCAGCACCACATGCAGGCCTTTGCCACCGGTGGTCTTGACGAAACTCTCGAGCTTCAGATCGTCCAATCGCTTCCGAACCTCACGCGCGGCGGCGATGACATCCTTCCATTCGACGCCTGGGCCGGGATCGAGGTCGAACACCAGGCGGTCGGCTTTCTCCAGATCGTCGGTGGACGAGCCGCGGACGTGGATTTCCAGCACGCCGGCCTGCGCCAGCGACACGAGGCCCTCGACGCTGTCGACCGCAATCGATTTGTCGCCATCGTCCGGCACCGACACCAGATGCTTCGCGTCGATGCCGGCCGAGGCGTGCTTCTGGAAGAAGCACTGCCCGCTCGCGCCATCGGGACAGCGCACCAGCGCCAGCACGCGATTGTCGATGTGGGGCCGCATCCAGTCCCACACCTGCGTGTAATATTCGGCAAGCATTTTTTTGGTGACGCCGGCATCGTCCCAATAAACGCGATCCGGATGACTCAGCGCGACTCCGGCCACCTCGACGCCCTTTGACTTTCCGGCCTTGCTCTTGACCGCGGCGGCTTTGGCCGGAGCCGTCTTGGCCGGCGATTTCTGCCGCGCGGCGGCCCATCTGATCTCCTGCGGCTTGCGTTCGATTTCGCGCACCACCTCTTTGGCCGGCTTGTCCTCGCGCACGCCCTTGAGCGAACCCTGCCGGACCAGCGTGCCGCCGGTCCAGCCGCGAAACTCCACCTCGACCACGAGTCTTGGATCGACCCACTTGGTGCCGCGGCGAAGCCGCTCCTCCTCGGGCAGTTTGTCGAGAGGCATGTCCTTTCGCGCCAGTGCGTCCAGCCGCTTCTGCAGGTCACGCTCGTCCTTCTGTCCCCAGCCGGTGCCGATCCGCCCGGCGTAGCGAAGCGTCCGTTCCTCGTAGTAGCCGAGCAGCAGCGAGCGGATCAGCCGGCCGTGCTTGTCGGAGGGCTCGTAGCCGACGACGATGAACTCCTGGTTGCTCGCGGTCTTGACCTTGAGCCAGTCGGCGGTGCGGCCGGAGCGGTATGGCGCAGCGGCGCGTTTCGAGACGATGCCTTCGAGATGCATGGCCTCGGCGTGCTTGAGCATGGTCGGGCCGTCTTCCTCGAAGTGCTCGCTCAGCCGCACCAGGCCGTCTTTTGGAAGCTCCGACATCAGCTCTGCCAGCGCGCGTTTGCGCTCGATCAGCGGCGCGGGCGTCAGGTTTTGGCCGTCGAGATGCAGGAGATCGAACACGTAATAGACCAGCCGGTCATGCCGGCCGGATTTCAGATCGTCCTGGAGTGCGGAAAATTGCGAGACGCCATGCTCGTCGAACGACGCGATTTCGCCGTCGAGGATGGCGTCATGGCCACCGAGCGCCTCGCAGGCGTCGGCGATGGATGCAAACCGCTCGGTCCAGTCGAGGCCGTTCCGGGTCTTCAGAGAGACCCTGCCGCCGCCGATCCGCGCCTGCATGCGATAGCCGTCGAACTTGATTTCGTGCACCCAGTCGGCGCTGGCGGGCGCGCTTTCGCTCAGCGTCGCAAGCGACGGCGGGACAAAGTCCGGGAGCTTACCGTTTCGGGCGGCGGCGACTATTGCGTGCTTTTTTTTTGAGCCGCGGCTCTTCGCCGACGTCGTTTTGGCCTTCACTCTAGCGTCCTTCGCCGGCTTCTTGGCGCGCTTCGCCTCGGGCTGATCGTCGGCGCCGCGGTTGGAATGCCAGACCCGCTTCTTCTGGGCGGCGATCTCGTCCATGGTCCGTCCGGTTGCAGCGGAATTCGCCATTTCTTCAAGGATGTCCGGATCGGATTTCTTGCGGGCGAATTCGTCGCTTCCCTTGATGAGCAGCCATGGCTCCTGCCGCTCGCCTGGACGCTTGTGCATCCGCACCAGGTGCCAGTGCCCCTTGAGCTTCTCGCCACGCAGCTCGAAGTCGAGGTGGCCCTTCTTCATGCCCTTGTGGGGGTCGTATTCGGGTGTCCACGAGCCTTTGTCCCACACCATCACCGTACCACCGCCGTACTGGCCCTTCGGGATGATGCCTTCGAAGGTATTGTATTCGACCGGATGATCCTCGACATGAATGGCGAGCCGCTTGTCCTCGGGGTTCAGGCTCGGGCCGCGTGTCACCGCCCAGCTCATCATCACGCCGTCAAGCTCAAGCCGGAGGTCGTAGTGCAGCCGCGTGGCATCGTGCTTCTGGATGACGTAGCGGAGGCCTTTCTTGCCGCCGCCTTTGCGGACCGCTTCGCCGCGCGGCTCGGCGGTTTTGCCGAAGTCGCGCTTGGCCTGATAGGTCCGCAGGTTCGCCATGGACGCCTAGACCTCAGCTTGCCTTCTTGCGTGTTCGATGATGGGCCGGGCGTTTGCGCGATGTGCGCGCGCTTGACCGGCGCGCCGCGCTGCGGCGGGCAGGGGTGTTCTTGGCGCCGCCTTTTTCGGCCTTCACGCTGCGCTTGAGCGCGTCCATCAGGTTGATGACGTTGCTGGGCTTCACCTCCTCCAGCTTCGGGATGGGCTTGCCGGCGTGCTTGGCCTTGATCAGCTTGACCAGCGCATCCTCGTAGCGATCCTCGAACTTGTCCGGTTCGAAGTGCGCCTTCTTGCTCTTGAGGATGTGAACGGCGAGGTCGAGCATGTCGGCCGATACTTTAGCGTCCGGGATGTCGGAGAAATAGTCCTCTTCGTCGCGCACTTCTGTTCGATAGCGCAGCGCCGTCGCCATGATCCCGTCGCCGCGCGGCGCCAGCATCAGAATGCGCTCGCGGCGATAGAGCACCACGCGGGCGATGCCAACCAGGTCCTCTTTCTTCATGGCTTCGCGAATGACGGCGAATGCCTCGGTGCCAACCTTGTCTGTGGGCGCGATGAAGTAATCCTCGTCGAGATAGATTTCGTCCACCTCACTGCGCGGCACGAAGGTCTCGATGTCGATGGTGTGGTTGCTTTCGAGCGCCACCTCGTCGAGCTCCTCGTCCTCGACCAGGACGTACTGGCCTTTCTCGATCTGGTAGCCCTTGACCCGGTCGTCCTGCTCGACCGGCTCATCGGTTTCGGCATCGACCACCTGATTGTGGACGCGATTGCCAGTCTTCTTGTTGATGATGTTGAAGCGAACGCGCTGGCTCGTCGAGGTCGCGGAATAGAGCGCAACCGAGCACGAAACCAGCGAGAGCTTCAGGTAACCCTTCCAATTGGGACGCGGAGCCATGGCACTTGCCCGATGCTGCTGTGAATTGACATCGGACTCAAACAAAGAGCGCGGGAACCGGTTCCCATCCGGCCTCTGGCATTCCGCTCCAGCCGGCCTCAGGGCCCTGCTTGATAGAAATTTTTCGCATCGGCTGCGAAAGCACGGCGGGAATCCGCGTTGAAATAGAACATGTGGCCGCCGCGATAGAGCTTGAGCTGGGTCCGATCCGGTCCGCCAATATCGGGGATATGGTCGAGCACATAGCGGCTCACCCCATAGGGCGTCACCAGATCGGTACGGCCGTGCACCACCAGGAGTCGAAACGAAGGCGTCAGCGCCAGAAGCTCGCGCAGATCGTCGCTCACACCGGGCGGCTCGCGGCGGTCACCCCAGTCCCAGCGTGACGCCACCTCGCTCGCGAGCAGGTTGAAGGTCATGTCGGTTTTGAAGCCGAGCTCGTCGCGCGCATAGCTGACGAAAGTGCCGGACAAGGCCCGCGTGAAGCCGTCGAGAAATGCGTCACTGCCGCGTCGCCGGTCGCTTTCCGGATAGGGATCGGGAATGGCGAAGGTCGTGTCGTAACTGCTGACGGTTTCACCATTGGCGCGCAGATGATTGAGGTAGGCATTGCGGACCCAGCCGCGCGCCTTGGTCACGACATCGACCGGCAGTCCGGTCATCTCGGCGACGCGCCCGTAAAACGCCTTGGCCTTGTCGCCGGTCGGTGGCCGGCCCGCGATGGTCGCCAAATATTCGTTCATGGCGAAGCGCTCGGCTTCGGCCAATGCTTCGGGCGTGAATTTTTTCGTTCGTTCGAGTTCGGTCGCCACGATTGTCGAGAAATGCAGCGCGGCGCCGAGCGCATACTGTGAGCCGCCCCACTGGAACGAGGCTTCGAGCAGTGGCGACACCATGACGATGCCGGTGACGACGATGCCCTGGTCATGCTGTAGCGCCCAAGCGGTCTTGGCGGCGCGGAAGCCGCCGTAACTCTCGCCGAGCAGGTATTTCGGCGATGCGCCGCGGCTGTTCTTGGCGACATAGAGCGAGATCACCTTGGCAAAGAGATTGGCGTCGCTGCGCACGCCCCAGAACGATTTGGCATCGTCGGGCTTTGCCGTCCGGCTCCAGCCGGTGCCGATCGGATCGATCATCACCAGATCGGTGAAGGCGAGCCAGGAGTCCGGATTGTCGACGACCCTGGCGGCCGCGCCGTCGCGGCCGTCCGGGCCGAAATTGATGATGCGAGGGCCGGCGACGCCGAGATTGAGATAGACCGAAGCCGCGCCCGGCCCGCCGTTGAATGCGAATGTGATCGGACGCTTTGCGGCATCGCCGTCTTTGGCAACATAAGCGGTGTAGAACACGGCGGCGCTTTTCTCGCCGCTCTGGTCGAACAGCGACAGCGTGCCCGCGGTCGCCGTGTAGGCGATCTTGCGATCGCCGATTGTGATCTCTTTGTCGCTGACCGCGTCCGCCGGCAGAAGCCGCAGCACGCCGGGGCCATGTGGCGCATCGTCGGCGGCCTTGGCCTGCGCTCCGCGCTCCGGACGGCCCTGCCGGTCCTGAGCCAGCGCCATGGGCGAAGCCGCTAGCAGGGCCAGCAGCACTACAACCGACCAACGAAATAAACGCATGTGTCTGTCGCCTATTCCAGCTCGATGTTGTCGCCGATGGTATGGGTCAGACTGATGCCGCCGACGGTCAGCGTCATCGTGGCGGGGAGTGCCTCATTGCCCTTGAGCCGGCCGTTCGCCACGGCCTCGCGCACCGCCTTCTCGATCTCGCGCTGGGAGGTCACGCCGACCGTTTTGAGAAATCTGCGGATGCTGGTGTTGAGCACATCTTCGTTCATGCGCGCCTCCCGTCTGGAACGTCAGGGCCGCATATAACAACCCCGCACGAGGCCGTCATCCTCACGTCCGCGCGATATTTCTCGCTCACCGAAGCCTGTCGCAGGTCACTGCCGGTTCTTCGCCGCTGAATTGATCGCATCGAGCATCGCCGCGCGGCCCTCTTTCAGGGTCTGGCGCACCGCAGGCTCCTTGCCGATCTGCCCCATCTCGCGCTGGCGGCTTGAGGTCGCGGTCGCCATCAGCGGATCGATGCCGAGCTCGCGCAGCGTTTCCGCGACCTGATCCATCTCGTCGGCGCGGCGCACGCCGTGGCTTGCCATGCGCTCGATGTTGTATTCGATCACCTTGCTCCAATCGAGCGTCGGATAGTTGTTCTTCAAGGAGGCTGCGACCTCGTCGACAATGCCAGCGCGCCTGGCGGCGAGGAAGCATTCCAGGGTCAGCGCTTCGATGCCCTTGATCATCACACTGCGGATCATCTTCAAGCCCGCGGCTTGGCCGACCTCGTCGCCGGCGATGGCGCCGCGCATCTCCAGTTCGTCGATCAATAGCGGCATCACCGTCTCGGCGTGCGGCCCCGCGAGCAGCAGCGGCGTCTGGTGGCGGGCCGGGTGGATCGGCGCAAGGATCGCGACATCGACATAGCGCACCTTCGCGCCGAGCAGCTTTTCGGTGTCTTTCTTACGGCCGGGCGACACCGAGTTGATATCGAGGAAATAGGGATTTCCCGTCAGGTGCGGCTCGACCGACTTTGCCGCTTCGAGGCTCGAAGCCGCGGTGACCGCGGAGATGATGATATCGGCGCCGCGCGCCGCATCGGCCGCCGAGCTTGCAACGCGTGCGCCCATGCTTGCGCCTGCCTGCTTGAGCTTTGAGCCTTCGGCTGCGGGAAACAGGATGTCCCAGGCGGCGACGGTCTCAATGCCGGCGTCGCGAAGACCCCCGGCGATGGCTTGGCCGGCTTCGCCGAAGCCGATGAAGCACAGGCGGGGGGTGTTGTGGTTCGGCATTGCTGAAGTCCCGATGCGAATGGTCGGCCCAGTCTAGCGCGGATCGCGAACGGCCTGACCTGCCGCTTCACCCCCCCGCAGGCTGCCTCGATCCCCTTAAACCCGGGTGCTTGGCCGCTATGCAATCCGCCTAAATTATAGGCGACAGCATTTGCATAGTTTGTAGGCATAGATTCTCGTTTCGGAAATTCCTGCAGCAAGCCAATGGTTTACCCGCAATCCGCGCGTTGGCACGTGGCTTGCGAAGGCCAAGGTGCGCTGACCCCTGCCGGGGCCCAAGCGCTCGCGTCAACGCAGAGGGACAACCCGATGATCCATTCCACCCGTGCGGTCGCTGGGCGACCGACCACCCGCCGCTGGCTCTTGGCCACCGGCCTCACACTCGGCCTTTTGGCCGCCATGCCGTCCGCCAGGGCGCAGGACACCATCAAGGTCGGCATCCTGCATTCACTGTCCGGCACCATGGCCATCAGCGAGACCACGCTGAAGGACGTGATGCTGATGCTCATCGACGAGCAGAACAAGAAGGGCGGCGTGAACGGCAAGAAGCTCGAAGCGGTCGTGGTCGACCCGGCATCGAACTGGCCGCTGTTCGCCGAGAAGGCGCGCGAGCTGATCACCAAGGACAAGGTTTCAGTGGTGTTCGGCTGCTGGACCTCGGTGTCGCGGAAGTCCGTGCTGCCGGTGTTCAAGGAGCTGAACTCGATCCTGTTCTACCCGGTGCAGTACGAAGGCGAGGAGAGCGAGCGCAACGTGTTCTATACGGGTGCCGCGCCGAACCAGCAGGCGATCCCGGCGGTCGATTATCTCGCCAAAGAAGAGAAAGTGAAGCGCTGGGTGCTGGCTGGCACCGACTACGTCTATCCGCGCACCACCAACAAGATCCTTGAGGCCTACTTGAAGTCGAAGGGCGTCAAGCAAGAAGACATCATGATCAACTACACGCCGTTCGGTCACTCCGACTGGCAGACCATCGTCGCCGACATCAAGAAGTTCGGCTCGGCGGGCAAGAAGACCGCGGTGGTCTCGACCATCAACGGCGACGCCAACGTGCCGTTCTACAAGGAGCTTGGCAACCAGGGCGTCAAGGCCAAGGACATCCCGGTGGTGGCATTCTCGGTCGGCGAGGAAGAACTCGCCGGCATCGACACCAAGCCGCTGCTCGGCCATCTCGCCGCCTGGAACTACTTCGAGTCGATCAAGAACAAGTCGAACGCGGAGTTCATCGCCAAGTGGAAGGCCTTCACCAAGAATCCGAAGCGCGTGACCAACGATCCGATGGAAGCCCACGTCGTCGGCTTCCAGATGTGGGTCAAGGCGGTTGAGAAGGTGAAGTCCACCGATCCGGACAAGGTCATCGACGCGCTGCCCGGCATCGAGGCGCCGAATCTGACCGGCGGCATGTCGAAGATGCTGGCGAACCATCACATCACCAAGCCGGTGTTCATCGGCGAAGTGCGGGCGGACGGCCAGTTCGACGTGGTCTGGAAGACGCCGGGCCTCGTTGCTGGGGACGCCTGGTCGAAGAATCTCGAAGGTTCGAAGGACCTGATTGGCGACTGGGTTGGCAAGAAGTGCGGCAACTACAACGTCAAGACCAACAAGTGCGGCGGCGGCGGGGTATGACGCCCGCCTGCGCTTGAGATAACGTTCTGCCGAAGTCGGGAGGCGGCGGGTCACTGCCGTCTCCCAACAATCCCTGCCGGGAACACTTCGATGTGGGTCTTGCCAGATCGTCTGGTCGCGCTCCTTTTTGCCTTGGCGATTGCGCTGACGGCATCGTCCGCACCTGTATCCGCTCAATCCGAGCCGGCGACCGAATCTGCCACCCCGGTTGAGCCCGCGGTTCCGGCGCCTGCTGCGGCCCCGGCCCTCACGGGTCTTCCCGGCGCGCTGGCGCATTTCCTCGAGGACGATTTCTCCGAGACCGACACCGGAATTGCGGACGTCGCGGCGTCCGGCGATCCACGGGCCATCGTCATCATCGAGGCGTTGCAGGACGGACGGCTGTCCTACAGCGCGGAGCAGAAGAAGGTCTTCTACAAGGACAAGGCCGGCAAACTGATCGACGCCGCGACCGGTGCGCCGGCGGAGGGCGCGGAGCCTGCGGACCTCGCTGATGTTCGCGTCAACAACCGGATACGGCGTGCGCTCGATGCCGCGGTCGGTGGCCTGAGCCTGCAGGCGCCCGATCCCGCCAAGCGCTTCGAATCCGCGCAGGCGGTGTTCAAGTCGCGCGAGCAGAGCGCGCTGCCCGCGCTCGATGCCGCACTCGAGAAGGAAGCCGATCCGCGCATCAAGCAGGCGCTGGTCGAAGCGCGCTCTGCCGTCATCCTTTTTTCCGATGATGCCTCTGAGGCCGACAAGCTCATCGCAGTGGGCGTAATCCGGACCCGCGGCGATCAGGAGTCGTTGAACCTGCTCGCCGGTCTGCCGGCCGGCTCGCCAGCCGCCGTTCAGCGTGCCGCACGAGACGGGGTCACCGCGATGCAGAACGAGCTCGCGGTTTGGGCTGCCGTGCAGAACGCATGGTACGGCCTCTCGCTCGGTTCGGTGCTGCTGCTCGCCGCAATCGGCCTCGCCATCACCTTCGGCGTGATGGGCGTCATCAACATGGCGCACGGCGAGATGGTGATGATCGGCGCCTATGTCACCTTCATGGTGCAGGAATACATTCGCACCAGCAGTCCGGGTTTGTTCGAATACTCGCTCCTGATCGCGGTGCCGCTGGCCTTCGTGGTTGCCGGCCTCATCGGCATTTTGATTGAGCAATGCATCATCCGCTTCCTCTATGGCCGGCCGCTGGAAACGCTGCTCGCGACCTGGGGCCTGTCGCTGATCCTGCAGCAGGCGGTGCGCACCGCCTTCGGCCCGACCAACCGCGAGGTCGGCGCGCCATCGTGGATGAGCGGCGCCTTCACCATCGGCCAGATCAACATCACCTACGGCCGGCTCTGGATCATCGTTTTCACCATGATGGTGTTCGTGAGCCTCCTTGGTCTCTTGCGTTTCACCCGCCTCGGCCTCGAGATGCGGGCGGTCACGCAGAACCGCGCGATGGCATCGTCGATGGGTATCCGTACCGCCCGGGTCGATGCGCTGACATTCGGGCTCGGCTCGGGCATCGCCGGCATCGCCGGGGTCGCGCTGTCGCAGATCGACAACGTCAGCCCCAATCTCGGCCAGGGTTACATCATCGACAGCTTCCTGGTGGTGGTGTTCGGCGGCGTCGGCAATCTCTGGGGCACGCTGGTTGGTGCGCTGACGCTCGGCATCGCCAATAAGTTCCTGGAGCCGTTTGCCGGCGCCGTACTCGCCAAGATCGCGATCCTGGTGCTCATCATCCTGTTCATCCAGAAGCGCCCGCGCGGGTTGTTCGCGCTCAAGGGCCGGGCGGTGGAGGCATAATGCCGCCGCTTCTCCGCATCCTCGACCGCGGCGCGATGATCTTCCTCGCCGTGCTGGCGGCTGTCACCGTGCTGGTGCCGTTGCTCAACCTTGCAACCCCAGAGTCCTCGGCCTTCCACGTGCCGACATATCTCGTGGCGCTGTTCGGGAAATACGTCTGCTTCGCGATCCTCGCGCTCTCGATCGATCTCATCTGGGGCTATGCCGGCATTCTTTCGTTGGGCCACGGCGCGTTCTTCGCGCTCGGCGGCTACGCCATGGGCATGTACCTGATGCGGCAGATCGGGACGCGCGGCGTGTATGCCGACCCGATCCTGCCGGACTTCATGGTGTTCCTGAATTGGAAGGAGCTTCCGGTCTTCTGGTATTTCTTCGATCACTTCTGGTACGCCGCCATCATGGTCGTGCTGGTGCCCGGTGCGCTCGCCTTTGTGTTCGGCTGGTTCGCTTTCCGGAGCCGCGTCACCGGCGTCTATCTCTCGATCATCACCCAGGCGCTCACCTTCGCGCTGCTGCTCGGCTTCTTCCGCAACAATTTCGGCTTCGGCGGCAACAACGGCCTGACCGACTTCAAGGACATCCTCGGCTTCAACGTACAGGCCCAGGGCACCCGCGCGGCGCTGTTCGCGGCCTCCTGCATTGCGCTGGGGATAGGTTTCCTGATCTGCCGCGCGCTGGTGACATCGAAATTCGGCAAGATGCTGGTGGCGATCCGTGACGCCGAGGCGCGCACGCGCTTCCTCGGTTACCGCGCGGAGTCCTACAAGGTCTTCGTGTTCACCCTGTCGGCCTGCATGGCAGGTGTCGCCGGCGCGCTCTATGTGCCGCAGGTCGGCATCATCAATCCCAGCGAATTCTCGCCGGCCAATTCCATCGAAGCGGTGATCTGGGTCGCGGTCGGCGGCCGTGGTACGCTCACCGGCGCGGTGATCGGCGCCATTCTCGTCAACTATGCCAAGACCACATTCACGTCGGGCGTGCTGGCCCCGTATTGGCTGTTCATGCTGGGCGGGCTGTTCATCGCCGTGACGCTCCTTCTGCCGCGCGGCATCGTCGGCACCTGGCAATGGTGGATGGAACGGCGCCGGGCGGCGGCCGCTGCCGGAAGTGCAACCGCGCCGCCGGCGCCTCAGGCGGCGGAGTAGGCCATGGACGGCGCTGCGACCAAGACCTTGCTCTATCTCAGCGGCGTGACCGTCTCGTTCGATGGCTTCCGCGCCTTGAACAATCTTTCGCTCGCGGTCGAGGCCGGCGAGATGCGCGCCATCATCGGCCCGAACGGCGCTGGCAAGACCACCATGATGGACGTGGTCACCGGCAAGACTCGTCCCGACGACGGCGATGTGTTCTTCGAAGGCAGCCACGACCTTTCCAAGCTCGACGAAACGCAGATCGCGACCCTGGGCATTGGCCGCAAGTTCCAGAAGCCGACGGTGTTCGAGATGCACACCGTCGAGGACAATCTGCTGCTGGCGCTGAAGAACGATCGCCGGCCACGCGCGACGATGCGATGGGGCAAGACCTCGGAGGAGGGCGGCCGCATCGACCGCATCCTCCATACGATCCGTCTGGCTTCGCTGCGCGACCGGCCGGCCGGAAGCCTGGCGCACGGCCAGAAGCAGTGGCTGGAGATCGGCATGCTGCTGGCGCAGGAGCCTAAGCTCTTGCTGGTCGACGAGCCGGTCGCCGGCATGACCGACAACGAAACGCGTCAGACCGCGGAATTGCTCAAGGAGATCAATCGCGACAAGACCGTGATCGTGGTCGAGCATGATATGACCTTCGTGCGCGAGCTTGGCGTCAAGGTCACATGCCTGCACGAAGGCACCGCGATTGCCGAAGGCACCATCGATCAGGTGTCGTCGAACGAACGCGTGATCGAAGTCTATCTGGGGCGATGACGATGCTCGGACATTTCAACTTGTCATTCCGGGGCACGCGTGAAACGCGTGAACCCGGAATCCACGGAAGTTGGCTCTGGATTCCGGGTTCGCTCGCTTCGCGAGCGCCCCGGAATGACGGTGGAATTTAGCGATGCTGGACGCGCGAACCATCGATCTGCATTACGGCGCGGCGCAGGCGCTGCGCGGCGTATCGCTGCAGGCGGAGGTCGGCGAGGTCACCTGTGTGCTTGGCAGGAACGGCGTCGGCAAGACCAGCCTGCTCGATGCACTCGCCGGTCAGCAGCCGATTTCCGGCGGGTCGATTCAGTGGGAAGGCGCCGACATAACGAGGCTCAAGCCCTACGAACGCGCACGCCGCGGCATCGCCTATGTGCCGCAGGGCCGGGAGATATTTCCGCTGCTCACCGTGGAGGAGAATCTCAAAACGGGCTTCGCGCCGCTCAAGCGCGACCAGCGCGACATTCCCGACGACGTGTTCAGCCTGTTCCCGGTGCTCAACGACATGCTGCACCGGCGCGGCGGCGACCTGTCCGGCGGCCAGCAGCAGCAGCTCGCCATCGGCCGCGCGCTGGTGATGCGGCCCAGGCTCCTGCTCCTCGACGAGCCGACCGAGGGCATTCAGCCGTCGATCATCAAGGACATCGGCCGCGCCATCACCTATCTGCGCTCGCTCAAGCAGATGGCGATCATCCTGGTCGAGCAGTATCTCGATTTTGCCCGCGAGCTTGGCGACCGTTTTGTGGTCATGGACCGCGGCACAATCGTCTACAGTGCATGGCGCGACGCGGTGGACGAAGCCGCGATGAAGAAGGCGATGGCGCTCTGAGGGCGTGCAGCGTGCAAGAGGCTACGGCTCTAGCAAAACTATTCGCCGGCAATCGTTCCGCCGGGCGGATCGCGTTGTCGGTTGCGGCGGCAGGCGGCGCGACGCGGCGCCGGCAGATTTATGAAGACGGTCCGTTGCGCGTCCGGTTTCCCAACTCCAGCGCGCGTGCGCTTGAAGCCATGATCGTCAATACCGCCGGCGGCATTGCCGGCGGCGATCGGCACGACATCGATATCGCCGTGGACGAGGGCGCAGCCCTAACTGTGACCACAGCAGCCGCAGAGAAAATTTATCGCGCGCTCGGGCCGGGCGCCGAGGTCGCCATCAAGCTTGCCGTCCGCGCGAACGCCCGGCTGTTCTGGATGCCGCAGGAGACCATCCTGTTCGACCGGGCGCGGCTCAAGCGCCGGATTGATGTCGAGCTTGCGGCAGACGCCACGCTGGTGATGGCCGAGGCGGTGGTGTTCGGCCGCGCGGCGATGGGCGAGGCGGTCGAGGAGGGCGCGTTCACCGATCGCTGGCGGGTGCGCCGGGACGGCGAGTTGATACTTGCCGAGACCGTGCGGCTTGGTGGCGCGATCGCGCGGATGCTGGCGGAACCTGCGGTGGCCGGCGGCGGTATCGCCACCGCCACGGTGCTGGCGGTGCCCGGCGACCTGGCAATGGTCGAACGGGCGCGGGCACAAACTTTCTGTGGCGAGGCTGGGCTCTCGGCCTGGAACGGGCTTGCAGTGGCGCGGCTCTGCGCCAAGGATGGCGCGAGCCTGCGGCGCGATCTCGCCACGGTGGTCACGGCGCTGGGCGGCGCGCTGCCGCGGCTCTGGTTGAATGAAGGGGCGCGTTCATGAATTTGACGCCGCGCGAGAAAGACAAATTGTTGGTCGCCATGGCGGCGATCGTGGCGCGGCGGAGGCTCGAACGCGGCGTCAAGCTGAACCATCCCGAGGCCGTGGCGCTGATCACCGATTTCATCATGGAAGGCGCGCGCGACGGCAAGACGGTGGCGCAACTCATGGAAGCCGGCGCCCATGTGCTGACGCGGGCGCAGGTGATGGACGGCATTGCCGAGATGATTCACGACATCCAGGTCGAGGCGACGTTTCCCGATGGAACGAAATTGGTGACGGTGCATGAGCCGATACGGTGAATGGTTATGTTCGTCATGCCCGGCCTTGTGCCGGGCATCCACGCCTTGGCGGCAAAACAAGGCGTGGATGGCCGGGACAAGCCCGGCCATGACGTTGAGAGTTCATGCGAGGACTTCGAGATGATCCCCGGCGAAATGTTCATCCAGGACGGCGACATCGAGCTCAACAAGGGCCGCAAGACCGTAACACTGTCGGTCGCCAATTCCGGCGACCGGCCGATCCAGGTCGGCTCGCATTATCATTTCTTCGAAACCAACCCGGCGCTGAAGTTCGACCGCAAGAAGGCGCGCGGCATGCGCCTCAACATTCCGGCGGGCACCGCGGTGCGCTTCGAGCCCGGGCAGAGCCGCGAGGTGACGCTGGTTTCGCTCGCGGGCAAGCGCGCGATCTATGGCTTCCGCGGCGATGTGATGGGCAAGCTGTGAGACACGGTGCGCCAGGAATCATGACGGGCGAGCTTGCGCCCGCCCGCCACGTTCTCAGTGCTGCTACCGGCAACTGGGAACCAGGATCAAACCGGCCACGTGATGCGATGCTGGTAGCAACCTCAGCACCCAGGCCGATCCGGTCTTGGCGACACTCCTATTCTGCACTGTCGTTGCCGACAAAACCGAACCAGAGCGTCTGAAAAACAGAATACGCCAACGCGGATACGAGGCAATCGAAACTGCGTTTTACACAGGGCTGGCTGGTAACAGCGGGGATAAATAAAAACCAAGGTTCAGTTCAGCGGTCACAATATTTCGAAAAGCTCATGCTCACGCAAACAGGTTAGCCGCAGAGGAGCCCATGTCATTCAAGATCGAGCGCCGCGCCTACGTCGACATGTTCGGGCCCACCACCGGCGACAAGGTGCGACTCGCCGACACGGATTTGATTGTCGAAGTCGAAAAAGATTTCACGACTTACGGCGAGGAGGTGAAGTTTGGCGGCGGCAAGGTGATCCGCGACGGCATGGGCCAGTCGCAGATCACCAACAAGCAGGGCGCGGCCGACACCGTCATCACCAATGCGCTGATCATCGATCACTGGGGAATCGTGAAGGCCGACGTCGGCTTGAAAGAAGGCCGTATCGCCGCGATCGGCAAAGCCGGGAACCCCGACATCCAGCCGAACGTCACCATCGTCATCGGCCCCGGCACCGAGGTGATCGCGGGCGAAGGAAAGATTCTTACCGCTGGCGGCTTCGACACGCACATCCATTTTATCTGTCCGCAACAGGTCGAGGAGGCGCTGATGTCGGGCGTCACCTCGATGCTCGGCGGCGGCACCGGACCCGCGGCCGGCACCAATGCCACCACCTGTACGCCCGGGCCATGGCATCTCGGCCGCATGATTCAGGCGGCGGATGCGTTTCCGGTCAATCTCGGCTTCGCCGGCAAGGGCAACGCTTCGCGGCCCGCCGCGCTGGAGGAGATGGTCAAGGCCGGCGCCTGCGCACTCAAGCTGCACGAGGATTGGGGTACGACACCCGCCGCCATCGACTGCTGCCTGTCGGTTGCCGAGGACTACGACGTGCAGGTGATGATCCACACCGACACGCTGAACGAAAGCGGTTTCGTCGAGGACACCATCAGGGCGTTCAAGGGCCGCACCATCCACGCCTTCCACACCGAGGGTGCCGGCGGCGGCCATGCGCCGGACATCATCAAGGTGGCGGGCCTGAAGAACGTGCTGCCGTCGTCGACCAATCCGACGCGGCCGTTCACCCGCAACACCATCGACGAGCATCTGGACATGCTGATGGTGTGCCACCATCTCGATCCGTCGATTGCCGAGGACCTGGCGTTCGCCGAGAGCCGCATCCGCAAGGAAACCATCGCGGCGGAGGACATCCTGCACGACATCGGTGCGCTGTCGATGATGTCGTCGGATTCGCAGGCCATGGGGCGGCTGGGCGAGGTCATCATTCGCACCTGGCAGACCGCCGACAAGATGAAGAAGCAGCGCGGTAAGCTGAAGGAGGACAAGGGCGACAACGACAACGCGCGGGTCAAGCGCTACATCGCCAAGTACACCATCAATCCAGCCATCGCGCATGGTGTGTCGAAGCACATCGGCTCGGTCGAGAAGGGCAAGCTCGCCGACCTCGTGCTGTGGTCGCCGGCGTTCTTCGGCGTCAAGCCCGAGATCATCATCAAGGGCGGCTCGATCGTTGCCGCCCAGATGGGCGATCCCAATGCTTCGATTCCGACGCCGCAACCGGTGCACTACCGGCCGATGTTCGGCGCCTTCGGCAAGACGCTGACCGCATCATCGCTGGTGTTTGTCTCGAAGGCCGCGCTCAAGGGCGGGCTGCGCAACAAGCTCGGCGTCGAAAAGCAGTTCATCGCCGTCGAACACACCCGCGACATTTCCAAGAAAAGCATGGTGCACAACGGTGCGACGCCCGACATCACCGTCGATCCGGAAACCTACGAGGTCACCGCCGATGGCGAACTGCTCACCTGCGCGCCGGCCGAGGTGCTGCCGATGGCGCAGCGGTATTTTTTGTTTTAGCCAGACGTCATTCCGGCCGCCCCCGGACCATGGATTCCGGGCTCGCGACTTCGTCGCGCCCCGGAATGACCGTGGCGACTACTTCGCCCGCGTCCAGACCTCGGAACCGCACAGCGAGCCGGTGCAGCCCTGCACTTCGAGCTCATCTTCGCCACGCGGAGACAATCTGCCTTTGTAGGTCTTGCCGTCGTCGGAGTTGTAGATGTTACCGACCCACGAGTCGGTGTTGTCCTGATCCATCACGAATATGCGAATGCCGAGGATCTTGCGGCTGCGCATGGTGACATTGGGGTTCTTGTCGTCCACCGGCGGTTGCCCGGTCTTGGGATCGACGGCGTCGCGGAGCCACACCACGCTGCCGCACAGGGACTTGCCGCACTTCGCCACGCGGATATGAGCGTCGGCGTTTGCTGTAAGCCAGGTGCCGATGATTTCTTCGGCGCTCGCCCTGGAGGCGGTCAGCACGATCATCAATGCAAGAACCGCAGCTGTGGCGCGGCAGCAGGACGCGATCATGGGAACTCCCGATAGACGCGACAGCATTCCTACCCGCCGGCTGCAGGCGGTCAACACACCTTAGATTGCTGGCGATAACAAAGTGTTGTCTCAACCCAGCACTGAGCCAGCACCCCTGCTTCCGGTGCCTTCGCCGAGCACCACGGTATCGTGCTCGGCCAGAATCTTGCTGGTCAGTTCGCCGTCGGCGAGTTGCTCAGGCGTCAGTGCCTTCATTGCCTTCATCATGCCTTCGAGGCCGGGTGGGCTGTAGACCATCAGCATACGCATGCCGTCCTTGGAGCCGACCTTGTGCGGCACTCCAGGCGGGATGTTGACGCAGGCGCCCTTCTTGGCGTGGAACACCTCATCGCCAAGCTGGAATTCACCGCTGCCGTCGACCACGTAGCAAACTTGGTGTGCATATGCAGGCGCGACTCGAATCCGGGCTTGCACTGCTCGTCGAAAATCTCGAACGTTCCGTCGGTATCGGGCGCCGTTATCTTGCAGGTCGCGACATTGGCGCGCGCATAGATATTGCCCTCTCCGGCGGCCGAGTATTTGCTTTTTCCACGCATTGCTTTCGCCTTTATCCGAGGATTGTGCCCTTGCCGCGGCCGTCTTTGCTCTGCTCGACCATCACGGTGTCGTGCTTGAGTGCGATTTGCTTGGTGAGATCGGCGTTCATCAATTGATCCTGTGTCAGCACATGCATGGCAGCGAACATGCCTTCGGTACCGGCCGGGCTGTAGATCATCAGCATCCGCACACCCTCCTTCGAGGTCACCTGGTGGACGACACCCGGTGGAATGTGCACGCATGAACCTTTCTGGGCGTGAAACATCTCATCGCCGACCTGAAAATCGGCGCTGCCGTCGAACACATAGAAGGTCTCGTAGGCCTTGATGTGATAATGCGCGCGTGACTGGAAGCCGGGCTTGCAGTTCTCCTCCACCACCTCGAAGGTCTGATTGGTGTCGCCCCCGGTGATCTTGACGATCACCTCATTCGCTTTCGCGTAGATGTTGCCCTTGCCGGGCTCCGAATGTTTGCCGGCGGCGGTCGTTGCCATGTCATCCTCCCTATGTTCTCGCTGTCCAAAACAAGTACCTTGCGTTACAGCGGATTGGAATAGATTTGGCCATGTTGGGCAGGATGGATCGCTGTCGATGAAGCGTGGATGGGCCATTCGCCGTGCTGGCTTCTGGGACCCGGCCGCCGCGTTCGACCTTGTCGTGCTCGATGCCGGCGACCGGCACCGCCGCCGCATCGTGCTGAAGGGCGAACGGGGCACCGAGTTCCTGCTGGACCTCGACGAGGCAGTCGCGCTGTGCGACGGCGACGGCATCATGCTCGACGACGGCGGGATCGTGCTGGTCACTGGACAAGCCGAGCCGCTGGCCGAAATCGCCGTCCGGACATCGCTCGCGCTCGTGCAATTGGCATGGCATCTCGGCAATCGCCACACCGACGTGCAGATTGTCGGCGACAAACTGCGCATCCGCCGCGATCACGTGTTGGAGGAGATGGCGGTGGGTCTCGGCGCTGCGGTTACGGCGATTAACGCACCGTTCGATCCGGAGCCGGGCGCGCCTCATGGCCATCACGAGCACGCTCATGGTGACTGATAACGACGACTCCGCGGCGCTCTACCGCCTGATGGCGTGGTTGTCGCCGTCCTACCCGGTCGGCGCGTATTCCTATTCGAGCGGGATCGAGTGGGCGGTCGATGCGGGCGATATCAAGGATGCCGACAGCCTGCGGCGCTGGCTGGCCGTCGTGATCGGCGAGGGCGGTGGCTTCTGCGACGCCGTGTTCTTCGTTCACGCCCATCGGTCATTGGCCGACGCCGACGAGCGCGCGATGCGGACCGTGGCCGAGCTTGCCGTGGCCTTCGCACCCTCGAAGGAGCGCCATCTGGAGACGACGGCGCAGGGCGCGGCCTTCATCGAGGCAACCCGGACGGCTTGGCCCTGCACCGCGCTCGACCGGCTGGCCGCGGCCTGGACTGGGCCATTGGCCTACCCGGTGGCGGTCGGCGTCGCGGCCGCGGGCCACGGCATCGCGCTTTCGCCGGCGCTGCACGCCTACCTGCACGCGGTCACGGCCAATCTCATTTCGGCCGGCGTCCGGCTCGTTCCGCTCGGCCAGAGCGACGGCCAGCGCGTGCTCGCCGCGCTTGAGCCTACAGTGGAGGCGGCGGCGCGGCGGGCGCTCGTCACATCGCTCGATGACGTCGGCAGCGCGGCGTTGCGCGCCGACCTGGCAAGCATGTTGCATGAAACCCAATACACAAGGCTGTTCCGCTCATGAGCATTTCGAAAAACGGTCCCTTGCGTGTCGGCGTCGGCGGCCCGGTCGGTTCCGGCAAGACCGCGCTGATGGATGCGTTGTGCAAGCATCTGCGCGACCGCTATGAGATCGCTGCCATCACCAACGACATCTACACCAAATGGGACGCCGAATTTCTCGTGCGGTCCGGCGCGTTGGCGCCCGAACGGATCGCCGGCGTCGAGACCGGCGGCTGTCCGCACACCGCGATCCGCGAGGACGCCTCGATCAATCTCGCCGCGATCGCCGACATGCGAAAGAAATTTCCCGGGCTTGATCTGGTGCTGGTCGAATCCGGTGGCGACAATCTGGCGGCGACGTTTTCGCCGGAGCTTGCCGATCTGACGATCTACGTGATCGACGTCGCCGCCGGCGACAAGATTCCGTCGAAGGGCGGGCCCGGCATCACGCGCTCCGATCTCCTGGTCATCAACAAGATCGATCTCGCGCCTTACGTCGGCGCGTCGCTCGAGGTGATGCAGCGCGACGCGAAGAAGATGCGTGGTGCGCGGCCCTTCGTAATGACCAATTTACGAGTGGGCGACGGGGTTGCCGAGATTGCGAAATTCATCGAGGGAAAGGGCGGGCTCGGCGCCTAGCGCTCCCCTGAAAAATTCGGCTTGCGCTTCTGCAAGAACGCCTGCACGCCTTCGCGGTAGTTCGGATGCGAACCGGCCTCGCGCTGCAGATTGCGCTCGAGGTCGAGCTGCGCCGACAGGCCGTTGTCCTCGGCGGCATCGAGCGCGCGCTTGATCAGCCCCAGGCCGAACGTCGGCGCGGTCGAGAAGTGCACGCAAAGCTTTTCAGCTTCCGCCATCAGGCTCAAGTCGTCCACCACCTTCCAGATCAGGCCCCATTGCTCGGCCTTCTCTGCGGACAACGGCTCGGCCAGCAACGCGAGGCCACGGGCGCGCGCCTGGCCGACCAGCCGCGGCAACAGCCAGGTGCCGCCGCCGTCGGGCACGATGCCGAGCTTGGCGAAGGGCTGCAGGAACGTCGCCGAGCGCGCCGCCAGCACGATGTCGCAGGCAAGTGCAATGTTGCAGGAGATGCCGGCGGCAGTGCCGTTGACGGCGCAGACGACCGGAAACGGTAGCGCCCGGAGCTTCCGGACCAGCGGGTTGTAATACTGTTCGAGCGCGGCGCCGGGGATTGTAATTTCGCCGGCGGCGTTGATGCGCTCGCTCAGATCCTGGCCCGACGAGAACGCGCGGCCCGTGCCGGTGAGCAGCAATGCGCGGCAGGCCTCGTCGCCCTCGGCTTCGGCGACCGCGCCGATCAAGGCTTTCTGCATCGCCTCGTTGAAAGCGTTGAGCCGTTGCGGGCGGTTTAGCGTGATGACGCGATAGCCTTCGCGCTTCTCGACCAGAACGGGATTTTCGTCCATCGTTTGCTTCCCCAGCGATTTTCGATGTTACAAGGTGTCCATGAGCAAAGCATCCGCCCGCAACCGTCTTGAGCAAGCCTTGTCCCGCATCGCCGATCCGGCCGGGGAGGGCAAGCGCGCCTGTCTCACCGTCTACGCCGATGCCGCGCGCGCTTCGGCCGACGCCGCGGACGCGCGGGCAAAGGCCGGCAAGCCGCTCGGGCCGCTCGATGGCGCGATCGTCAGCATCAAGGACCTTTACGACGTGGCCGGCGAGGTGACGCGGGCGGGCTCGCGCGTGCTGGCCGACGAGGGGCTGGTCGCCACAGCCGATGCGCCGGTGGTGCAGCGTCTGCGTGCAGCCGGCGCGGTGATCGTCGCCAAGACCAACATGAGTGAATTCGCCTTCTCCGGCGTTGGCGCCAATCCGCATTTCGGCACGCCCGGCAATCCGTTCGATCGCTCCCGCGCGCCTGGCGGCTCGACCTCGGGCGGCGGGGTCGCGGTGGCGGATGGCATGTGCGAGATCGCCATCGGCACCGACACCGGCGGCTCGACCCGCATTCCGGCGGCGCTCTGCGGCATTGTCGGCTGGAAGCCGAGCAAGCAGCGTGTTCCGACCGACGGCGCGTTCCCGCTGTCGTTCACGCTCGATTCCATTGGGCCGATGGCGAAAACCGTTGCCGATTGCGCACGCACCGATGCGGTGATGGCGGGCGAGGCTGCGCCCGCGCTCGATCCCGTATCGCTATCTGGCCTGCGGCTCGGCATCTGGCAAGGCATGCCGTTCGACGGCATCGACCAGACGGTGTCGGCCGCGTGGGCGGCAGCGGTGGCACAGCTCGGTCAGGCCGGTGTGCGCTTCAGCGACGAGAAAATCTCACAGGTCGACGACATGGTGCAGGTCAACGCCAAAGGCGGCTTCGCGCCGACCGAGGCGTTTGCCATTCATCGCGAGCGGCTGAAGCACCGCGGCGCTGGCGTCGATCCCTTCATCCGCGTGCGTATCGAGCGCGGCGGCGCCGTGCCGTCCTATGATTACATCGACATGGCTCAGACACGCCGGCGGCTGGTGCAGGCGATGGATGCGCGCATGGTGGATGTCGATGCGCTCATATTGCCGACGACGCCAATCGTCGCACCCAAGCTTGCCGAGGTTGCGGAGTCCGAGGAGTTCGGCCGCAAGAATGCGCTGCTCCTGCGCAACACCAATCCGGTCAATTTCTTCGACCTTTGCGCCATCTCGCTGCCGCTGCCGCGGCAAAACGGCCTCTCAACCGGCCTGATGCTGGTCGGCCGCAACGGCCAGGACCGGCGTCTCTTGAACATCGCCGCAGCCGTCGAGAGGACTTTCGCAGCTTGATCAGTGGGACAGATCGAAGCCGCGAAGTACATCCAACAACGCCTTGTGATGCATCGGTCCAAGATGCTGCATCAGGCGCGCCTCATGGATCGCGGCAAGCGCTTCGGCTCGCTTTAGGACGGTTCGGCCCGCGGCCGACAGCTTGAGCGAGTGCGAACGCCGATCGACCGGCGACGCCAGCCGCTGCGTTAGCCCGCGCTTTTCGAGCCGATGCAGCAGGCGCGCCAGCCGCGCCCGCTCGATGCCCAGGAGGCCAGCGACATCGGCCTGCGACAGGCCCGGATTGGCTCCGATGACCGTGAGTACCGAGTATTGCGCCGGGCGAATATCCATGCCGGCGAGCGTCCGGATGAAGTCCTGGAATATCCATACCTGGACACGCCGGAGGAAGTAGCCGAGGTGACCTTTGAGCGCGCCCAAATCTGGCTGATTGCCGTTGTCGCGGCGCTTGGCCGCGCCCTTTGGCGCAGCCCACCGTTGCGCCGAATGGGCGGTCTCGCCAGTGTCTACCCGCGGAATCGCTCTTCGCCCGGTCATTTCATCCCATCCACGCCGATCGCCTGATCGACTTCACACCCGCAATTATGATGTTGACGGCAATTGTTGTCATCAGCAACAATGTCGACGGTTGGCGCATTGGGCTCTCCGGCTATGGACGAATGGCCCATTGCTTATTCGGCGACAACACAAGCACAATAACGGCAACCGATATTCGGGCTGCGAGCCCTTCGGCAGGGAGGAACACATGAACCGCAAAACATCGGGAATCACAGCGCGCGGGATGTTGACCCGAAGAAGCTTCACAGCCGGCGCAATTGCTACAACCTCCGTGCTTACAGCCCCGGCGATCGTCCGCGCCCAGAGCGCTGCGCTCAAGGTCGGCGTGTTGCTGCCGCGCTCCGGCGCCCAGGCCGGCATCGGCCAGGACTGCTTCAGGGGCGTCGAGCTTACAAATCCGATCCTCAAGGGTATCGGCCTGCCTGAGCTCGAGATCATGAGCGCCGACACCGAGACCAACGTCGAGGTTGCCCGCTCCCGCGCCGAGAAGCTGATTGCCGACGGCGCGCAACTCCTGATGGGGGCTTTCGATTCCGGCCAGAGCAGTGCGATCGCTCAGGTCGCCGAGCAGAAGGGCATTCCCTTCGTCATCAATATCGCGGCCGCCCCGCCGATCACCGAGCAGGGTTACAAGTTCGTGTTCCGCAACTTCCCAACCGCGGGGACAATCCTCGCCGACGCCTTCGCCAATCAGAAGGAAGTGTTCGCCGCGACCGGCGTCGAGCCAAAGTCTGTCGTGTTCCTGCATGTCAACGACACGTTCGGCATGGCGATGAAGAACGGCGTCGGCGCGGTGATGCCGAAATTCAACATGCCCTACACGATCAAGGAGACGATCTCCTACGATCCGACGGCGCGCGATCTTTCGGTTGAGGTGTCCAAGGCCAAGGCCACCGGCGCCGATGCGCTTCTGGTGGTGAGCCGCCTCAACGATGCGATCCTGCTGACGCGCGAACTCGTCAAGCAGCGCTGGTCGCCGATGGGCATCCTCAGCATGGGCCCGGGCTGGTACGAGGATCAGTACCTGAAGACGCTCGCCAAGCTCGGCGACGGACCGCTCAGCTTCGTACCCTGGTACGATCCGAACAAGAAGCTCAGCAAGCAGCTCGAAGCCGCGCTCGGCAAGAAATATCCAGGCGTCAACATGAACACCAACCACGTCTACACGTTCGAGGCGCTGCTCGTTGCCTCCGACGCCTACAAGCGAGCCAAGTCCGCCGATCCGAAGGCCCTGGCCGATGCGATCCGCGCGACCAACATCACGGAAAACGTCAGCCCCGGTCCCGGCATCTCGTTCAACGAGAAAGGCCAGAACGACAAGCTGAGGAACTCCGCGATTCAGAACCGCGGCGGCAAGCTCGTCACCGTGGCGCCGAAAGGCTCGACCAACGCGAAGGCTGAGTGGCCGATGACGGCCTACGACAAGCGCCGCTAAGCTCATCTTTCGGTGCCGGCAGACATCTATCTCAACGTCGCGGTTAGCGGGCTTCTGACCGGCCTCGTCTATGGGCTGATGGCGCTTGGCCTGTCGGTGATTTTCGGCGTCGTCAGGGTGGTGAATTTCGCCCACGGCGAGATGATGACGATCGCCATGTATCTGGCGGTCGTGCTGTTCGCGCAGCTTGGCCTCGACCCGCTCCTGATGATGCTGCCGATCGCCGCGGTACTGTTCGGCGTCGGCTATGCCATGCAGTTGCTGGTCATCAACCCGTTCATCGCCCGTCCGGAACACAGCCAGTTCATGCTGATGGTCGCGTTCGCGATCATCATCGTCAACAGCCTGCTGATGATCTTCGGCCCCGACGCCCAGACCGTGCAAGTGGCCTATTCGTTCGACAGCTTTGCGGTCGGTCCGCTGATCGTGGACGCAACCAAGCTCTACGCCGGGCTGGCGGCGGTCCTGGTCGCGGCGGCGCTGTTCTCGTTCTTCCAGTTTGCGCCGCTCGGCAAGGCGATCCGCGCTTGCGCCGACAACTACACCGGTGCGCTTGTGATGGGGCTCGACGTCAAGCGGCTCTATGCGCTGTCATTCGGGCTCGGTGCGGCCTGCGTGGGCGCTGCCGGCGCCATCATCGTGCTGATCGTCGATGTGACGCCGCCGCTCGGCCCGGCCTATACGCTGCTCGCCTTTGTCATCGTCATCACCGGAGGCTTGGGTTCGATGCCGGGCGCGCTGCTCGGCGGCGTGCTGATCGGATTGACCGAAGCGATGGCGGGTCTCTTCTTTACGCCGTCGGCGAAGAGCATGTTCGCGTTCGCCATCCTGGTGCTGGTGCTGTTGTTCCGGCCGCAAGGCATCATGGGCAAGAGGCTGGCATGATTGCCCGGATGCTTCACGGCGTTCCGCGCCACGCTTTGGCTCTGCTGGTGTTGGTGCTGGCCATCCTGATCGCTGCGCCGGTGTTCGCCGACGATTATTTGCTCACCGTGCTCATCATCATTTTGTACTTTGCCTACACCGGCCAGGCCTGGAACATTCTGATGGGCTTTGCCGGGCAACTGTCGCTCGGACATGCGCTCTATGTTGGGCTCGGAGCCTACGCGACGGCCGCGCTCTACGTGCATTTCGGCATCGGCCCCTGGCTTGGCATGCCGGTCGCGATCCTGATCTCGGTCGCCTGCGGCGCCATTATCGGCTTCCTGGCGTTCCGCTTTGGCGTGGCCGGCGTCTACTTCGCCATCCTGACGATTGCGTTCTCCGAGTTCACCCGCATCGGCTTCGACCACTTCGACTGGGTGAACGGCTCGTCCGGTCTGTTCCTGCCGGTGGCGAACTACACCCGCAACGATATCATCAATCTGCGCGGTCAGCCGGTGATGTTCTACTACGTGATCCTGGCGCTGACCGCGGTGGCCTTCGTGATGTGCCACGCGCTCTTGCGAAGCCGCGTCGGCTATTACTGGCTGGCGATCCGGGAAGACGAGCTGGCGGCACGTTCGCTCGGCATCAACACCTTCCGCTACAAGATGATCGCCATTGCCATTTCCTCGGGGATGACGGCGCCGGCGGGCGTCTTCTATGCGTTCTACTACAACAATCTGTTCCCGGAGCAGACGTTCTTCATCCTGCGCTCCATCGAGATCATCCTCGGACCGATCATCGGCGGCATCGGGACCCTGTTCGGCCCGGTGATCGGCGCGTTCCTCCTTACCGGACTTTCGGAGGCGCTGCAGGAATTGCTCACCACGTATGGCCTCGACACACCAGGCGCCAAGCGCGTGTTCTACGGTGTTTGTCTTCTACTGGTGGTGATGGTCCTGCCGCATGGCATCTGGCCGCCGATTGCGCGATTTTTGCGTCTTGGCCGGCGCGAAAAGCCGGAGGCGTGACATGGCCACGCTCCTGGAGGTGAACAACGTCTCGAAGAACTTCAGCGGACTCCGCGCCGTCGCCGACGTCAGCTTCGCTGTTCCGGAAGGGTCGATCTTCGCGGTGATCGGCCCAAATGGCGCCGGCAAGACCACGCTGTTCAATCTGATCGCCGGCATGATGGCGCCGGACGAGGGCCGCATCGCGTTCCAGGGCGCGCGCATCGACCGGCTGCCGCCCGACGAGATCTGCCGCCGCGGCATCGGCCGCACCTTCCAGATCGTTCGTCCGTTTCCGGCACTGACGGTCGAGGACAACGTCGCTGTCGGCGCGCTGCTCCGCCATTCCGATCCGGCGGAGGCGATGCGCCGTGCGCATCAGGTGCTTTGGCGTCTCGATCTGTTCGACAAGCGCCAGCATCTGGCTGGCGCGCTGACACTGCCCGATCGCAAGCGCCTGGAGGTTGCGCGCGCGCTCGCAACCGAGCCGAAGCTGCTTCTGCTCGACGAGGTGATGGCCGGGCTGCGGCCGACCGAGACCGACCGCATGGTCGATATCCTGAAGAAGCTCCACACCGAGAGCGGGCTGACCATTCTTTTGATCGAGCACGTCATGCGGGCGGTGATGTCGGTCGCGACCCGCGTCCTGGTGCTGCATCACGGCGCGGCCATCGCCGAAGGTGCGCCCGAGCAGGTCGTGCGCGAGCCCGCCGTGGTGCAGTCCTATCTCGGCGTGGAGGCGGTTTGATGCTCACCGTCGAAAATCTTGAGGTTTCCTACGGCGACGTCCGCGCGCTTGACGGCGTTTCGCTCGAAGTCTCGGAGGGCGCCATTGTCGCGATCGTCGGCGCCAACGGCGCCGGCAAGACCACGCTCATTCGCACCATCGCCGGCATGCTTCGCCCGGCGAAGGGGCGCATCATGCTGCGCGACGTCAGCATCGGCGGCCTGGAATCGCACCGCGTCTGCAATCTCGGCATCGGGCAGGTGGCCGAGGGCCGTCAGGTGTTCCCGACGCTCACCGTCCTGGAAAATCTTGAGATGGGAGCGATGCTGCCGCGGGCGCGCGCCGAACAGGCGCAAAATCTCGAACGCGTGTTGGCCTTGTTTCCGAAGCTTGCGGAGCGCGCGAGCCAGGCCGCCGGTACGCTGTCGGGCGGCGAGCAGCAGATGCTCGCCATCGGCCGCTGCCTGATGGGCAAGCCCGACCTCGTCATGTTCGACGAGCCGTCGCTTGGTCTCGCGCCGACGGTCGTGCAGGCTATGCTGCAGATCATCCGCGATCTCAACCGCGAGGGCCTGACCTGCGTGCTGGTAGAGCAGAACGTGGCGGTGTCGCTCAAGCTTGCGAGCCGGGCCTATGTGCTGGAAAACGGGCGCGTCACGCTGTCGGGCACCGGCGAGGAACTGTTGGCCGACGACAGGGTGCGGCAGGCTTATCTGGGAATGTAGATCCTACCGTTTGCGAAGCGCATCCAGCGCCCGGACCCGGACTGCCAGCGGCGAATGCGGGAAGGCGCGGCGCAAATCCGAAAGCATCTCGGCGGTGGAGCGTTGTTCGGCGTCGGCAAGACGTTCGACCGCCCGGGTCATCGCCGCATCGGATTTCCGGCCGTTGCCGCCCGCATAGGCGACACTGTCGAAGTCAGGCGCAGGCTTGGAGGCGCGCATGGGAATCACTATCCATACCAGCAACCGATGAGCCGAATGGGAGGGGGCCCCGGCGAAGCGGCTAACGCACGATGTGGCGCTGGGTTCCACAAATGAGCCGTCGACGGGCGCCGGCTGTGTCGGCTATACGACGTAACATCAAACGTCGTCGACCCAGGAGCGTTGTGATGAAACTCTATTTCTCGCCCGGCGCCTGCTCGCTGTCGCCGCACATCGTGCTGCGCGAAACCGGCATGAAGTTCGATCTCGAACAGGTCAACAACCAGGAAAAGAAAACCAAGTCCGGCGTCGACTACTGGTCGGTCAACGGCAAGGGCCAGGTGCCGGTGCTCGAATTCAGCAACGGCGAGCGACTCACCGAGGGCCCGGTGATCGTGCAATGGATCGCCGATCAGAACCCGTCCGCGGGTCTCATCCCGGCGGCCGGCAAGCCCGAGCGCTATCGTGTGCAGGAGTGGCTGAACTTCACGACCTCGGAATTGCACAAGGTTTTTGCGCCGCTGTTCCGGCCGACCACGCCCGATGCTTTCAAGGACATCACCAAGGAGAACCTCGGCAAGCGGCTGGTCTGGCTTGACAAGGAATTGGCCGGTAAGCAGTACCTGATGGGTGACGCGTTCACTGTCGCCGACGCCTATCTGTTCACGATCCTGCGCTGGTCGGATCGCGTGAAGCTCGACTTGAGCCCGTACAAGAACGTGCTCGCCTACATGGCTCGCGTTCAGGCGCGGCCGAAGGTGCAGGAGGCGATGAAAGCCGAGGGGCTGATTCAGTAACAGGCCTTGCCGCGAGAGCTCTCCCTCTTTGCGAGGAGAGGGAGTCTAAGCGCGGCGCTCTAGTATTTCGCCGCCACGCGATGCGCCGGATGCCTGCATGGTGACGAGATAGGGCGTTGGGCGCGCGCCTTCCGCCGGCACAAGTGCTGGGGTGGTCCGCCTGGCCCACTTTGCGATCCGGCCGCGCAACGCCCTTTTGGGCTTGCGGTCGGTAGACTGTTCGGATGAACGGAATGTCGTGAAGTCCCGGCGAAAGAGCCAGCAGGACAGTTGGAAGATTCCGTTCGTGATGAATAGGGCAGCGAGCACGTCGATAGAATAGTGGTAGTGGCCGAGCAACACGATCGTGCCGAAGAAAAGTGTGGATGCCAGGTAGAAGAGACGGAGCACAGGCATGTGCCAGAACGCCAGGGCCGCCAAAAATGGCAGTCCGGTGTGACCGGAGAAGAACAAATCGCCGCCGTAGAAGATTGAGTTGAGGAACGGCGCGGGCGCCTGCGGGTCGATCGGAGACGGCGCAATGTGTGTTAGCGATACGAACACGGCTCGGATCAGCAGGAACAGCGCGATGGCTTTCAATGCGAACGGCAGGCGATTGGGCCGCCAGAGAACAAGCCCCACGAGCACGGCGAATTCGATGAACGTGCCGTAGATGAAGAGGAACCGGACGTTCATCGGCCCGACATTGCTTAGCACGATGTCGGTGACATGGTTGCTGGCGTTGACCGTCGCGTAGGTCACGGCTGCGAAGATGGCGATCAGGCTCGCGGCCAGGAATGCCGCGCCCTGGACGGCCGAGCGCAGGAATCCCGGCTTGTTGAAGAGAATTTTATAAAGCTGGAGCAAGTTTGCGGCTGGAGCGACAAGGCTGTTCGGGATTAAGCCCGAGCGGGACGTCGCGGCGAGCATCTGCATCGCACATCTCCTGCTGCCCCCCAGCCCGAAGACACGCCATGTTGGCCAAATCACAATCGGGACGCAACAAGATTGTTTTAATCGAGATCATAAGCAGCCTTTATCGTTGTGCGCCCTGGCCAAAAGGAAAAGCCCGCCGGCGGTCTGGCGGGCTTTGATGCTGGATGTGAGCCTCCGCTTACTTCAGCGCTTGACCGATCGTCACGGTCAGCTTCGGCAGGCCCTCGACCTCGCACTCGAGCTTGTCGCCGGCGACGGTCGCGGCGACCCCCGACGGCGTGCCGGTCATGATGATGTCGCCGGCTTCGAGCGCCACCATCTCGGACAGCTTCGAGATCACCTCCGGCACGTTCCAGATCATCTGCGCGAGGTCGCCGTCCTGGCGGACCTTGCCATTGCATTTGAGCGTGATCTTGCCCTTGTTCGGATGACCGATACGGCTGACGGGCACTAGCGGCCCGCACGGCGCCGACGCGTCGAACGCCTTGCCGACTTCCCACGGCCGCTTGATGTCGCGCGAGGCGATCTGCAGGTCGCGCCGAGTCAGGTCGACGCCAACGCCGTAGCCCCAGACGCAGTCGAGAGCCTTGTCGACCGGAATGTTGCGGCCGCCGCTTTTCAGCGCGACGACGAGCTCCACCTCATGGTGCATGTCCCTGGTCAGCGACGGATACGGCGCGGTGCCGTTGTCGGGGACGAGGGCATCCGCGGGTTTTGCGAAAAAGAACGGCGGCTCTCGCTCGTCCTGGCCCATCTCCTTGATGTGCTCGAGGTAGTTGCGGCCGACGCACCAGATGCGCCGGACCGGAAACAGATCTGTCGATCCGGTGACCGCGAGAGCGGCCTGGGGGGCTGGCGGAATGACGTAATGCTTGCCGTTGCTCATGCTGGCTTTTCGGTTGGAGATGGGGGAAGGGTGGGCCCGGTTGAAGGTGAAATAACACATCGAATTTGAAGGTCAAAGGTCAGGAGGGGTGCACAAGCCCCTCCACGTCACGCCCGGCTTTGCGCCGGGCATCCACTTCATTCCTTTCACGAAGCAAGGCGTGGATGGCCGGGACAAGCCCGGCCATGACGAACATTGAGTGCGAATGACCTACGCCCTCGCCGCCGCAATCGGCACAACCGGCTCCGGCTCGTCCTTGATCTGGAGCCGGTAGAACGCAGCGTAACGGCCGCTCTTGCGTATGAGTTCGTCGTGGCGGCCGGATTCGACGATCGCGCCGCTCTCGACCACTAGGATGCGGTCGGCATGCGTGATCGTGTGCAGCCGGTGGGCGATGGCGATCGTGGTGCGGCCCTCGCACAGGTGCGTCATGGCGTCCTGCACCAACCGTTCGGATTCGGAATCGAGCGACGCGGTCGCCTCGTCCAGCAGGATGATCTGCGCGTCCTTGACCAACGCCCGCGCAATGGCGATGCGCTGGCGCTCGCCGCCTGAAAGTTGCGCGCCACGTTCGCCAACGGCGGTGTCGTAGCCGGCCGGGAACGCGCTGACGAACTCGTGGGCATGCGCAGCCTTGGCGGCGGCGATGATCTCCTGCTCGCTGGCGCCCGGCTTGCCGATGGCGATATTTTCGCGGACCGTGCCGTGGAACAGGAACACGTCCTGGCCGACATAGGCGACCTGCCCGCGGAGCGAGCGACGCGACACGTTGGAAATGTTCTGGCCGTCGATTTCGATCGATCCGGCGTCGGTCTCGTAGAACCGCAGGATCAGATTGAACACCGTGGACTTGCCGCCGCCGGATGGGCCGACCAGCGCGGTCATCTTGCCGGGCTCGGCCACGAATGTCATGCCGCGAATGACGATCTCGGCCGCACGATAACCGAATCGGACGTCGTTGAACGCGACGCGTGCATTGGTGACCTTCAGCACCGGCTTGTCGTCGTCGTTCGGTTCAGTCGGTGGGCTGTCGATGATCTCGAACAGGATGCGGACGCCGACCAGGGCCGAATTGAGCTCGATGTTGAGGCGCGCCAGCCGCTTCGCCGGCTCATAGGCGAGCATGAAGGCGGCGAGGAAGGAGAAGAACTGGCCCGGCGTCGCACCGGTTTCGATGACGCGGAAGCCGCCGTAGATCAGCGCGCCTGCGATGGCAAAACCGCCGAGCGCTTCCATCAGCGGGCTTGCCCGGTTTGCCACCCGCGCCCATTTGTTCGACGCTTCCTCAAGCTCGGTGACGTTGGCATCGAGTCTCTGCCGCATCACGTCCTCGAGCGTGTAGGCCTTGACGATGCGGATGCCCTGCACCGTCTCCTGCATGGTTTCCAGGATACGGGTGCCGCCGAAGAATTGGTTCCTGGCGATGCTGTAGATGCGGCGGATCATCTTGCGCAGAACGATAAATGCCGGCGGCGCTACGATGAAGCTGAAGAACGACATGACCGGGTCTTGGTAAACCATCACCGCGAGCAGGCCGATCAGGGAAAGCAGATCGCGGCCGATCGCGGTGACGATCAGGTTGATGACCTGGCTCGCGGCGGCGGCGCCGGTGGTTAGCCGCGCCATGAACTCGGAGGAATGCCGCTCCGAAAAGAACGCGACGTTCTGATTGATCAGCGCGTTGAACATCTGCCTCTGGTTCAGCGCGACGATGCGGTTGCCGATTTTTGCCAGCATCACCGCCGAGCCGTAGGTGGAGAGTGCCTTGATGAGGAAGATCACCGCCGTGACCAGCGCGAGCGCGATGATGCCAGGCAGGTTCTTGTCCACATAGGCGGCGTTGATGACATTGCCGATGAGGTAGGCGCCGAGCGCGGTGGCGGTGGCGGCGACCGCCATCAGCGCGAATGCCACCGCATAACGCTTCCATTGGCCGAGCGCCTGTTCGGTCAGCAGACGATGGATCAGCGCCGGCGCGCCGTCGGGGTCGGCCAGCATTGATTTGAATTTTGATCCAGGCATCCGTGATTCCGGTCGGCCCAATGGGATGACATGATGGCCCGCACAGGGGCCGGCGGGCCAGATACGAAGCATGCACCAGCCAGAGCCCGTTCCTTGCCCGTCGCGCCGGTCTTTTTCAAGCTAAAATCGCCGGCCGCGGATTGGGCCGAAAACTAGGCCGAAATCGCCTCGCGGGCCTTGGGGCCAGGCTGCGCCATAAGACGGCGTTCCCAGGCGAGCGCGTGGCCGACGATGGCGTTGAGGTCGTCAAGCTCCGGCGTCCAGTCCAGCAATTCGCGAATGCGGTTTGCGGCGGCGACCGAGACTACGATGTCTCCGGGCCGGCGTTCGCCGAAGCTGACCGGGAAACTGTGGCCGACCGCGCGGCGAACCGCGTCCAACACCTCGCGGATCGAATAGCCGCGGCCATAGCCGCAGTTGAGCGTCGTGCTGGCGCCGCCCGCGCGCAGATAGTTCAGTGCCGCGAGATGAGCACGCGCGAGATCGCTGACATGAATGAAATCGCGAATGCACGTGCCGTCGGGCGTCGGATAATCGGTGCCGTAGACGTCCATCTGTGCGCGGCGCCCGAGCGCGGCCTCGACCGCGACCTTGATGAGATGCGTGGCGCCCGGCGTCGACAGCCCGGTGCGCAATTGCGGATCGGCTCCGGCGACGTTGAAGTAGCGAAGGGCGACATGCGTGAGCCCGTGCGCGGCGCTGGCGTCGCGCAGCATTATTTCAGTCATCAGCTTCGACCAGCCATACGGCGACAGCGGCAGGGTCGGATCATCCTCGGCAACCGGCACGCGGGCCGGATTGCCATAAACTGCGGCGGTCGAGGAAAAGATGAAATAACGGACGCCGCCGCGGACCGCGGTCTCGATCAGGGCGCGGGAGTTGGCGGTGTTGTTGCCGTAGTAGCCGAGCGGATTCTTCATCGACTCCGGTACAACGGTGGAACCGGCGAAATGGATGATGGCCTCGACCTTGTGATCCTCGATCAGTTCGGCGACGAGCGTCTGGTCGCCGGCGTCGCCGACGATCGGCAGCATCGGCGCGGGCAAGGCGGTGGCGAAGCCGGTGGACAGGTTGTCGAGCACGACGACGCGCTCGCCGGCATCGGCCAGCGCGTGCACTGTATGACTTCCGATATAACCTGCGCCGCCGGTGACCAGCACGGCCATGGCTTCTGCCCCTTGCTTCGGCAGAAGCCATAGCGGGCGCGTGTATAAAGGCGGTTATTGCGGGCTGGGTTGCCCCGCACAAGTGGCCCGCGTGCTTAATGCCGGGTATATGGAGCCCGGCCAATCTGAACGAATCCTCCATGTCCGATGTGCTTTTCATCAAAACCTCCTCGCTCGGCGACGTGATCCATCACATGCCGGCGTTGACGGAGGCCCGAGCGCGGCGCCCGGAGGCCCGCTTTGCCTGGGTGGTGGAGGAGGCATTCGCTCCATTGGTGCGGCTGCATCCGGCAGTCGGCGAGGTGATCCCGGTCGCGGCGCGGAATTGGCGAAAGGCGCCGTGGCAGGCCTCGACCCGCCGGGAAGTCTGGAATTTCCTCCGCGTGCTGCGGGCCCGCGCCTATGACCAGATCGTCGATACACAAGGGCTGTTCTTTAAGTCCGCGCTGATTGCGCGCGCCGCGCGGGGGCCCCGCCACGGCTATGACCCCAACAGCATCCGGGAGGTCTTCTCCTGCGCGCTTTATAATGAGCGCCATGCGGTTGAACGAAACCAGCACGCGATCGCGCGAAACCGCGCGCTGACCGGTCTCGCCCTGGGCTACAGCCCCGAGGGTCCGCCGGATTTCGGCCTCGACCGTGCAGCTTTGGCGGAGCGGTCAGCCGCGCCCTACGGTGTGCTGTTGCACGCCACCGCCCGCGCCGACAAGGAATGGCCGGAGGCGAACTGGCGGATGCTGGCGGCGGCGCTCGGCACGAGCGTCGATCTGATCGTGCCGTTCGGCACCGAGGCCGAACGCGAGCGCGCGACGCGGATCGCCGCGGCATCAACCCGCGCGCGCGTCCCGGAACGCGCTCCGCTCGATCAGGTCACGGGGCTGATTGCCGGCGCCGCGTTCGTGGTTGGCGTCGACACGGGGCTTTTGCATCTCGCCGCAGCCGTCGGCGTGCCGCTGGTCGCGATCTTCACGGCAAGCGAGCCGGGTCTAACCGGGCCGACGGGGGCCGGCGCGATACAGATTCTGGGTGCGAAGGGCGCGCCGCCGTCGGTCGGCGAGGTGGTCGAGGCGGTGGCACGGCTCGGACAGACGAGCTAATCGCTGCCGCTCAATTCCTCGCGCAGGATTTCCAGTTCGAGCCAGCGGTCCTCGGCATCGTCCAATTTCGCCTGCACCTCGCCGAGCGCCGCTACCGTCTGATCGAACGCGGCGCGGTCGCGTGCGAACAAGGACGGGTCGTCCAGCCGTTGCTGGAGCGCGCGCGCCTCGTCATGCAGACCGGCAATGGTCTTCGGCAAGGTCTCGATCAGATGCTTTTCGTTGAAGTTCAGCTTGCGCTTGCGCGGCGATGCCGGGGCTGCGGGTTTTGCCTCTCTGGTTTCCTTAAGCGGAGCGGTCTTGCGCGTCTCACGTGTCAGATCGGCGCCACGCTGCGCCAGCATGTCGGTATAGCCACCGGCATATTCGACCCAGCGGCCCTGGCCTTCCGGCACGACCACGCTTGAGACCAGACGATCGAGGAAATCGCGGTCGTGGCTGATGAGCAGCACCGTCCCGGCATAATCGCCGATCATGTTCTCCAGCACGTCGAGCGTTTCGAGATCGAGATCGTTGGTGGGCTCGTCCAGCACCAGCACATTCGAGGGCTTCGCCAGCACCTGCGCCAGCATCAGGCGGCCGCGCTCGCCGCCGGACAGCTTGCCGAGCGGCGTGCGGGCCTGTTCGGGATCGAACAGAAAGTCCCTCATATAGCCGACGACGTGCCGCGGCTGGCCGCCGACCATGATGGTTTCGCTGCCGCCGCCGGTCAGTGCATCGGCGACGGTGGTGTTCGGATTGAGGCTGTCGCGATGCTGGTCGAGCGCCGCCATCGCCAGGTTGGCGCCGAGCTTGATCGTGCCGCTGTCGGGAGCAAGCGCGCCGGTGAGCATCTGGATCAGCGTGGTCTTGCCGCTGCCGTTCGGTCCGACAATGCCGATGCGGTCGCCACGCAGGATGCGCGTCGAGAAATTCCCGACGATCGTGCGATCTGCGTAAGCCTTGCCTATGCTCTTGACCTCGATGACGAGGACGCCAGATTTTTCGGCCTCGCTCGCCGTGATGTCGGCGCCGCCGACGGCACCGCGATGGGTTCGGCGCGTCTCGCGAAGTGCGTGCAGCGTTGCCAGCCGTTTGACGTTGCGCTTGCGCCGTCCCGACACGCCGTAGCGCAGCCAATGCTCCTCGGCGACGATCTTGCGGTCGAGCTTGTGCTGGTTGCGCTCTTCTTCATCAAGAACTTCATCACGCCAGCTCTCGAAATCGGCAAAGCCGCGTTCGACGCGGCGCGTTTCGCCACGATCGAGCCAGACCGTGCTGCGCGACAGGTTGGATAGAAAGCGGCGGTCGTGGCTGATCATGACGAGGGCGGCGCGGCGGCGCTCGAGTTCGTGTTCCAGCCATTCGATCGTGGTGAGATCGAGATGGTTGGTCGGCTCGTCGAGCAGCAGGATGTCCGGATCCGGCGCCAGCGCGCGGGCGAGCGCCGCGCGACGCGCCTCGCCGCCCGAGAGGTGGGCGGGGTCTTCGCTGCCGTCGAGTCCGAGCCGCTCCAGGAGCTGACGGGCCTGATGCGAACCGTCGTCGGGGCCAAGCCCGGATTCCACATAGGCGAGCGTCGTTGCGGCATCGCCAAAGTCCGGCTCCTGCGGCAGATAGCGCAGCGATGCGCCGGGCTGCACGAACACCGAGCCGCGATCGGGCGTAACGGCGCCGGCCGCGATCCTGAGCAGGGTCGATTTACCGGAGCCGTTGCGCCCGACCAGGCAGACCCGTTCGCCGGTCAACACCGACAGCTCGGCGCCTGTCAGCAGCGGCGTGCCGCCAAAGGTCAGTGCAATGTCTTTGAGTTGCAGGAGAGGTGGCGGCATTTCGGACTATTTGGGCCGTGCCAGCAGCTCGCGCAACCGATCGACAACGCTCTGCGGCGTCGCCTGCACCTGCTCGATCAGCTTGGCGATGCCTTCGCCGTTGAGCGGGCTGACGTCGAGGCCGATGCGCTGGGCTTCCTCCAGGAATTGCGGGTCCTTCATCGTGGCGTCGAATGCGGCGCGCAACGCCGCGAGGCGCTCCGCGGGCACATCGGGCGGCGCCATCAGCGGGCGCGCCATGCTGAACTTGACGGCGTAGAAACGCAGCAACGCGCGGTCGGCTTCCGCAGCCGCGAGCTCGATGGCGGTCGGCACGTTCGGCAGGCCGGGCAGCCGCTCGGTGCCGTACTGCACCAGGATGCGGACCTTGCCGTCGCGCAGCCAATCCGCCTTGTTGACGGTGATGTTCGAAAGCCCGGTGTTGTTGCCTTGCACCTCGCCGCGCTCGACGGCGAGATTGATCTCGTTCTGCCCGATGTAGCCGGTGACCACTTGCATGCGGGTGCCGGCCAATTGGTTCAGGATCGTGGGCAGCAGATAGTTGTCCGCCGACGACGTCGTCGCTCCCATGCGGATCACGTTCTTGCGAAGGTCGTCGAGAGTGTGGGCCGGCGCGGTGTGCCAGACCCAGGTGATCTGCGGCTCCTGCACCGGGGTACCGATCCAGCCGAACCTGACGATGTCGAACTTTACGTTGGCGCCGTCGGGTGAGATCACCTTCAGCCGCTGCTCCAGCGGAATGTTGCTGGTGGGCATGCCGATCACGGTGCCGTCGCGTCTGGCGACGTTGTAAAGGTGATTGGTCATGATCAGGGACGTCGCGCCCGGCATATTGCGGACGATGAAGCTTGGATTGCCCGGGATGTGACGGCCCATATGGTTTGCCATGGTCCGGCCGGCGAGATCGTAGCCGCCGGCCGCCGCGCCGCCGATCAGCATCTCGATGGATTTGCCGCGATAGAAATCGGCGACCGATTGGGCCTGAACCATTGCGGGCGCGGAAAGGACCAGGGCCGCGCCGGTTAGCACGCGGCGGAGCGCATCGCGTTGTCCCATCACGATCAACTCCCCAGTGAAGCGAGCAGCCGACCGTGGCCGCGGATCGCGTCGTTCACGCCCATCGACTTGAACGCGACAAAGAAGCAGGCATGCGTATAGGCAACCACCGGCTTGCCGCTCTCCTGTTCAAGCTCCTCCACGATCTGCGCCGCCTGCCATTGCGGGCAAGGCAGATAGATCGCGTCGCAATCTTTCGCGGCGGACAGCACGTCGCCGGCGAATTTCCGTATATTGGCGGGGGGAAGGTTCTGCATCTCCTTGAACGGCAGATCCATACCCTCGGCGCGGACGACCTCGAAGCCGTTCACGGCAAGATGCCCGGTCAACGCATCGTTGTGGCGTTTGGGATAAGGCGAGGCGATCGCGATCCGGCGCGCGCCGATGTGCCGGAGCGCCTCCATGCCGGCGCGGATGGATGTGGTGGCCTTGACCTTGGCGGCAGCCTCGACGTCGCGCACGATCATGTCCTCGAATCCGGCGCCGCGCGCCACCACTAGCGGACCGCCGCCGTGAATGATGAAATCGACGCCGCGCGAGCCGAGATAGGTCGCCGCCGCGGCGACCTGGGCGAGGCCCTTCTCGAATTCGTCGGGCCGCCAGTCGTCGATGCTGCAGGTCACTCCGGTCAGACCGATGCCGTCCGGCGCGAACTGGTAGAATTCGTACGCCACGACCTCAATGACTGTCGGCGCGATGTAGCCGATCCGTTTGCGCCAACCGAACATGCTTGCCTGCTTTTCTCGCCAGTATCGGCGACACAGCTACCACGCTCTCGCGTCCCGAGATACTCTCGCCCGGAATGCCACCACGGCGTCGGGACAGAGGGCATCATGACGGCCAAGAACAAGCTCGGCACGGTCCGCATCGCAAGGCAGGCGGCCCGGCCGGTGCCGGCGGCGGAAAAGCCATGAAACGGGTTCTTGTTATTGTCCCGGCGTTGCTGTCGCTTTCATGGAATCCGGCAAGCGCGGCGGATTTCTACCAGGGCAAGCAGGTGACCATCGTCGTCGGCTTCAGCGCCGCCGGCACCTATGACGCGACGGCGCGGCTGTTCGCGCGCCACCTCGGCAGGCATCTCGCCGGCAGGCCCACAGTGATCGTTCGCAACATGCCCGGCGCGGGCAGCCTCGTCGCCACCAACAGCCTCTACAGCTCGCTGCCGAAGGACGGCACCACGCTCGGCGTCGTTGGCGGCGGCATTGTGCTGGAGCCGCTGCTAAAAAATCCGCAGGCGACCTATGACGCCCGGCGCTTCAACTGGATAGGCGGCCGCACGCCCGACAACTTCCTCTGTCTCGTCTGGCACACCGTGCCGGTGAATGCGCTGCAGGATGTGACCGGGCGCGAAACCGTCGTCGGCGCGACCGGCCCGGGTTCGCGGACTCTGACCTATCCGAAAGCGTTGAACGAACTCCTCGGCACGAAGTTTAAGATCGTCTCCGGCTATCCTGGCGGCAACGAGATCACGCTGGCCTTGGAACGTGGAGAGGTCGAAGGCTACTGCGGCTGGGCGCTGGGCAGCATCAAGAGCCGCAACGCGGACTGGATCCGCGACGGCAAGATCCGGCCGCTGGCGCAGTTCACGCTGTCGAAATCAGGCGTGTTGCCGAATGTGCCGCTGGCGACGGAGCTCGCCAGCACCGAGAACGGACGCCGCGCGATCGAGTTCCTCGCCGCCGATTCGGTTCTGGCCTGGCCGCTGCTGGCGCCGCCAGACGTGCCGGCGGAGCGTGTGACTGAGCTCCGCTCAGCTTTCAATGCGATGATGCAGGACCCGCAGCTTCTCGCCGAGGCGGCCACCCAGCGGCTGGACATCGATCCGGTGAGCGGCGCGGAGATCGCAGCGTTGGTCGAACGCCTCTATGGCACGCCACCGGATGTGCTCGATCTCGTCCGCAAGATCAACGCGGCCCGCTAGGGCGCTGCGGCGCGATGCTTCGTCAGGCACCCCTCGACGAACGTGTCGAGGTCGCCGCCTGGGAACAGATATCCGGCAATGCCTGCGGCGCGGGCCGCTTCCATGTCGATGTCCTTGTCGCCGATGAGAAAGCTCGTGGCGCGCTCGACTGGCCAGTTGCCGATCAGGTCGAGCAGCATGCCGGGCCGTGGCTTCCGCAAGTCCGAGTCCCAGCGATAGGCCGCGAGCTTGCCCTCGGGATGGAACGGGCAATAGCGCGCGTCGTCGATCCGCGCGCCCTGCGCTGTGAGCTCGCGCGCCATCCAGGCATGCAGCTTCATGAGATCGTCCTCGGTGAACAGCCCACGCGCGATGCCGGACTGGTTGGAGGCGATGAAGACGTAATAGCCCGCGTGGTTCAGCCTGCGGATCGCGGCTGCCGCGCCCGGGATGAAGCGGAAGCGCTCGATGGTGCCGACATAGCCGTCGTCGTGGTTGATGACGCCGTCGCGGTCGAGGAACGCGGCGGGTCTGCGCGGCGAGGGCGTGGCCGCCATCGCTCAGCTCCGCTTGGCGCCGAACATCTCGCGTTCGACCAGATGGCAGATCGCGTGGGCCGCGGTGATGTGGATTTGCTGGATAAGCGCGGTCTCCTCGGACGTCACGGCGAGCGCGAGATCGCACAGCGCGTGCATAGCGGTCTGCGCATCCTGGGTGAAGCCGATGGTGGTCAATCCCAGCTCGCGCGCGGCGTTCAGCGCCGCAACGATGTTTGGCGAACGGCCCGACGTTGAAATCCCGATGAACACGTCGCCCTTGCGTCCGAGCGCCCGAACCTGCCGCTCGAACACCTTGTCGAAACCGTAGTCGTTGCCGATCGAAGTCAGCGCCGAGGTGTCGGTGGTCAGCGCGATTGCCGCGAGCGGCACGCGGTCGTCGACGAAACGTCCGACGAATTCCGCGGCGATGTGCTGGGCGTCGGCGGCACTGCCGCCGTTGCCGGCGAGCAGGACCTTGCCGCCGCTTTTGAGCGAAGCGGCGATGCGTTCGGCGATGGCGACGGTCGCGGCGATGAATTTTTCGTCGGCCGACGCGCGCTCGATCGCCTGCTGCGAGCGGCGGAAATAAGCGAGGACGGCTTCCTGACGTGGATCGGGCATGACAGCCTCTGGTAGCAAGTTCAGGCCCGGTCCGCTATCCGGCCGAGCGCTCGGTGCACGGCGGGCAGCACCTGGGCGGCCGGAATGTCGCGCATGCAGCGGTGATGGATGAGGCGGCAGGTCGGCTTGTGGCAGGGCCGGCAGGGCACGTCGGTCAATGTTTCGATAACGGCCGCGAGGGGATTGAGCGGCGCCCAGTGCCACGGGCTGGTCGGCCCGAAGATGCCGATGGTCGGCGTGCCCATGGCGGCAGCGACATGAACGAGGCCGGAATCGTTCGACACGCAGGCGCTGGCGCACTTCAGCGCCAGGATGGCGTTGCGAAGGTCGTTCGACGTGAGGTCGCGGGCCGCGGGGCCTGCGGCGGCAACGATCTCGGTGGCGAGCGGTGTCTCGGCAGGGCTGCCCAGCACCCAGATTGCGAAGCCTTCGGCGGTGAGTTTCTGGGCAAGCTCGGCAAAGTAGGTCCAGCGCTTGCTCGGCCCGACCGCGCCCGGCGCAAACGCGATCGCGGGCCTGCCGTCGGGCGGCAGCCCCTGCCGCACGCGCCATTCTGCGGCGTTTCGCGCCGGCACATTGAGTTCGGGCTTCGGCCAGTCGGCCGGCAAGGTGGAGCCTTTCGGCAGCGCCAGCACGCCGCAACGGTCGATCATGCGCGGCAGCTTCTTCTCGCCAAAGCGCAGGTCATTGAGCAGGCCGAAGCGGCCTTCGCCGACAAACCCGGTTCGCTCGGGGATGCCAGCGAGAAATGGCGCCAGCGCCGATTTCCACGTCCGCGGCATCACCAACACGCTGCCGTAGTGCTCGGCGGCCAATCGGGCGGCGAGCGCCCGGTGTTCCCGCAGGGCCAGGCGCTTCCGCGGCAGATCGGAGACGATGCCCTTGCGCACGCCCGGCATGTAATCCAGCAGGGGCGCGCAGAGCGTCGTGGTCAGGACATCAACCGGCCGGTTCGGAAAGCGCGCCTTCAACAGCCGGACAACGGAGTGGCAGCGGACAAAATCGCCGATCCACATATACGGCACCAGCAGGATGGGAGAATCCTGTGCCGTTCCATTATCTGAATCATGGTTCATATCTTATCGTCCGAACCGTTCTTGCGCCAAGTTGCACGTCCCCGCGGAGTGGGGCAAATGAAGGCCGAACCCAATCAACGGCAGGTCGCGGATGCTTCTGGTCACAGGCGGGGCCGGGTTTATCGGCTCGAATGTGGTCGCGGCCTTGAACGAGGCCGGCCGGACCGACATCGCCGTCAATGACGTGCTCGGCGCCGATGGCAAGTGGCGCAATCTCGCCAAACGCCAGGTCGCCGATGTGGTCTCGCCGGCCGATCTGTTCGGCTGGCTCGACGGTCGAAAGCTCGATGCGGTCATTCACATGGGCGCGATTTCCGACACCACCGCGACCGACGCCGATCTGGTGATGGAGAACAACTTCCGCACCTCGATGCGGCTTCTGGACTGGTGCACCGGAGCGCGAGTGCCGTTCATCTACGCCTCGTCGGCGGCGACCTATGGCGACGGCACCGAGGGCTTCAGCGACGACTGGTCGCCAGCGAGCCTGCAAAAGCTCAAGCCGATGAATCTCTACGGCTGGAGCAAGCAATTGTTCGACCAGGCGGTGGCCGAGCGCTTCGCGAAGAACGAAAAGCTGCCGCCGCAATGGGCAGGGCTGAAGTTCTTCAATGTCTTCGGCCCGAACGAGTACCACAAGGGCGAGATGATGAGCCTCGTCGCCAAGCGCTTCGACGATGCCAAAGCAGGCCGCACGGTGCGGCTGTTCAAATCGCACCGGCCGGGCATCGGCGACGGCGAGCAGCGGCGCGACTTCATCTATGTCGACGACGCCATCGCCGTGATGCGCTGGCTGATGCAGACGCCGCAGGTGTCGGGCATTTTCAATGTCGGCACCGGCAAGGCGCGAAGCTTTCGCGATCTGATCTCGGCGCTGTTCCGCGCGCTTGGGCTTGAGCCGAAGATCGAATACGTCGACATGCCGGAGAATATCCGCGGCCAGTATCAGTATTTCACCGAAGCCAAGGTCGATCATTTGCTCAACGCCGGCTACAACGCCGGCTTCACCTCGCTGGAAGACGGCGTCAAACGATACGTGACGCAATACCTCAACACTGCCGATTGCTATCGCTGAAACCATCATGTTCGATTTCGAAAAAAGGCTCACCGAGATCGGCCAGCAGACCATCCTCTGCATCGGCGATCTGATGCTCGACGATTTCGTCTATGGCGACGTGTCGCGCATCTCGCCCGAGGCGCCGGCGCCGGTGATCCGGGTGACGCGCGAGGATGTCATTGTCGGCGGCGCGGGAAATGTGGCGCGCAATATCGCCAGCCTTGGAGCCAAATGCCTGTTCGTCGGCGTTGTCGGCGATGATGTGACCGGCAAAATCCTGCAGCATGAACTCGGCAAGAACAAAGCCGCGATCAAGTCGCATCTGATTGTCGATTCCTTGCGCCCGACGACGCGGAAGCTCCGCTTCGTCTCCGAGCATTTCTCGACGCATTTGCTGCGGGCGGACTGGGAGGATGCAAAGCCGGTCGCGGCGAAGACCGAGGCCGCGCTGATCAGGCAGGCGCTCAAGCTGTTGCCGCGCGTGGGCGCGGTGGTGCTTTCGGACTACGCCAAGGGCGTGTTGACGCCGAAACTGATCCGCGCGGTGATCGAGGGCGCAAAAAAGCTCGGCAAGCCGGTCGTCGTCGATCCCAAGGGCATCGATTTCTCGGTCTATCGCGGCGCGACCGTCATCACGCCCAACCGGAAAGAACTGGCCGAGGCAACGCATCGGCTGGCGGGAACCGGCAACGAGATTGCGGCGGCAGCCAAAGCGCTGGCCGGCGCGGTCGGTAGCAAGGCGGTGCTGGTGACGCTGAGCGAGGAAGGCATGCTGCTTTATTCGAAATCGACCGGGGCGGTTCACGTGCCGGCGTTTCCGGTGAAGGTGCGCGACGTATCCGGCGCGGGCGACACGGTTGCGGCCGTGCTTGCGGTCATGGTCGCGATGGGCGCGGATTTCGAGTCGGCGATGCGAGCCGCCAACGCCGCTGCTTCGGTCGTGGTCGGCAAGAGCGGCACCGCCACCGTCTCGGCTGCCGAACTGCGCGCGCGTATTCTGCCTGCAGCGACGCTCGCTCCCGAAGAGAAGATCGTATTCGACTGGCGCGAACTCGATGCCCGGTTGATGGAATGGCGCGCACAGGACCTTCGCATCGGCTTTACCAATGGTGTGTTCGACCTTCTGCACCCCGGCCACATCAAGGTTCTGGCGCAGTCGCGTGCGGCTTGTGACCGGTTGGTGGTGGGACTCAACAGCGACGCATCGGTCAAGCGTCTCAAGGGCAAGGACCGCCCGATCCAGCCCGAGCATGCCCGCGCCGAAGTGCTGGCTGGGCTTGAGGCCGTCGATCTGGTGGTGGTCTTCGGGCAGGACACGCCCCTCGAACTGATCAAACAGGTGCGGCCAAGGATTCTGGTCAAGGGCGGAGATTACCGGCCCGACCAGGTGGTGGGACGCGAGGTGGTCAAGGCACAAGGTGGCGAAGTGATCGTTGTCGATCTGGTACCGGGCTTCAGCACGACGCGCATTGTCGAGAAGTCGCGCAAGCGCAAGAAGCGCTAAGGCAATGGGCTACGCTGAATCACCACTCGCCGCAGCTTCTTCACCTCTCCCATGGGGAGAGGTCGCCCGCCGTAGCCCGAAGGGCGAAGGCGCGGCGGGTGAGGGGTCACGGACTGTCGAGAGTCCGAGTCCCCCTCACCCCAACCCTCTCCCCGTCGGGGAGAGGGGGCGCGCCGTGCCTGCGTCGATGCTTCAATCAACAAACCTGCGCTAATCACGTGGCGATCCATCCGACAGCAGACGAAGAGCATGCCCTCGTCCGCGAGTTCTTCGGCGGCGAGACCTCCGGGTATTTTGTCGAGGTCGGCGCCAATCATCCGACCGAGGGCTCGCAGACCTGGCATCTCGAGCAGGCCGGTTGGACCGGCGTGCTGGTCGAGCCGCAACCCGAGCTTGCGGCGTTCCTGGTGACATCGCGCAGGGCGCGCGTCTTCGCCAACGCCTGCTCTTCGCCCGAAAACGCCGGCCAGTCGCTGCCGCTTCACGTCGATGGCCCGCGTTCGGCGCTCGATCGCGACCGCATGGCGCCGGGCGCGCAGGCAGCCTATGTCATCGTCGTGCCGGCGCGGACGCTCGACAGCATCCTCGAAGAGGCGGAAGCGCCGGTGCCGATCGATCTGCTCTCGATCGACGTCGAGGGACATGAAACCGAAGTGCTGCGCGGGTTCGATCTTGGCCGCTGGCAACCGTTGCTGATCCTGGTCGAAGACCACGTCAACAATCTTCAGACGCACCGTTATCTGAATAAAAAGGGCTACCAGCTCATTCGCCGGCTGGGCCACAACGGCTGGTATGTGCCGGCCGGCGATGCCGTGAGTATTCCGTCAGCCGAGCGTTGGGAAATCCTGCGCAAATATTATCTTGCGCTGCCGTTTCGTGTGGTGCGCAATGCCTGGCGCCGGGTCCGGCGGCTCTACGCCGACTGGTGGGCGGGACGCTAGAATGCCGCGACTAAGCGCCATCATTATTGCGCTGAACGAGGCCGGCAACATCGCGGATTGCCTCGATACGCTTTCGTTCTGCGACGAGCGCATCGTAGTCGACGGCGGCAGCGCCGACTCGACGGCGCAGATCGCGCAGGGCAAGGGCGCGCGCGTGGTGTCGCATCCGTTCGAAGGCTTCGGCGCACAGAAGGGATTTGCGCTGTCGCTCGCGACCGGCGATTGGGTGCTGTCGATTGACGCCGATGAGCGCGTACCTGTCGCACTCGCGCAAGAGATTCACAACGCCATCGCAGCAGGCGGCGCTGACGCCTACGAACTGCCGCGGCGATCGAGCTTCTGCGGCCGCCTGATGGATCACTCCGGCTGGTCGCCGGATTACGTGCTGCGGCTGTTCCGGCGGGACAAGGCGTATTTCACCAGCGACCTCGTCCATGAACGCGTGGTCTGCGACGGCACGATGGCGCGGCTGAAGGAGCCGCTGATGCACGATCCCGTGCACCGGCTCGAGGATGCGCTGTCGCGGATGGATCGCTATTCGACGGCCGGCGCCGAACAGCTTCTCGTCGCGGGCCAGCGCGTCTCGTTTATGTCCGGGATTTCGCACGGGCTGTGGACCTTCATCCGCACCTACGTGCTGCGCGCGGGCTTCCTCGACGGCCGCGAGGGATTTCTGCTCGCCGTCGCCAACGCCGAGGGCACCTACTACCGTTACATGAAGGCCTGGCTGAAGGGGCGCACGGGGACAACGCGGTGAGCGGACTGATCTCTGTCGTTGTCACCACTTACAATCGCGAAGACGCGCTCGCGGCCGTACTTCGTTCGCTTGCGTGCCAAAAGGATCGAAACTTCGAGGTCCTCGTAGCGGACGACGGCTCTTCGCCGGCCACCGCGGCCCTGGTCGAGGAATGGAAGTCCCGGCTCGGCGTTCCACTTACCCATGTCTGGCACGAGCATCGCGGCTTTCGCGCGGGCGAAATTCGCAATCGTGCGCTCCGCGCATCTCACGGCAACTACGTCATATTTCTTGACGGCGATTGCCTGGCGCGGCCGGATTTTATCGGCATCCACCGCAGGCTTGCCGAGCCCGGCTGGTTCGTCACCGGCAATCGCGCGCTGCTGACGCAAGCTCTGACCGAGGACGTGCTTGTCCGGAGGCTCGAGGCCGAGCATTGGAGTTTCGCACGCTGGATCGGGCAGCGCATGAGCGGCGGGCTTAATCGTCTCCCCCCGGTGCTGCGTCTGCCGCTTGGCCCGTTGCGAAAAACGCGGCCGCGGGCCTGGGAAGGCGCGCGCTCCTGCAATCTCGCGGTCTGGCGTTCCGATCTCGACCGCGTCGACGGCTTCGACGCAAGCTTCAGTGGCTGGGGCAAGGAGGATTCCGATCTGCTGGTCCGGCTGCTGCACGCCGGTGTCCGGCGGAAAGACGGTGCGTTCGCGACCGGCGTTCTGCATCTGTGGCATCCCGAGGCCGACCGCTCGCGGCTGGCGGACAATGAGCAGCGCCTCGCCCATGTCATCGAAAGCCAGCGCGTGCGAGCCGAGCAGGGAATGGCGGGACGTCCCTGAGATCAGCGCGGCTCGGCCGTGCGCATCAGCGCGGCAAGACCGGAACCCGTGTCGATCGTCGGCTTCCATCCGGCATGCAGGAGTTTTCCGGGGTCGGCGACATGATTGCCGCCGAGGCGCTGCCATTGGTCGGCGCGACCGATGGCTTTCGCTCCAAGCGCGATCAGCGCGGGCGGCACCGGCAGCAACCCCGGTCTTCGTCCTTGTCCGGCGCGCATCGCGCCGACGATCTCGGCCAGCGTCAATGCCTTCGGATCCGCCACGATATAGGTCTCGCCTTGGGCCAGAGGTTGCTCCAACGCGAAATGAATTGCGCCGATCAGATTTTGCCGGGCCAGCAGCGAGCGGCGGTTGCGGCAAAGGCCAAGCGGCAATGGCCATGACGTACGCGCCAGTTCGATCAGACGCGCGAGATTGCCTCTGACGCCGGGACCATAGATCAGCACCGGCCGCAGGATCGTGAACGGTACGCCGGCGGCGCGGATTGCGTCCTCGGCCGCAAGCTTGGAGCGGCCATAGGCGTCGGTCGGGCGCGGCGGATCGCTCTCCCGCAGGATCGCATCGGACGATGGCCCGCTCTGCCCGCGGATCGACGAGATGAATACCAGATGGTGAATGCCGATGGCCTTTGCCGCAACGGCAAGCTCGGCGGTCGCCAGCCGATTGACCCGATCATAGGTTTCCTCGGCGATCCGGGGTCCGGCGTGGGCGATGCCGGCGAGGTGAACCACGGTTTCGACGCCCTTGAGCAAAGCGCGCCATTCGACCGGGCGGGTAAGGTCGGAAACCGCAACCACCTCGACTGAGCGTGGGAAGATATCCGCGGGCTGGCGCATCGCGGCGCGCACCGCATGGCCTGCGCCCGCCAGCTCCGCCACAAGGGTGCGGCCAATGAATCCCGACGCCCCGGTGACCAGAATGCGGGTCACGGCTTGCCCCCCGCGAAGCTTCGCAGCAGGCCGCCCACCAAAACGACGGCACAGCCAAGCGCAATCGCCGCGCCGACAGGCCCCGGCCACAGCACGCTCGCAATCGCCAACGCGACCAGCACAACGTTGACGATGAACACTCGGGCGACAATCGCGGGCACGCTGAAGCCGCGGTTGGTCGCGAGCTGATAGTAATGCGTGCGGTGGGCGAGCCAGAACGTCTCGCGATTTTTGATCCGCCGCAGCAGCGTCAATGTCGCATCGGCTAGATAGTAGAGCGGCAGGATCGCGGCTGCTGCGATATGTCCGGTGCCGGCCACCAGCACGAGCAGCCAGGCAAAGACGAGTCCGATCGGCAGGCTGCCGACGTCGCCGAGAAAGATGCGCGCCACGGGGCGATTGAACGGCGCAAAGCCAATCAAGCCGCCGCACAGCGCCAGCGCCACGAGCACGCCGTGCATCGGCAGCGCGCCGAGCCATCCGATGGCAACAAGCCCGATGCTGACGGGCACGAACTCGGCGACCGTCATCCAGTCGATGCCGTCCATGAAGTTGGTGAGATTGACGAACCACAGGCAGGCCAACAGCAGCAACGCGCGCTCAATCCACCACGGTAGCGGCGGCACGACGCGAAGCTCGGGAGGCAGACTTGCGATCACAATGCCGACGGCGAGCGTCTGCAGCAAAAGTCGCGGCACAACGCCGATGCTCCGCACGTCGTCCCAACCGCCAACGATGGCGATCAAGGCTGCTGCCGCCAAAACCATGCCAAGCGTACCCGGATCGAATGATGGCTCTCGCCATAAGGCGAGCGCTCCGCCAGCGATAGCGATCGTCGCGGCGATCACAGCGATTCCGCCGCCCTGCGGCGTGGGCGTCCGGTGTGAAGAGCGCGCGTTGGGATGGGCGAGCGTGTAGCGCTGCAGCAGCGGCAGCAATGCGAGGATGATGGCAGCGCTGACTGCGGCCGCAGCAGCGACGATGAGAGCGAGCTCAAGACCGGTCATCAGCTAAGCTTCCGCAATCGTCGCGCGCTTTCAAGCCGGGCCGCCTCTTTCCACAAGATCGCGATAGAGATCAACAGTCTGCTGGCCGATCGCCCCAGCCGAGAAACGCGCAACCGCCAACCGCCGCGCCGCCGCGCCATAGCGAGCGCGCAGCTCCGGCGACGCCGCCAAGGTTTCGATTGCGTCGGCCAAAGCCAGCGGGTCGCCGTAGGGGACGAGCAGGCCGGTTTCGCCGGGTACGACAATTTCACGGCATCCCGGCACGTCAGTGGCGATCATCGGCCGGCCGCAGGATGCGGCCTCCAGCAGGCTTTTTGGCAGTCCCTCGCGTCGCGACGGCAAGACCGCGATCTGGGCGCGGGCCCAGAGCGCCGGAATGTCCTCGACATGCCCAAGCCAGGTGATGCCGGGCTCCCGGTTCCATCCGGCGGCGTCTTGCTCGCTCACCGAGGCGGGATTGGCGGCATCGGGCGTTCCCGCGATCAGCAGTTCGATGTTCGAGCTGCGCTGGCGCAACAACCGGTGGGCGTCGACGAGTGTGCGAATGCCCTTGTCGGAGAGAAGCCGTCCGACGAAAGCGACCGTCGGCGCGCCTGGCCGTTCGGGCTGCGGCTGCAGCGCGTGGATGTCCACGCCCGAGCCCGGGATCGTCGCGATGCGCCCGGGTGCGATGCCGAGCGACAGCATGCTGTCGCGGTCATCGGGATTTTGCACCAGGACTGTTTGTCCCTGACGGTTGAGCAGCAGGCGAAGGAGCGCGCTCAGTATCGGGCGCAGCAGCTTCGCTTTGGCGTTACCCGAGGTGAAGGTGTACCCGAGCCCGGTCAGCGCGCTGACAGTGCTGACCGGCCGTCCTGCCGCGGCAATCGATCCGAGGATCGTGGCCTGCAATGCGACGTGATGCACGACGTCGGGCGCGATCTTCCGGTGAATGTCGCGCAACGCGCGAATCGTGGCGATGGTGCCGAATGGCGAGATGCGGCCGCGCACGAACGGAACCGAATGCAGCACAAAACCTTCGGCGCGAATCGCGGCCGCGCCGTCGACCACCCGCGTTGCGACATGGACCTCGAAACCTGCGTCGCGCGCCGCTCGCGCCATCGGCAGGCGATGGGACAGGAAATACCAGTCTTCGGTGACGACATAGAGCAGGCGCAACGGCAGCTCCGCGCCCAATCCCAGGCGTTCTAGGCGGCACCGGTTCGCAGCAGATCGTGGATGTGCACGATTCCGACCGGCCGTCCGGAATCGACAACGAACAATGCGGTGATCTTCATCGAATTGAGCACTTCCAACGCCTCGCTCACAAGCTGATCGGGACGGATCGTCTTGGGTGAGCGTGTCATGATCTCTTCGACCCGGGCATTGAGCAGATCGTCGCGCATATGGCGGCGAAGATCGCCGTCCGTGACGATGCCGGTGAGATTGCCGTCGCCGTCGGTGATGCCGACACAGCCGAATCCCTTCGCTGACATTTCCAGCACCGCCACCGACATCTTGGTGCCGAGCGGAGCGAGCGGCATGGAAGGTCCGCTGTGCATGATGTCGCGGGTGAATTTCAACAGTGCGCCAAGCCGCCCGCCAGGATGCAGCAGCCCGAAATCGACCGGGGTGAAGCCGCGGCTCTCTAGCAGCGCGATCGCGAGCGCGTCACCAAGCGCCAGTTGCATGAGAGAGGAGGTGGTTGGCGCCAGGTTGTGCGGACAGGCCTCGCGAGCTTGCGGCAGCACCAATGCCACGTCCGCCGACTTGGCAAGCGTGCTGGCGGCATCGGCGGTGATGGCGACGAGGCCGATCCGGAATCGCCTTGAGTAGTCGATCAAGTCCTTGAGCTCGGCGGTTTCGCCCGACCAGGACAGCGCCATGATGGCGTCGTCGGGCGTGATCATACCGAGATCGCCATGGCTGGCCTCGCCCGGGTGGACGAAAAAGGCCGGCGTTCCCGTGGATGCAAGGGTCGCGGCAATCTTGCGTGCGACGTGTCCGGACTTGCCCATGCCGGTGACGATGACGCGACCTTTGACGCCGCGAATCAGCTCTGCCGCCGCGATAAAGGGAGCTCCCAGGCCGTCCCGGATGGCAGCGGCGAGGGCGGTAATGCCCCCGGCCTCGGTTTCAAGGGTGCGCAATGCCGATTCGATCAGCGAACGGCCGGGGCCCGGTGTGGTGCTGTCTCGAAGGTTCGGCTTCGCCATGTTCCGTCGAATTATCGAGATGGAGATCTTGAGGTGGCATAGCACCGAACCGGCAGAGTGGCGAGGCAGCACGGCGGCACGAACAAGGGGAATCCCAGTTTCGAGTCGATTGCAACCTTAGATTGTATTATAGGGTATCTCAGCTTGCTGCGAATATCGTTTGGGCAGCGCCGGCACCGCCTTTCCAGCACAGTGGGATCCGAAGCTTGGAATTCACGTGACTTGAAGTCGCGGC
>JADMIO011509799.1_pt1 | contig 53717 bp, 50 predicted proteins | sample 8958161 | NCBI WGS metagenome assembly JADMIO01 (sample SAMN16585339, study PRJNA669376) | soil metagenome | isolation source: Crop rotation soil | place: USA: Cullars Rotation, Alabama | collected 2011 | reverse complement strand
CGCGACAACTTGTCCACGTGGAATTCTAAGCTTAGGATCCCAATGTGCTGGAAAGTGCGAGTTCATCCATTCTTCAATACCGTAGAATTCAGGATTTGCGATGTGCCGATGACCATTGATGAAACCATTGCCATTGCCGCTTTGTTCCAGGCTGTTTGTGCAAAGTTGTACAAGCTCCGCAGCCAAAACCTGAATTTCATTATGTACCACCGGACACTTATTAATGAAAATAAGTGGCGCGCCGGCAGGTATGGCATCGACGGCACATTGATCGATTTTGGTAAAGAAGCAGAGATCAACACCCGGATTCTTATCTATGAATTACTGGATTTTATCGATGATGTGGTCGATCACCTAGGCAGCCGAAGCGCCATCAATTATGTACATAAGATGCTCGAGCATGGCACAGGCGCCGATAGACAGTTAGGTATTTACGCCGATTCAAACAACCTTGTTGACGTTGTCGACTACATTCATGAATCATTCCTGAAAGTGTAGTTTTATTTTAATGTTTTGTCAGCCCCGCTAAAACAGCGGGGTTTTTTATGTATTTTTTGTAAATATTTTCGTTTTAACAGGGTATGCAGGCAGCATGACTACAAAAAGTGGTATCTGTCAGCAAGTCATCAGCACTAAACTTATGTAATCCATTGACGGAATACGAGATAATTAATGGTTGTTTAAAGGAAGATGCCAATTGCCAGCGGATGCTTTTTGAGCAATACGCCGGCAAAATGATGACGGTTTGCCTGAGATACGCCACCGATACAATGGAGGCGGAAGATATATTGCAGGACGCGTTTATCAGGGTATTCAATTTTATTCACCAGTTTAAATTTGAAGGTTCTTTTGAAGGCTGGATACGGCGGATTGTGGTGAATACGGCGTTGAAATATGTGCAGAAGAAAAGGATCAGCTTTACCGAGATAAATGATCATAATGATCAATCGCCCAGGCTGCAACCTTACGTGTATTCTAATCTTGGAGAAGAAGATATTATGAAGCTGATACAACAATTACCAGAAGGCTACAGGATTGTTTTTAACCTGAGCGTGATGGAGGGTTACAGCCACGACGAGATAGCTAAAATACTAGACATACAACCTGGCACCAGCCGTAGCCAATTAGTAAAAGCCAGGAAGATGTTGCAAAACCAAATCATTAAACTGCAAAAAATTGCTGTATAAAATGTCTGAAAACCTATTTGATAATTTTCTGAAAGAGAAACTGCAAAACCACGCTTCGCCGGTAGCCGAAGGCATGTGGGAGCGCATACACTCTCGCCGTGAAAAGGAACGCCGCATTGGTTTTTGGTGGAATAATTACCGCGGCCTGGGTTATGGATTGGTGGGTGTGGTTCTACTTGCTACGATTTTTGTTGCCCGCGAGGTAAGCGACCATTCTTTTGGTGTATCTGAAAAAGATACCAGGCAATCTCAACAACAATCTTCATCAAATCCGCAAAAAGACAACGCTACCAATAATGCCTACCTGCCAAACAATAATGGCAATAGCAACCAACAAACCAAAGATGAAGCTTCGCTGAAAAAGGAAGACGCTATTCAATCGCCAAGTAATACTTCAAATCCCGATAGACAAAATGCGCTGGCAAAAGCTGACCAGCCAATTACATCAAAAGCGGGCAAGACAACATTACTACAAAATGCTAATGCGGTTCCACAAACCTCTAAAGTGGCTGATAATGCGGGGGGTATCTTAAAATCAAAGAATAAGCGGAACAACCTGGCGGCGATCGGTCTTCAATCTCCAGGCCTTGGGCTTCAAAAAGAAGATTCAGAGGCATACCAGGCAACTAATCCAGGCGAAAAAGAATACCTCAACATAAACGCGTTGAAGTTCCTGGCTAATAAGAATTCAGCAACCAGTATTCACCTGAATAAAAACCTCGGCAAGCTGCGGGGTATCACACTCACCGATTGCCCTTCCGCCTTTGGAAACAGGAGCAGTAACTGGTATATCGAAGCATTTGCTTCACCAGACTACACGATGAAGCGCACTAATACGAACCTTCTTAATGAAGAATATCTCCGCCGTAAAGACAGCACCGAAAGCTATAATGGAGCTTTTACCGCAGGCATCCGTGTGAGCAAAACATTTGGCAACCATATGTTGGTTAAAACTGGTTTACAATACTCGCAGATCAACGAGAAATTTAATTACCAGGCAGAGAATGAAAGAAGATTGGTAACTGTCGTAACAATAAGAACAATCATTCGCGGCAACAACCCTGGCGATACACTTACCGTTCGCGACACAAGCATAGTGGAGCAAATTGGTTATCGTGTTAAGACAACGCACAACCGCTACAGCAGCTTCGATGTGCCTGTAATTCTCGGTTACGAGTGGGGAAATGATGACTGGAGAGGAAGTATAAACGCAGGTGTTATTTTCAATGTGCGCTCATGGCAACAAGGTGATGTGCTCGATACATCATACCAACCACTGTCATTTGATAAATCATCTCCTGTCTTCAAACACAACATTGGCATCGGATTGTATGCAGGCGTCTCATTAATAAAACCTGTAGCAGACAGGTGGGATGTATTTGCTGAGCCATACCTGCGTTACAATATTTCGAACATGACCAGCAGCAACAGTCCATTCAACCAAAAGTTCAATATCATCGGAATCAACTTTGGTGTACGGTATAAAATAGCAGGCAACAGGCAGCAGTAAAATCGATGAGTATATCTATCATGAAACCAGAAATGCAGGGAATGAAAAATGTGTTTGTTATATTATTAACCAGTATTCTTTTTACAGCATGCTCTAAGGAGAATTCAGATTCATTTTTCCCCTACCCAACCATCCCTGCTAACGATACGGCCTGGGTGCAACAAGTGCCGGTAACCGCCCCTGTCAACAAACTGATGGAAAGCCTTTCATTGCCTTCCGTGGTCGATTCTTTCAATGTGCAGGTTGGTGCCACCATCCGTGCATCGGAATTTCTGCAAGTCACATTTCCGCCGAATTGTTTTGCCTTTGCAAACGGAGCTACATACACCGGCAACGCAAAAGTTGAAGTCATTCATTTACGCAGGAAGGGCGATATGGTAAGGTACTCAAGACCTACTACCAGCTTTGGAAGATTATTGAAAAGTGGCGGCGCATTCTTCGTAAGAGCAACAAAGGATGGCCAGGAATTGATCCTGGCAACAAACAAGCAAATCAAGTTGAAGTTTACAGATCCAACTCCTGTAAATGATATGCGTGTATTTTATGGTATCGAAGGTGTACAGCCGCCGTTCCCTGCAGGTACCAATCCTTCTTTTACATGGACGCCTGCACAGGACTCCTCACGGATATCAACCTTTCAGCAATTTGATAGCACGCTGGGAATTATCCGAGGCTATGAGTTGTTATCCCAAAAATTAAGATGGGTCAATGCCGACTATTTTACCGACACCACGCAGACAATTCGTACAAGACTTGACGTTTTACTGCCATTGAATTTTACTAATGCAAACACTTCGGTATTTGCTGTATTTACCGCTGATAAAACGGTGGTGCAGTTAAATCCAGAAATCTCTTCACGATCATTTAATACCGTAAACATACCAGTTGGCAGAAGTGTTACTTTAATCTCGCTATCTAAAATTGGTGATGTCTTATACATGAGTACCAGGTCGATCGTAACGGCCAATAATCATCCCGAATCTCTAATACCAGAAATTAAAACAAAAGCGCAAATACTCCAGTTCCTCGATAATCTGTAACGCAATCGTACCTTAATCAGCAGGACCCTCGTCCTGCTTTTTTTTTGCTCTAACCCAAGCTGATTGCATTGTGTAAATCCTTAAATTCTTTATAAACTTACTAACGACCAACAGCGGAGTAATCCACACTACATGTGCCGCGGCGAATAAAAACCTAAATTTGCCGCTATGATTTTGCACGATAAAAGGAATGTTCGAATAGCGATCTTAGATCTTTATGAGGGCAAGGAAAACCAGGGTATGCGTTGTTTGAGAGAGATCGTCAACCAGTGGGGAGAGATGAACCAGTTTGAAGTTGTGCTTGATGAATTTGAAGTACGGTTAGAACAACAGCTTCCTGATCTTTCATACGATATTTATATTTCTTCAGGCGGGCCTGGCTCACCGCTTGACTCAATCGACTCAGAGTGGGAAAAGCGTTATTTCAATTGGGTTAATGACGTTGAACGCTGGAATGACAACGTCGCTAATTTATCAAAAAAACATGTATTCTTCATCTGTCATAGCTTTCAACTTGCATGCAGGAAGTACGAAGTAGGAAATGTATGCGCGAGAAAATCTACCGCATTTGGGGTGTTCCCAATTCATAAGATGCACCCCGAAAAAGATGAGCCTGTATTCGAGGGAGTGAACGATCCATTCTATGCTGTCGATAGTCGCGATTACCAGGTGATAGAGCCCAATCATAATCGCTTGAAGCAGATGGGCGCAACTATATTGGCCATCGAAAAAGAGCGTCCACATGTACCCTACGAACGCGCCGTCATGGCCATTCGCTTCAACGAATATTTCATCGGTACCCAGTTTCATCCCGAGGCGGATCCAACGGGTATGAGTATGTACCTGGAGCGTGAGGACAAGAAGAAAACAGTCATCGAAAATTACGGCGAGGGGAAATGGCAAAGCATGATCGACCGCCTGAATGATCCTGATAAAATCCTGAACACCTATAGCCACATACTTCCCAACTTTCTAAACCAGGCTGTTGGTGTATTTGCTGAATAATTTTATGTGGGCTTTATGTGACGAGCCTTGTATCACTGCTCAACATCGTTGTGTCACTCACTTGTACAGTTAGTTTTTACTGATCGAGGTAGAGGCATTAAAGCAACAAAAACAAACATCCTGTTTAAATAAACATCCCTGGCCGATTATTGGCAGGGATTATTTATTTTACAACAAACACACGGCTATGGTCTCCTCAATCCGCACTTCTATAAACAAAAACTTTACTGAAGCACAGTACCAGCGATACTTAGATGACCTGAACGCTGCACATCCCGGCGAGATAGATTTCAGGGTAGCAGAAACACCCATATTTTGCGACAAAGCTTTCACTGATAAAATGATCTCAGCATGCGAAAGCATTGTTGACATCATAGTTTCGCCTGAATTTAAAGAGCAATCACAACGCGCCATTCCACCCAATGTATTCGTCCCCGGCAACGAAGGCATCAGCAATTTTATAGCTTTTGATTTTGGCATCTGCGAGAACGAGCAAGGAGAAATTGAGCCGCAGTTAATTGAAATGCAAGGCTTCCCTACGCTGTTTGCTTACCAGGCGTTACAAACTGAAGTGGTAAAAAATATTTTTGCTATTCCATCCAACTACGATAGTTACCTGAATGGTTACAACAAAGAAACGTACCTGCAGTTCCTGAAAGAAATCATTTTAGGCCAACACGCTCCTGGGCACGTAGTGCTGTTAGAAATATTTCCACGCCAGCAAAAAACACGCATTGACTTTTTTGCAACTGAAGAATACGTAGGCATCAAAATGGTTTGCCTTACTGATTTAATCAAGAAAGAAAACAAGCTGTATTACTTACTGGATGGAAAAGAAACAGAGATCAAAAGAATTTACAACCGTGTAATCTTCGACGACCTCCAACAACAATCAGCAGAGGTGCAGGAAAAAGGAAAAATACTTTTTGAAGAACTTGATGTAGAGTGGGCGCCGCATCCAAACTGGTTTTACAGAATTAGTAAGTACACGTTGCCTTTTATTAACCACGCATATGTGCCGGAAACGCGTTTCCTAAATGAAGTAAAAGAAGTACCAACTGATCTTGAGAACTATGTACTCAAGCCATTGTTTTCATTCGCTGGGCAGGGCGTTGTGATAGATGTAACAAAAGAGGATATTGATAAAGTGACAGACGCGGAGAACTGGATATTGCAGCGTAAGGTGAAGTATGCAGAAGTAATCGAAACTCCTGATGGACCGGCTAAAGCGGAGATACGTATTTTTTACTTTTGGAAAGATGGTGAACCCCGGCCGATAGCTACCCATAATCTTGCACGGCTAAGTAAGGGGAAGATGATTGGTGTTCGATATAATAAAGATAAAACCTGGGTTGGAGGAACGATCGCGTTCTTTGAGCAATAATATTTCGAACGCGAATTAGAATGATCGTTCAAATTAACGCAGCTAGACACCGGTTACCTGCGCCCTTACTTCAGCATATCATCCAACAGCAATTCTAGTCCCTCATGATCAGGACTAACTGCTACTAGCTTTCCCTGCTTATCAATAAGAAAGGTGGCGGGTATATACCGAACATTCCACACATGCAATAATGGTGTGCCTGTCGTTGCTTTGGTATCAATTACCTGCGTCCATTGTATTTTATCCTGCCTGACTGCGTTAAGCCAAGCGGCTTGCCGGTCGTCAACTGATACACCAAATATCTCGAAGCCCTTATTTTTATACTTGCTGTACAAACTCTGCAGTTTTTTATTGCTCTGCCTGCACGGCCCGCACCACGATGCCCAGAAATCAAGCAACACAACTTTGCCGCGCAGATCTGAAAGCTTCACAGTTTCACCCTTTGCATTAGGTAATGCAATGTCAGGAACCGTAGAACCTAAACCAGGTTGAGCGTAACTACAGAAGCTAAGCGCAACCACTATAAACGATAATAAAAAAAGTCTTTTCATATACAGAGATAAAGAACGCCGAAACATACCGGCAAAGTACTAATGTATGCTAATTGATTTTGCAACTGCCGCGTTCAATACGATTTTGCAAACATTTATGCAAGAAAGAAAAGTCTATAGCTGAACAACGGCCGATTGCGTCACACGAATACCTTATTCGACTAGAATGCTTGTTCCGGAAACTAATAAGATCGGTAGAAGCTACGGAAGATATTTGTCAAGCTTACTCGGCAGGAGGTATAAGGCAGGCGTAATGATGAAAATGGCAATACTAATCTTTGGAAAGAAAAAGCCGAAGATGATGGCTACCGAATATACAACCGGTGAAACCAGGAACAGCAAATTAGCTTCCTTTCTTACTTCGGCCGGGATGGGTGTATGTATGAGTGATTTTCTTTTTGTGGCGTATACCCACTGGGCATAAAGGGTAAGATTGCATAAGCTTAGGTTGACGGCATACATCAATATAGCAAACCATTTAAGCGTATTGGCTGCAAGTATGCGGGTGCTAAAAGGCACGAGGCAAACCATCAGGTAAAACAATATTCCCAGGAATATGAAGTAGCGATTGCTTTTGCCTATGTACTCAAACATCATTCTGTGCCCGAACCACATGATACCTAAAACAAGAAAGCTGATAACATAGCACAACAGGTCGCGACTTATGTGATGCAATCCTTCACCGAGGTCTCTCCACTCCGGACCTTTTACCATTGGAACAGTCAACTCCACTGCAAGAATAGTCATGGCGATACTAAAGATGCCATCGCCCAGCGCTTCCAACCGTAGTGAAGCCATTCCAAGTTTCTGGCGCTCTGTGGTCATCCTGTCAAGTTAAAATAAAAGTGAGAGTGATGCAATACCCTACCACCTCTTACCTGGCGAATATTTACTTCGGACACTCCAGCTTTGCAGCGTGTTTACTCCATGGATCATAACCGTCTATCCTGATGGCCGTGTTGCCATTTACCGACAGCCAGCTTGCTTTAATGTAGGCAACATCTTTCTTAGGAAGTTTTAGCTCGTAGTAATAAAAACCCGAAAGATCTTTTGCATCGCAGCTCTTAAGCAGCTTAGCAGTAAAAGGCTTTTTGCCAAACAAGCTGTCCAGCGTATACCTCGGTTTAAGGCTGCTGCTGCCAGATGTAACAAGGCTAAAAGATGTATATCCCATACGTGGACCTTTAAGCATCAACGTCCACTTAACTGGCTGGCCTGCCTGCATAAAACTGCGGCCCTTGATGGTAATATCTGCAGTACCGGTTCTAAAGAAATTGATACTGGTATCGTCACTCATTTCAAGCCTGTCCGTCTTCCATTTCACGCCCAGCTTTTTAGGTGTTTGCACCCCCCAGTCACCTACATTCTCGTAGCCTGTGCTGTCGTACAGTAGCTTCTTAACAAGATCGTATAATTCTGTTTTAGACGTTTGAGCTGTTGCTATTCCTGCAACGCAGCTAATCAAAATACACAGGATAAACTTTCTCATGAACGAAAGATAATAAAAATCGAAAAATATATAACGGTTTTATTCATGTGTGATGCGCTGCTAATAAAGCGTTAGAAGGCAAATGCCACATACTCGTTTGCAAGGGGATTATGTACCAAGCCCTCTACAACTATCGGCTGTAGTGGCGTCGCACACTTTTACAGCGGTGTTCCAATCAGCAAAAATGATCTGCTAGAAGGTGTCACTTCACCCTCAATTCCATACTCAAATTTCACCCAACTCGCGACACTCTGCATAAAAAAACCTCCGCATGGGAGGTTTAAAGTTTCCGGTCGCTACGAATTACGACATATTCTCCTTGATATCATGTATCATCTTCCTCGCAATATTTTCTGCTGTGGTTTCAAAATTACTTTCGGCATAAATACGAATGATAGGTTCGGTGTTGCTGGTGCGTAGATGCACCCAGTCGTTTTCAAACTCTATCTTTAATCCATCTTCGGTATTGACAGGATTGTTCTTGTACTTCTTTTTTATTTTATCAAAAATAGACTGCACGTCAAAACCTTGTTCTAATTCTATTTTATTCTTACTGATAAAATAATCGGGGTATGTACCGCGTAACTGTTTTACGCTCTTTTTGGTATGCGCCAGGTAAGTCAAGAACAAAGCAATACCAATTAATGCATCGCGGCCGTAGTGCAGATCAGGCACGATAATTCCACCATTGCCTTCGCCACCAATCACAGCATCAACTGCTTTCATTTTTGTTACAACGTTCACCTCTCCTACTGCGCTTGGAAAATATTCTCCGCCGTGTTTTACCGTAACATCTTTCAGAGCCCGTGTGCTCGACATATTACTTACGGTGTTTCCCTTACGATTTTGCAATACATAATCGGCGATAGCTACTAACGTATACTCCTCGCCAAATAAAGTCCCATCTTCACAAACAAAGCAAAGCCTGTCTACATCAGGATCTACAGCAATGCCAATGCTTGCATGTTTGCGGTTTACTTCATTACACAACTGCGTTAAGTGCTGAGGCAATGGTTCGGGGTTATGGGCAAAACGGCCGTTCACCTCGTCATTCAAAACCGTTATATCTTTTACACCTAAGGCTTTCAATAACTGCGGCACGGCAAACGCACCTGAACTATTAATGGCATCTACTACCACGCTAAACTTTGCCTTTTTAATTGCAGCAACATCTACCAAAGGATAATTAACCACCGCTTCAATATGCTGTTGCAAAGCAGATGTGTTTACTGTATAGCTGCCTAATTTATCAACACCTGCAAAGTTGAAGTCCTCCTTTTCAGCAATTGATAAAACGATAGCGCCCTCTTCTCCGCTAATAAACTCGCCTCTGTTATTCAGGAGTTTTAGAGCGTTCCATTCTTTCGGATTGTGACTGGCGGTCAGAATAATTCCGCCAGCAGCTTCTTCAAACTTCACCGCCATCTCAACTGTTGGTGTAGTGCTCAATCCAACATCTACTACATCCAAACCTAACGCATTCAAAGTGCTGATCACGACGCGTTGAACCATCTCGCCACTTATTCTTCCATCTCTTCCAATCACCACCTTATTACCCACCTGCTGCTGCAGTACCCATGTACCATAGGCTGCTGTAAACTTCACAACATCCAGCGGGCTCAATGTGTTGCCAGGCTTACCTCCTATTGTGCCACGAATACCGGATATACTCTTGATCAGTGCCATTATATTTTTTATTGGGTGCAAACATAACAGAAATTAACGGATGTACCGGTAGTGTAACAGCTTGTTTCCGCAGTATATTTATTCACCTGTTTAGCCTTACTAAATAGTACCTGTAAGTTGTTGAAGATGTTAGTGTAGCAGAAACAATGTCTTAGCCTAACTTTGCCCTAAAGCGTGTTCCTTATGCCCGATAGAACCTGGTTTGTTGATTGGTTTAATTCACCGTACTATCACTTACTTTACCAGCACCGCGACGATTCAGAAGCTTTTGCTTTCATTAATGCATTGATAAAGCAGTTGAATGCCGCACCAGGCAGTACAATGCTTGATGTTGCCTGCGGCAAAGGCAGGCACAGTAAGGCTTTGGCTGATATGGGCTTTGACGTTACCGGGATTGATCTCTCACTCGCATCAATTGAAGAAGCGAAGCAGTATGAAAGCGAGAACCTCCACTTTTTTCAACACGACATGCGACTGCCCTTTTGGATTAACTTCTTCGACTATGCTTTTAATTTCTTCACAAGCTTTGGCTATTTCAGAACCTTGCGCGAACATGAAAATGCCATCAGAACGATTTCGCAGAGCATGCATAGCCAGGGTATTTTTGTAATGGATTACCTGAACACGCATTATGCTGAAGACCATTTAGAAAAATCGCAGGATAAAACTGCGGATGGAGGCATCCGTTTCAGGATCAGCAAATGGCACGATGATGAACATTTTTTCAAGCAGATACAGGTAGAGGATAAAGGCGTTACGCGACATTTGTATACAGAGAAAGTTGCCAAGTTTACCTTAGGTGACTTCACAGATATGTTTGCTTACCATGGCTTGCAAATACAGGAAGTATTTGGTGACTACCAGTTCTCTCCTTACCACGTTCGCAAGTCGCCAAGGCTAATTATGATTGCAAAGAAGATAAGGAATGCGTAAAGGAAAGTTGTTCTCCATACCATGCTTAAGAAAGACAAACCACTCGTGAGAAAGTTTGAATTCCTCTTTCTCTCTTTGTCTCCTGCTTTCTCTTATTGAAACAAACAAGAAATGATTGTGAAGAAAATCTAAATAAGAGATAAAGAGAAAAGGAGATAAAGAGAAAAGGAGATAAAGAGCACGCATTTACTCTAGTCCTCCACCCCTGCTCACAATTATTTTTTCTCACCTTTCCTATTGTTCAACAAAAGGTATCTCGATGTTTCAAAGTAAGCATTGGTGGCAGTTTTATAGTAAGATCGCAGGGTATCATTCAGCGAAACGGGATCATTGTTTTTGATACTTGCAATCGATTCAGCCGTACCGTTTATCGCGGAGCTGTAAAACTTATCGTTTGCTATAATACCAATACGCTTCGTATCAATATTTATAATAAAGGCAGCGTGCTTGTCTTTTGGAGTGTTCAACAGATCTTTCCCTAATGTAGTATTAGTGTAAGAAATTTTACAAATACCCGCTATGGTTGGCAGTACATCTACCTGCGAAGCCGGATAACTATAACGGGCTGGTTGCAATTTTTTTGGCGCATAAAACAGCAATGGAATATGATGCGGAGTGAGAGTTTTGTCGGTATATGCCTTGGGTAACAAACTACCCGCATCGCCTGTTATCCCATGATCACCTAAAAAGACGAACAATGTATTGCTGTAGTAAGCTTCCTGCTCCGCAGCTTTCATGAATTGCTGGTAACCGTAGTCAGTATAAAGAAAAGCTTCATACTCTTCCTGGCTCGAAAATCCAAACCTGCCCAGGCTATCAGAAGGAATTTTTCTTGCGCCAAACTTTCCTTTATCTTCTTTTGGAATAGTGTAGGGTCGGTGGTTGTCCGCTGTTTGAATAACAGCAAAGAAAGGCTTCTGCTGCTGGGCCAAAATCTTATTTGATTCAAGGAAAAGGTTTTTATCACTGATCCCCCACACATCAATCTTGGCAGCCTTATAATCTCCTTCTTCAAACAACTTAAGCTTTGGAATATTATTGGTTAGCACACCGCGAATATTTGCCCAGCTTGCACTTCCACCTAAAAAATACAGCTTCTCATAATTTGTAAAATCATTGATGATGACGTGCTGATCAACGGCTGCAGGGTTGCGGCTCGAAGTATTGCCCAACTGCACATCAGGTGTGCCGGTGAGGATAGCCCACACACCCCGTGCAGTACCATAAGCAGGCGAAAAGCAATTATCGAAATACACGCCATCCTTCACCATGCTATTGAAGAACGGGGTCGTGTTAAGCGGGTTACCAACCATCGAGCTTTTATAAGCACTGAACGATTCACATATCACCAGCACAACATTCATGGGCGGTTGTGGTTGCTGCGATAAGATTGTCCTGGTAAAACTCAGTGAAGTAGTATCTGGCTTATCAACGCCTAAATGTGTTGCCATCCACGGGTAGTAATGTTTTACTTTGCCAAGATCATAAGTAGCATGACGATAGTTCATTGAACTAAAAAAAGACTGGAAGGGATTTAACGAGATCTGCGCTTTATAATCATCTCCCAAAGAAAATGCATCGCTCCATCGTAGCGGGTACTGGCCGATGCGCCCAAAGACGGAAACCGCCAGCAAAAGGAACAAAGTAATGCTCCACGCCAGCCGGCTTTTCTTTGTACTTGTAAGCCTCTTCGATAACACGTGATTATAACTAAGCCGTACCAGCGCGATCAATAATGAGAAGCCGCCAAGTAAAGTAAGTATGAGCCACAAAACAGGGTAAGACTGCCACACCATTTTGGCAGATATTTTGGCATCCTCCAGGTAATTAAGCGCACTTGCATTAAGCCTTTGCGACAGGTAAGCAAAATGCGCAAAGTCCAACACGTAAAAGAAGCAGAATACCAGGATAAAAATGCTCCACAAGCTGAATGCAATGGCACGCCCTGCTTTTTTTTGCACAGGATGAAACGGAGGAATAGAGCCAATGATGAAAAGCAATAAAGAAAATATGGCAACTACCCGAAGATCGAAACGTAGGCCCAATAAAAAAGATGGAAGAAGTGACGAAAAATTTCCCGGGTGTTTAAATGCAAGAACAAGCGCTAACCTCAAACCCGACATCAACAATAAAAAAATAAAACCGGTGATGATTATCCATTGAATGTACCGCGGTACTTTTAACCTTTGCATAATGGCGTCAAATATAATCAATCTGCGATAGCAGGAACATGAGGCAAATCCATATGTTTTTACTCGAAACGAACAGCATTTCTTTTTTAGAGCAGGTGAAGAAAACGATCGTATCATTAGATGAACGCCTGTTCTTGTACATCAACCGAATTTGGTCTAATAGCTTTTTCGATGCCGTATTTCCGATTTATCGTGAATCATATACGTGGATACCTTTTTACTTCTTTATCCTGTTACTCATCATCTCAAATTTTAAAAAGAAGGCGTGGCCATGGATATTATTCTTCATCCTTACAGTAGCCCTATGCGACCAAGTAAGCAGCTCTTTTTTCAAACCTTTTTTCGGCAGGATAAGGCCGTGCAGTAACCCCGATTTGGCGCAATATGTCAGGCTGCTTTTAAGCCGATGCCCGTCAAGTGGAAGCTTTACATCATCGCATGCTGTTAACCATTTTGGTATGGTGGCATTTATGGTGGTAACGATTGGCCGCTACCTAAACAACTGGAGATATGCACTATGGCTTTGGGCGGCTGTTATTGCTTACGCGCAAGTTTACATAGGCGTGCATTACCCGTTGGATGTTATTTGCGGAGCTATGCTTGGGGTACTTATTGGATATATGACGGGAACATTCTATAACAAAAGAATTGGTATGCTTGAACTGCCGTCGGCTGCTTCATCTCAGGGGAATGTGACCCAACGAATTTAGGCAGCGGCTACTGGTTTAGGAACTGCTCTTCCACCTTCTTCAGCGCCACGGTTTCCTGCTTCGTGGTATTCAGCATCTCCATTCACCTTCCATAGATCAAACAATTCCTTGCCTGCTTTTATGTTTTCAACAGCAAGCATCGCTGTCATCATACTATGATCCTGGTTATTGTATTTATGCATGCCGTTCCGTCCTACTAAATAAAGACCAGGATATTTGCTGAGACCTGCTCTTATCACTTCAAGATGCTTCGCATACTGCTGGTCGTATACAGGGTAAGCTTTGGGCTGGCGAACAACATATCCATCTATTATTGAACTAGCTTTTGCAAGACCAATTTGCTCCATTTCTTTTTTGCCTAATTCAATCAGGTCTGCGTCACTGCTTGTCCATAAGCCGTCACCTTCAAAGCAAAAATATTCAAGACCGTAACAAGCCATCGATGGATCCGGCACCATGTAAGGACTCCATGATTTAAAGTTCTGAACCCTACCCACCTTTACCGAAGGATCGTGAATGTAAATCCAGTTATCACTGAAAGCATCTTCATCCTTCGTAATTACTACTACGGTAAGAAAGTCGCGGTAATGCAGTTGTTGCGATGCCTTGATAGATGCTTCTGGCAATGCAGGCTGTATACGCGGCACCAGGTACCTGACAGGTGTAGAAGAAATGACATAATCAAAACCTTCTTCTTTGTATGTGCCATTCAATTCTACATTCCACGAGCTCCCGGTATGTTCAATTCCTGTTACCTTGGTATTCATCAGTATTTGGCCACCAAAAGCTTTTGTCTTTTCGGCACATACCTCCCACATTTGACCCGGACCCTTTTTTGGATACCTGAATGAATCAATTAATGTCTTGATGACTTTTCCTTTATCACCTGTATTCTTCGGCTTAATAACGGCGTTTGTTATAGCAGAGGAAAGAGAAAGCCCTTTAATTCTTTGCGCCGCCCAATCAGCCGAAATCTGGTCGCAGGGAATTCCCCACAACTTCTCTGTATACGTTTTAAAAAATATATTGAACAGCCGCTTACCAAATTGGTTAGTTACCCAATCTTCAAAATTCGTCGGATTTTTTACGGGCGAAATCTTCGCCTTTACATAACTCGCAACACACAATGCGGATTCTAAAAAGCCGAGTTTTTTAAGTGCATCCATTGCCACCAATGGGTACGAAAAGAACTTCTTATTATAATAGATGCGCGAACTCCGTGGGCGATCAAGCATTTCGTCGCCCAATATCTCTGTCCAGAAATCCTCTACTTCCTTTGATTTTGAAAAAAAACGGTGTCCCCCAATATCGAAGTGAAAGCCTTTATACGATTCTGTTCTTGAAATGCCGCCAACATATGTAGGATCGCCCTCATACACCACCACCGAATGGTTGGCTTTAGCTAGTAAATAAGCTGCTGTTAATCCTGCGGGGCCTGCACCTATCACGGCTATGCGCTTCTTTTCATTCATACGAGGGCGCAAATTAGTCGGAAATGTTTTACATAATTCAATACCTAAATAGTTGGTGCAGATTTTTATGTAGTACGCTGTGGTTCGCTTTCCGAGGCGTGATTTATTGGCTTAGGAAGGCTGTTTTGGTCTTTTTTGGAACTTGTATCTTGTGCTTTTTCATTCCATAGCTTTGCGCTAACTATTTACAAATGACGGAAATACTCATCATCATCGGGTTAATTGTACTGAACGGCTTATTTTCAATGGCAGAGATCGCACTGGTCTCATCACGCAAGGCACGGCTCGAAATCCAGGCAAACCGGGGTGATAAAAACGCAAGGGAAGCACTGGAACTCTCTAACCATCCTGATAAGTTTTTATCTACCGTACAGATTGGAATCACGCTGATAGGTATTCTGACTGGTATTTTTTCAGGGGAAAATTTGAAGGCTGGTTTCGTTGCATTTTTTGGAAAGTATACTTTAACCCATAACTACGCCAGTTCACTGGCTACCGTTGCAATCGTTATCATCATCACTTACTTTTCATTGGTCATCGGCGAGTTGCTTCCAAAACGCATCGGGCTTTCCAGGCCTGAAGTAATAGCCAAAGCTGTGGCAAAACCGATGAGGTGGATCTCGCTTATCACCTACCCTTTTATACTGCTGCTAACCACCAGTACGCAATTGCTTGTCACACTTTTTGGCATCAAGAAAAATGATGCGTTAGTTACAGAAGAAGAGATAAAGGCAATGATAAACGAAGGCACCGAGCATGGCGCTATCGAAGAAACGGAGCAGGAAATTATTGAACGCGTTTTTCATTTAGGCGATAGAAATATCACCTCGCTAATGACTCACCGCAGCGATATAACCTGGATGGATGTGAACGATAATGTAGGCGACATAAAACACCAGGTACGCGAAGTAGTGCATAATACTTACCCGCTTTGCGAAGGCAGCATCGATAACATCAAAGGGATAGTTACCATAAAAGATTTATTGCTTGCAAATGACTCTGTTCCGCTGCGCGACCTGATGAAGCCTGCGTTGTATGTACCGGAAAATAATTCAGTGTACAAGGTGCTCGAGAAGTTCAAATCCAGCAAATTCAATAGCTGCTTTATTGTTGATGAATACGGCAGCGTGGAGGGCATGATGACATTGAACGATATACTCGAAGCCATTGTTGGCGACCTTGTGCCTGATGAAGATAATGACTACGAAATAGTAGAGCGCGAAGATGGAACATACATTGTTGACGGGCAAATACCATTCTACGATTTCCTGAGTAAGTTCGATAAAACAGATCTGCTCGATGACAACGATCTCCCGTTCAACACACTGGCGGGCTTCATACTCCATCACATGCAAACGATACCAAAGACCGGCGACAAACTGGATTGGAAAGGTTTTAAAATCGAGATCATCGATATGGATGCGCAACGCATCGATAAGGTGCTGGTATCAATTTCTGACGAGATACGCGACGAGATGGATGAGTAGTCAAGGCTGTTATTGACTTAGCTCGAGTGCTGCTATCAACATCGTTGTGTCACTCACTTCAACGGTTAAGCTGCACTGAACTTTTTTTTGAACAACGGTTACACCGCGACTCATTAGAAACACTTATCCGTCTCATTTGGCAATGAAAAAGGCTCATCATTACGATGAGCCTTTTTTTGCGGCTGGCACACTCTTGTCTGTGTCCTTCACTTTTTTTCTTCCTGCATCGCGAAGCGACTTATCAATCAGCCATTCTACCTGGCCGTTCACACTTCTGAATTCATCAGCGGCCCACTTTTCAAGCGCCTTATAAGTGGTTTCGTCAATGCGCAGTACAAATGCTTTCTTCTCGCTCATGCAGTCTTCGTTATTGATATAAGCTGCCTGTATTTACAACCGGCGTTGTCGATTTTTCGCTACACAATACCACCAGCAGGTTACTTACCATAGCTGCTTTGCGCTCTTCATCTAATTGCACAATGTCTTTCTTCGCCAAGGCATCGAGCGCCATTTCTACCATGCCTACAGCGCCTTCTACAATCTTACTACGAGCTGCAACAATCGCAGTTGCCTGCTGGCGCTGCAGCATCGCTCCTGCTATTTCGGTAGCATAAGCCAGGTGACTAATGCGTGTTTCAATTACATGAATACCGGCGATGCCAAGCCTTTCACTAACCTCCTGTTCGAGCATCTCGTTGACATCATTGGCGCTGCTCCGCAACGTGATGGTAGCTTCTTCATCCTCCCAATTGTCGTAAGGATAGGAACCGGCTAGTTTCCTGATAGCAGCTTCGCTTTGCGTTTCCACGAAACTGTGGTAATTGTCTACATCGAAAGCTGCTTTAAAAGTGTTCTCTACTTTCCAAACTACCACGGCTCCAATCATGATCGGGTTGCCCTGCTTGTCGTTTACTTTGATCGCCTTCGTATCGAAGTTGACAGCGCGGAGCGATATTTTCTTCTTAGTGTAAAATGGATTTACCCAATAGAAGCCATTCACTTTGATAGTGCCAATGTACTTACCAAATAAGTTGAGCACACGACTACTGTTTGGCTCTATGGCAAGAAAGCCCGCCATCACAAGGAGGAACGTTATACTGGCAACGGATACAACAGGCGCTACAATAGCTACTTCCTGGGTTGTAGCCACGCAGGTGATAATAACAGCCAGCAATACTACTTCTACCAGTAACATTAACCAGCCTGAACGAGGTTTAATAATCTTTTCCATAAGCAATGTTTGATGATATCAAAATGATATCAAATATACGTCAACTTTGGATTTGCTGAACAATTCATAATACTTTTCGTAACTACTTCAGAAAAAAAACTTTGATGAAACAGACTCTTCTGTTGCTCCTGTTGCTTTCGTTATGCACGTTCTCATTTGCAGCAATTGACACAGTAAGCATTTACAGCGGTCCTATGTTTAAGCATGTAAAGTGTGTTGTTGTTACTCCAACAGCATATACGGGTACCGACACTCGCTTTCCTGTGGTTTATTTACTACATGGATATAGCGGTGATTATAGCAACTGGGTGACGAAGGTTCCTAATATGCAGCAACTTGCCGATGAAAACCAGTTGATGATTGTTTGTCCTGATGGTAGTTATAGCAGTTGGTATTTTGATAGCCCTGTCGATCTTACCAGCCGTTATGAAACAAACGTGGCAATAGAAATCCCAACCTTTATAGACTCGATGTACAGAACGATAAGCACAAGAACCGGAAGAGCTATCGCAGGGTTAAGTATGGGCGGGCATGGCGCCCTTTTTCTAACGTTAAGGCATTCCGGGCAGTTTGGTGCATGCTCAAGTATGAGCGGCGGATTGGATATAAGCAAGATCAAGACAAAATTTGATCTGCCGAAAGTGTTGGGAGATTCTGTTGTTAATGCCTCGTATTATGAAAGCTGGTCGGTGGTTAACCTGGTGGAGAAATTTCCCAGCGAACCGATCAATTTGCTAATTGATTGTGGCACCTCAGACATGTTTTACGATATGAATAAACGAACACATGAAAAGTTGCTGAATAAAAAAATTCCACACACATACGTCGAAAGAGCGGGTGGGCATAGCTGGGACTACTGGACCAGCGCCTTGCCTTACCATTTGCTCTTCTTCAGACAATATTTTGCCACCGTAAAAGAAGGAAAATAAAAAGCCTGATGATATCCATCAGGCTATAAAATATGTTGATCACTGATTAACGTCAAAAGGTTTTGCCGTCATTGTATTTCACCTTTTTCTTCCCCGCATTCTTCTTTTCAAAATCGAGCACTGCCTGTGGTTTGGCTTTTACAACTGGCTTCTTAACAGCAGCAGAGTCCTGCACAATCTCACCACCATCAGCCGAGGCAAGTGCCTTCTTTGGATCTTCTATTTTACCGAGGAAATATTGTTCAGTTTTTGATATATGACCCGTGGAAGCGTCATAATACTTCCATTTACCATGCTTCACCGATGTGCCTTCAATCTTAATGACCTTCCTTGTAACTTTCCTGTCATCGTAAGGATCGATCACGTCAATGGTATCATACGGATTATCGGGGTTAACAGCTTTCCAGCTTTCTTCACGCATCAAACCGGCAATGTTGAAGTATTGACTTACACCATCTTTATTCCCCCAGCGATAACGTTCGATGGCAAACAGGTCACCCATGGTAGTATACAATCTCCAAACGCCTTCTTTTTTGCCGTCCTTGTAAGTTCCTTCTTCCTCATAACCAGGCTCTCCGCGAACACCGTCAACCCTATTAACCCAACGCCCCTGCTTTAAATCATTGTTGTCGATACAATTGATGACTTCGCCATTTGCAGCCGTACGCGATGACTTACATTGCGCCATCACATTTAAACTAAACAAGAGGAAAGGAATAACGAGGAACTTCATATAGTGCTTTATTGATGCGTGAAAATAGCGTTGATTTTACAAACGTTAACTGATGTGGTGTTAAAAAAATTCTTCAAATACCGTGTTACTTTCGATCTTCGTCATCTTCAAGTTATTAGCTTAAAACATATGAAACAACTTACTCTTGTGCTCATCGTGCTTTCCTCCGTTTTTTCCAATGCACAGGTAAATCCTACCCCGGCCGCAGAGCGACTGAAAACCATTCAACAACGCAGGCAATTGCAACAGTTGTCGCTTGTTAACCAGATTCCTTTCCGCAATATCGGCCCAACAATTATGAGTGGCCGCGTAGTGGATATAGAAGTCAACCCTGCAGATCCAACGGAGTTTTATGTGGCATATGCTACCGGTGGCTTGTGGCACTCCACCAATAACGGGCAAAGCTTTACATCAATATTTGATAGCGAAGATGTGATAGGCATTGGTGATATAGCGGTAAACTGGAGCAGTAAGAGCCGCACGATCTGGGTTGGCACTGGTGAAGTAAACAGCAGCCGCTCATCGTATGCGGGCATTGGTATTTACAAGAGCAATAACAATGGTAAAACATGGGAATACGTAGGGCTGCCTGAGAGCCATCACATTGGCAAAATACAGTTGCACCCCACTGATGCAAACACCGCATGGGTAGCCGTTTTAGGCCACCTGTATTCACCTAGCAGAGAGCGAGGATTATACAAGACCGCCGATGGCGGAAAGACCTGGAAGCAAACATTATTTGTTGATGAAAATACCGGCGTGGCAGACATCGATATTAACCCGGTTAATCCTGCCGAAGTATACGCTACTGCGTGGTATCGCACCCGCCGTGCATGGAACTTTGAAGAGGGCGGAAAGGCTAGCGCCATCTACAAAAGCAATGATGGTGGCGAAACATGGAATGTATTATCAAAGCCCGGAGCGGGATTTCCAACGGGAGATGGAATTGGGAGAATTGGCGTTGCCGTTTACCCAAAGAACCCGCAGATCGTGTATGCTATCGTAGACAATCAAAACCACAAACCAGATACAGCGAAGAAGGCGTCCGATACAAACTATGTAATGAAAGATTTTAAAGACCTCACCAAAGAAAAATTCCTTGCACTAGATGATAAGAAACTCGACACCTTTTTTAAGAAGAACGGCATACCACGTAAGTACACCGCTAAATCTGTTAAGGAGTTAATCGAATTCAACAAGTTGAATCCGTCGGTAATTTGGGATTATTTATATGATGCGAATACTGCGCTATTTGAAACTCCTATTATTGGCGCTGAGGTGTACAGGAGTAACGACGGTGGCGCTTCGTGGCGAAAGGTGAACGAAAAGGCGCTTGTACTCTACAACACGTATGGCTATTACTTCGGGAAAATATTTGTTAGCCCTACTAACGAAAACAAGGTGGTGATTACCGGCTACGGCATTGAACTAAGCACCGACGGGGGTAAAACATTTAAGAAAATCGACAAAGAAAATGTGCATGCCGATCACCACGTGGCTTGGATCAATCCAAACCGCGACAGCCATATTTTTAGCGGTAACGACGGAGGCCTCAACATCACCTATGATAATGGTGAACACTGGTTTAAAGCAAGCACGCCACCCGTCGGGCAGTTTTATGCCATCACGGTAGATAATGCAAAGCCATACAATGTATACGGCGGCTTGCAGGATAACGGTACATGGTTCGGACCATCAAACAACAAAGAAGACTATAGCTGGTATTTTGATGGCGATTATCCATTTAAGTCAGTGAATGGAGGAGATGGTATGCAGGTGCAGGTAGATACAAGAGATAACAAAACTGTGTACACGGGTTTCCAGTTTGGTTTTTATTCAAGAGTGAATACTGAGACCCGGGAGAGACGCTTTATTAAACCGGTTAATGACCTCGGACAACCCGCTTACCGCTTCAACTGGCAAACGCCCATACTCCTTAGCAAACACAACCAGGATGTATTGTACATGGGCACGAACCGCTTCCACCGCAGTATGAACAAAGGCGACACACTCCCTCCTATCAGTGATGATCTTACAACAAACCCGAAGCAAGGTGATGTGCCTTTTGGAACGATAACAACCATTAGTGAAAGTCCGCTGCATTTTGGATTGATCTATACAGGAACTGATGATGGCAACATCAACATAAGTCGCGATGGTGGTTACACATGGACCAATGTTTCTGGAAAACTTCCGAGAGGCTTGTATGTAAGCCGCGTTACGGCAAGTGCCTATAAAGAAGGAAGAGTATACGCTTCGCTGAATGGATACCGGAATGATAATTTCCTCCCCTACCTGTTTGTTAGCGACGACTATGGCGTTACCTGGAGAACGATTAGCAGCAACCTGCCTAATGAACCCATCAATGTAATTAAGGAAGACGTTAAACACGATAGCCTGATATATGTAGGCACTGATGGAGGTTTGTATGTGAGCGTTAATTCAGGATCAAGTTTCTTTAGCTGGAACAATGGCTTACCGAAAAGCGTCCCTGTTCATGATTTAGTTATCCAGGAACGAGAGAATGAATTGGTTGTAGGAACACATGGCCGCAGCATCTACATAGCAAAACTTGATAGTGTTCAATTGCTAATGACAGATGCTAATTACAGGAATAAAAAACAAGCAGAAGTTGCCAGGTGGCAGGCTGCGTTAACTCCTCTTGATAATAAAGCAACACGAAAAGGCAAGAAGAACGCGAAAGAAGGAGTCGATATAGATTGTCCGCCTGCAAAGGGTAAAGACTAAACGTGCAGGCTAACGGAGCAATGATATAGTCTTACGATATCACCCGAAAGTTTCAATAAGAGATAAAAAGAGAAAAGGAGGGAAAGAGAAGAGCAGCAAACCTCCTTTTCTCTTTCTCTCTTACTTCTCTTATTGAAATCTTTATCAAACATCAGGTTGATTCAAGCCAACAACGTAGCTTGTCTCAAGCCTGGATTAAAACTTCTGGAAAAAATCTGCAATCACATTGCTCTTCTTATCCATAAAATATCTAACCGCAAGTTCATACCCTTTTATGCCAAGCCCGCTGATAGTGCCGCGAACCTTTGCAGAAATGTAAGATACCTTCCTGAACTCTTCACGAGCAAGAATGTTGCTGATATGCACTTCAACAACAGGCGTTTTAATGGCCGCAATAGCATCACCTAGTGCTACCGAAGTATGTGTATATCCACCAGGGTTTAAGATAATCCCATCGTATTCGAAACCCACATGATGTAGTTCATCAATCAATTCTCCTTCTATATTACTCTGAAAATAATTGAAAGTGATAGAGGGAAACTCCTTGCGCAGGTCATTCATAAAATCAGTAAAGTTCTCATGACCGTAGATGCTTGTTTCACGCTTACCAATCAGGTTTAAATTAGGGCCGTTGATGATCGCTATTTTCATTGCAGAAAAATTTTAGTGCCCGAATGTACAACCAACCATTGGATTAGAAATTATGATTGATGTCAAGCCTCGCGGTCTTACCTGTAAGCAGGCATAATCCCATCATAGTTACCGTCCTAAACCACTTAGAAGCGGTTACTATCGCGGCGAATTGAGAGCCTCGTCAAAAATATTTTTTAAAATTAATTATCGAATTTCATTAATTATTTTATATTTGTGTTTAATAAATCGATTATGAGAACTGTGAGAGTTGTAGCAAGGGTGCTGTTTTACATTACACGTATAGTAGCTGTCATCACCCTGGTGATTGCTATTTATGCAGTGCTTGTATTACTACTATCGAAAGCCACGTCAGCAACATGGTTGCCGATGGAAATAAGGACGGGTAACCTGTTCGTTATCTTCTACCCGCTTACCAAAACGCCTTTCCTATTGGGTGAGTACACCAATGAATACATAACCACGGCGTTGCTGACGATTAGCTTCTATGGCTTATTTCTTTGGCTGCTGGGCAGTGTATTTCATGCGTTCATGCAGCAGAGATTATTTAGTAAAAAAGGCTTCCTGCAACTCTCCAGGTTTTACGTGGTAAACCTGACACTGCCTTTGATCTTATTGCTGCTGGTAGCACTGTTTGGACAGGAAGTGCAGGACATTGTTCGAATAACTTTCTTACATATTGTGATTGGCGTGTTCGCCTTTTTTATGGCTGCAATTTTCAAACAAGGCCTGGTGTTGCAGGAAGAACAAGATCTAATATTCTAAACATGCCAATCATCATCAACTTAGATATAATGCTGGCAAGAAGAAAAATGCGCAGCAATGAATTAGCCGAACGCATTGGGCTTACCACTGTGAACTTATCCATCTTAAAAACAGGAAAAGTAAAAGCGATCCGGCTATCAACACTCGAAGCTATTTGTAAAGTTCTGGACTGTCAACCGGGGGATATATTGGAATACAAAGAGGAGTAAAATAATTAAACCATATTCAAAATTATTAATCGGCGCTTAGTCGCCGGCAGCTAGTTTATTGCCCTTTCTTTTCTATAAGCAGTGCGCAGTGCGGATGAAAAGAGGGGCTATTCAAAAACACAATCAAAAGAAAATAACCATGAAATTAAAAATGCACACCAATGGTGTAAGGCCCTTCTGCGCCCTATCCGGCCGCAAATTGAAACTGAAAAATCTTATCACTTGCATGTTATTGATCGTGCTTTTTATCAGCACAAAAACCAACGCGCAGATAACGGACAGCAGTACCACCACAACTACCGAAATAAAAACCTTTCATTCTAATATCCTAAATGAAGACAGGAAAATTTTTATCCGTACACCGACGAAAATGAAAAAGTACGACACCTATCCTGTTGTATATCTTCTTGACGGTGGTGAACATATTGGCATGGTAGCCGGTCAACTCCAATACCTGTCGGAGTCGTATATGATCATCCCTTCAATGATCGTTATCGGCATTGGCAATACGGACCGCGTAAGAGACCTCACACCTACTCATTCTATTATTGGACCGGATGGCAAGCCTGACACCAGTGCTAATGCTATGGGAAGAACAAGTGGTGGCGGAGAAAAGTTCTTGCAATTCATCAGAGAAGAATTGATGCCTTATGTAAATGCTCACTATCCAACTGCGCCTTACAATATTTTGTCCGGTCATTCGCTTGGCGGGTTGATGGCTATTCATTGTCTTGTTCATCATCCTGGTTACTTTAATGCATACATTGCTATCAGCCCCTCGTTGCAGTGGGATGGTGATGCAATGCTGAAAGATGTTGCTGAGCATTTACCTTCTAAAAAGCCACTGAGTAAAATCCTGTTCTATAGCGATGCTAACGAGGATGAAAAGTTCCATAGCAACCAATTAAAGCTGGACACCATTTTACAGCAAAAGAAAATCGCTGGCCTGCAATTCAAACGCAACTTTTATCCCGAAGAATCGCATGCATCCGAACCGGTTAAAGCTTTCTATGAAGCGATTCATTTTATCTACCCCGATTGGTATCTCCCCTATAACAACAGCGCATTCAAAAAGAAACTCAGTAGCGATACCATTATAAAACACTACGCGGCGCTGTCATCGAAATATCATTACAACGTAATCCCTCCTCATGATGAAATGATCATGATCAGCAGGTTCCTTCGTAAAGATCCTGCGCGAATGAAAGATGCACTGGAACTGCTTAGGATGAATACAGGCAATTATCCCACATCGGCTGCTGCGCAAGAGCAACTGGCAGACACGTATGTAATGGCTAATGATACTGCCAATGCAATTGTCGCATACCAAAAAGCTTTAGCGTTAGATCCAACCAATGAAAGCATTAAACAGAAGTTAAGTAAGATCAACCCTTAAATACTAAACCATGAAAGCAACTCATAAAAAACGAAGTAAGAAATGGCTGTTTATTCTCGCTCCATTTGCAGTCATCATCCTTGTGCTCGCCTACTACCAGCTACTATGGAAATCGCCGCGTGTAGATAATGGGATCGTGAGACTGGCAACAACCTTTAAAGGACACAGGCATGAAGTTCACGGTATAAAGTTTATACCTAACACCGATCTTGTTGCTACAGCCGGCATAGATAGCGTAGTGCACATATGGAAGAAGGAAACAGGAGAAATAGTAAGGTCGCTGAAACATCCTACCTGCGTTACTTACATCGATATAAGCCCCGACGGAAAATATGCGGCAACAACCGCTTTCGATTCTAAAGTGAGACTATGGAACATTGAGACGGGGCTATTGGTGAGAGAGTTTACAGGACATGAAAAGCGAACATGGCATGTATGCTTTAGTCCTGATGGTAAAAAGATAGCCAGCAGTGATGAAGCTGCTGTTGCCATTGTGTGGGATGTGGAAACGGGGACATTGCTGCATAAATTAGTTGGACATAAACTTACCATATGGTCAGTAAAGTTTAGCAGGGATGGAAATACCATAGTAACTGGCAGCTTCGACAATACACTGAAGTTTTGGAATGTAGCTGATGGCAGGCTGGTAAAAAGTATAAATGCACACACTGAAGCAATCGTAGATGTTGCTTATAGTCACAACGGGAAAATGCTCGCAACTACCAGTGATGACAAGACGATAAAGATTTGGAATATCACGGATGGAAGTTTAATCCGCACCATGCATGTAGCAGAACATATTCAGGGCGTAGTGTTTAGTCCCGATGATAAGCGTTTGTTCACCAGCGGAAGAGACAAGCCGATGATCGGTGAATTTTTACAAGAGATATTTGGTGACTCTAAATTCAACAAAGGCGTTTCCGCCCGACTGTGGGATGTGGAGAGCGGCACGTTATTGCAGACGTTTCAATTACATGAGAACGATGTGAATGATGTAGCCTGGAGCAACGATGGAAAATGGATAGCTACAGCGAGTGCTGATAAGACTGCTTGTGTGTATGAGGTGGTGAAGTGATGTGTGGTGCGGCTTTTTCGTTACGTGCAAAAGATTGGGTGGAAAAACTGAAAGGACAATTACGCTGTCAGAGCGTATTTACCTTTCCCACGTACTATCTTTTGACGTAAACAACATAGGAAACCCGTATAGATCTTTGGTGTAGAGGCTAAATCCTTGCAAAGCAGTATCAGGAATATAGTTCGCTCTAATGGAGGGATAGTCGTCTCTTAGGTACTGAGCAGTTGCGGGAAAATGGCCAACTTTGTTATGGTATTGGTACAACGAAGAAACGGCATCATTTCGTTGATTTGCAATTTTAAAATGCAAGTAAGCGGTAATGCAGTACGATGACAGCACAGCCACATATCCAAAATAGTTTCATGATAGGGGTTCAGTCGCATTTACCGTCAAAGTGCTCATAAAGAAAGACGATTGAAAAAATAATTTCAATTAACCGCAGAAACAAAATAGTGATTTTGGTTGAATGGTAGCATCCCGCCACGATTTTATAGACCTATTGTTACCTACAGGCTTAGTCGATTCTTTTCTTATTAAGATTTCCAAAGCTTGGATCTTGTTGAAAAATTTGACGGACATATTCAAAGTTTCCTGTTAAGCTGAAAATTTGTCTAGTCGAACGATAAACCTGATGATAATTATAGAATAAGATATTCTGCTCTTCGATCAGAGAGTAAAGAAGTCCGTCAGCCTGATCTAGTTCTTTATATATATTTTTAGGAATTATCCAAATGCCAAATTTTGAAGTTATAGGAAGAAAGATTTCATAGATTCTCGGGTCTATTTCCCAATGACAGTGTCTAACTACTGGTTCGTCTGAAGTCAAGAAGTCTGTTTGAGTTTCATTTTTTACGACGATAAAGTTTCTGCCTCCTAACATCTCTAATGCAGCCGGTTTTTCTTTTAATGAACTTAGAAAGTCAATGTGATGGTCTGCCACCTCTGACTGTGATAGAATTTCACCAACATCCGACACAAATGGTGTATCCATTAATTTGCTGAACAAATAAGGCTGTATACTTCCAAAGTGAATTCTTGATTCTAAAGTCCTATTCATCTGTAACCAAATAAATTGGAGTAGAATACTTTTTTGTTGTTCAGCTATTCTCGAGAATTGATTACTGACCAAAGATTCGATTAGTTCCTTAAAGATAATTCCAGATCGACTTTCAATTAGGCAAATTTCATTTTCAATAGATTGATTTCTGCTATTATCGTAGAAGCCTTGTTCCGATGCAATTGACGATATACTTGTTGAAAAAGATTTTTGTAGAACTTTATCATAGACAAAAATTTGTCTGCCATTTTCGCTGAAGTTTTTTAAATATAACTCGGGAACATAATGTTGGTTCATAATGTGCGGTCTTTACCATCCTAGTATATAAAAATAGATGAATTCCTTAAGGTGCAGGGAATCCCTCCTTGCGTCGGGATGACATTGGATAACTTAAACCCTCAGCGACCCCCGAAACCCTCTTGCAGCATAATAAGACTCCGCGCCGTTGTGGTATACGAAGACATGGTTGTAGCGGCGGTCGCAAAAGATGGCACCACCGTGTTCTCTTATCGGAGCAGGAGTTTGTACCCAGCTTGATGTCTTTGTATCGAACTCTCCAAGTTGCTGCAGCTCGCGGTATTGTTCTTCCGTTAGAATTTCAATACCCATGGCCGCGGCCATTTCTATAGCGCTATTTTTTGGCTTGTGCTCTTTCCTTGACTCCAGCGCCTCACCATCGTAACAAACACTTCTGCGTCCCTTAGGGCTTTCCGCTGCACAATCATAAAAAATATATTCGCCGGTCTTTTTATCATAACCAACCACATCCGGTTCACCGCCGGATGCTTCCATTTCATTGAGCGACCATAGTTTGTCTGGGTTAGTCTCAAACTTCACTTGTATGGCAGACCAGTCAAGACCTTTATGGCGTTTCATGTTTTTTTCAAAACGGGTCTTCAATATGGAGAGTAGTTCTTCACGCTGTTTTGGTGTCAAATCTTTTTTATTGGTTTTCATACTTCGTTATTTCTTTTTAAGGAATGTTCCAGGAAAATAAATCAAAATAAATCTGCGGTAGAAGACGCTGCAATTTTGCGCACCTGCTATACCATTTTCGCCAACTCAACTTCCAGCTTATCGAAGTTCTCTTCATTCTTATCCGGGACAAACGCTTTTAATTTATCACAGGCTTCTTTGCTGTCAAATTGCATTCTGAAAGCGAGTGTTGTATTACCACCAGCGTTTTCTTCAAAAGTAGTTACCACCCGAAAATACGGTTGCGAGATTCGATTCCATACTATTAATGCTGGTGCATCTACCCTAACGAAAACACATTCATTTGGATAATGTCCCTTCTCCGGTCCGTGCATCATAAACTTCCATTTACCACCGGGGACAGGATTAAATTCCTCGAAGGTGTTGGTGAAACCCGCCGGGCCCCACCATCGTTGTAAAATGGCAGGGTCCGTCCATGCGCGGAATACAGTTTCCCTTGGTGCTTGTAATACACGGCTGGTAACGATTTCACAATCGGGTGAGATGTTGAAGAACTGGTCATTCATCTTTGGAACCATTGATTTCATAAAATAAAATATTTGAAACTAATGATGGATAATGCAGCGAAAGCTTTTGCATTTACTCGTCATTTAATCCCTTTCCTTCCAGGATTTTCGGCATGCATTTTTCAATTCTTGCCTCTCTTGTTTTGGATTGCTTGGGTGCAGCAAAATAAAGCTTGTAGGCTCGCTGCCTTCCCGGCGTTAATGCATTAAATGCAGTTTTCAATTTCGAATCCTTATCTAATTTATTTTGAAATTCTTCAGGCATCTTAAAGTCTTCCGTCTTCTTCAATGTCACTTTCAAGCCGGCTCTTTCAACTTCAATAGCTTCATATATGTAAGCTTTTAAAGTAGCTTCCGACTTTAATATTTCCTGTAGGTTGGTGAACCGCACCTGGCGTGCTGCCTGCACATTTTCGGTTTGTTGAATGAGGATCTTATTGGCATCATTTAACAAGGCTCCTTTGAAAAACAAAAACGCGCAGTACTCCTTGAAATCATGTATCAGCACAACATTACTTCCGCTCAATGTGTAACACGGGCAACCCCACTTCAATTCTTCTGCAAGTCCGCAGTCAAGTGCTATCGTTCTTAATTTCCTGGTTTCGTCCTGCCACTTACCAGCCTTATCGAAATAAAAATCAACCTTCGGATTCATTCTACCTGTTTATTTAATTATTGAAAGGTGAATTAAAGTGTGATAGCTATTTGGCCGCCGCCGCAATCATTTCTTCCAAAATATTTATATCAACATCCGCCAGTTTGTTGATATAAAGACAACCACCACCCATTTTGTGTTTACCTAATTTTGTCAAGGCATCAGCATGACGCTGAAGATCTATCAGGTGCAATGATAAATTAGCCTTTCGCGGAGCGAACCCAATTTTAAACCAATCTACTTCTCTTCCCGTAGCCGGGCTCTTATACCTTACATTGCCAAAGCCTATCATTGAACTGCCCCACATCTTGGGCTCTTGCTTAGTTGCGTTTCCCATCAGTTTAACTATCACCCTACAGTCGTTACGTTTTTGCTCATCAGGTAAACTATCAATAAAAGCCTCTACACTAGATGATGTTTGCTTTGTTTTTATCTCTGCTAATTTCCCCATAAGAGAATCATTTTATTAAAGATCGTTTCAACACGTAGCATTGCCAGCAGCCGTATTCAATCTTACATGCAGCCCATGCCGGAAGTGAAAACATAATTTGCTAATGAAGATATATTCTTTTAAATGTTTGCAGGTTAAGCCGCGTGCAGTTTTTCTGGAGACTGCTATCACCGCACGAGAACAAAGAACCATCTAACTTGAACATAAAAGTCATTGATGCTAAGCGGAAGAGCCACCTTAACTTTACCCTGCAAACCTTACTAACCTATCTTTCGTATGTGTACGGCTACACAATTGAATAGGAAGATTGACACTGTCGCTGCCTCAAAAGTTAACCTGTGAAGAACTGTGCATCAAAATTTCAGTATGAACAATTCTTCTGCATGAAAACAATCGTCAAAAAACATCCGCTGGCCATTCGGTGGTTTCATTGGTTCAACTTTCCCATACTGGCCGGTATGATCTGGAGTGGCTTACTCATCTACTGGGCCAATGGCGTGTATAAAATTTCTTTCGGCAAAGCAGAGTTGATCAAGTTCTTTCCCAAAGGTTTTTATACTGCGCTTAATATTCCTTACCGCCTCGCCGAAGGAATGAATTGGCACTTTGCATTAATGTGGTTGTTCTTCATCAACGGCTTTCTCTATGTTACGTACACCGTCGTCTCGGGTGAGTGGCGTTACCTGTTGCCGAATAAACATTCGTTCAAACAGGCATGGCAGGTGCTGCTGCACGATCTTCATATACGCAAGTATCATCCACCGTTCGATAAGTATAATGCTGCGCAGCGCATCGCATACACGGCGATAATTATCATGGGCTTTGGTTCTATTGTTACCGGGTTGGCCATTTATAAGCCTGTACAGTTCGGACTTTTTACATGGCTATGCGGCGGCTACGAAGCAGCAAGGGCAGAGCATTTTATTCTAACCGTTGGTTATGTGTTGTTTTTTCTTGTGCATATCCTGCAAGTAATCAAAACAGGCTGGAACAACTTCCAGGCAATGGTAACCGGTTTTGAAATTTTCAAATCTTCCAAACCCACACAACATGGATCGTGAAACTCCTTTTAAAACACAGCAGGTAAGTAACCGTCGCATACTGGTAAAATCTTTATTCTCATTTGCAGTGCTGCTGATCTTTCTATGCGCCGCATGGTTTACGTACAACAAAATAGCCCACCAACCGCCAGACAAAGGAACACCCGCGACGCTAAGAAAAGCACTCAATAAAAATGAAGAAATATTTTCAGGCATTTTTGATACTGCAAGAACGGTGAAAGAATACCCGCTAAGCGCTGCAGCTAAAATTGTAAGAGTAAATGGCAGGGAAGGCTTGCGTGATTCAGTGGATGAAGCATCGTGGCGGCTGAACGTTGTCCGCAGCAACGGTGACACCCTTCACATTACTTTAGACGATATCAAAAAGCTTCCGAAGAAAGATATCGTGTTCAACTTTAAGTGCATCGAAGGATGGAGCCAGGTATCGCATTGGGCCGGCGTTCCGTTTAAAACATTCATGCAGCATTACAACCTCACCAACGAGGCAGCCATGAAATATGTGGGCCTGCAAACCCCGGGCAATGCCTATTACGTTGGCATCGATATGCCGAGTGCATTGCAATCGCAAACCATACTTTGCTACGAAATGAATGGCAAGCCACTGCCAACCAACCAGGGCTTTCCGCTGCGGCTTATCATCCCGGTAAAGTATGGCATCAAGCATTTAAAACGCATAGGCACCATGTACTTCAGCAATACCAAACCCCCTGACTATTGGGCCGAAAGAGGTTACGATTATTACGCCGGACATTGACCTAGTGAGTTATCATACAAGTATTCTTTTTGTTTGCGGCATTCGTTATCACTTCAGCTCCGGTTGTGTCACTCACTTGTACATTTAGAATGCTATTGTACAATGTCATCAGCGTACTATAATTTCGCGGCAGTTGCAAAGCAGAACGCGGAATGCGGAATGCACAATGAGAAAAGATAAAACAGTAAACGGGTAGAAATCACCGAACAATCGATCCAATAAAAACGAACATGCATGAAATACAAATACCGAAGCCACAGTAGCACTAAAGCTAAATCAAGGAACAAAGAAAAGAACGGGCTGTTATCGTTCTTTTCTTGAATTTTCTTTGGTTACTTTCTTTGTTTCAAGACAAAGAAAGTGACAAAAGCCTGGACGTAAACCCCATGCAAATTGATGAACCAAATGTTCAATGAACAATGAACAACTAACAATGAACAACATCTAACATCAACTACCAACATTAAACATTAAACTTCACCATGCCCATCATAGCTCCATCATTATTAGCTGCTAATTTTTTACAACTACAGCAGGAATGCGACATGCTTAACAACAGCGAGGCTGACTGGTTTCACCTGGATGTAATGGATGGCCGCTTTGTTCCCAACATAAGCTTTGGCCTGCCGGTGATTGAGCAGATAAGAAAGGCCACTAACAAGCCATGCGATGTTCACCTGATGATACTGGAGCCTGAGAAATATGCAGAAGCATTTAAAAATGCAGGAGCAGATATATTATCAGTTCACATAGAAGCGTGCATACATCTTCACAGAAATATTGAGCAGATAAAAAGCCTCGGTATGAAGGCGGGTGTAGCCATCAACCCGCACACGCCTGTCAGTGCGCTTGCTGATGTATTACATGACATAGACCTTATATGCATGATGAGTGTGAACCCGGGATTCGGAGGGCAGAAGTTTATTCAGCACACATTGGAGCGCATCAAACAATTGCGCAAAATGATTGATGATAAAGGATTGAAGGTGCACATTGAAATTGATGGCGGCGTAACGCTTGATAATGCAGCATCTATTATACAAGCGGGTGCAGATGTGCTGGTAGCAGGTAATACTGTTTTTAAATCATCGAACCCTGCAGAAACAATTTCTAAGCTGAAGGCATTGTGATGTGAGTCTAAAGTGTCGTGGCATACATGCTCCGCAATGAACAAACAGTACAAGAGTGCGACGCAAGAAATGCATCATTGAAATTCGAATGCCGGGCTAAAAACAATTCTCTGTAACAGTTCATCATACCACGACCTGTCGTTTATGATTTTTTATATCACCTATCTTAGAGCAAACCTCTGTTTATGGGCACCGGGAGATTGGAAGCTTTCAGCGACGGCGTATTGGCAATTATTATAACGATCATGGTACTCGAGTTGAAGGTACCTCATGGCGATACCCTGGGTGTTATTAAACCCCTTTACCCCGTTTTACTTTCCTACGTGCTTAGCTTTATTTATATCGGCATCTATTGGAACAATCATCACCACATGATAAAGGCTGCAGAACATATTGATGGCAAAACCATGTGGGCCAACATGCACCTCCTGTTCTGGCTGTCGCTGGTGCCATTTGCCACGGGGTGGATGGGTGAAAATCATTTTACAACGCTGCCGGTAGCACTGTATGGATTCGTATTGCTGATGGCCGGTGTTGCTTACTACATTTTGGCGCATTCTTTAATTAAACTGCATGGTAAGGACCATGCATTAACTATAGCGCTTGGTAAGGACAGAAAAGGAATAGCCTCGGTTGTAATATACGCCGTGGCTATAGCGGTAGCGTTCTATAGCGCATGGGTTAGCCTGGCGCTGTATACAGCCGTGGCCATTACCTGGGTTATTCCTGATAGAAGAATCGAGAAGAAAATAATTGAAGAGGAAGAGAAGCTGAATGGTCATAACTGATGCACCAGTCAGCATTGATATAATGTCACCCTCCACCTGTCATTTAACACCTAATACATAGCTGTTTTTGCCACTATTGCAGTAATTACAAATCGGCTGAAACCCTTTACCACGGCGGATTGTTACAGCTTAGTTATAAGCGTTGACCACCAGCAACCTTGCACATAATTTGTTCAGTTAGGATATATAAAACACAGGAGAATTTATGAAGCAAGTAATGGTGATCATGCTGATGTTAGGGTTAACCTTTTCAGCTAGTGCGCAGGGAAAAACAATTCGACCACACGCCTTTCATGCAAGGCCAAAAGTGATCGTGGTGACGCCTCCGGCTTATTACGGATTAGGCTACAGGTATTCACCTTTCTATAGCCCGTATAATAGTTTTTACAGTCCTTTCTACGATCCATTCTATAGCCCGAGGGTGATAGAAAGAATTCCATCGGAACTGCAATTGAAATTCAACGAAATTGAAAACGATTACTCTTACAAAATTTCAACTGTAAGACATGACAAATCAATTAGTGGCAAAGACAGGAGGCAGCAGATCCGTGATTTGAAGCACCAACGTGACCAGGCGATCATTGACGCCAAACGCAATTTCAAAGCAAGCGAAAGCAACAGGTAGTTACACCAAAGCCCCGCAATTGCGGGGCTTTGCATTTATAATCATTGGGGTGTAGATGCAGCCAATGTATCCTGTTACTTACTGCCACTAATTACAAGCGCACCGAAGTCCATCTCGATACCGTTGGATGTTTTATATTTCTCCGCCTCTTGTTGTACCTGTTGCTTTATCTGTTCGCGCATGGCAGTATCTGCTTTGCTAAGTGCGCCTACTACGGGTGCTGCCACCTCGTTCATCATATCCCATAGATGGTTGAAATCATCGTAGCTAACAATACCCCTTACTTCTTCTTCCTTTACATCTTTAAATCCTGATTTTTCCATGAGGGACTTGATAAAGGCAGGACCTGCACACCTGAACATTCCCGGTGCTCCCTGTGGCGGAGGTGGTAGTTGCATGTTCTTATTGATGATACCCATAATTGTAGTGATCCATGGATTTTTGTCCGGCCCTTCCCACACGCACGTAGCCATTTTGCCACCAGGCTTCAGCACCCTGTACATTTCGTTGCTGGCTAATTGCACATCAGGAAAAAACATAAAGCCCATCCTGCAGCTTATCTTATCAAAAGAATCATCGTCGAAAGGAAGCTCACAAACATCGCAGGCCATCGTGTTATAGTTCTGAATGTTCCTGCTCGTCGCGTTTTCCTGTGCAATGGCAAGCATCTTGTCTGCAACGTCAGTACCGGTTACTGTTCCATTTGGTGCCATTTGCGCAATGGTCAATCCCGGTTCGCCAGTACCACATGCTACGTCCAGCACCTTATCATCTTGCCCGATATTTAATTCCCTGATGATAACATCGCCCATTGGCTTTAAAAACTGCATGGTGAAAACATCCCATTTTTTCCACCCGGGGGAGAATTTATTCCAGGTTTCTTTTTGTTGTTCGCGGATTTCTGTGAGTTGCTGTTCCATAAACGAAAGTTTATTTGTTGATTATAATAAATAGATAAAATGCTTGTTAGCAATAAAGCATTCTTGTGAAACGAATGCGAAAGGGTGTAGGGAAGTTTAACGGGCATATTGTAACGAAGCCGTGCTGGTGGAATAAAACCAATTACTGAAAGCGAATGTGAACTTACAAACTTTACCAGGAAGGTGCAAGGGCTAAAATAATCACAAGTAGGTACGGCACTAAGGATATGTACCCGTTATCCTTACTTATTAATTTCTATTTTTGGAGCAAGCTGTAAGTACGGTCATAACAACGCTTATGCATGTCGCGAAACTCATACAAGATCTTGCGCTGATACTCTGCTCGGCAGCCATTATCACTTTGCTGTTTAAATGGCTGAAGCAGCCGGTGGTATTGGGCTATATCATAGCCGGCGTATTGGTAGGCCCAAACTTTTCACTATTTCCTACCATCGGCGACCTTGAGGGGATACGCATATGGGCCGAGATTGGCGTCATCTTCCTGCTGTTTACACTGGGGCTTGAGTTTAGTTTTAAAAAGCTGATCAGCGTTGGCGGCAACTCTGCCATTACCGGAATATTTGAAGTCGGGTGCATGCTTGGCATTGGCTATCTAACGGGAACCCTGCTCGGCTGGTCGCAAATGGATTCGATGTTTTTGGGCGGCATTATGTGTATTTCATCTACGACTATTATCATTCGTGCATTTGATGAATTGAATGTAAAGAACAGGAAGTTTGCTGGTGCGGTGATGGGTGTGCTGGTAATAGAAGACTTAGTAGCTGTGTTGCTCCTCGTATTATTATCCACCATGGCGGTACACCAGGAAGTAGAAGGTGGCGAGCTGTTATTTGCATTCTTCAAACTGCTGTTCTTTTTATGCCTGTGGTTTTTAGCGGGAATATTTTTGTTGCCAAGCCTTTTACGCGCAGGTAAAAAATTAATGAGTGATGAGAATGTATTAATCCTTTCAATAGCACTTTGCTTTTTGATGGTTATCGTTGCTACACGTGTAGGTTTCTCTGCGCCTTTGGGTGCCTTTATTATGGGATCAATTTTAGCAGAAACAACGCAGGCTGAGAAAATAGAAAAACTGATAAAGTCAGTGAAAGATCTTTTCGGTGCCGTGTTCTTTGTGTCTGTAGGGATGTTGATAGACCCGACAATTCTTGTTCAGTATGCAGTGCCGGTGTTACTGATAACCTTCATTGTTATTTTAGGTAAAACCATCTTTGTAACCGGGGGCTCGCTGCTCGCTGGTCTGCCGCTAAAGCAATCACTGCAATCCGGCATGAGCTTATCGCAAATTGGTGAGTTCTCATTTATCATTGCTACACTTGGCTTGTCATTGGGCGTAACAAATGACTTCCTGTATCCTGTTGCCGTCGGTGTTTCTGTTATCACTACGTTCACCACACCTTACATGATCCGCCTTGCTGATCCGCTATATAAGTTTGTTGAAAAATATCTTCCTGAAAAATGGAAAACAAGATTAACGCGGTATAGCAGCGGCGCTCAAACCATAGAAGCAGAAAGCGACTGGAAGCGATTACTCAGGTCGTATGGCATAATGATCGTTGTCAACTCGGTTATTATCATTGCACTAATCCTGCTTGCCATCAACTATTTGTCTCCCTTTGTTTCAACCAAAGTTGAGAATAGTGCATGGGCAGGAACGATCACGACTGTCATCACGCTGATTGCAATGGCGCCTTTCATTTGGGCACTAACGATCAAGAAGATTCACAACAGCGCTTATACCACGCTCTGGCTCATCAAACGCTACAACCGCGGACCGTTGGTAATGCTTGAAATATTACGAAACGTTTTAGCCGTTGTATACCTGTACATTTTACTCGATCAACTATTCCCCCCGGCAGTGGCACTCGTGGTCGCATTCATTGTATTGATTATTGTGCTGGCCATATTCTCAAATCGCCTGCAATATTTCTATAGCCGAATTGAGAAACGTTTCATATCAAACCTAAATGCGCGAAACGTAATTGAGGGAACAGATGAAGTGAACAACATTTCACCATGGGATGCCCACCTTGCCTATTTTGTAATTAGCCCGAATGCCGAATTCATCGGTAAGCAGTTGCATGAATTGGAATGGCGGGAAAAGTATGGGATAAACATCGCCAGCATAGAGAGAGGAAAGAAAATGCTTGATGTGCCTTCGCGGTTTGAAATGCTTTTCCCCTACGATAAAATAGCCGTGATAGGTACCGATGAACAGTTGCAGACCTTCAGGTATATCATAGAACCGACGAATGAAGTACCGGAATTGCTACCTTCCAAAACAGAGGTATCACTACACAAGATTATAGCCGATGAACATACAAAGTTGCGGGGCAAGAGCATCCGTGATTCGCGTATACGCGAAAAAACAGGCGGCCTTGTTGTAGGAATAGAGCGCGACGGTAAACGCATACTCAATCCCGACTCAACGCTTACATTCGAATGGGAAGACGTAGTATGGATTGTTGGAGACTGGAAGCGGATAAAACAATGGATGGCAAAGCCGGTCGACAATTGATAAGGATCCTTCATCAACCTACAGAATCTAGTACTGCATCTTTCTTAACGAGGGTGCCTTAAACCATGTTGTAAACACCACCGCTATTGTCATGCATCCTCCGAATATTACTGAAGGAACGACACCCATCAACCTTGCCGCCACACCGCTTTCAAATTGTCCCAGTTCATTACTACTATTGATGAACATGGAATTCACACTCATCACCCGGCCGCGCATTTCATTAGGCGTCTTCAGTTGAACAATAGTACCACGCACTACCATGCTTATACCATCGAGAATGCCACCAATCATGAGCGCCATGAACGATAAAAGAAATAGCTTAGAAATACCGAATATGATGATGCATGCACCGAACCCTGCCACTGCAAACAACAATGTCTTGCCCTGCTTTTGCTTTAGCGGAAATAATGCAAGCCATATCACGATGATGATGGCACCAATATCTGTAGCTGCGTTCAGCCACCCAAAACCAATGGGGCCAACTTTCAAAATATCTTTTGCATAAACCGGCACGAGTGCAACGGCACCCCCAAACAATACCGCAAACAAATCAAGCGACAGCGCTCCTAAAACTTCCTTCGTTTTAAAAACGAAATGCAATCCTTCTTTCACGCTTTCCCACGTTTTCTTTTCTGAAGCGCCTCCCATAGCAGGCTTAGGTTGCAGGCGGGTCATTACGATCAGGGCTAATCCTATGATGGTTACAATAGCCATTAGCGTACCGGTGTTGCTGAATACTGCAATAAAAAACCCCGCAGTCGCATGACCGATCACCGAAGCAGAAAGCCATGTGCCCTGGTTCCAGGTAATAGCATTTGGCAATAGCTCTTTAGGAACAATGTAGCCAACCATCGCATGAAAAGCTGGTCCTGTAAAAGCGCGGATAATGCCGGTAATAAAGATGACCGTGTAAATGCCGATGACCAATAAACCTTTTACTGAATGAGATTGAATGTAGGCAGATGATAATGCAAGCAGGGCAAGACCGCAAAGGAAATACCCGGTCATTCCCCTGAGCATTAGTTTTCGTTTTTCACTTATATCAATTACATGCCCGGCGTATAAGGCAAGCGACAATGCAGGAACGACTTCCGTCAACCCAATCAGTCCCATTGCCAGCGGATCTCTTGTTAATTCGTAAAGCCACCATCCTACTAATGTGCTCAACATGCGCAGCCCCATGATAAAGCAAAACCTGCTGATCAACAGGTTACGGTATTCAGTAATTCTTACCGCTGCTAACGGGTCGTTCTTCACTCCTACTGGCTGTTCCAAACAGAAAAATTTAGGGCAAAGTAAAGTAATGTTGCCCGGACGAATAGTCTTTTTCTAAGGCATCTAAAATCACCTGTACATGCGCTTCATTATTAATGAAATCAGCATTGCTGGCATCTACAAAAATGGTTTTAAGATTATGCTGCTTTATATAGCTCGTATACGTTTCCTGTATATTGAACAGGTATTCATCGGGGATAGACTGCTCGTATTCGCGCTGCCTTTTCTTTATGTTCGATTGCAGCTTCGATACCGGTGCATGCAGGTAAATCAGTATATCAGGATGAATGAGTTGCTGGTGAATAATATCGAACAACTTCTGGTAAAGCCTGAACTCCTCGGTATGTAAGTTCACTTTTGCAAACAACAGGCATTTTGTAAACAAGTAATCGCTGAGCGTTACCTGTTGAAAAAGATCATGCGTATGCAACAGGTCTTTCAATTGCTTGTAGCGCTCCGCCATAAAGAACAACTCTAGCGGAAAAGCGTACTGGTCGGGGTTTTCGTAAAATTTAGGCAAGAAAGGATTATCGGCAAACTCCTCTAATATCAGCTTTGCATTTAATTTTTTTGAAAGAATATTGGCAAGCGTTGTTTTTCCTGCGCCTATGTTTCCTTCAATGGTAATAAAATTATACTGCATCTTATCGCTTAATACTAAGGGGTCAAACGTACAGCAAAATGACAGAACAAAAGATGAATTGCGTCAATGGTTTTTAAACACGTTACTGTAATCTCCGTTGAAAATATTTTTGGGAAATGTGGTTGCTATGCGTTAAGGGACCGTCCTGGAAATGGCTTTTACCTCTAGCCGTGACAGTTGAACTGAACAAAGATCCACACGACAAAACTTCTTCTTCAAAATACTACGCAAGTGTACTACCTTAAAGCACAATATGAAAACGTCAACACTCAAAGAAGTAAACGTAGTAAATGCTACACAACAACCGGTACAAACGCCTGACTCAAAAAGATTTTTGCGCCTGGTCAATCTTGTTGAAAAGCAATTCAATAAGATAACGAATGGTTCAGGCTCGATATCCTTTGCGTTACAGTCGAAGGATGGCCCCGTTCATACGTTTGGCAATACGGAACCGGCGTTCACTATCATACTTAACAACGAACAGGCAGTTGCCGCACTAAGTACGCTTGACCAAAACACGATTGTAGAAGCTTACCTAAAGGGGAATATAGACATAGACGGGGACATCATGAGTGCCCTTGCCTTGCGCGAACTCTTTAATGATAGTAAAGGCGTGCGCTTCCTGTGGCGCTTTATACAGCCGCTTCTTTTCGGGCAGGTAAAGAGCGACAAAAAATGGATAGCCAGCCACTACGATACTGATGCTGAATTCTTCCAGTTGTTTTTAGACAACAGGCACCGAGCCTACTCACAAGCTGTTTATAGCAACGACAATGAAACACTGGAAGATGCTGAAACACGTAAACTGAATTTTGCTTTGGAAGCCGTAAACGCAAAGCCGGGTGACCGTGTGCTGGATATTGGCAGCGGCTGGGGCGCAGTATTAGAACATGCAGGTAAAAAGGGAATACATGTTACGTCGCTTACGATCTCGCAAAGCTCCAAGCAATTTGTCCAAAACATTATCGACCAGCAAAACCTGCCCTGCAAGGTGTTGCTGGAACATTTTTTTGAGCATAGCCCTGCTGAAAAATATGATGCGATCATTAATTGCGGCGTTACCGAGCATTTACCTGACTATGCCGCTTCGCTAAAACATTATGAGAAGCTGCTAAAGCCCGGTGGTTACCTTTACCTGGATGCAAGTGCAGACCGGGTAAAGAATGCACATGGGTCGTTCATGGGACGGTATGTTTTCGAAGGCAATGGATCGCTGCTTTGCCTGCACGAATACCTCGCCGAAGTGGCTAAGTCTCCCTTCCAGTTAGCCGGTGTGTGGGATGACCGTCATAACTATTACCTCACTACAAAAGCCTGGGCACAACGCCTCGATAAGCACCGCTCTTATATTGAACAAAAATGGGGAAAGCAATTATATCGCATCTTCCAGCTCTATTTATGGGGCAGTGCAGAAGGTTTTCATTCGGGGATGATAGATGCCTATAGGGTGGTGCTGAGGTTGCCGGGGAATTGTTAGGCTGGATACTGAAGCCGAATGAAAAACCAAAAGACAAAATATATTGTGGAGGCATTTTCTGTTTAGGCTACTGGTTGTCTTTCCAAGTCGCTGTATGGATAATGTCCTGCATCTTTTAGTCTTTTAAAGAGTTCTTCGCTTCCTTTTTCTCTTGCAAAGTCCATTTCGCTTCTAAAGACTTGCAAACAAAGAAGTAAATGATGTAGCCTGTCTCCAATCATGAACTTTTTATTACCAGGCTCGTATAAGTCAAATACTATGCAAGAATTTTCCTCTCCTTCTCCATTCGGAATTTCACAAGTCTCATTAGGGTTTAAAACTGCTTCTCGTGAAAAGAAGCCAATTGTTGTAAAAATGCCACAGACTTTTCTTTCGATTAGGTTAAATAAAGTTTGTGTATCCCCACTATTATTGTAGTCGTGCTTAGTAAATGCAACAAGTTCATAGGTTCCGAGCCTATTTGGCAATGGCCCTGTTCCGTCAGGTTCTAAGAGTTCCATTGTTGCAAAACCTGTCCCTTTAATATGATTTGGGAAATAATACATATCAACTGCACCACCAATAGCAAAGGGAATTATCGCGTGTCCAACTAAGTCGTGCATTTTGCCAAGAACATTTTCAAGTCCTTTAGATTTTAGTTCATAGTCGAGTTCGTGTTCTTGCTCCGTAAATTCTTTTGGCTCTGGCTTGTCACCTTTACCAAATATTCTTTTAAAAAAGTTCCTCATTTACTTTTTTTTCTGTAGGGTGGCTGTTCTGGCTACACATAATGTTGAAGCGTTTATAAAGTCGTGGCATTTGAAAAAGCCAGCGTTCAATTAACCACAAAAGCAACATAATGATTTATGGTTGAACGCTGAACGTCCACCACAATTTAAACACAGTGGTAATAGCTGGCGTCCGTTTCGTCATAGTTTCGTTCCCATCATCAATAAAACTGACTTTATAGATCGATGTGTGTAGCTACTTATATCTCTGAAAGTAGTGAGTAAAGCCATCTGAAACCATATAGTCGACTAAAGTCAATTGGTTGTTTTGAATTTTAGAAATCTCACCATTAGGTTCCAACCAAAGATATCCGGCGTTAAAATTGACAAGTTGAATGTAGTGGCCATAAGTCGGGTCATACTTTATTGTGTAATTGTCACTGGATTTGATTATTCCATTTTCCGAGTAGATATACGTAGAATCGGAATTAAACGTCAAATGAACAACATTGTTTGTGGGAGTTACAGTATGAGTAGCAAGTCCACCAGTCGAAGATGTCCATGCCCATTCTCCAACCAAGTTGTCATTGATTGGGAGAGTCTCGTCCTTTTTTCTGCAACCAGAAAAAGAGAACGTCGTGGCTGTAAATAGGATAACTATAAAAGTCTTCATAGTATTTTAGTTTTTCGACGTTGCAGATATCACCTGCAGTGATAGCGCAAGGTTCAGACGTAACGATCACAATAATGCCTGATCGATAGTTGTAAGGTAAAAATATTTTTTGATGACAACACCTGCAATAGGTGATGTTCATTGAGGATTGCGTACAACGTTTAAAGTGTTTATGAAGTTGTGTCAATTGAAAAACTTCACTTTCAATTAACCACAAAAGCAAAATAGTAATTTCAAGTTTAATGCTTAACGGTCCCCACAAAGATTAGCTGAAGTTCTGCGAATGCCAGGCCTCGTCAATTATTTCAGTCTTCTATAACTAGCACTGACTCCATCTTGGAAGCAATTGGGTGAGCTCAGCATCAGTTTATTGTCGGAGAGCTCGATGTACTGAATGTCGTCACTTGCCCTTTCAGTCGTAGATAGAGCTATATCAGTGTCTCTTTCGTAGCAGTCTTTCTTTCTTCGAACCGTGTAGCTGCCACGGAAAACCAAGGTATCGTGTTGCCTTCTTTCGAAAAGACCACCTTCACTAAAGACAATAATCCGTCCGTTTCCAGGGGGAAGTACTGGTTGATTAAACGGATAACCTGAAACCATTTCGAGCTCCCAGGTTCCGACAATATCTCTTTTTAGCGCTTTTATTTCGTTACTCTTTTTGCAGGAGCAAATACCAAAGAGCAGAGCAACGAAAAATAGTTTTCTCATACAATTACATTTTTCCAGTTGATAAGCCTTATTCGTCTTTTGTTGCATTACATTGTAAATGCCTGCTGACTAATTGATGCAACGTTAAAGGGTCTATTAAGTTGTGGTATTTGAAACCTCAACTTCAATTTACCAAAAATGAAAAATAATGATTTAAAGTTGGATGCTTAGCGTCGGGCCTTGATTTTATAAACACACTCTCGGCAGCAGTAAATGTCAAAAGACAACCGGCAATTCAAAGTCAACAGTCTTAGCTCCATCTTCGACTTCTCGGCCCTTTAAACTCATGTAGGTTTTACCATTCTTTTCAAGTCTACCGATTGTAAACTTGTATTGTTTCATTTTCACCTTGCTTATGTCTTTTATGTCGTCCAGGTCTAGGTTTTTTGGTTCTTCATATCTCCACGAGTAACCTTTCCACTTACTTCGTAATCCGTTTTTATCGGTTGTAACATTTGTAGTGTCTGAGAACGGCAATATGTATTGTCTAAATATTACTGTGTTATACTTTAAATCTATTTTCAATGAATCATAGTCACTTAACTTTCCTTCAGATTTAAAATGAACCGTATCGTTCTTTAATTCTGCTGTTATATTTTCTTTTCCTGATGAAACCAGCTCCACGTTATTTAGATAACTCGTTAGTTCAGTATACTCTTCCTTTGTCAAGCCGAGCTTAGAATTATAAGGCATTTGTTCACCTTGAGGTACTGTTTTCATATATTCAACAAACCAGTCATAGTTGTTCCTGATACCATTTTGAAATTTCTTCGTCAAAGCCGCTTGCCTTGAATTTTGACTAACGCCATCCATAATATCTGCCTGATGATTGCCATCCGATATAAGACTTTTTATATCAGTCTTAATGTCCCCTGTCACCTGAGTAAAATTTTTGTTTGTCTGGGAGTTAGTACAACTTGTTAACAAACTGCCCAATGTAAGTATAAAAAATATTCGCTTCATTGTTACGGATGGAAGATTTCGTGGTTTATTGCGCCTAACGTTAACGTGTTTATGACGAAGTTGTGTCAATTGATAAACTTCAGTCTCAATTAACCGCAAAAGCAAAATAGTGATTTACAGATGAATACATAACATCCCGCCGCTAAGATTGAGCTGAAGTTCTGCGAAATGCCAGACCTAGGCAATTATTTCAGTCGTCTATAACTAGCACTGCCTCCATCTTGGAAGCAATTGGGTGAGCTCAGCATCAGTTTATTGTCGGAGATCTCGATGTACTGAATGTCGTCACTTGCCCTTTCAGTCGTAGATAAAGCAATATCAGTATCTCTTTCGTAGCAGTCTTTCTTTCTTCGTACGGTGTAGCTGCCACGGAAAACGAGGGTATCATGTTGCCTTCTTTCGAAAAGTCCACCTTCATCAAAGACAATAATCCGTCCGTTCCCTGGGGGAAGTACTGGTTGATTAAACGGATAACCTGAAACCATTTCGAGCTCCCAGGTTCCGACAATATCTCTTTTTAGCGCTTTTATTTCGTTACTCTTTTTGCAGGAGCAAATACTAAAGAGCAGAGCAATGAAAAAAAGTTTTCTCATACAATTACATTTTCCAGTTGACAAGCCTTATAGGTCTTTTGTTGCATTACATTGTAGATGCCTGCGGACTAACTACTGCCAATGTTAAAGTGTCTATTAAGTTGTGGTATTTGAAACCTCAGCTTCAATTAACCACAAAGCAAAATAGCGATTTACGTTGAGCGCTTAATCACCGGTCACAATCTAACACACACGGTTGGTGGCTGTTTTAATACTACCGCTTATTTCCGAATTTGAAACCAATGCTAAGTAACCAATCTCCTTGCTTTATTTCTGGTTTAATCCGGCACTCCATCCAATTTGTATGTATCAATTTTAAACGGCTTATTGACTCCTGCTTTAATGAAAGCTATTGTTTTAAATGTTTTCACCTTGTTGTAGACAAATGCGTAATCGAAACCCACTCCATATTGATAACCTATACGCATAGATTCTAACCTAACGTAATTCTCATCTGTTCTAATGTTGGACAAGCTTGTGTAATTTGGATTTGGTTGTCCACCTTTTGAATATTTGATTTGAGAAAACCTAAGGGATATCCCTCCATAGGGATAAAGGCTTATCCTTTCAATATTAAAAACATCAAAGCCAAGGTCGAATTGAAAGAGATTGGAAAATGAAGTCCTAATGTATTCACTGTCTTTGTAAGAACCGTTGCCAAATCCAATAGAACCAAAATACATATCCAACATTGTGTTGGCCCTTTTGTGACTAATACCAATTCCCACTCTGACCGAAAGTGGTTTTAGCTCAGGGAAACCACTTTGGCTTATTACACTATTAAAACTGCGGTAATCAGAATGAGCAATGTCAGAAAATAAAACTAAACCTGTATAATCGTTTCTTTTTTGGATTGCCCTATTAAAATTGGTCTGGAGTTTTAAGAATCTTTCTGATTTTTGTAGAGAATCAAAGTTCTGCCTCCACAATTTTCCTAGCTCCTTCTGATAATATTCAACAGAGTCAACCGTCGGAATATTCCTGCTGGATTGTGAGATGGAAAGGAATGGAAGAAGCGTTAAGACTACAAACAGTATTTTCAAGATGCGGTGTTTTTAAAGGTTATGTCAATTGGTGCCAGCGTAAATGTGTTTACCAAGTTGTGGCATTTGAAAACCTAAGTTTCAACTAACCACGAAAGCAAAATAGTAATTTATAGTTGAATGCTTAATCTCAAGCCACAATTTTACGTCTGCCGGCTTTGAAGGTTGGGTATTTAAACACTGCCGATATTTTACCGTTGATACGATAAATGCGTTTTGTTGCAACCGCTTAACTGGCCTTCCTGCCGCGTGTCAATATCCCGTGCCCGGCGAACCTTTCATTGAAACAGCAGACTTACCTTAACCCGATGAAATCAATTCTACTACTACTGTTTACTGTTGCGATGTCGGTAGCGAATGGTCAACAATTATTCACTGTATCAGTTGCCATTCAGACACCGCAAAGTAAACCTGTCGAAGGTGCCACAGTTTCGCTGCTGCGCTCCAAAGACAGTGTTCTTATGAAGACAGCAATTGCTTCGAAAGAAGGCACTGTAGAATTCGCAAACGTAAAGCCGGGTTCTTACCTCGTCAACTGTACCATGGTAGGCTTTAGCAAAGGGAGTTCGCAGGTTTTTTTAGTGGCCGATAATATGCAGTTAGCATCGGTTATAATACAGCCGGCACCACAAACGCTCACCGCTGTTACAGTGGAAACTAAAAAGCCTTTTATCGAGCGGAAAATTGACCGCCTTGTAGTTAATGTAGAAAATAGTATTGTTTCCGCCGGCAGCAGTGCTTTCGAAATACTTGAAAAATCACCGGGTATTATCATTGATCAAAATGATAACATCAGCTTAAAAGGAAAAGCCGGCGTTATCATCATGATTGATGGCAAACCTTCGCCATTGGTAGGTACAGATCTCGCTTCCTTTTTGCGGGCTCAACCGGCTAACGCAATTGAACGAATTGAGATCATTACCAATCCGTCCTCCCGTTACGATGCATCAGGAAATGCAGGCCTCGTAAACATCATCATGAAGAAAGACAAGCGCATGGGAACCAACGGCAACATTAATATTGGTGCGGGACAGGGCATTTATTTTAGAACGAATGAAGGAATAAACATCAATCACAGGGAAAAGAAATTCAACATTTTCGGAAGCTATAATTATTCACAACGAAAAGCATTGAATGATTTAACCATTGATCGCTCATTTTACAACGGTAACCAATTAGTTACCAGGTTAGACCTGTTTAATCATATGGTATACCCGAGCCATAACCATAACGGCAGGATAGGTATTGATTTTTTTGCCACTAGGAAAACAATTGTAGGTATCCTATTAAATGGCGTACTGGGTTACCAGGATAAGCTCGTTGAAAACATTTCCAATCAATTCAATCAAAGTGGTATTGCTCTGTCTAAATTTAGTACAAACAGCTTTACGGAAGATAGGCTGAAACATTACGGCATTAATTTCAACATCAAGCATTCCATTGATACTAAGGGGCAGGAAATTACTTTTGATGCAGACAGGGCTATCTATGACAAAACCAGCAATCCTGCTTTCGTGACGACTTATTTTGATGGCAATAACAATCCCACGGGTCAGCCCTATTTACTGGATGGACAGATGCTGGGTAAGCTAACGATCCATTCTGTAAAGTCGGATTACACAAAGCCATTGAACAATTCTTCTAAACTGGAAGCCGGTTTTAAAACCAGCTTTGTGAAAGCTGATAATGACCTGGCATTCTATGATAATACAACCGGCAGCATGCAGTTCGATGCAGGAAGAAGTAATCACTTCATTTATGAAGAAAACATTAATGCAGCTTATATTTCAGTGAACAAAGAGGTGGGAAAAATTGCCGTGCAATTAGGGCTCCGCGCAGAACAGGCAAATATTAAAGCGGTACAACAGGTAACAAATGAAAAAATAGACACTTCCTATTTGCGGGTATTTCCCACAGCGTTTTTTACTTACAAACCGCACAAGAACCATGAGTTCGGTTTATCGTACAGCAGAAGGATACAACGTCCTACATACAATCAGTTAAACCCCTTCAAATCTTTTATTGATTTAACCAGTTACAACACGGGTAATCCTTACTTGCGCCCTGAGTTTACAAACTCTTTTGAACTCAGTTATACCCTAAAGCAAAAAACAACATTGACACTCTCCTATTCAAGAACAAATGATGTGATTGCCTGGATCATTAAACCTGTATTTGCATCGGCTGGTACCGTTTCGGTTGAAACAAACGATAACCTGGAAAGCAGCGATTATTTCGGTTTAAACATTTCGAATCAGTTGGCTATTACCAAATGGTGGAACGCCGTAAATAATGCAGATCTCTACACCGTACGCAACAACGGCTTTGTGGAGAATACTGTTGCAAGTAATGGCCAGTTCACCTACAACCTAAATACTAATCACAGTTTCACACTAAAAAATAAATGGACTGCCGAGCTCAGTGCCAACTACCGGTCAGCCGAGCAATCGCCTTATGCTTATTCAAGAGCACAGTGGCAAATGAATGCTGGTATTCAAAAAGTGGTGTTTAAAGGACTCGGAACTTTCCGGGCTAATGTGTCCGATATTTTCAGAACACAGTTTCCGCGTATTACTTCATCCTTCGTCAATTATAGCCAGTATTTCACCGCTGCAAGAGATACAAGAGCATTGAATGTTAGTCTCACCTATCGCTTTGGAAAGAATACGGTAGCCGCAGCCAGGAGAAGAGTGACGGGAGTAGAAGATGAAAAAGCAAGAGCGCAATAAAAAAGGGTTCTGAAGAGATGTTTGAGTTTCTCTCACACTACCTGGGCTAGAGCAAACCCACCCACAGGTTGCAGGTGATAACAACAGCAACGGCCTCCGCACAAGACCGACAACGACTAAACCGGCCAACTATCGACATTGCCAATCACCGAATGTTGTCTTATAGCAATAGCCATCAGCTTTTACATTTTCAGTACTAAAGCGTGCCGTTTCATTTTTATCATAAATTCTTTGGTATACATACCTGGTGTAGGAACCGCGGATGGGATATACCGGTTGTTTCACATCTATTTGAGGTAGCGAACGATGTCCCATAATTGCGCTGTAAGGAATGCCACCACCAACTTCAAACTTTACATTATCAAGAAGGTACAAAAGTGAACTAGCCTCTCCCTCATATGTGCATATAAAATACTTCGCCGCTAAGTCTTTTGTAATCGGACCCTTCAACGGAGCTTTAGTGCTTACACAAATTCGTGGTTCACGGGTGCCATATCTTTCACCAACCGTATTCTCATTACTTATCAATGTGCTACCATTTGCCGGTTTAGGCGACCCCGGCACCTGTCTTGGTCGTAACCATTTATCGCTTGCGGCCTGGCCAGATATACCCCCACTTTCTATTTCATAAGTACCATCTTTAAATACTTTTTCAATAGTAGCAGGCCACCATTTGCCCGCACTCATTGTTTCTACTTTATCGCCAACTTTATAGGTTGCTTGTGCAAACAAAGTTGAGGTTGTGGAAAGCGTAAAACTGATAATAGCAAAAGCTTTAATAAAGCTAGCTGTCCAAACAGGTTTGATTTGTCCTTTCATAATAATCTATTTATACCATTTTGAATTTACGGTTGCATGTTTTAGTTGCGCCTAACGAAACGGGTGTTGCTGTCAGTATCGGCATTTGAAAAACTGTAGCTTCACTTTGTTCCTATTGATGATTAAAGATATTTAGTTGGAAGCATATTCTTCAGCCCATATTGCAGCAACACCATGTTAGGCGATGTTCATCGTACCCTTACGAAATATCCTTCGTTAATAGTAATGTGCAAATTACCTGTCCATATCGTTCTGAAAAAAATTGTGTCAACCTTTGTTGCCTTTATTTCAATAAAAGGTTCTCCAAACGATTGATAAAGTTTTTTTGCCAACTCGGTTGTATCCTGCTGTTTATTGGCATCAGGTTCTAATTTGAATGAGCAGTCAGCAATCCATTTCACTTTTCCCTTTACGTTTAAGGTGTCGTTTACTTGAATGTTGCAGGTTTCTCCGGCGATTGTCAACTTGTAATCAACAGCACCGTTTTTCGAAGTATGCTTAGCCAAATAAACGCCATCCTTCAGCCTTTCGCAATTATTATTGCTGTTGATGAAAGTGAACAAAGTGAATATTAAAAGAGTAACCTTCATCCTAATTCCTTAGTTAGCTGTCACGATACCGCCTAACGTTATAGTGTTTATGAAGTTGTGGCATTGAAAGACATCAGCTCAATGAAGCACAAAAGCAAAATAGTGATTTATCGTTGAATGCTTAACCTCCAGCACAATTTCATAAACATGCTGTTGGCTGATGCTATGCAATGGGAGCAGCCGCTCGAACGGAAATTTTGGACCCTTCTGCAAGCATAACCGAATCTGGAAGCATATCTTTTAGGTTACCAAATTCTGCACCGTAAAGATCACCAAACCTCACCTTTATAAGCTGCTTGATGACCGGATATACCTGCCACCTTGGGTGTTCAACCTGATACTCCGATGTAAGTCCATTATCATGTTGCGTATATCCCCAATAGTGCTCAGTAATAAACTCTTCTTCACTTCCATAACCGATTTCTGTCGGCGCTAATGCTGCCGTTACTTGAATTGTATCCCAGGAACCTTTATGCTTCCAGTCATAAGACACCTCAATCGAATCCGCATTTTCCACATATTTGTGCCTGGTAGGATGAGTTACATATTTCTCCTTGTAGATTGAATTTGCAACAAATGTCAACGCAGGTTTTGGAACGATTTCTTTAATGAACGTAACTCCTCTTTTCCAATCAACACCGTCTTTATACCTGACATAAAAACGCAGGTTTATTTCTTCAAAGTGTTGATGAAAAGGAATACTAATGCCTTTCAATTTTGTATTGACAAAACGAAACCCCACCAGGCTAACATAGCATTTGTCCTTCCAAAAATCGAGTTCTGTTTTATAGGGAAGGTAGGGTGTCAATATTGACGGATCGACAGAATAATTAATAATCACGAGTTTCCTCCATTCAGCCGTCAAAAAAGTTTTTCCCATAAGTATGTAATAGTTACAGCCAACGTTTTTCAGCTTTATGCAGTAGTGGTATTCGTTGTTCTGATGTTTACTATTGTTCTAAAGCTCCTTAAAGGTATTGTGTTTAAAATTTATTCCTCAAGCCACTATTGCATATAAGCTGATGTTGCCTGTAAAGCTTTTCTGTCATCGCCTTTTTGTTATTCTAAAGTAGCAATCGCCGATTTTATCCATTTCAAAAATTGTCAGGATAAGTTTTGTCAAAAGGTAAGCTTTCAATTTTTAGCTTAGTTCTTAAACTATTAAATTGGCGAAGCGTTAATGGCCCAAAAACCTTATCCTTTTCATTAAGGATGTCTATCACGTAGTAGTTGGTAGTGTCCGCATAAATTTTGTAACCTCCTTCAAAACCATTTGTTGGATGCTGTTTTGCAATTATAAAACGTTCGTTGTGCCCCACAGCAAAAACATATGGTTCTATAATCGTTGAAGAGCTTGAAGAATGTAATTCGTTCTCTTTAACAAGCATTTGATTTTGTGGAAGGTCAATCCATAATACTTTATACTTACCAATAATTCGGTCAGAGCTACTATCAAATAAACAACCTGTCAAACAGCAAATTGTTGAGAAAAACAGAAGAATATTTTTATTGTTTGTGGTCATTTAGCATTACAGGCAACGTTAAAGTGTTTATGAAGTTGTGGCATTTGAAAAACGTCAGCTTCAATTAACCACAAAAGCAAAATAGTGATTTATATTTGAATGCTTAACCTCCCGCCACAATTTTATAAACATGCTGTTAGTGGCTGTTCTTAGAAAGAGATAACATCTACAAAAAACATGTCCTTGATCTTCCAATTTTCAAACGAAAGACAGACTTCATCCTTAGCTTTTGGTTTACACTTATAAAATACTTTGAAGGTACCTTTCTTGCAACTATCCTCGCGAGGTATTTCAACTTCTAATGGATGCATGTACTTCAACAGTGAATCTTCTATATCCTGATTATTCTGCCTATACAAACTCTTGATCGCCCTTTCAATCTCGGGAGTCCTAAATGAAAAATTATTTGAAATGCTATTGTAGCTTTCTCTCTGGCATGTTCCTATTTCAGATGAACTAGCAAAACTAAATATAAGTGGCAAATTCAATGTGTCTCTTACTACCATCTCATAGAGATTGCCTTGGCTAGGTTTTTCTCTTAAAATAGGAGAATTTGTGCTTTCAGCGCAACTGACGAATACGATTAAACCAATCAGAAGTAAAGTCTTTACCACATTGAAGAAGTTTCTTTTGCCCCTAACGTAAAGTGTGTATGAAGTTATGGCATTTGAAAAAACGTCAGCTTCAATTAACCACAAAAGCAAAATAGTGATGTATAGTTGAATGCTTAACCTCCAGCCACGATTTTATAAACACACCCTTAGCTGCTGCCTTTCGTCACGCAAAATGAGAAAAGCCAAGGTTAAAGTTGAAGTCGGTCTCGGAAATTTTAATCAACTCTCTTCTTAAACCTCCTGATACAAAAAGGTTACCATCACATGTCCATATTCTAAGTCCTTTACTATCCTTTGTTTCTATTGTAGATGGTTCAAGGGTGTTCTTAATATTTAACTCAACATAGTCAACGGTCGCCGTATCAAACTCTTTATCAACTATTGTAACTTTATAAGTCCTTACCTGGTCTTCAAGTGACTCAAATACTTCTGCATATTTTTATGAATGAGCGTATAGGTCCCGGTAGTCAAAAGAGGTTCATACTCTACATTTTGTGTCACTCTAAAACTATCATTTCCAGTTGGCCAAAGTCTGAGTGTTGACCAGCTTTTACTTTCTACATGCCATATATCCATCAAGGTCTTTCTATTAAGGTTGCAGCTAGCGTTAAAGTGTTTATGAAGTTGTGGCATTTGAAACACGTCAGTTTCAATTAACCACAAAAGCAAAATAGTGATTTATCGTTGAATGCTAAACCTCCAGCCAAAGATTGAGTAGAAGTTCTCCGAATGCCAGACCAGTCAATTATTTCGCAGCAGCTAACGAACTTATTTCTTTAAAAATGAAGCACGCTTACCCCAACTGATGCCCTCCACTGCCATAAAATATTTTCCTGCAGCTAAGTTTACAAGGTTGATTTGTACCGTGTTTATTCCATTAAATAAATGAGCTGTTTTCTTAATTACGGTGGCACCAGAAATATTGAGTATCCTGATAGTAACTTTTTGTTCAGGTGAGTTTAATGTGACGTTTAAATACTCCCGGGCCGGGTTTGGGCTCACTACTATTGACAGTAGTTTGTTATAAACTACACTTGCAACATTGCTATAAGTTGAGGAACCATCCTTATCTATATTTCTCAGGCGATAATATATCTTTCCAATAGGAAAATTATCCAGGACTCTATCACTAAAAGAATAGGTTAATGACTGGTGACTATCTCCCGTAGCCTTCACCTTACCGGCTACTATATAATTTATCGCATCCACACTACGTTCAATTTCAAAATGATCGAGGTTAACTTCCTGTAGTGTTTGCCATGTGCATGCTACTCCAGTATTTGTTAGTGTTGCCGTAAACTTATCCAAGGTAACAGGCAGAGCAACATCCGGTAATAACTTGACCACCCAAAAGTCGTCACTTATATCAACAGATGTAACATCTCCGTTCGTAGAAGAACTACTGCCAACCACGATATAGCCACCATCCGTTGTTTGCTTTCCAGCACAGTGGGATCCGAAGCTTGGAATTCACGTGACTTGAAGTCGCGGC
>JADMIO011197740.1_pt1 | contig 53718 bp, 54 predicted proteins | sample 8958161 | NCBI WGS metagenome assembly JADMIO01 (sample SAMN16585339, study PRJNA669376) | soil metagenome | isolation source: Crop rotation soil | place: USA: Cullars Rotation, Alabama | collected 2011 | reverse complement strand
CCGCGCCGGTCGCGCCGGCGACGCAGCAGGCCTTCGACGCCGCGCTCGACGCGCTGCGCGCCGGCCGCACGGCGGACGCCGAGCGCGCGTTCCGGGCGCTGGCGCAGTCCGAGCCGGACCTCGCCGGCCCGCATGCCAACCTCGGCCTGATCGCGCGCCAGGCCGGGCGCCTGCCCGAGGCGGTGAGCGAGCTCGAGCGCGCGACCGCGCTCGATCCGCAGCAGCCGGTCGCCTGGAACCAGCTCGGCATCGCCTACCGCCAGCAAGGCCAGTTCGCCAAGTCGCGCGAGGCCTACGAACATGCGCTCGCGCTCGATGCCAACTACGCCACCGCCGTCCTCAACCTCGGCGTGCTGAACGACCTCTACCTGGGCGACAGCGCGCGCGCGCTCGAGCTGTACACGCGCTACCTCGCGCTGACGCCGGCGGGCGATCCGGCGGTCGCGAAGTGGGTCGCCGACCTGAAGAACCGCAAGCCCGCGGCCGCGCCGGCCGCGGCCGCCTCCGCGCCGAAGGAGAAGTCATGACCCGAGCCGCCCTTGCCTGCATCGCGCTCGCACTTGCCGCGGGCGCCGCAAGCGCGCAGGATCGCGCCGAGATCGACCCGACCAAGATCACCGGCAACCGCGAGCTGCCCAAGGTGCTCTACATCGTGCCCTGGAAGAAGCCGCTGCCCGGCGACCTCGCCGGCCGCCCGCCGGCGAGCGTGGTCGACGAGGCGCTCGCGCCGATCGACCGCGACGTCTTCCGCCGCCAGGTGCGCTACGACGCGCTCGAGCAGGCCAAGGCGACGGCCGCGGCGCCGCCCGCGGCGGCCGCGCCCGCCGCGCACTGATCCCGTTTTCGCCACCACACGTTCCCGACCCCAAGTTTTCCCCGGAGATTTGCAATGAGTGCCATCGATTCCGCCATCAAGTTCTTCCAGGACTGCGGCCTGTTCATCTATCCCAGCCTGCTGATCATGGCGACCGGCGTCGCGATCGCGATCGAGCGCTTCATCTTCCTGCAGCGCGCCCGCAGCGCGAACCGCGCGGAGTGGACCAAGGTGCTGCCGATGCTGCAGGGCGGCCAGTGGAAGGACGTGATGGGCCGCACCGCCGCATCCGATTCGGCGATCGGCAAGATCGTGCACAACGGCCTCGCGCGCCTGCAGTCCTCGCGCCGCCGCGAGGACATCGATGCCGCGATGGAGGAAGGCATGATGGAGATCGTGCCGCGCCTCGAGAAGCGCACCCACTACATCGCCACCTTCGCCAACGTCATCACGCTGGTCGGCCTGCTCGGCACCATCACCGGCCTGATCCACGCGTTCACCGCCGTCTCGCAGGTCAATCCGTCCGAGAAGGCGGCGCTGCTGTCGGCCTCGATCTCGATCGCGATGAACAACACCGCGTTCGCGCTGATGGTCGCGATCCCGTTCCTGCTGATCCACTCCTTCCTGCAGGCCCGCACCGCCGACATCGTCGACGGCCTGGAAGCCGCGAAGATCAGCTTCCTGAACCTCGTGCAGCGTCTCGCCCCGGAAAACAAGGCGGCTTGAGATGCCCATCCGACGTCTCCGCAAGCCTTCAGAGGCGCTGGAGGTCACCGCGTTCATCAACCTGATCGTGGTGCTGGTGCCGTTCCTGCTGTCGACGGCGGTCTTCTCGAGCATGTCGGTCGTGGACCTGACGCTGCCCGCGAAGACCTCCGGCATCGAGAACGTGAAGGAGAACGACCTCAAGCTCGAGGTCGTGGTCCGCCACGACGCGCTCGAGGTCGGCGACAAGATCGGCGGCCTGATCCAGCGCATCCCCAACACGCCGGACGGCGTCGACACCGTGGCCCTGAACACGCTGATGTTCCAGATCAAGGCCAAGTTCAAGGACACGACCGCCGCCTCCGTGCTGCCCGAGCCGAACATCCCCTACGACACCCTGATCCACGTGATGGACGCGATGCGCACCGGCAAGTCGGCCAACGGCGGCACCGAGGTGGTCGACGTCGACCTGTTCCCGGCCATCTCGATCGGCGATGCGCCGGTGCGGCATTGAACGAGAGCGCCCCGTCATGAAACTGACCCCGATCCAGAAGCGCGCCGCCCGCAATGCGCGCCACGGCACCCAGCTCGACATGAACCTCGTGTCGCTGATCGACGTCTTCACCATCCTGATCTTCTTCCTGCTGTCGAACTCCGGCGTCGAGACCATCCCCGCCTCGGGCGCCGTGCACCTGCCGGAATCGACCGCGAAGAAGGAGCCGAAGGAGACCCTGGTCGTCGTCGTCAACGCCACCGAGATCACCGTCGAGGGCCGCAAGGTCGCCGACGTCGCGCCGCTCGCGAACGCGACGAGCGACGAGATCCCGGGCCTGCGCGCCGAGCTCCAGCAGCTCGCCGCGCGCCCGGTCGCGCGCGCCGAGAACGCCGGCCGGAACAAGGCCGTGACCATCCTCGGCGACAAGGCGATCCCGTACCAACTGCTGCGCAAGGTGATGTACACCTGCGCGCTGGCCAACTTCACCGACGTGTCGTTCGCCGTGAACAAGAAGGGCTGACCGAGATGGCCGCCGCCCTTTCATTCCGCACCTCGGTCCTGCCGTGGGCGCTCGCGCACGACGACGAGCTGCGCTTTCGCAAGCTGTTCCTGACCATCGCCGGCCTGACGCTCGGCTTCGGCATCGCGCTGCGCTTCATCACGCTGCCCGAGCCCGAGCGCGAGGCGCCGCAGGCGCTCCCGCCGCCGATCGCCAAGCTGATCCTGGACAAGCCGGTGCCGCCGCCGCCCCCGCCGCAGCCGGTCGAGAAGATCGCGCCGCCGAAGCCGAACCCGAACGACAAGACCGAACCGGCGCCGCTGCCGACCAAGCCGGTGCCGCGCGAGCGCCCGGTCGTCGAGGCGCGCGTGCCGGTGCCCAACAAGCCGCCGGGCGAGGCGCTCGAGGCCGCGCGCAACAAGGCCGCGGGCGTCGGCCTGCTCGCCGCGCTGAAGGATTCCAACGAGCTCCACGGCGCCCCGCTCGCGGTGCAGCTGAACCAGGACATCAAGCCCGGCAAGGGCGTCGGTGCCGGCGTGGGCGTGGGCGTCGGGGCCGGCAAGGAAGCCGGGCTGCCCGATCGCAACATGATCACCTCGAACGCGACCGGCGGCTCGGGCGGCATCAACACCGCCGCCTACAGCCGCGACACCGGCGGCGGCGGCCTCGCCGGCCGTGCGACCACGCTCAACCCGGGCGTCGCCGGCGGCGGCGGCGGCGGCGGCGCGGGCATCGGCGGCCAGCTCGCCGGCACCGGCGGCCATGGCACCGGCACGGGCGCGGGCAAGGCGGGCGGATCGCTGCAGAAGGGCTCGAGCGGCAAGGCCTCGCGCTCGCTGGAGGAAGTCCGCCTCGTGCTCGAACGCGCCAAGGGCTCGCTGTACGCGATCTACAACCGCGCGCTGCGCGAGGATCCGTCGCTGCAGGGCAAGGTCGTCATCGAGCTGGCGATCGCGCCCTCCGGCGCGGTCTCGTCGGTGAAGCTGGTGTCGAGCGAGCTGAAGTCGCCCGACCTCGAGCAGAAGCTGCTCGCGCGCTTCCGCCTGCTCGAATTCAAGGCCGAGGACGTGGACACGCTGATCACGACCTATCCGATCGACTTCCTGCCGTCCTGAGGCCTCCGTGCCGCCACGCGACGCCGGCCTGCTCCCGCGAGCGGCCGGCGTTCTTCATGGCGCGGGCGGCGTGAACTCCTTGCGCAGGAAGTAGCGCGCATAGCCGGTCGGATAGTTCGGGATCTCGCCGAAGACCTGGTAGCCCAGGCCTTCGTAGAAGCCGCGCGCCTGGAACTCGAAGGTGTCCAGCCACGCCCCGCGGCAGCCGCGCGCGACGGCCTCGGCCTCGGCCATCGCCATCAGCCGCCGCCCCAGGCCCTGGCCGCGCGCGGCCTCGGGCACGACCAGCAGCTGTGTGAACAGCCACTCGAAGCCGGTCCAGCCCCAGAGGCCGCCGGTGATGGCGCCGGCCTCGTCCTGCACGGTGATGACCAGCGGCCGGCTGCCGCTCGGCCCGACCTGGGCCTCGTTGTAGGCCGCGAGCGGGGCGAGGATGGCCTTGCGGACGGCGTCGTCCGCGCTGTCGGTGAGGGTGAGGGTCGCGTGCATGCCCCGAGTGTGCCTCGGCCGCCGCCGCCGGCCGCGCGCGCGTGCGAATCCGCACGGTTCGCACCGCCGGACCCGCGGCCTGCCGATGCGAAAATCCGCCGGCCGCGAGTGGAGCGCGGCCGCCCCAGGTCTCTTCCCGTCCGATGTCCGCCAGCTTCGTCTCGATCCCCGTCCGCACGTCCTTCTTCCAGGACGACCAGCTCGCCGCCTTCAACCAGAACTTCCGGCCCTACGCGCCGCCGGGGGTGAAGACCTCGCCGTTCGCGGACGTGGCGCCGCCGTCCAGCCTCGAGGAGCAGCGCGCGTTCTACACCGCCAAGGGCCGGCCGGCTGCGGCGATCGGCGGCGCGGTCGACGCCTGGGCTTGAGAAGCCGCGGCGCTCAGGCGGCGTCGACGCGGAAGGTGTTCCGCCCGGCCGTCTTGGCCGCGTACAAGGCGGCATCCGCGCGCGCGAGCAGTTCCGCCGGCTGGGCATGGCCGTCCGGCTGGAAGGCGATGCCGATGCTGGTCGAGACCGTGAGCGGCGCGCCCTCGATGTCGAACGGCCGCCCGATCGCGGCGAGGATCTTGCACGCGATCGTCTCCGGCTCGGCCGCGCTGTGCAGGCCCTCGACGACGACCACGAACTCGTCGCCCGCGAGGCGGGCGACGGTGTCGGTCTCGCGCACCGCGCCGGCGACGCGGCGGCCGAACTCCTTGAGCACCGCATCCCCGGCGCCATGGCCGCGGCTGTCGTTGATCGCCTTGAACTTGTCGACGTCCAGGAACAGCAGGGCGATCGGCTGGCCGCGGCGCCGGCTGCGCGCCAGCGCCGCGGCGAGCCGCTCGTCGAAGGCATGGCGGTTCGGCAGCCCGGTGAGGGTGTCGGTGCGCGCCAGGCGCGCGAGCTGGGCCTGGGCCTGCTTGCGCTCGCTGATGTCGTGCAGGAAGGCGTAGCTCATGCGGCCGCTGCCGGTGCGCAGGCTCGCGACCGAGACCTGCACCGGGATCACCTCGCCGCGCTGGTGCAGCACCGCGGTCTCGAGGCGCGCCTCGGTCGCGCCGAGCGTGAGGGCGTCCATGCCGCGGCGTCCGCCGCGCTGCGGCGCCGGCACCAGCAGCTCCCCGATGTCGCGGCCGAGCGCCTGCGCGCGCGTCCAGCCGAAGGTCTGCTCCGCCTGGCGGTTCCATTCGGAGACCGCGCCCGCCTCGTCGACCGCGATGTAGGCATCCGGCGCGTGGGTGAGCACGGCGCGCATGTGCTCTTCGCTCTCCCAGCGTTCGCGCACCGCGCGGGCGAGGTCGTCGTTGGTGCGGGCGAGGGCGGCGGTGCGCTCGTCGACGCGGGCTTCCAGCTCGGCGTTCAGGTCGCGCAGGTGCGCGGCGTCCTCGGCCTGGCGCCGGGCGTGGCGATCGAGGGCCTGGCCGAGCAGCTCCGCCTCTCGGTAGAGCGGGTTGCCGCGGCCGGCGGGCGCGCCGTCCAGGCGGGCGGCGAGCTCGTTCAGCGGCGTCGCGAGCCGGCGCGCCAGCAGCCACAGCAGGGGCGCGAGCAGCAGGCAGAGCGCCAGCGCGGCGGCATGGATGCGGGTGCGCAGCGCGTCGAAGGCGGCGAGGGCGACCTCGTCCGGCTGGCGCAGGACGACGTCCCAGCCCAGCCCCGGCACGCGGCCGAAGCCTTGCGTCGGCGCATGCACCGTCAGCTGGCCCGGCGCGTCCGCGCCGAGCTTGCGCCCCTGCAGCGCCGGCGCGCCGAGCAGCACGGTGCCGTCGGCGGAGACGACCAGCGCCTCGGCCTGGTGGCGCTGCAGGCTGCGGTCGACCAGGTCGCGCTTGACCTGCGCCGCCCAGGCCCAGCTCAGGTGCGCGCCGAGGATGCCGCGCAGGCGGCCGTCGGGCGCATAGACGGGCGTCGCGATGTCGACGAAGCGCCAGGGCTCGGCCTGCGCCGGCAGCAGCTTCGCGAGCAGCACCGCGGCATGCACGTCGCCGACGTACAGGCCGTGGCGCGCGCCGTCGAACCAGGGTCGCTGCGCGACGCTCGCGCCTTCGAGCAGGCCGTCCGTCGCGGCGACGACCCGGCCGTCGCGGTCGGCCAGGCCGAGGAAGGCGAACTGCGGGAAGCTGGCGTGCATCTGGTCGAGCGCACGCCGGATCGCCGACGCGTCCGCGCCCGCGGCGACCTGGTCCAACTGGCCGATCGCGCGCACGGTCTCGACATGCTGCGCCATCCCGCGATCGAGCGCGTCGCGCAGGGCGTCCGCATGGATCTGCAGGAACTGCGTCGCCTCGACGCGCGCCTCGGCGCGGACGAAGCGCTCGATGACGAGCGTGCAGGTGAGCACGGCCGCGACGGACGCGCCCAGGACGCCGGCGAACAGCCAGCTGCCGATCGTCGGCCGGCGCGAGCGGGCGACCGGCGGCCGGGCGGCGAAGGACGCGGAAGAGAGGGTCACGCCTCCATATCGACCGCCGGGCACGTGCCTGAAGCGGGAAAAGGGGCGCCAGGGCGCCCCGAGTCGTCAGAGGCGAGGCCTCACTTGCCCGGCTGCACGACGATGTCGTTGTGCACCTTCTGCACGCCGCTGACGCCCATCGCGATGTGCTCGGCGTTGTCCTTGTCTTCCTGCGTCGCGGCGAAGCCCGAGAGCTCCACCGTGCCGTTCATGGTCGCGACGCGGATGTTGCGGGCGATCTGGTGGCTGTCCTCGGCCAGGCGGGCCTTCACGTGGGCAGAGATCGCGTCGTCGTCGGCCGAGGCATAAGCGGAATTGCCGGCGGGACGGTTGTCCGCGCAGGCGCCGAGGCCGAGCGTGGCGAGGGAGACGAGCGAGGCGAGCAGGAGCTTGTTCATGAGGTTTCCCCTTGTGGGTCGGGCACGCCGCGCGGCGCGGCGCTGGTGCGGAAGGCGGAAGCCGCCGTGCCGTCGGAACAGCAAGCGGCGGGCCCGTCTCAACTCAGCCGCGAGCCCTTGGGCAGCCGCGCCGCGAGCCAGTCGTGCACGTCGGCGCGGATGTGGCGTCCGGCGAGCAGGAAGTCCTCGAACCGGCTCGGCACGTACGGCAGGTACAGCAGCGGCATGCGCGCTTCCTCCGGCGTGCGGTCCGCCTTGCGGCCGTTGCAGGCGGCGCAGGCCGAGACCAGGTTCATCCAGGACCACGGGCCGCCGCGCGAGGCGGGCACGATGTGCTCGCACTGCAGCACCCGCTCGGAGAAGCGCTGGCCGCAGTAGGCGCAGGTGTGGCGGTCGCGGCGGAACAGCTTCTCCTTCGCGACCGAGGGCGCGCCGTCGAACAGGTTCACGCGCGCCGCGCCGCGCAGCGCGATGATGGGGAAGACCTCGATGCGCGACTGGCGGCCGGTCGCGACGTTCCAGCCGCCGCGCAGCGTGCGCAGGGGCCCCGTGCCATCGACCCAGGCGACGGCGTCGGCGGCGTGGTGCGTCGCCGCATGCTCGATCGAGATCCACGCCTGCGGCGTGCCCTGGATGTCGAGCTGGAGTACATGGGAGTGCGGCGAGTCCATGGCGAGCCCTCCTTTCAAGGGCGCGGGTTCGATGCAAGGGGCACGGACGGGGCCCGCGGCCGCGCGCGGGGTCTCGTCAGTCACGGTCGTAGTGGTGGCGGTCGCTGCCGTCTAAAGCAGCCGGTGGGGAGGCAGCAGCGCTTGAATGCCTTCGCGGATCCACACGAACAGCGATCGTTGCGGCCGAGCTTCTCGCGCAGCTCCTTCTCGCCGTGGACGATCCGCAGGCCGCGCTTCACGCTCGTCTCGGACGGGAACCCTTTGCGACGTTTGCTGGTGGTCGTAAAAGGTGAAGTCTTCGTGCTTCGGTCTCATGGTTCTCTCCTGTTGTCGTTTCGTTGTCTGCGCGCATGCGCTTGGGGGTGGCCGAACGGAATCGAACTCCCCGGCCAGCGCGCGGCCGCTCCGGAGCGGCCGGGGCAGCCCCTCGGGGGCCGCGAACGCAGTGAGCTGGGGGCTCACATCTCTTCGGCGGGACCACAACCTGCAGCTCTGCCATTGAGCTACGGCCACCCCCAAGCGCACGCTTGAATGGCGCCCCGTGCGGGCTTGAACCCGCGGTTTCCGGCTAGACAGGCCGGCACTCTGGCCACTGAGTTAACGGAGCGCTGAAAGAAAAGTTTCCGGTGACGGGTTCCGGTGCCGCCCAATCGTTGCGGCCGGTTTCCGCTGCGGCGAGCGTGAGCTCTCGCGCGGCTTCAGGTTGGTTCGTTCCACTTCGGTTGTGTCCCATGCGCGAGCCGTCCCGTCGGACGCGGTGTCTCGCTGCACGAGGCTGGCAGGCCGCGCACATCCCGGACCGCGTACACCTCGATGTTTGCGGTCTCGGAGTGCAGGGGCACACCCGAAGTGGAACCAGTGCCGCCTTGCGGTCAGGCGGCGGGAAGTCGATGCCCGGCGTGCGCACGCCGGACCGCGGGTCGGAAAGCAAGAGGCCCGGGATCCTTGCGGAACCCGGGCCTCTGGAGATTCAGAGCGGAGCGACGCGCGTCAGGCGCGGCACTCTCCCGGGTGCGGGCGATCGTCGGATTCATGGCGCAGCTGTTGCAGCCCGCCCCACATCGAGGCGGCCGGCACCAGCGCACAGGAACCCGTTGCGGGCTTGGCGTTGACGGTGACGAGGCGGCTGTTCACGATGTGTCCTGGTTCGACGAAGTGCTTGGGCTCTTGCGAGCGACAGGATGGATAGTAAATTGTCTTTACCGCTTGCGCAAGCCCCTGCGACAATTCCGTCGTTCCCCGTTGCATCGAGATCACAGTTCCTTGTCCGACTTCACCGTTCACCGACGCCGCAACGTCCTCGCGTTGTTCCAGGCCTATGCCGAGACCGCGGTCTCCGGCGGCGCCGCCCCCAAGGGCCTCGAGCAGGCGTTCGCCGCGACGCTCGAGATCTCGCCCAGCATGTGGAGCCAGATCAAGTCCGCGCGCCCGATCGGCGACAAGCTCGCGCGCCAGATCGAGCAGCACTGCGGCAAGCCGGCCGGCTGGCTCGACCAGGAGCGCGAGGCCGCCGGCCTCTCGCCCGGCGAGCAGCAGTTCCTCGCGCTCGCGCTCAAGGCCTGGCGCGCAACGAACAGCGAGGGGCGCAAGAAGCTGCGCGCGCTGATGAAAGACGCCGCGCAGGGCTGACGCGGTTCGGGATTGCGCGCTGCCGGGCACGCGCGCGCTTCGCTACAGTCGGTCGCGAACTCCGACCGGGATCGCGATGAACCAGCGTTTTGTGGAAGCCTTCTACTGGGTCGCCACGCTCAAGAGCATGACGCGCGCGGCCGAGAAGCTGTTCATGACGCAGTCGGCGATCTCCAGCCGCGTCTCCGCGCTGGAGGAGGAGCTCGGCATCCTGCTGATCGACCGCCGCGACCGCCAGCAGTTCGCGCTGACCAACGCCGGCATGCGCTTCCTCGACTACGCCGAGCGGCTGATGACGCTGCACCGGCAGATGCGCGACGAGCTCGGCGCCGAGGACGGCGGCGCGCACCTGCTGCGCGTCGGCGCGATCGAATCGGTGCTGCACACCTGGCTCATCCCGCTGCTCAACCACCTGCGCGCCGCGCATCCGAAGCTGCAGCTCGAGCTGACGGTCGAGATCACGCCGGTGCTGGTCGAGGCCGTCAAGCGCGGCAACCTGGACCTGGTCTTCGCCGCCCAGTCGGCCTCCGCGCCGGGCATCCGCACCCGCGTGCTGCCGGTGATGGAGATGGTCTTCGTCGGCGCGAAGTCGCTCAAGCGGCGCGAGCCGTACACGCTCGCCGAGATCGTCTCGCACGACCTGATGACCTTCCAGCGCGGCTCGCAGCCGCACCTCGCGCTGCTCGAGCAGCTGCGCGGCGAGGGGCTGGAGCCGCCGCGGCTGCACACGGTGTCCTCCATTCCGGCGATGGTGCACCTGATCGAGAGCGGCTTCGGCATCGCGACGCTGCCCGCGATCGCGGCACGCAACCTGGTGCGCCAGCACGAGATCGCGATCCTCGCCTGCGAGACCGCGCTGTCGCCGCTGCCGGTGCAGGCGAACTACCGCTTCGACCCGGCGTCGACCGCGCTGTCCTCGGTCGTGCAGGACGCGCTGAAGTACATCGAGGCGTTCCCGGTCGATGCCCGCAGGCCGCGCGCAGGCGGCACGCCGGCTCACAAGAAACTTCGATGAGCTGACCGAAAAAATTTGCGCTTGCCGGGGCCGGCCGGCGATTCCCACAATCGCTTCCAGCCCTTTCCGATCCACCTCCACTCCCGCGAGAAGTTCATGCACACCCCCTGGAATCCCAAGCTCCTCGCCGCGGCGGCCGCGGCGGCCTTCGCCCTGTCCGCGCACGCGCAGCAGGAGATCAAGATCGGCGTGATCTACCCGCTCACCGGCCCGCTCGCTTCCAGCGGCGCGGAGATGCGCGAGGCGCTCGAGATGGCGGCCGACATCGTCAACAACGGCGCCAAGGGCATCCCGGAGCTGCCGTTCGGCGCCGGCGGCGCGCTGACCAACCTCAAGGGCGCGAAGATCAAGCTGGTCTTCGCCGACCACCAGGGCAACCCGCAGGTCGGCGCGAGCGAGGCCGAGCGGCTGGTGAACCAGGAGAAGGTCGTCGCGCTGATGGGCGCCTACAACTCCAACGTCACGCAGACCGCGAGCCAGGTCGCCGAGCGCTACAAGATCCCCTTCCTCAACGCGGAGTCCTCGTCGGCGACGCTCACCACGCGCGGCTTCAAGTACTTCTTCCGCACCACGCCGCACGACGGGCTGTTCGTGCAGAACGCGTTCGAGTTCCTGAAAGACGTCGAGGCCTCGAAGCACCTGAAGGTCACCACCGTCGCGACGCTGGCCGAGAACACGCTGTTCGGCAACGAGGCCGCCAAGCTGCAGGCGAAGTTCGCGACGGACAACGGCTACACGCTCGTCAAGCAGGTGAGCTACCCGGCGAAGACGACGCAGCTGACCTCCGAGGTGCAGACCCTCAAGGCGGCGAACCCGCAGGTGCTGCTGCAGTCCTCGTACTCGGAGGCCATCCTCTCGATGAAGACGTACAAGGAACTCGGCTACCTGCCCGAGATGCTGCTCGCCAACGACGCCGGCTTCGCCGACACCGAGTTCATCAAGACGCTGGGCAAGGACGCGGACTACGTCGTCTCGCGCGAGGTCTGGGCGCTCGACATCGGCGAGAAGAAGCCGCTCATCAAGAAGGTCGACGACCTGTTCAGGAGCCGCTACAAGATCGACCTCACCGGCAACTCCGCGCGCAGCTTCACCGGCCTGCTGGTGCTCGCGGACGCGATCAACCGCGCCGGCTCGACCGACCCGGAGGCGATCCGCGCCGCGCTCGCCGCGACCAACATGCCGGGCGACAAGCTCATCATGCCGTGGAAGGGCGTGAAGTTCGACGCGACCGGCCAGAACACGCTCGGCGCCGGCATCCTGGTGCAGGTGCGCGACGGCCAGTACCACACCGTCTGGCCGTTCGAGCTCGCCTCGCGCGAGATCGTCTGGCCGATGCCCAAGTGGGACGCGCGCAAGTGACGCGAGGCGCCGGGACACCGTCATGACCTTCGACCTGCTCGCCCAGACGCTCGCCTCCGGCGTGCTGATCGGCCTGATCTACGCGCTCGTCGCGATCGGGCTGACGATGATCTTCGGCGTGATGGACATCGTGAACTTCGCCCACGGCGAGTTCCTGATGCTCGGCATGTACGCGAGCTTCTGGCTGTTCGCCCTGTTCGCGCTCGACCCGCTGCTCACGCTGCCGCTGACCGTGCTGATGCTGTTCGCCTGCGGCGTGCTGCTGTGGAAGCTGGTGATCCGCCGCATCGTCGACGCGCCGCCGCTGAGCCAGATCTTCACCACCTTCGGGCTGATGCTGCTGCTGCGCGGCCTGGCCCAGTTCTTCTGGAAGCCGGACTACCGCACGATCGAGAACTCGCTCGTCGCCGGCAGCGTGCACCTCGCGAACTTCCAGCTCGGGCGGCCGCAGGTCGTGGCCGGCGTCGGCGCGGTGCTGGTGACCGGCGCGGTGTGGCTGTTCCTGCACCGCACCAAGCTCGGCTCGGCGCTCGAGGCGACCGCGTCCGACAAGGAGGCGGCGCGCCTGATGGGCATCGACTCGCACCGGATGTTCGGCCTCGCCTGGGGCATCGGCGCGGCCTGCGCCGGCGCGGCGGGTGCGCTGCTCTCGACCTTCTTCCCGATCTTCCCGGAGGTCGGCGCGAACTTCATCCTGGTCGCCTTCGTCGTCGTCAACCTGGGCGGCTTCGGCAGCGTGGCGGGCGCGTTCTGGGCCGGCATCCTGGTCGGCGTGATCGAGGTCATGGGCGGCCTGCTGCTCGGGCCGCAATACAAGATGGCCGTGGTGCTGGCGCTGTTCCTCGCGGTGCTGATGTTCCGGCCGCAAGGCCTGATGGGGAAGACCCAATGAAACGCGCCACGACATTCCTCATCGCGACCGCGGTCGTCGCGGTCGCCATTCCCTTCGTGGTCCACGACGCCTCCTGGCTCAATGTCGCGGTGCTCGCGCTGATGGCCGCGCAGGCCGGCGCGGCCTGGAACCTGGTCGGCGGCTATGCCGGACAGGCCTCGCTCGGGCATGCGGCCTTCTACGGGCTGGGCGCCTACACCTCGACCCTGCTGCTGGTGAACTTCGGCTGGAACCCGTGGCTGGGCATGCTCGCCGGCGGGCTGATCGCCGCGGCGCTGAGCGCGGTGTTCGGCTGGTCCTGCTTCCGGCTCAAGGGCCACTACTTCACGATGGCGACGATCGCGGTCGCCGAGATCGTGCAGATCGTGTTCACCAACTGGGACTACGCCGGCTCCGCCGTCGGCCTCTCGATCCCGATGGACCGCCAGGGCCTGGCCGCGATGGTGTTCGCGGACAAGGCGTCCTACTACTGGCTCGCGCTCGGGCTGCTCGCCGCGACCCTGCTCGCGACCTTCGCGGTCGAGCGCAGCTTCCTCGGCTACTACTTCCGCGCGATCAAGGACGAGCCGGACGCCGCGCGCTCGATCGGCGTCGACATCGCCCGCTACAAGCAGGTCGCGCTCTCGCTCAGCGCCTTCTTCACCGCGGCCGGCGGCAGCCTGTATGCGCAGAAGGAGCTCTACATCGACCCGGCGTCCGTGCTCTCGACCGCGCTGTCGATCAAGATGGCGCTGGTCTCCATCCTCGGCGGCGTCGGCACGCTGTTCGGGCCGGCGGTGGGCGCGGTGGTGCTGACGCTGATCGAGGAGCTCTCGCGCTCGACCTTCGGCGGCACCGGGCGCGGCACCGACACCGTCATCTACGCCGGCCTGATCGTCGTGGTCGCGGTGTTCTACCCGAGCGGCATCCTGGGCTGGTTCAAGGAACGCGCGGCGCGCCGCCAGGCGGTGCGCGCGGGGGCGACGCCGGCCGAAGCCGAGGCGGCGGCGCAATCGGCCTCGGCGCTCGCGCCGGCCACGCATGAATCGACGGGAGCGACGCTGTGACCGCATTGCTCGAACTGCGCGGCGTCGCCAAGCGCTTCGGCGGCCTGGCAGCCAACGAAGACGTCTCCTTCGATGTCGCCAAAGGCCAGATCGTGGGCCTCATCGGCCCCAACGGCGCCGGTAAGACGACGCTGTTCAACTGCGTCGCCGGCGCCTTCGCGCCGAGCGCGGGCACGATCGCGCTGAACGGGCGGCGCATCTCCGGCCTCGCGCCCGAGCAGTGCGCGCGCGCCGGGGTCGGCCGCACCTTCCAGATCGCACGCACCTTCCACGGCATGAGCGCGCTCGAGAACGTGCTCACCGGCGCGCTGCTGCGCGACAAGCGCGTCGCCGCGGCGCGCGCCAAGGCGCAGGCCTGGCTCGCCTTCGTGCACCTCGAGCGCCTTGCCGACAAACCGGCCCGCACCCTGACGGTCAGCGAGCAGCGCCGCCTCGCGGTGGCGCGCGCGCTGGCCACCGAGCCCGCGCTGCTGCTGATGGACGAGGTCATGGCCGGCCTCAATCCGTCCGAGGTGCGCGAGACGGTGGACGTCGTGCTCGCGATCCGCGATCGCGGCATCGCCTGCCTGATCGTCGAGCACGTGCTGGAAGGGATCATGCCGATCGCCGACAAGATCGTCGTGCTCGATCGCGGCCGCAAGATCGCCGAGGGCACGCCGGCCGCGGTGCAGGCCGACCCGGTCGTGATCCACGCCTACCTGGGAGACGACTGATGCTCGCGCTCGACCACCTCCGCGTCAGCTACGACGGCGTGCCCGCGCTCGTCGACATGAGCCTGAAGGTCGATGCCGGCCGCATCGTCGCGCTCGTCGGCGGCAACGGCAATGGCAAGTCGACGACGCTGCGCGCCGCCGCGGGCCTGAACCCGCTGGACGGCGGCAGCATCAGCTTCGACGGCCGCCCGGTGCAGGCGCTGCCCGCGCACGAGCGGGTGCCGCTCGGCCTGTCGCTGGTGCCCGAGGGCCGGCGCCTGTTCCCCAAGCTCACGGTGCGGCGCAACCTCGAGCTCGGCGCCTACACGCGCGACGACAAGGCCGCGATCGGCGAAGACGTCGAGCGCATGTTCGAGCTGTTCCCGATCCTGAAGGAGCGCGCGGCGCAGCTCGCCGGCACGATGAGCGGCGGCGAGCAGCAGATGCTCGCGATCGCGCGCGGCCTGATGGCCCGCCCCAAGCTGCTGATGCTGGACGAGCCCTCCTGGGGCATCGCGCCGAAGTTCGTCACCAAGGTGCTGGACGTGATCCAGCGCGTCAACGAATCCGGCGTCGCCATCCTGCTGGTCGAGCAGAACCTGAACAAGGCGCTCGCGATCGCGCACGACGGCTATGTGATCCAGACCGGCCGCGTCGTGATGCAGGGGCCGGCCCGGGATCTTCTCCACGACGAGGCGGTCAAGCGCGCCTATCTCGGCCACTGACGCTTCTTTCCCCCTTCACCGAAGGACCCCGCCATGAACGTCTTCGACGACCCCGGCGCGCTGCGCCACGCCTGCCGCACCGGCGACTTCACCCGCCCGACCGCCGGCCACGCGCCCGGCCGCATCCAGGCCAACCTGATGATCGTGCCGCAGGCCGACGCGTTCGACTTCCTGCTGTTCTGCCAGCGCAACCCCAAGCCCTGCCCGCTCGTCGAGGTGCTCGCCCCGGGCCAGCGCGAGCCGGCCTGCGCCCCCGGCGCGGACATCGCGACCGACGTGCCCGGCTACCGCGTCTACCGCGACGGCGCGCTGGTCGACGAGCGCGCCGACGTGGCCGCGCTCTGGCGCCCGGACCTGGTGAGCTTCCTGATCGGCTGCAGCTTCTCGTTCGAGGACGCGGTCGCGCAGGCCGGCATCCCGCTGCGCCATGTCGTGCAGCAGCGCAACGTCGCGATGTTCCGCACCAACGTCGCCTGCACGCCGGCGGGCCGCTTCGCGGGCGAGATGGTGGTCAGCATGCGGCCGATCCGCAGCCGCGACGTCGCGAAAGTGGTGGAGATCTCGGGCCGCTTCCCGCAGGCGCACGGCACGCCGGTGCATGTCGGCAACCCGGCCGCGCTCGGCATCGCGGACCTGATGAAGCCGGACTACGGCGACGCGGTCGAGATCCGCGACGACGAGGTGCCCGTGTTCTGGGGCTGCGGCGTCACGCCGCAATGGGTCGCGCAGCGCAGCGGCCTCGGCCTGTGCATCACGCATGCGCCGGGGATGATGTTCGTCACCGACCTGAGGGGATAGCCATGATCGCCGCACCGCTCCGCCATGCCCGCTCGTTCGCGCCCTGCGCCCTCGCCTTCGCGGTCGCCGCCGGCGCCGCGCCGCAGGACTGGCCGGTGGCCACCGGCTACGGCGCGAACACCTTCCACACCGCCAACCTGCGCCAGTTCGCGAACGAGGTGAAGGCCGCGACGCACGGCGAGCTGGTGCTCGAGGTGCACCCGGACAACACGCTCGCGAAGCTGGCCGAGATCCGCGCCCAGGTCGAGTCCGGCCGGCTGCCGGCGGGCGAGCTCATCATGACCAGCCTGGTCGACGTCATCCCGGTCGCCGGCGCGGATGCGCTGCCCTTCATCGTCGGCAGCTACGACGACGCGCGCACGCTGTGGCACATGCAGCGGGTCGCGGTCGAACAGGCGCTCGCACGGCGCGGGCTGGTCGCGCTCTACGCGGTACCCTGGCCCTCGCAAGGCCTGTACACGACGAAGCCGATCGCGAGCACCGCCGACCTGAAGGGCGCGGCCATGCGCACCTACAACGCGACGACCGCGCGCATCGCGGACCTGGTCGGCGCGCGCCCGGTCGAGGTGCCCATGACCCGCGTCGCCCAGGCGCTGGCCGAGGGCCGCATCGACTGCATGATCACCTCCGGCGTCACCGGCGCCGAGAACAAGGTCTGGGACCACCTGAAGTACTACTACGACATCCGTGCCTGGTATCCGAAGAACCTGGTGATCGCGAACAAGGCGCGCTTCGACGCCCTGCCCGACGCGACCCGCGCCGCGGTGCGCCAGGCCGCGCTCGCGGCCGAGAACCGCGGCTGGGCCTTGAGCGAGGAAGCCTCGGCCGCGGCGCTGCGCGAGCTCGCGGCGCATGGCATGCATGTCGAGTCGCCCGGCTTCGCGCTGCGCGACGAGCTGCGCCGCTACGGCGAGAAGTTCGCGCTCGAATGGGTGCGCACCACCGGCCAGGACGCGAGCGCGATACTGATCCCGTACTACACCGCCGGCAACCGCGCCCCCGTGGCCGCGCGCTGACGAATCACTCCGACGAGACCCCGATGACCTCCCAAGCACCCGCATCCTCCTCGCGCTGGCAGTTCTGGATCGACCGCGGCGGCACCTTCACCGACATCGTCGCCAAGCGGCCGGACGGCACGATCGCGACGCACAAGCTGCTGTCCGAGAACCCGGAGCAGTACCGCGACGCCGCGGTCGCCGGCATCCGCCACCTGCTGGGCTTGAGCCCGGGCGAGCCGATCACGCCGGCCCAGGTCGAGTGCGTGAAGATGGGCACCACCGTCGCGACCAATGCGCTGCTCGAGCGCAAGGGCGAGCCGACGCTGCTCGTGACCACGCGCGGCTTCCGCGACGCGCTGCGCATCGCCTACCAGGATCGCCCGCGCCTGTTCGACCGCCACATCCAGCTGCCCGAGCTGCTGTATTCGCGCGTGATCGAGGCGGACGAGCGCATCGGCGCGCAGGGCGAGCTGCTGCAGGCGCTGGACGAAGCGGCGCTGCGTGTCCAACTCACCGAGGCGTTCGCTGCCGGCCTGCGCAGCGTGGCGATCGTCTTCATGCACGGCTACCGCTTCACCCAGCACGAGGCGGCCGCGGCGCGCCTCGCGCGCGCGATCGGCTTCACCCAGGTCAGCGCCTCGCACGAGACCAGCCCGCTGATGAAGCTGGTGAGCCGCGGCGACACCACGGTCGTCGACGCCTACCTCTCGCCCATCCTGCGCCGCTACGTCGAGCAGGTCGCGGGCGAGATGCCGGGCGTCAGGCTGTTCTTCATGCAATCCTCGGGCGGGCTGACCGACGCGCATGCCTTCCAGGGCAAGGACGCGATCCTCTCCGGCCCGGCGGGCGGCATCGTCGGCATGGTGCGCACCGCGGAGCTGGCCGACTTCGGCCACGTGATCGGCTTCGACATGGGCGGCACCTCGACCGACGTCTCGCACTACGCGGGCGAGTTCGAGCGCGCGTTCGAGACCCAGGTCGCCGGCGTGCGCATGCGCGCACCGATGATGAGCATCCACACCGTGGCCGCGGGCGGCGGCTCCATCCTCGGCTTCGACGGCGCACGCCTGCGCGCCGGGCCGCAGAGCGCGGGCGCGAACCCGGGGCCGGCGAGCTACCGCCGCGGCGGGCCGCTCGCCGTGACCGACGCGAACGTGATGCTCGGCAAGATCCAGCCGGCCTGGTTCCCCAAGGTGTTCGGCAAGCAGGCGGACGAGGCGCTGGACCGCCAGGTCGTCGTCGCCGGCTTCGAGCGCCTCGCCGCCGAGATCGCCCGGGCGACCGGCCGCGCGCGCACGGCGGAGGAGGTCGCCGAGGGCTTCATCGACATCGCGGTCGGTGCGATGGCCAACGCGATCAAGAAGATCTCGGTCGCGCGCGGCTACGACGTCACGCGCTACACCTTGCAGTGCTTCGGCGGCGCGGGCGGCCAGCATGCCTGCCTGGTCGCGGATGCGCTCGGCATGAACACGGTGTTCGTGCATCCGCTCGCCGGCGTGCTCTCGGCCTACGGCATGGGCCTGGCCGACCAGGGCGTGATGCGCGAGGCCGCGGTCGAGGCGCCGCTCACCGAGGCGGCGCTGCCCGCGGTGCGGGCGCGGCTGGATGCGCTCGCCGAGGACGCCGTCGCCGAGATCCGCCGCCAGGGCGCGAGCTCGGGCGACCTGCGCGTGATCCGGCGCGCCCATGTGCGCTACGCCGGCACCGACTCGGCGCTCGTCGTCGACTTCGGCGACGGCAGCGTCGAGGCGCTCACCGCCGGCTTCGAGGCCGCCTACCGGCGCCGCTTCGCCTTCCTGATGGAAGGGCGCGGGCTGCTGGTGGAAGCGGTCTCGGTCGAGGCCGTCGCCGCCGGCGACGCTCCCGCCGAGCCGCGCCTGGCGGCGATCGCGCCGACGCCCGCGCCGGTCACCGACACGGTGCGTCTCTTCAGCGGCGGACGCTGGCATGACGCGAGCCTGGTCGTGCGCGAGCAGCTGCGCCCGGGCCACCTGGTCGACGGCCCGGCGATCATCGCGGAGAAGAACGCCACGACCGTCGTCGAGCCGGGCTGGCAGGCGCGCGTCACCGAGCTGGACCACCTGGTGCTGCAGCGCATCGTCGCGCGCGAGAAGCGCAGCGCGATCGGCACCCGCGTCGACCCGGTGATGCTCGAGGTGTTCAACAACCTGTTCATGAACATCGCCGAGCAGATGGGACTGCAGCTGCAGAACACCGCCTACTCGGTCAACATCAAGGAGCGGCTGGACTTCTCCTGCGCGCTGTTCGACGCCGAAGGCAACCTGATCGCGAACGCGCCGCACATGCCGGTGCACCTCGGCTCGATGAGCGAATCGATCAAGACCGTGATGCGGCGCAACGCCGGGCAGATGCAGCCGGGCGACGTCTTCGCCCTCAACGACCCGTACCACGGCGGGACGCACCTGCCCGACATCACCGTCGTGACGCCAGTCTTCGATGACAGGGGCGAGTCCATCCTGTTCTACGTCGCCTCGCGCGGCCACCACGCCGACGTCGGCGGCGTCACGCCCGGCTCGATGCCGCCGTTCTCGACCCGCATCGAGGAGGAGGGCGTGCAGATCGACAACTTCAAGCTGGTCGAGCGCGGCCGCTTGCGCGAGGCGGAGATGGTGGCGCTGCTCGAGAGCGGCGCGTACCCGTCGCGCAACCCGCAGCAGAACATCGCCGACATGAAGGCGCAGATCGCCGCCAACGAGAAGGGCGTGCAGGAGCTGCGCCGGATGGTGGAGCAGTTCGGCCTCGACGTGGTGCAGGCCTACATGGGCCATGTGCAGGACAACGCCGAGGAGTCGGTGCGCCGGGTCATCACGCGGCTGAAGGACGGCCGCTTCGAGCTGCCGCTGGACAACGGCGCGCGCATCCGGGTCGAGATCCGCGTGAACGCCGCCGAGCGCAGCGCGGCGATCGACTTCACCGGCACCTCGGCGCAGCTGGTCAACAACTTCAACGCGCCGACCGCGGTCTGCATGGCCGCGGTGCTGTACGTCTTCCGCACGCTGGTCGGCGACGACATCCCGCTCAACGCCGGCTGTCTGAAGCCGCTGGAGGTGATCATCCCGCCCGGCTCGATGCTCAACCCGCACCCGCCGGCCTCGGTGGTCGCGGGCAACGTCGAGACCTCGACCTGCATCACCAATGCGCTCTACGGCGCGCTCGGCGTGATGGCCGCGGGCCAGTGCACGATGAACAACTTCACCTTCGGCAACGAGCGCCACCAGTACTACGAGACCATCTCCGGCGGCTCGGGCGCGGGCGCGCTGATCGACGAACGCGGCGCGGTCACGGGCGGCTTCGACGGCACCAGCGTGGTCCAGACCCACATGACCAACTCGCGCCTGACCGACCCGGAGGTGCTCGAGTTCCGCTTCCCGGTGCGCGTCGACGCCTACGCGATCCGCCCCGGCTCCGGCGGCGCCGGGCGCTGGCGCGGCGGCGACGGCGGCGTGCGCCGCATCCGCTTCCTCGAGGACATGACCGCCTCCATCCTCAGCAACGGCCGCCACCACGGCGCCTTCGGCATGGCCGGCGGCGAGGCCGGGCAGGTCGGGCGCAACTACGTCGAGCGGGCGGACGGGCGGGTCGAGCAACTGGATCACATCGGGTCGGCCGAGATGAAGCCGGGCGACGTGTTCGTGGTCGAGACGCCGGGCGGTGGAGGGTTCGGCACGGCGGGCTAGCAGCTGCGGCGCGGGCTCCGCCCCCGTTCAGCAAGCCTGGAATTTCGACTGGGTACCCCGCGCCCAGGGGACTCGGTAGACGCCGCCCGATTGCAGGCGGGCATGCTTCAGGATCATCGGCCACCACAGCACCAGCCGCGAACTCTTCTCCCAGTAGCCGTGATGCGACCACTGGGGGTCAAGAACGTAGACCGTGTGCCCGGCCGACGCGATCGCCTCGCGTTCAGCGCGATGATTCTTCCTGAACTTGTCTTGCGAGATCACGTATCAGGGAGATCGATCGTGACCCAGACGGGTCAACCACTCGATGTCCCTGGCGTTGCCGGCGAATTCGTCGCGCCGGTGAATCACGGCGTCGACGTCGACCTCGAACTTCGATAACTCCCTGACTCCGTGCGCCAGGCAGGGGGGTAGGTTGTTGTCGAAGAAGAATTTCAAGCCGCCAACCGCTGCTCGAAATCGACCGCAGCAAGAACCTGGGCACGCCGCAATCCGTATACGCGCGCGACAAGGGCTGCATCCTTCTTCTCGGCGATCCACGCGTCGAAGATCGCGTCCGTCGGCACGCCGGCGTTCGCGACGACAGGCGTCCCGAATTGCACCTCTGGATCCAGCACGACTTCGCGCTTCTTCGGAACTGGAAACCACCGCCGAGGGCCTGCGTCGCCGTCGAAATCGATGCCTTCGAAAAGTGAAGGCTTGATGATGTCGGGCATCACGAATTGGCGCCTCGTGACATCGATGAGCTTCTCTGCCTTCGTCGCCACCTCGACGGCGTGCATGAAGATCCGCTTTCCATCCGTCAGCAAGCGGCGGTTGCTCAGGGGATAGGCATCGCCGAAGTGTGCTGCCGCCGACTCGATTGCAGCCCGTATGACCGAGAGGTGGACGCCATGCCGGGCGAAGGCCGAGACCATGCGGAGTTCCAGCAGGTCACGGAATCCGATGACGGCGCCGCCGGGAATTTCCTCGCCTTCGTACTGGGTGCGCCAGAGAGGCTCCGACGTCGACTGCCGACCGTTCCGGCGCCATGTGTAGCCACATAGCCAACGCCGGACATAAAGCGGCCTCTCGCCAACAAGGCGAGCCGCTTGCGGCAGCGTGTAGAGGCCAGAGCCGACGAGGGAAATCATCGCGCACAGTTTACCGGCGCATCGTGGGCCAGCCACGCGCCGAATCATACATTTCCCGTCCCTCCGGGCAGTGCGCCTGACACCGCGTTCGGATGCGGAGGGCGCTGGTCGATGCGCCGCCGGCTGCTCCTCAGGCGCTCGGGTCGCGCGCGCAGCGTGCGACCGGGTTCGTCCCGCCTCGGGCGGTGGCACACAGGGCACGGCGGGCCCGTGCGACTACAGTCCGGCATGACCTATGAACTCCACTACTGGCCGACGATCCAGGGCCGCGGCGAATTCGTGCGGCTCGCGCTGGAGGCGGCGGGCGCGGCCTATGTCGACGTCGCGCGCGGGCCCGAGGCGCGCCAGCAGGGCGTGCCGGCGCTGCTGCGCGTCCTGCACGACGAACGCGCCCCGCACCGGCCGTTCGCGCCGCCCTTCCTCAAGGACGGCGCGCTCGTGGTCGGCCAGACCGCGGCCATCCTGCAGTACCTGGCGCCGACCCTGAAGCTGGTCGCGCGCAGCGAACAGGCCCGGCTGTGGACGCAGCAGATCCAGCTCACCATCGGCGACATGGTGACCGAGGCGCACGACACCCACCATCCGGTCGGCGCCGGCCTGCACTACGAGGACCAGAAGCCCGAGGCGCTGCGACGCGCCGGCGAGTTCTGCCGCGACCGCATCCCCAAGTTCCTGCGCTGGTTCGAACAGATCCTGGCCTGCAACCCGGCGGGCACGCGCCACCTCGTGGCCGGGCGCCTGAGCTATGCCGACCTGTCGCTGTTCCAGCTCGTGGAAGGGCTGCGCTACGCCTTCTCGCGCGCGACCGAGGCCAGCCTCGCGACCACGCCGCTGGTCCTCGCCCTGCACGACCAGGTCGGCCGGCTGCCCCGCGTCGCGGCCTACCTGCGCAGCGAGCGCCGGCTGCCGTTCAACGAGCAGGGCCTCTTCCGGCGCTATCCCGAGCTCGACCTGCCCGCCGGCTAGCGGGCGGCATCGGATCGCCGGGGTCAGGGCACGGACCTGACCCCGACCAAGCCGTTATGTGCCGTGATGGTCTTGCCCGCCGCGCCGCGGCACCATGCGTTCCATGCCGACCGAGGACGCGAACAGCGCGAGGGAGCCGGCACCGGCGGCCGGCGCGATGCCTGGCCGCGAAGACCCCGATGCAGGAGAAAAGAATGCCCGCCGCCATGCTCGCCAAGATCGACCTGCCGCCCGACGACGCCGCCGGCGCCCTGCAGCCGGGCGACCTCGACGCGCCCGCCGCGGCGCCCGCGCCCGCCACGGCGACGACGCTGCCGCTGGCCTGGCTCCGGATCGACCCCGGCATCCGCGCGGCCGAGCCCGTCGCCAGCGCGCCGGCACGCCGCCAGGTGCACCGGCCCTTCTTCACGGCGCCGGAATCCTGGCGCGAGCGCGCCGCCGTCGCGGACGACGGCCATGCCGCGCGCCTGGCCGATGTGGCGCGCCAGTCCTCGTCCCCGCTCGCGTTCCGGCCCGCGCTGGCGCCGGCCGACTGGCGCATCCTGGCGAGCTATTGCGTCGCCACGACCTTGCCCGCGGACCACCGCGTCCTGATCCCGGGCAGCATCGACCGCACGCTGCGCTTCGTGCTCGAAGGCAGCCTGCTGCAAGTCCTGCCCGCGCCGGGGCGGCCGGCCGGCAGCCAATCCAGCCTCCTGACGCCCGGCTGCATGGTCGGCGAAGACACCCTCTTCACCGACGGCCCCGGCCAACTCGACGTCCGCACGCGGGAGGAAACGCGGGTGCTGGAACTGCGCTGGCCGCGGCGCGCCGAGCTGACCGCCGTCCACCGCGGCATCGCGTTCGAGCTGCTGCGCGCGGCCGGCGCCGTCGTCGCGGCGCGCCTCGCGGCGGTGTGAGGCGCAGGCACGGAGTCAGGACACTGTCCCCCTGTGACGACCCAGGGAGGTCGTGGCGCTTGCCCTCGTGCGACAGCGCCCGGCCGGGGATGGCCCGGCAGCTAGAATTCGCGCCCGACCCGGCCGCCGCGAGCGTTGATGAACAAGATCGAGATGACCGATGTCTTCGGGTGGAACGTCGAGGCCTGGAGCCGGCCCTTCCTGTCCGCCCTCGCGGACTTCCCGCTGCGCGAGCCGGCCGACATCCTCGAGATCGGCGCCGGCAGCTACAGCGCCGTCGGCCTGTTCTTCCGCGGGCGCGGCAACCGGGTGAACGTCACCACCTATCCGGAAGCGAACGTGCCCGGCCTGCAGGCGCTGGTGCAGCGCCAGGGCGGCGCCGACGCGGGCGAGGTGCGCGTCGGCTGCATGTCCGCCCGCGAGGTGACCGGCCGCTACGACCTCGTCGTCATGAAGAGCGTGCTCGGCGGCCTGTTCCGCGAAGGCAGCGGCAGCAGCGCCGAGGCCAACGCCCTGCTCGCCCGCATCGTCGCGACGAACCTGAAGCCGGGCGGCCTGCTCGTCACCCTGGACAACGGCGCGACCGCGATCGAGCCGCTGTTCGCGCGCTTCGGCGCGCGCGCCAATCGCTGGCGCTACTTCACGCCTGGCGACTTCACGGGCTACGCGCGCCAGTACGGCTTCGGCCTGCTCTCGAGCTTCAGCCTCGTCACCCGCCTCGGGCGCGCCGGCCGCCCGATCGAGCACCTGCTGTACCTGCTGGATGCCGCGATCTTCCGCCTCGTGCGGATCGCCAGGCCCTCGGTGATCGTCACCGTGTACCGGAGCTAGGGCGGCCGGCGCCCTGTCAATCGCCGGCCAGGCGCCGGCAGGCGAGGCCGTCGGCGTCGAAGACCTGCAGGTGCGCCGCCGGCGCGCGCAGGCCGATGCGGTCGCCGATGCGCACCGGCGTGTGGCCCGGCCCGCGCGCGACCAGCTCCAGCCCGTCGGCGCAGCGCAGGTAGACCAGGTGCGATTCGCCGAGCTGTTCGACGAGCGTGACCTCGCCGCCGAACTGCAGCATGCCGGCGCCCGGGGCGGCGGCGCCGTCGGCGAGCGCCAGGTGCTCCGGGCGGATGCCGATGTCGACGCGCCGGCCGGGCGCGAGGCGGCTGCCGTCGACCGGGATCTCGACGAGGCCGTCGCCATGCACCGCGAGCGTCGCGCCCTGCGCCGAGGCGGCGCGCACCTCGGCGCTCGCGAGGTTGATCGTCGGCGAGCCGATGAAGCTCGCGACGAAGCGGTTCGCCGGATGCTCGTAGAGATCGAGCGGCGAGCCGGCCTGCTGGATGCGGCCTTCGTGCATCACGACGATGCGGTCGCCGAGCGTCATCGCCTCGACCTGGTCGTGCGTGACGTAGACCATGGTCGCGGCGAGCTCGCGGTGCAGGCGCGCGAGCTCGATGCGAGTCTTCACGCGCAGCGCCGCGTCCAGGTTGGACAGCGGCTCGTCGAACAGGAACAGGCGCGGCTCGCGCACGATCGCGCGGCCGATGGCCACGCGCTGGCGCTGGCCGCCCGAGAGCTCGCGCGGGCGGCGGTCCAGCAGGTGGTCGATGTGCAGCGCCTTCGCGGCCGCCTCGACGCGCGCGGCGCGCTCGGCGCGCGTCGCGCCGTGGATCTTCAGGCCGAAGGCCATGTTGCCGCGCACCGTCATGTGCGGATAGAGGGCGTAGCTCTGGAACACCATCGCGATGCCGCGCTGCGCCGGCGGCAGGTGGTTGACCAGCTGGCCGTCGATGCGCAGCTCGCCGGCCGTGATCTCCTCCAGCCCGCACAGCATGCGCAGCAGCGTCGACTTGCCGCAGCCGCTCGGGCCGACCAGCACCACCAGCTCGCCGTCGGCGATCTCGAGGTCGACCTCGTGCAGCACGCGGGTCGAGCCGTAGCTCTTGGAGACTTTCGACAGTTCGACTCGGGACATGGGAACCTACTTGACGGCGCCCGCGGTGATGCCGCGGATCAGCTGGCGCGAGAACAGCGCGTACAGCACCAGCACGGGCAGCACGGCGAGCGAGAGGGCGGCGAGCACGGCATTCCAGTCGGTCGCGAACTGGCCGACGAACTGCTGCACGCCGAGGGTGATGGTCTGCGTCTGCTCGGACGGCGCGAGGATCAGCGGGAACCAGAGGTCGTTCCAGATCGGCACCATGGTGAAGACCGCCACCGTCGCCACCGCGGGCCGCACCAGCGGCAGCACGACCTGGAAGAAGATGCGGTACTCGCCGACGCCGTCGCAGCGCGCCGCGTCCTTGAGCTCCTGCGGCACCTGGGCGATGAACTCCGACAGGATCATCACCGCGAGCGGCAGGCCCTGGGCGACGTAGACCAGGACCAGCGCGGTGAGCGTGTTGACGAGGTCCAGCGCCACCATCTCGCGCAGGATCGCGACCGAGCCGAGGCGGATCGGCACCATGATCCCGAAGGCGAGGAACAGCGCGAGCAGGCGGCTGCCGCGGAAGCCGTACTCGGTCAGCGCCCAGGCGGCCATCGCGCCGAACAGCAGGATCAGCACCAGCGCGACGCCGGTGACGACCGCGCTGTTGGCGAACATCTGCAGCACCGCGGAGTTGCCGAGCACGCGGTGGTAGCCGCCGAGGCTGAAGGTGGCCGCACCCGGCAGGCCGAGCGGGTCGTCGAAGATGCCCTGGCGCGTCTTGAACGAGTTCAGCAGCACCAGCAGGATGGGCGCGAGCACGAGCAGGCTGTAGCCGCCCAGCACGAGGTGGACGAACAGGCCGCGGCCGAGGCCGGCGACGCGCTGGCGGCGCAGGCCCGTCATGAGGCGAAGCGCTGCAGGCGGCGCTGGATGGCGAGGAAGTACAGCCCGACGCCGGCGAGGATCACGAGGAACATCAGCGTCGCGAGGGCGGCGCCCATGGTCGCCGAGCCGACCTCCGACTGGTAGCCGAAGAAGGTGCGGTAGAACAGCGTGCCGAGCAGGTCGGTCGAGAAGTTCGGCCCGGCGATCGCGCCCTTGACCGCGTAGATCAGGTCGAAGGCATTGAAGTTGCCGACGAAGGTGAGGATGTTGACCAGGCCGAGCGTCGGCGCGATCAGCGGCAGGCGGATCTGCCAGAAGATGCGCCAGGCGCCCGCGCCCTCGACGGCCGCGGCCTCGACCACTTCCTCGGGGATCGCGATCAGCGCGGCGTAGATCAGCATCAGCGGCACGCCGACGAACTGCCAGACCGAGATCAGCGCGATCGTCGGCAGCGCGGTGTCCTCCTGGCCGAGCCAGGGCTGGAAATGGTCCGCGAGGCCGACGAAGCCCATCAGCTTCTCGGCCACGCCCCACAGCGGCGAGAGGATCAGCTGCCAGCTGAAGCCGATCACCACGACCGAGAGCAGCGTCGGCAGGAACAGCACCGTGCGGTAGGCCGCCGCCCCGCGCACGCCGCGCAGCGACAGCAGCGCCGCGAGCAGCAGGGCGACCGGGTTCTGCACCAGCGTGTGGATCGCGAAGAACTCGAGGTTGTTCACGAGCGCATTGCGGAAGGCGGCGAACCAGTGCTCGTCGGTCAGCAGCTTGTGGAAGTTCGCGAGGCCGGCGAAATGGAGCGCGCCGGCCTCGTCGGTGCCGTAGAGGCCGAGGCGCAGCGTATCGACCAGCGGCCAGGCGCTGAAGGCGGTGTAGACGATCAGCGCCGGGGCGAGGAAGACGAGGACGTGGGCCCCGAAGCGTTGTTTCATCAGGCTATTGCTGCGGCTTGTACCACTTGGCGAAGCCGGTCTGGATGCGGGCCGCGGCGTCCTGCGGCGTCATCTTGCCGTTCAGCACCTGCGAGTTCACGTTCCAGAGCTCGTTCTCCATGCTCGGCTCGCCGCGGCTCATGATCTGCGCATTGAGACGGATGGTGGACTTGCAGCTCGCGCGCCAGCCGATGATCTGCTTGGCCACCGGGTTCTGCACCTCGATCGGGAACTTCGACAGCGAGAAGAAGCCGAGCGCCTTGTTGGTGTAGAGCTCGGCGAATTCCTTCGAGCCGATCCAGTCGAGGAAGACCTTGGCGTCGGCCTTGTTCTTCGTCGCGGTGTTGATGCCCATGCCGATGTCCGCATGGTCGGAGATGAAGCACGGGTCGCCGGCCTTCTTCACCGGCGGCGGGAAGGCGCCGAAGTCGACCGCGTTGTCCTTCTCGTAGAACGCGATGTCCCACGAGCCCGCGGGCACGATCGCCGCCTTGCCGGAGGCGAACAGGTTCTGCGTGTCGCCGTAGGTCTGCGCCTGGTAGCCCTTGGCGAGGTAGGGCGGCCACTTGGCCATCGTCTGCCAGACGGCGACGAACTGCGGGTCGGTGAACTTCGCCTTGCCGGCGATCAGCGCCTTGCGGCCCTCCTCGCCATGCCAGTAGTTCGGGCCGATGCCGGTGAAGACGACCTGGCTGGTGTCCCACTGGTCGGCGGTGCCGAGGTCCAGCGGCACCGCCTTGCCCGAGGCCTTGACCTTGTCCAGGTCGGCGAAGAACTCGTCCTCGGTCGCCGGCACCTTCAGGCCGAGGTCCGCGAAGATCTTCTTGTTGTAGAAGAAGCCGTGGATGACGGAGGCCATCGGCACGCAGTAGCTGTCCTTGCCGTCGTCGGTCTGCCAGGCGACCTTGGCGGAATCGGCGAAGTTGGCGAGCACCGGGTCGCCGTTGAGCTTCTCGAGCCGGCCCTTCTTGTACAGGTCGAGCGAGACGTCGAACGGGCGGCAGGTGATCAGGTCGCCCGCGCTGCCCGAGGCGAGGCGCGCGGCGAGCACCGAGTTGTATTCCGGCGGCGCGGTCGGATTGAACTTGACCGTGATGCCCGGGTGCGTCTTCGCGAACGCCGGGATCAGCACGCCGTCCCACAGCGCCTTGTCGTCGGTGCGCCAGCTCTCGATGGTCAGCGTGCCGGCCCCGGCAGGCGAGGCGGCGGCGAGGGCGCAGGCGGCGAGGACGGCAGGGCGGAGGGCGAAGCTCATCGGACGGGTTCCTTGGGTTGCGGCCGGCAGGTTCACACGCCCGGCGGGAGCGCAAGTTAGCATCGGGCCCGGCGTAACGCGAGCCTCGGCGCGCAGCCCCGCCGATCGCTGCAAGTGCTTGATCCGCAAGGTGGTTTCCAGCATTGCCAGCGAGGGCGTCTTACGCTTCATTACGTGCACGTTCACCTGCCCCGGCAAGGCCACATGCGATTCGACGGCAAGGGCTTACACAACATTGCAAAGCGCAGGCTTTCGACAGCCGCGGCGCGCGGGCTCGCCCTTATCCTGGCCGGCGCGATGTCGACGTGCGCCCGTGCCGAGCCCCTGAACGTCCTGCATTGGTGGACCTCCGCGGGCGAGCGCCGGGCGGCCGACCGGCTGGTCGCGCAGCTCGCGGCGCAGGGCGTCGAGTGGCATGACGACGCGGTGCCCGGCGGCGGCGGCGGCGCGGCGATCAAGGTGCTCACCGGCCGCGTGCTCGCGGGCGAGGCGCCGGACGTGGCGCAGGTCATCGGCCGCACCCTCACCGACTGGGCCGGGCTCGGCCTGGTGCTGCCGCTGGACGAGGTCGCCGCGCGCGGGCACTGGCGCCAGGCGATGTTCCCGGTCGTGCTCCAGACCGTCAGCCGCGGCGGCCGGGTGATGGCCGCGCCGCTGGGCGTGCACCGCATCAACGTGCTGCTGTACAACCGGCACGTGCTCGAGCGCTGGAAGATCCCGGCCCCGCGCAGCTGGGACGACATGGCCCAGGCCGCGAAGACGCTGCGCGCGCACCATGTCACGCCGCTCGCCTGGAGCGACGAGCCCTGGCAGATCGCGACCGTCTTCGAGACCGTGCTGCTCGCCGAGGGCGGCCCGCAGCTGTACGCGGAGCTCGCCTCCGCGCAGGGCTGGACGGCCTGGCAGGACGCGCGCGTGCTCGCCGCGCTGCAGCGCCTGCGCTGGCTGCGCGACCTCGACGACGAGGCGACGACCGAGCAGCCCTGGACGACCTCGGCGCGCCGGCTGCGCGACGGCGCGGCCGGCATGTTCATCATGGGCGACTGGGCGCGCGGCGAGCTGCTCGCCTGGGGCGCGCAGGCGGGCGTCGACTTCGGCTGCGCGCCGGTGCCGCAGACCGCCGGCATGCATCTCTACAGCATCGACACGCTGGCCATGCTGGTCGGCCGCAGCCCGCGCCAGGCGGAACAGGAGAAGATGGCCGAGATCCTCACCCAGCCCGCGACCCAGCTCGCCTACAACCAGGCCAAGGGCTCGGTGCCGGTGCGCACCGACATCGACCCGGCCCAGCTCGACGAATGCGCGCGCGATTCCTGGCAGACGCTGGCGCGTCCGGGCGCTGCGCTGCTCCCGAGCATCGCGCACCGCATGGCGGCGGTCGAATCCACCCGCGAGGCGCTCGGCGATGTCCTGCACCGCTTCATCCGCACGCGCGAGATGACGCCGCGCGAGGCGCAGGCGCAGCTGGTCTCGATCGTGCGCGGGGCGGCCGCGCCGTGAGCAAGAAGACCATCCTCGCGGTCGACGACGACCAGAAGACGCGCCAGCTGCTCAAGCAATACCTCGAGAAGCACCAGTACCTGGTGCAGCTCGCGCACGACGGCGCGAGCTTCCGCGCCGAGTTCGAGCGCTACCGCGAGGACCTGAGCCTGGTCATCCTCGACGTGATGCTGCCCGACACCGACGGCTTCGCGCTCTGCCGCATGGTGCGCGAGCGCTCGCCGGTGCCCATCATCATGCTGACCGCGAGCTCGGACGACACCGAGCGCATCGTCGGCCTCGAGCTCGGCGCGGACGACTACATCGGCAAGCCCTACAACCCGCGCGAGCTGCTCGCGCGCATCAAGGCGATCCACCGCCGCTCGCAGCCGGGCGACGCGCAGGCGCGCCGCTTCATGCGCTTCGCCGGCTTCCGCCTGGACCGCCTCGAGCGCACGCTGCTCAATCCGCAGGGCGAGGCGGTCGCCCTGACCGGCATGGACTTCGACCTGCTGCGCATCTTCGTCGAGCATGCCGGCCAGGTGCTCGACCGCGCGCGCCTGATGGAGCAGACGCGCGGGCGCGACCTCGGGCCGACGGACCGCTCGCTCGACGTGCAGGTGAGCCGGCTGCGCCAGCGCCTCGCCGACGACGGCAAGCAGCCGGTCATCATCAAGACCGTGCGCAACAGCGGCTACGTGTTCTCGGTCGAGGTCGTGGCCTCGCATGAGTGAGCGCTCCGGCTGGCTCGAGCGGCTGCTGCCCGCGACCCTGCGCGGGCGCATCATGGCCGTGATGGTCGCCGGCGTGCTGGTGAGCCAGGCGCTCGGCACGGCGATCTGGACCTGGCAGCTGCGCGACACCGCGCGCAAGGATGCGCGCGAGGCGGCGCACCAGACCGCCGCGAGCGCCGCCGCGGCGATCCGCTACCTGCGCGACCTGCCGCCGCAGTACAAGCCGCTGCTGATCGAGCAGTTGCGCCAGATGGGCGGCACGCGCTTCTTCGTCAACGTGAACCGCGCACGGGTGCCGGTGCGCCCGATCGAGGATTCGCTGCTCGCGCGCACCGTCATCGGCGAGGTGCGGGCGACGCTGCAGGCCGAGCTGGCGCAGGGCTCGCATGCCGAGGTGGCGCTCGCCTGGCCGGAGACGCTGTCGGTCACCGGCGACGGCCGCTCGCTGCGCGAGCTGCCCGAGAGCTGGGTCGTCGGCCCGATGCTGCTGCGCCCGCGGCGCGCGCCGGTGCTGGTGATCCAGGTCGAGTCGCCGGCCAGCGGCTGGCTGCTGCTCGCCGCGACCCTGCCCGATCCGTACTTCCTCGACAGCGCCAACCCGCTCACGCGCGACCGGCTGCTGCTGCAGGGCGCGACGCTGCTGACGGTGCTGCTGCTGGTGATGGTGGTCGCGCGCACGCTCACCCGGCCGCTGCAGCGCATCGCCGACGCGGCGAGCGCCTTCGGCAGCGCGCTGCACTCGAACCGCGTGCCCGACGAGACCGGCACCATCGAGCTGCGCCGCACGGCGCGCGCCTTCAACGACATGCAGGCGCGCATCCAGCGCTTCGTCGAGGACCGCGAGCGCCTGTTCGCGAGCATCTCGCACGACCTGAAGACGCCGATCATGCGGCTCAAGCTGCGCGCCGAGCTGCTCGACGACGATGCGGTGCGCGCCGACTTCCACGAGGACCTGGACGAGCTCGACGTGATGGTCAAGGGCGCGCTCCAGAGCGTGAAGGATTCGGCGGTGCACGAGAACGTCGCCGACGTGCGCATCGACCGGCTCGTCGAGCGCCTGACCACCGCGGCGATCGCCGCCGGCGCGCGCATCGCGCTCGACGTCCCGCCGCTGGTCGTGCGCGGCAAGCCGCTCGCGCTCAAGCGCGCGCTCGGCAACCTGATCGACAACGGGCTGCGCTACGGCGAGCGCATCGAGGTCGGCGCATCGACCGCCGCCGGCATGCTCACGCTGACGATCCGCGACCACGGGCCCGGGCTGCCGGAGAGCTCGCGCGAGGAGATCTTCGAGCCCTACGTGCGCCTCGAGCACGGCAAGGAGACGCACCGCGAAGGCTCGGGGCTCGGCCTGGGCATCGCGCGCGGCATCCTGCGCGAGCACGGCGGCGACGTGCGCCTCGACAACGCGCCCGGCGGCGGCCTGGTGGCGACCGTGCGCCTGCCCGCGGCGCCGGCCGCGCCGGCCGCCGTGTGAACCTGCGCACGAGCGAACGCCGTTCGCGCATCGATCCATGCGGGAAATGCATGACCTCGCAAAACGGTCGAGTTACGACCCAATTACACTGACGGCACGTCGCCTGCCCCGCGAAGACCCGGGTTAACGCGCATTTTGTTGCAGTACCTCGGTGTAACTCCCCTGCGCACCTCGCGTGGAGATCGCTAAGTTGGGAACAGGCGGGATTGGGCGAGCCTCGCGCGCGAAAGCACGCGGCGGGGTTCGCCCAATCCGGTTTTGAACTTTGATGATTGGAGTCTTCTCATGAACCGTCCCGCAATGGAAGGGCTGCGCCTGAACGTGCCCGCCTACGTCAAGCATGACCGCCTGGTCTCCTGGGTCGCGCAGGTCGCGGCCCTCACGCAGGCCAAGGATGTCTACTGGTGCGACGGCTCCGAGGCCGAATACGACCGCCTGTGCGAACAGCTCGTGGCCGCCGGCACCTTCAAGCGGCTGAACCCCGCCAAGCGGGCGAACAGCTACCTCGCCTGCAGCGACCCGAGCGACGTCGCGCGCGTCGAGGACCGCACCTTCATCTGCAGCGCCACCAGGGAAGGCGCCGGCCCGACCAACAACTGGAAGGCGCCCGACGAGATGCGCGCGCTGCTGCAGAACGGCCAGGCCGACGGCACGCCCGCGCTCTTCGCCGGCGCGATGCGCGGCCGCACGATGTACGTCGTGCCGTTCTCGATGGGCCCGCTCGGCTCGCCGATCTCGCACATCGGCGTCGAGCTCTCGGATAGCCCGTACGTCGCGGTCAACATGCGGCTGATGACCCGCATGGGCCGCGGCGCGCTCGAGGTCCTCGGCACGGACGGCAGCTTCGTTCCCTGCGTGCACACGGTCGGCGCCCCGCTCGAGCCGGGCCAGAAGGACGTCACCTGGCCGTGCAACAAGACCAAGTACATCGTCCACTACCCCGAGACGCGCGAGATCTGGAGCTACGGCTCGGGCTACGGCGGCAACGCGCTGCTGGGCAAGAAGTGCTTCGCGCTGCGCATCGCCTCCAACATGGGCCGCGACGAAGGCTGGCTCGCCGAGCACATGCTGATCCTGGGCGTCACCAGCCCCGAGGGCAAGAAGCACCATGTCGCGGCCGCGTTCCCGAGCGCCTGCGGCAAGACCAACTTCGCGATGCTGGTGCCGCCGACCGGCATGCCGGGCTGGAAGGTCACGACCATCGGCGACGACATCGCCTGGATCAAGCCGAGCGCGGACGGCCGCCTGATGGCGATCAATCCGGAAGCCGGCTACTTCGGCGTCGCCCCGGGCACGAACGAGCAGACCAACCCGAACTGCATGGCGAGCCTGACGCGCGACGCGATCTTCACCAACGTCGCCCTGACCGACGACGGCGACGTCTGGTGGGAAGGCATGGGCGAGCCGCCGGCGCACTGCATCGACTGGCAAGGCAAGGACTGGACGCCCGCGATCGCCAAGGAGACCGGCGCCAAGGCCGCCCATCCGAACTCGCGCTTCACGGTCGCCGCCACCAACAACCCGGCGCTCGACCCGGCCTGGGACGATCCGAAGGGCGTGCCGATCGACGCCTTCGTCTTCGGCGGCCGCCGCTCGACGACCGTGCCGCTGGTCACCGAGGCGCGCGACTGGGTCGACGGCGTCTACATGGCCGCGACCATGGGCTCCGAGACCACCGCCGCCGCGACCGGCCAGCAAGGCGTGGTGCGGCGCGATCCGTTCGCGATGCTGCCGTTCACCGGCTACAACATGAGCGACTACTTCCAGCACTGGCTCGACGTCGGCGCCAAGCTGGAGGCGCTCGGCGCGAAGCTGCCGAAGATCTATTGCGTCAACTGGTTCCGCAAGGGCGCGGACGGCAAGTTCGTCTGGCCCGGCTACGGCGAGAACATGCGCGTGATGGCCTGGATGCTCGGACGCATCGAAGGCCGGGCGCAGGGCGCCGAGAACGTGTTCGGCATCAGCCCGCGCTATGAAGACCTCGACTGGCAAGGCCTGGACTTCAGCCGCGCCCAGTTCGACAGCGTCATCGGCGTCGACAAGGCCGCCTGGCAGCAGGAGCTGACGATGCATGACGAGCTGTTCAAGCAGCTCGCCTACCACCTGCCGGTCCAGCTCGAGAAGACCAAGGCGCGCATCGCCGCCGCGCTCGGCTGACGCGCTCCGCGCGCGCCCGCCCGCAAGGCCGCCTCCGGGCGGCCTTGTCGCATCCGGCCAGCCTCTACACTGGCCCGCGATGCGCATCCAACTTCTTTCCGACCTGCACCTCGAGCGCGAGCCCGACTGGCAACCCAGGCCGCTGCCCGACATCGACGTGCTGGTGCTCGCCGGCGACATCGGCTCCTACCAGGCGAACTCGCGCCTCGTCGACGACGACTTCGGCCTGCGGCGCTTCTCGCCGCGCGCGCCCGGCGCGCCGTGGAAGCGCGTGTTCTACCTGCCCGGCAACCATGAATTCGATGCCCGGGACTACGATGCGACCTACGCCCGCCTGCGCGCGCTGTGCGGCGAACTCGGCATCGAGTGGCTGGAGCGCGAGGTCATCACGGTCGGCAAGGTGCGCTTCGTCGGCACGACGCTGTGGGCCGACTTCGATGCCCTCGCGATGGCCGAGACCAGCCTGACCCTGCAGATGAAGCAGCGCGAGAAGGCATTCCGCGCGGCGAACTACTACCTGCGCAAGTTCACGACCCTGAAGAACGGCGAGCCGGTGCTGGCCGAGGGCTGGCGCGAGATGTCGCTCGCCGACCAGCGCTGGCTGCGTGCGGCGCTCGAGACGCCGTTCGAGGGCACGACGATCGCCGTCACGCACTTCGCCCCCAGCCTGCGCAGCGCCGATCCGCGCTACGGCCTGGTGCCCGGGACGGCCGGCTTCTGCAATTCGATGGACGATTTCCTGCCGCTGGCCGACCTCTGGCTGCACGGGCACCTGCACTGCCGCAACGACTATGTCGCGAGCGGCGTCGCCGAAGGGCGTGCCTGGTCGTGTCGCGTCGTCGCGAACCCGCTCGGCTACCGCGCGAGCGGCGAGCAGGAGGACTACCGCGAGGACCTGGTCCTCACGGTCGACGAGACCTGACCAAACTGCAGTTCAGGCACCGAGCTTGCGGCCGAGCCAGAGACGCCAGGGCGCCACGGGGACGACGCGCGGCGCGGGGGCGCTCGGCGCATAGGGATCGTGGCCGGCCGGGTCCATCGACTGGTCGAGCGCGAAGGCGGTTCCCATGTCCGCCAGGTCCGGCACGCGCGGAGCCGATCCGCGGCCGAAATGGCGAAGGAACGTGGGGCGCGAGGCACTGGGCATGGTGGCTCTCCTGTGTTGGAACCGTGAATCCAGTGTGTTGGAACCGCCCGGCAGTGATGCGACAAAATGTGTGAGTAATGCCCGGCTGTTCGATCCGGATGCGCGACCGCGACCGATGCTGCGACGCAACAAGCCGGGGGCGATCCCCTCTTTCTGAGGATGGCAGGGTTATGCGATGGCGCTAAGCTGACGGCAGTCCTGGATCCGGCGCGCCCCCGGTGCGCCATCCGTCGCCACCCGAAGGAGTCGCCATGCGCGCCCTGCAGCTTCAACTGTTGACCTGGGGTACGGCCGCCGCGGCCATCTCAAGCGCGGTGTGGCTGTCCTCGACCGACCAGGCCACGCTTCTCTGCTCGCTCAGCTATCACGCCACCAGCCCGGCGATCGGCCTCGACCTGCCGCTGCCGGAGGCGCCGACGCGCGCCGGCCCCTCGGCCGGGCCGAGCTCGAACGCCGCCAAGGCGGCCGGCTCCACGAGCTGAGCCGGCGGGGAGCCCGGGCGCACCCCGGGCTTTATTAGTAAATTCGATGAAGCTGGAATTCGATTAATCCAGCTTCATTTGCCGTGTCCTCTCCCCGAGAATCCGGTCGCGCGCGGCCTGTCGCCCGCGACTGATCCGCCGCCCCGTCGCGGCACGGGGAAACCGCATGAAAACGATCGTTCTCGGCGCCGGCATCATCGGCGTCGCCACCGCGTGGTACCTGCTCGAGGAAGGGCATGAGGTCACCGTCGTCGACCGCCAGCCCGAGGCCGCGCTCGAGACCAGCTTCGCCAACGGCGCCCAGATCTCGGTGTGCTTCTGCGAGCCGTGGGCGAACGCCGGCGCGCCGCTGAAGGTCGCCAAGTGGATGCTGCAGGACGATTCGCCGCTGCTGTTCCGCCCGCGCCTGGACCCGCACCAGTGGCGCTGGGCGCTGTCCTTCCTCGGCCAGTGCAACGACGCCGCGTTCGAGCGCAACGTCAGCCAGCTGGTCGCGCTCGGCCGCTACAGCCACGAGGCGCTGAAGTCGGTCGTCGCCCAGACCGGCATCGAGTACGACCGGCTGCAGCGCGGCATCCTGCATTTCTTCTCTTCCGCCGCCGATGCCGAGAACGGCTTCAAGGCGGCCGAGCTGATGCGCCACCACGGTGTCGACCGGCGCGTGCTCGATCGCGCCGGCGTGCTCCAGGTCGAGCCGTCGCTGAAGGCCTTCGGCGACCGCATCCACGGCGGCACCTACACGCCGAGCGACGAGTCCGGCGATGCGCGCGTCTTCACGCAGCAGCTCGCCGCGCGTTGCGCCGAGCGCGGCGCGACCTTCCTGTACGGGCACGACATCACCGGCCTCGAGCAATCGGGGGCGCGCATCTCGGGCGTCGCGGTGTGCGAGCGTTCGACGCTGCGCGGGCACACGCTGAGCGCGGACCAGGTCGTCGCGGCCACCGGCTCGTTCACGGCGCCGCTGCTGCGCCAGCTGGGCATCCACCTCAACATCTATCCGGCCAAGGGCTACTCGGCGACCATGCGCCTGAAGCGGCCGGACGAGGCCAGCGTCGTCAGCCTGCTGGACGACACCCGCAAGATCGCGATCTCGCGCCTGGGCGAGCACATCCGCATCGCCGGCACCGCCGAGATGGCCGGCTACGACACCGGCCTGGACGGCGCGACCGCGCGCACCCGCTGTGCCGCCCTGGTGCGCCGCTACGAGGAGCTGTTCCCGGGCGTGGCGGACACCAGCGAGCCGCATTTCTGGGCCGGCCTGCGCCCGAGCACGCCGACCAACATCCCCTACATCGGCCGCAGCAAGATCGCCAACCTCTGGCTCAACGCCGGCCATGGCACGCTCGGCTGGACCCACGGCGCTGGCTCCGGCCGTGCGCTCGCCGAGCTGATCAGCGGCAAGCGGCCGCAGCTCGAGTTCGGCTTCTGCGGCGATGCGCTGCCGCCGAAGCGGCCGCTGGTCAGCGTGCCGTCGCGCTCGTTCGCGTGACTCGTCAATAGCGGCCGCGCGGCGGCGGGCCGCGGCGCGGCGGCGGGCGGCGCGGCGCGCTCACCGCCTTGGGCAGGGGCCGGCTGACGTCGGCCAGGCGCATCACGCTCTGCACGATGTCCTCGACCGCCTCGTCGAGGCTGGCCGGCGGCTCGAGCGTCTCGATCTCCTCGAGCAGCTCGTCGGCGTCCTCGAGGTCCTCCGGATCGAAGGCGGCGTAGAGCACGGCCATCGGCTCGAGCGCCTCCGGCGCGTTCATCGCCATCAGCGCCGGGAACAGCTCCATCGCGGCCGAGAAGCCGGCGACCCAGGGCAGCGAGGTCTCCAGCGGCGTCGCCTCGTCGTCGAGCTCGAACACCCAGGGATCGAACCATTGCCGGCCGGCAATCGCCTGCGCGAGCTCGCGGTAGCGCCGCTGCACCAGGCCCTGCAGCTCGTGCAGGCCCTTCCAGTCGGCCGGCAGCGGGCGGCCGTCGATGTCGAACACATGCTTGAGCCAGGCGCCGGCGGCGACCGCGGTCGGCTGCAGCAGCACGCCGCACAGGTAGCCGTCGAGCATGCTGACATCGAGCGGCTCGAACGGCTCGGGGATGCGATCGAGCAGGGTCTGCAGGCGGTTCAGGTCGGCTTCGGCCAGGGGCGGAAGCGGCGCGGGCGGGGCAGGCGGGTTCATGCGCCGATTGTCGCCCGGCCGGCCGGGCGCGCGGCGCGGTCGCGGGGATGCCGCGAGGGTCGGGCCACCGATGAGATCATGCGCGCCATGACATCCCGACATTTCCTCTTCCTCGTCGCCAGCGCGCGCCAGCCGGGCGCCGTGGGCAATACCGAATGGCTCGCACGCCGGGCCGCGCAGCAGTTGCCGGCCGGCGCGAGCGCCGACTGGCTGTTCCTCAACGAGACGGACATCGCCCAGTTCGAGGACCGGCGCCATGTCGAGACGGGCACCTACCCGATGCCCGAGGGCGGCGCGAAGAAGCTGCTCGACGCGACGCTGGCCGCGACCGACCTGGTCGTCGTCACGCCGCTCTACTGGTACAGCTTCCCGAACCGGTTGAAGCTCTACCTCGACCACTGGAGCGCCTGGATGCGCGTACCCGGCCTCGAGTTCAAGGCCCGCATGGCCGGCAAGCGGCTGTGGGCCATCACCACCAGCGGCAACCGCGCGAAGACCCAGCCGATGTTCGACAGCCTGGCGCTGTGCGCCGAATTCATGGCGATGCGCTGGCAGGGCGCGCTGTGGGGCGCGGGCGGGGCGCCGGGCGCGATCGAGCAGGACGCGGCGGCGATCGCCGCGGCCGCGCACTTCTTCACGCCCGACGCCATCGAAGCCTGAGACGCATGGCCGCTTCCCCCTGAAATGGGGATGCGTGAAGCCGGCGCGTTCTCTAAAGTTCGTCTCAACGCATCCGGCAGTCGACGCCGATCTGGGAGGTGAGGCGGAAAGACCGGAATGCGACGAGTCCCAACGACGTCCTTCTCGCGAAGGACTTTGAAACCCACCCTTGAGGTGGGTTTTTTTTGGCCGGGACTCGCATGAATATACGCATTGCGTCGATAATTGCGTACATGACGACACCCCAACAAGTCCTGCTGCGCGACGCGATGCGCCGCCTCGACATGACGCGCGACGCCTTCGCCGAGCGCATCGGCAGCCGGCGCCGGGCCCTCGACACCTGGTTGCTGCCGGACGAATCCGGCGAGTTCCGGGCGATGCCCGAGGTGGTGCGGCGATTCATCCAGGAAATCCTGGCGAACACCGCCGCCCGCGCGAGCACTTCTACGCAAAGCGTATATCCGGAGGCAACTGCGGAGTTGCCCCCCGGCCCGCTGCGCCACCTGCTCTCGGTCGACCAGTTCGACCGCGACGCGGTCGAGGCGCTGTTCGCGCTGGCCGACGTGATGCAGCCGATCGCACACCGGCGCAAGGTCACGCGGGTGCTCGAAGGCGCGGTGCTCGCGAACCTGTTCTTCGAGGCGAGCACGCGCACGCGGGTGAGTTTCGGCGCGGCGTTCTGCCGCCTCGGCGGCTCGGTCTGCGACACCACCGGCTTCACCTTCTCGTCGATGGCCAAGGGCGAGTCGATCCGCGACACCAGCCGGGTGGTCAGCGGCTATGTCGATGCGATCGTCGTGCGCCATCCGGAGCAGGGCGCGGTCGCCGAGTTCGCGCGCGCGACCAATGTGCCGGTCGTCAACGGCGGCGACGGCCCGGGCGAGCATCCGACCCAGGCGCTGCTCGACCTCTACACGATCCAGCGCGAGTTCTCGCGCCTGGGCAAGCGCGTCGACGGCGCGCACATCGCGCTCGTCGGCGACCTCAAGTACGGCCGCACCGTGCACTCGCTGATGAAGCTGCTCGCGCTGTACCGCGGCGTGCGCTTCACGCTGGTCGCGCCGCCCTCGCTCGAGATGCCGGCCGCGGTCGTCGAGCGCGCGAGCCGCCACGGCAACGCCGTCGAGCTGCGCGACACGCTCGGGCCCGGCCTGGCCGACGCCGACGTCGTCTACGCGACCCGCATCCAGAAGGAGCGCTTCGCCGAGGAATCGATCGAAGGCTACGGCGCGAGCTTCCAGGTGAACCGCGCGCTGGTGGATGCGCACTGCGCGCCCGACGTCATCGTCATGCATCCGCTGCCGCGCGATGCCCGTCCGGGCGCGTTCGACCTGAGCACCGACCTCGACACCGACCCGCGGCTCGCGATCTTCCGCCAGACCGACAACGGCATCCCGGTGCGCATGGCGATCTTCGCGAAGCTGCTCGGTGTCGACCAGCTGGTGCAGCGCTCGATGCGCGACGCGACCTGGACGCCGCCCGCGCACGTCGGCCCCGACGACGCGCTCGACTGAACGCCGCTCATTTGCGCGCGATCGGGAAGCCCTCCGCGAGCGCGGCGCGCCAATAGGCGACGAAGGCCGCGACCGCGCGCGGCACGACCGGGCTGTACGGCCGGATCGCATAGAGGTGCTCGCCGAACGCGCCCACCGGCGTCCACTGCGGCAGCACGAGCTGCAACCGGCCCGCGCCGACCGCGGCCTGGGCGCTGAAGTCGGGCAGCAGCGCGATGCCCAGCCCGGCGAGCGCGGCCTCGCGCAAGGCCTCGCTGTTGTTGGCCGCGAAGACGCCGCGCACCGCGACGCTCACGCGGGCGGCGCCGGCGCGCGGCCGCAGCGGCTCGAAGGCCCAGGTCGGCGTGTCGCCCGGGCGCAGGTAGTGCAGGCACTCGTGCGCCGCCAGGTCCTGCGGCCGGTCCGGAACGCCGGCCCGCCGCAGGTAGCCGCGGCTCGCGACCAGCACGCTGCGCGTCGGGCACAGCGGCCAGGCGACATGGGTGTCCGGCGGCGCGTGGGTGTGGCGCAAGGCGACGTCGAAGCCTTCCTGCGCCATCGACACCAGGCGGTCGGACAGCTCGAGCTCGACGCGCACCTGCGGATGCGCGCGCAGGAAGTCGGCCAGCCGCGGCACGATTTGCTGGCGCCCGAGCGCGACCGGGGCGCTCACGCGCAGCACGCCGTGCGGCTCGCCGGCCAGGTCCTGGACGCCGGCGAAGCCCTGCTCGATCTGGACGAAGGCGGCGCGCGTCGCCTCGACCAGGCGCTCGCCGGCCTCGGTCAGGCGCACGCTGCGGGTCGTCCGCCGCACCAGCGGCACGCCGGCGGCGCGCTCGAGCTCGGCGATGCGCTGGCTCATCGCCGCCTTGCTCAGCCCCAGGCGCTGCGCCGCCGCGGTGAAGCTGCCGGCGCTCTGCAGGACGCCCAGCCCGTGCACATGCGACCAGAGCGATTCGATCTTGCGGACGTCCATGGCTGTTTCCGAAAGCGATGGCTGCATTGTTCATCCAAACGAACAGTGAATCCAGCGGCGCGCTCTTGGCGGCGGACGGCCGGATGTCTAGACTCGATCGGCACCAGACAACACCAGGAGACGCCATGCCCACGCCCGCCTTCACCTCGTCCGCCCCGGTCGGCAACTTCATCGGCGGCGAGCATGCGCTCGACCCGAGGGCGCGCACGCAGGCGGTCTACAACCCGGCCACCGGCGCGGTCGCGCGCCAGCTGCACCTGGGCACGGCGGCCGACGTCGACGCCGCGGTCGCGGCCGCGTCCGCGGCCTTCGACGGCTGGTCCAACACGCCGCCGATCCGGCGCGCGCGCGTGATGAACAGCTTCCTCGCGCTGCTGAACCAGCACCGCGACGAGCTCGCCGCCATGATCACCGCCGAGCACGGCAAGGTCTTCTCGGACGCCCAGGGCGAGGTCATGCGCGGCATCGACGTCGTCGAATTCGCCTGCGGCATCCCGCAGCTGCTCAAGGGCGACTACACCGAGCAGGTCTCGACCGGCATCGACAACTGGACGATGCGCCAGTCGCTCGGCGTGGTCGCCGGCGTCACGCCGTTCAACTTCCCGTTCATGGTGCCGTGCTGGATGTTCCCGGTGGCGATCGCCTGCGGCAACTGCTTCATCCTCAAGCCGAGCGAGCGCGACCCGTCGCCCAGCCTGCTGATCGCCGAGCTGCTGCAGCGCGCCGGCCTGCCGGACGGCGTCTTCAACGTCGTCCAGGGCGACAAGACCGTCGTCGACGCGCTGCTGACGCACCCGGACGTCAAGGCGCTCTCCTTCGTCGGCTCCACCCCGATCGCCCAAACCATCTACGAGACCGGCGCGCGCCACGGCAAGCGCGTGCAGGCGCTGGGCGGCGCGAAGAACCACATGGTCGTGATGCCCGACGCCGACATCGAGCAGTCGGTCGATGCGCTGGTCGGCGCGGCCTACGGCTCGGCCGGCGAGCGCTGCATGGCGATCTCGGTCGCGGTGCTGGTGGGCGACGTCGCCGACCGCCTGCTGCCGGCGCTGGCCGAGCGCGCGCGCAAGCTCACGATCGACAACGGCATGAACCCGGCCGCCGAGATGGGCCCGGTGGTCACGAAGGAGGCGCTGCAGCGCATCGAGGGCTACATCGACCTCGGCGTGAAGGAGGGCGCGACGCTGCTGGTCGACGGCCGCGGCCACAAGGTCTCCGGCCACGAGAACGGCTTCTTCACCGGCGGCACGCTGTTCGACCATGTCACGCCCGCGATGCGCATCTACAAGGAGGAGATCTTCGGCCCGGTGCTCGCCTGCGTGCGCGTGCCCGACTTCGCCGCCGCGGTCGACCTCGTCAACGCGCACGAGTTCGGCAACGGCGTCGCCTGCTTCACGAGCGACGGCAACGTCGCGCGCGAGTTCGCGCGCCGCATCCAGGTCGGCATGGTCGGCATCAACGTGCCGATCCCGGTGCCCATGGCCTGGCACGGCTTCGGCGGCTGGAAGAAGAGCCTGTTCGGCGACATGCATGCCTACGGCGAGGAAGGCGTGCGCTTCTACACGAAGCAGAAGAGCGTGATGCAGCGCTGGCCGGCGAGCACGCCCAAGGGCGCCGAGTTCGCGATGCCGACCGCGAAGTAGCCCGCCGCGCGGCGGGTGATAGAAACGCGGGATGAACACGCCCGCCAGGATCCTCCTCGTCACCGGCGCGAGCCGCGGCATCGGCGCCGCCACGGCGCTGCGCGCGGCCGCCGCCGGCTGGGACGTCGCCGTCCACTACAGCCGCGACGCGCGCGCCGCCGAGGATGTCGCCGCGGCCGTGCGCGGCCACGGCCGGCGCGCCTGCATCGTGCAGGCCGACGTCGCGGACGAGGCGCAGGTGGAATCGATGTTCCGCCAGGTCGACCTCGTCCTCGGCCGCCTGGCCGGCCTGGTCAACAACGCCGGCATCGTCGACGTCGCGCAGCGGGTCGACGAGATGACGGCCGCGCGCATCCGCCGCCTGTTAGAGGTCAACGTGCTCGGCGCGTTCGTCTGCGCGCGCGAGGCGGTGCGGCGCATGAGCACGCGCCACGGCGGCGCGGGCGGGGCGATCGTCAACCTGTCGTCGGTCGCGGCGCGCGTGAGCTCGCCCGGGATCTACGTCGACTACGCGGCGACCAAGGCGGCGATCGACAACCTCACGACGGGCCTCGCGCGCGAGGTCGCGGACGAAGGCATCCGCGTCAACGGCGTGCGCCCGGGCATCATCGACACCGAGATCCACGCGACCAGCGGCATGCTCGAGCGCGCGCAGGCCGCGGTCGCGCAGATCCCGCTGCAGCGCATGGGGACGGCCGACGAGATCGCGCAGGCCATCGTCTTCCTGCTGTCCGACGCCTCGAGCTACACCACCGGCGCGACGCTGGACGTGAGCGGCGGCCGCTGACCGCGGCCGCGGGAAAAGGGGCGCGCGTGCCTCGCGCTCATCATCCGGCACGCGCGCCCAAAACAAAGGGCGGCGGGGGCCGCCCTCCATCAAGCACCGTCACCGCGCCGGCGTCGCCACCGAGATGCTGCCGTAGACGCCGTCGTTCTCGTCGTTCGGGCCGGCGGCGAAGAACAGCGTGTTCGTCGGCTGGTTGAACAAGCCGTTGCCGAACTGGATTCCCCACAGGCCGGGGATGCGGATCATCTTGTCGTCCGCGTCGCGCAGGCGGCCGAGGTAGAGGCTGTGCGAATCGAAGGCGCTGATCGTGCCGTCGCCGAAGTTGGCGACCAGCAGCGCGTTGCTGAAGCGGCCGAAATCGGCCGGCGCCATCGCCACGCCCCAGGGCGCGTTCAGGCCCGCCTGGGCCGCGCCGCGCTTGATGAACTTGCCGTCGAGGTCGAACACGTCGACGATGCCGCGGCCCGGGACGTCGTCCTCCTTGTCCGCGTCCTGCGTCGCGTAGGTCACGTAGATGCGGTCGCCGAGCGCCTGCACGCCGAAGGGCGCCATGTGGTGCGGCATGCGCGGGTCGACGAACGAACCGGGGATGGTGACCGGGTTGAACGCGCCGTCGAACATGTCGATGCGGGCGTGGCGGAAGTCGGCCGCGTACAGGCGCGCGCCGGTCGAGGTCGTCGCGAGCGCCAGGCCCTTGTAGATCGCGCCCGGCGAGGCGACGACGCGCTGCGCGTTGTTCAGGTCGACGTTCGGCGCCCAGCCCGAGAGCAGGCCGTCCTCGCTGACGAAGAGGAAGCGCGCCGGGCCGCTGGCCGTGCCGTTCGAGACGACGAAGTCGCTCGTGCCGCTGTAGACGATGCCGTCGGGCGAGCCCGGGTCGGTCGAGTTCGGGTCGGCGGGCGGAATCGTCACGACGAGCGACTGCACGTTGCCGAGCCCGTCGTACAGGGTGGACTTGCCGCTGTGGTTGTCCGCGACCCATGAGAAGCCGGCCGGGTTGAACGCGATGCCCCAGGGGTTGAGCAGGTTGGGGTCGACATGGTCGGCCGGCACGCTGCCGTCCGACACCAGGTTGTGCACGGTGTAGGCGTTCGGCGGCTGGCCGCCGGCCTGCGCCGTCCCGTGGAAGGCGAAGGCGAGGGCGATCGCGGCAGGCAGCGCCAGGCGGCGCATCGGCAGGAAGGACATGGTCATGACGGGACTCCTGATGTTGGTTGTTCCTGGCCCGCGGCGACGGGCCGGCGCACGCAGCACGACAGCGGCGTCGACGCGCCGGCTCCGGGTTCGCCTGCGAGCTTCGGTGAATGCGGTGCCCGCGCGGCGCGGTTCAAGCGGCGCGGCCGACCCTGGCGGCGCCGGGGCGAAGCGCCGCGCATCCTTCGGCCCGCGGCAGTGGATCGCGTCGCGACCGTGCATTTGCCCGTCGCGCGCGCCGATCCGGCCGGAAACGACAGGATTCGCGCCGGTCGAGCGCGCGCGCCCGCGCTACCGTGGAAGCGCGCGGCCTGCGAGCGCCCGGCCGCAGGCCGCGCCCGCCTTGTCCGCCTTCACGGACCGCCATCGCGTGAGAAGCGTCACGTGGGATGCCGTGTGGATGTCACTGATAGGTCAGACCCTAGCCGATGAACCCAGGGATGACCCACATAATCCGCCCGTTGGTGGGCTGAGGTAAGAAGATGAAACTGATTCGTGCCGCAACGGCCATCGTGGCCGCACTCGCTGTCGGGCTCGGGTCGTCGGCGGCGCTTGCCGGCGTCCTGAACATCCAGATCGGCGCGACGGAAGCGTCGCAGCGCGAGGGCTACAAGGCGCTCGTCAACGACTTCCGGGCGGCGAATCCGGACGTGGAGGTGCACCTGACGCTGGTCGACCTGCCGACCTACCGCAAGGACCTCCCGCCGACGCTGCAGGCCGACGCCGCGCCCGACGTCTTCAACTGGTTCGCGGGCGACCAGATGCGCAGCCTCGCCCAGCACGGCGAGCTCGACGACCTGAGCGACCTCTGGAAGGCCAACTCCTGGTGGAACACCTTCCCCAGCGCGGCCGCGACCATCGGCGGCAAGCAATACGCCCTGCCCTACCAGACCTATCCCTGGGGCATCTTCTTCCGCCATGACGTGCTCGAGCGCGCCGGCGTCACGCAGCCGCCGCGCGACTTCAGCGCGCTGCTCACCGCCTGCTCCAAGCTGCGCAAGACCGGCTTCACGCCGATCGCGCTCGGCGCGAAGGACGGCTGGGCGCTCGCCGCCTGGTTCGACTTCATCGACATGCGCGCGAACGGCTACGAATTTCACGAGCAGTTGCTCGAAGGCAAGGTCTCGTACAACGATTCCAACGTCCGCCGCGCCTTCATGATGTGGAAGCAGCTGATGGACGCGAAGTGCTTCGACCCGAACGCGCTCGCGGTCGACGTGCGCGGCGCGGAGGCGCTGCTCTATGCCGGCAAGGCCGGCATGCTGCTCTCGGGCACGGTGGTGAGCGCGAGCTTCCCCGAGATCGTGCGGCCGCAGATCGCCTACGAGCGCTTCCCGACGATCGACAGCAGCCAGGCCGCGGCCGAGGCCGCGCCGACCGACACCCTGCACATCGCCGCGCGCGCGCGCAACAAGGCCGACGCGCGCCGCTTCCTGAAGTTCGTCGCCAGCAGCGCGGCGCAGGCCAAGCTCGCGAAGTCGCTCGGCTCCTTCCCGACCAACAAGTTCGCACCCGTCGCCGGCACCGTGCTGGACCTCAGCTCGTACAAGGTGCTGACCGACGCCAAGACCAACCTCATCCAGGGCTACGCGCGCGACGTGCCGGCGGAGATGGCCGCCCAGGGCATCAAGGGCTTCCAGGACTTCTTCGCCCAGCCGGCGCAGATGTACCCGATCCTCGACCGGCTGGACGCGACGCGCGCGACCGCCTACGCCGCCGTCGCGGCGGGCGGCGATGCCGCGCCCGCGTCGACCCGCCCGTCGAAGAAGAACTGAGACCCGCCGCGCGCGCTCAGCTGACACCACGCTGTCAGCAGCCCCCTCGCACCATGGCGTCCTTCTTCGATGAAAGGATCGCCATGCTGCAGGCTGCCCTCGACTGGTTCGAGATCCCGTCGCGCGAGGCCGAGCTCGTGCTGCGCTTCTACGAGGCCTTGCTCGACATCGCGGCCGGGCGCGACCCGGCCGGCTGTCCGCGCCATGCCGACGCCGCGCAGGCCAGCGGCCTCGCCCGCGGCGCGGCCGCGCCGGCGCCCTGAGGCAAACTCCGGCCGATGCGCCGTGCCGACCGCCTGTTCAAACTCGTCCAGCTGCTGCGCGGCCGCCGCCTGTCGACCGCCGCGTGGCTGGCGCAGAAGCTCGAGGTCTCGCTGCGCACGGTCTACCGCGACGTCGCGGACCTCCAGGCGCAGGGCGTGCCGATCGAGGGCGAGGCCGGCGTCGGCTACCGGCTCAACGCCGGCTTCGACCTGCCGCCGCTGATGTTCACGACCTCCGAGGCCGAGGCCCTGGTCGCCGCGGTGCGCATCGCCCAGCCGCGGCTCGACCCGGTGCTCGCGGCGGCGGCCGACGACGCGATGGCGAAGATCCTCGGCGTGCTGCCGCCGCTCGCGCGCGCCGCGGCCGAGGCGCTGCCCTTGTACGCGGGGCCGCTCGTCGTCGACCCCGCGACCGGCGAACGCCTGCAGCGCCTGCGCGACGCCGTCTCGGGTCGGCGCGTGGTCGCCTTCGGCTACGTCGATGCCCAGGGCACGCCGACCCAGCGCCGCACCCGCCCGCTCGGCTGCTTCCACTGGGACACGGTCTGGACGCTCGTGGCCTGGTGCGAGCAGCGCGAGGACTTCCGCAGCTTCCGCATCGACCGCATGGAATCGCTGCGCACGCTGGAGGACGGTTTCCGCGACGAGCCCGGCCGCACCTTGCCCGACTTCCTGCGCCGCATGCGGGCGCAGGCCGCCGCCCGCAAGCTGTAAAGGGTGCTTTACAAGCTCGAGGGACCTCGCCACAATGGAAAGCATCCTTTCCACCCGGATGTCTTCGATGCCCCGCTCCCCTTACACCAAGGAAATGCTGTCCACGCTGGCGGTCTACTGCGTCGCGCTCGTCGGCTCGATCGAGCTGCTGCAGCACACCGCCTTCGCGCCCGCCTGGCAGGCCGCGATCGCCCTCACGCCGATGCTCGCCTGCTTCGCCGCGGCCTGGGTGATCCTGCGCGAGATGCGCCGCATGGACGAACTGCAGCGCCGCATCCAGTTCGAGGCGCTCGGCTTCGCGTTCGCCGCGACCGCGCTCGGCACCTTCAGCTACGGCTTCCTCGAAGGCCTGGGCTGGCCGCGGCTGTCGATGTTCGGCGTCTGGCCGCTGATGGCGGTGCTGTGGGTCGTCGGGCTCGCGATCGCCCGCCGGCGCTACCGGTGAAGAACCGGCTGCGCGAGCTGCGCGCCGAGCACGGCTGGTCGCAGACGGAGCTGGGCGAGCGGCTCGGGGTGTCGCGGCAGACGGTCAACGCGATCGAGAACGGCCGCTACGACCCGAGCCTGCCGCTCGCGTTCACGATCGCGCGCGTCTTCGGGCTGCGGATCGAGCAGATCTTCAGCGAGGATTGAGAAGGCCCGCGCCGGCGCGGCCCGCGGGCTGCGCACTACACTCGGCCGACGATGCCCTTGACGCACCTCCTGCTCGCCCTCGCCGTGGTCGCCATCTGGGGCACCAACTTCGTCGTCATCCGGCTCGGGCTCGACGCCTTCGCGCCCTACACCTTCGCGGCGCTGCGCTACACCTTCTCGTTCCTGCCCTTCATCTTCTTCATCCCGCGCCCGGCGATGAGCTGGGGCAAGCTGGCCGCGTTCGGGGTGCTGATCGGGGTCGGCCAGTTCGGCCTGCTGTTCTGGGCGATGCGGGCGGACATCTCGCCCGGGCTCGCCTCGCTGGTCATCCAGTCGCAGGTGTTCTTCACGATCGGCCTGTCGGCGCTGCTCTATCGCGAGCGGCTGAAGGCGCTGCAGTGGCCCGCGTTCGCGCTCGCGATCGGCGGCCTGGCGATCGTCGCCGCGCACGTGTCGGCCGGCGCGGGCGTGACCGCGTTCGGCGTCGGCCTGGTCCTGGTCGCGGCGGCCTGCTGGGCCGCGGGCAACCTGGTCGCGCGCGCCGCCGGGCGGGTCGACGCGCTCGGCTTCATGGTCTGGTCGAGCCCGTTCGCCGCGCTGCCGCTGTGGCTGATCAGCCTGGCGCAGAACGGCGGCGCGCAGGTCGGCGCCTCGCTCGCGCAGGCGGGCGTCGTCGCCTGGGTCGCCGTCGCCTGGCAAGCCGTCGGCAACACCTTGTTCGGCTACGGCGTGTGGAACTGGCTGCTCGCGCGCCACAGCGCCGCGACGGTCACGCCGACCGCACTGCTGGTGCCGGTCTTCGGCATGACCGCCTCGGCGCTGGCGCTGCATGAAGGCCTGCCGTCCTGGAAGCTGGCCGCCGCGCTGCTGGTGATGGCCGGGCTGGCCATGAACCTGCTCGCGACGCGCCGGCCGGCGCAACGCGCCTGAGCGCAGCGCCCGCCCGCGGCCGCCGCATCATCCGATCGAGACGCCGAGCTTGTCCGCCCAATGGCGCGTCAGCGGCGTCACCGGCTTCGCAAGGCAACGCTCATTGAGGATCGCGCGCCCGACATGGGCGAGCGACGAGCCGGCGGCGGCATGCATCAGCGTCTGCGCGACCAGGTCGCGCCGGACGCGGCTGCCGCCCAGGCGCTCGCCCGCCTCGTGCACGAGGTAGAGCCCGCGCACCGCGGCGTCGACATCGCCGCGCTCGACGGCGAGCAGCGCCCGCATCAGCGGCAGGCCGGCCTCGCGCGCGACCGCGTGGTTGCTGCGCGCGGCCTCCTCGCCGCGCATGACGCGCTCGGCGCAGCGCGCGACCCAGCCCTCGGCCTGGGCGCGCTCGCCGGCGCCGAGCATCGCGAGCACCACATGCCAGTCGGTGAACGCATGCACGCCGGCCGCCGCCGGGTCGGGCTGCCAGCGGCGCAGCAGGTCCTGGAACAAGGCGTCGACCTCGACGTCCATCACGCGCATGCGCCAGTACAGCGAGGCCGCGTCCACGCATTGCAGGCCGTGGGCCAGCGCGGCGCCGGAGAAATGCGTGTCGACCAGCCGCAAGGTGCCGGCGACGTCCAGGCCCTCGAGCCGGAACAGCGCGAGATGCCACCAGAGATGGCTGGCGAAGCGCGTGCCGTCGATCCAGCGCTCCTGCTGCTGGCGCAGCCAGGCGGCGCCTTCGTCGAAGCGGCCCTGCATCTCCATCGCGTGCGTGACGGCGTGCACCGCCCAGGGCGCGCGCCCGCGGGCGGCGTCGCCGGCGGCGGCGCGCACCGCGAGGTCGACCGCGCGCCGGCCGAGGTCCTCGGCATGGGCAAGCTGCTGGCATTCGGCGAGGCCGAAGGCGTAGAGCCCGAGCACGCAGGGGAACAGCGGATCGGTGTCGTCCCACTCGGGCAGCGCGCGCGCCGGGCGCAGGCGCAGCGCCGCGGCGTCGCCGCGCACATGATCCCACTGGTGGGCCCAGTGCAGGGCGAGCGCGTCGCGCGGATGCTCGAGCAGCAGCTCGTCCCAGCCGCGCAGCGCGGCCTGCAGCCGGCCCTCCTCGAGCGCCTGCAGCGCCGCGAGGTGCGCGCGCTCGCGTTCGGTCGCATGGGCGGCGAGCGGCTCGGCCGCCTGCAGCAGCGCGCGCGCGGTGGCGCGGTCCTCGGGTTGGTGCAAGGCGAGGCGGAAGCCGGCGTCCAGCAGCAGCGGCAGCATCCAGCCCGGGTCCGCCTCGCGCGCCGCCTGCAGGGCGAGGCGCGGCGAATCGGCGCAGGTCATCATCTGCCACAGCGCCTCGTCCGCATGCTCGGCCGCCATGCGCGAGGCCGTGCCGAGCCGCAGCCCCCGCGGATCGGTCAACGCGGTCGCCGACGGATGGGTCATCGTCCGGGGCGCCGCGTCGTTCAGGCCGCGAGGCCCAGGCCCTCGGGCAGGCCGAGGTGCAGGTTCATCGTCTGCACCGCCGCGCCGGACGCGCCCTTGCCGAGGTTGTCGATGCGCGCCATCAGCAGCACCTGGTCGTCGCCGCCGAAGACGAACAGGTCGGCGCGCTGGGTGTCGTTGCAGCCCTGGACGTCGAAGCTGCCCTCGGCCAGCACCTGCGGGTCGGCGAGCGGCATGACGCGGACGAAGGCCTCGCCGGCATAGCGCTCGACGAGCGCGGCATGCACCCGCGCCGCGCTCGCGCCGCGGGACAGCGCCGTCGCATGGAACGGGATGCTCACCGTCAGGCCCTTGTAGAAATTGCCCACGATCGGCATGAACACCGGCGCGCGGGCCAGCCCGGTGCAGGTCTTCATCTCGGGGATGTGCTTGTGCGCGAGCCCGAGCGCGTAGGGGCGCGGCGAGCTGAGCGCGGCGTCGATCTGGCGTTCGCCGTCCATCTGGCGCGCATGCCAGGCCTGGTACTGCTCGATCATCTTCTTGCCGCCGCCGGAGTAGCCGGTGATCGAGGTCGCGGTCACCGCGGCCTCCGGCGCGAGGAGGCCGGCGTCGACGAGCGGCCGCGCGAGCAGGATGAACGCGGTCGCGTGGCAGCCCGGGTTGGCGATGCGCTTGGCGGCGCGCAGCGCCGCGCGCTGGCCGGGCGCCAGCTCGGGCAGGCCGTAGACCCAGGTCGGATCGGTGCGGTGCGCGGTGCTCGCGTCGATCAGGCAGGTCTTCGGATTGGTCACCATCTTCGCCGCGGCGCGCGCGGCGTCGTCGGGCAGGCAGAGGAAGGCGACGTCGGCCGCGTTGAGCAGGCGCGCGCGCTCGGCGTCGTCCTTGCGCAGCTCGGGGGCGATGCGCAGGAGCTCGACATCGGGCCGTGCGGCGAGCATCTCGTGGATGCGCAGGCCGGTCGTGCCTTCCTGGCCGTCGACATAGACAAGGTGTTTCATGGCAGCAGGCCGCGCGCGCAGCGGGCTGGCGGCCCGGGCACGCGGCAGAATTCGTGGGAGTTCCCGCAAGCATACGGCAATGCCATCCCACGATCCCTGTCGCACCGTCCGCCCCGACCTCCACGTGCTGATCCTGCCCGGCTGGCAAGGCTCGGGTGCGGCCCATTGGCAAAGCCGCTGGGAGGCGCTGCACGGCGACGTCCGGGTCGAGCAGAACGACTGGACCTGGCCGCTGCGCGGCGACTGGATGATGCGCCTGGACGAGGCCGTGGGCGCGATCGCCGACGCGAGAGGCGGCGCCGCGGAGATCGCGCTGGTCGCGCACAGCCTGGGCTGCCACCTCGTCGCCGCCTGGGCCGCGCATTCGACGCGCACCGCGCACGTGCGCGGCGCGCTGCTGGTCGCCCCGCCCGACGTCGAGCGCGCGGACATGCCGCCGCAGCTGCATTCGTTCCTGCCCGTCGTGCGCGAGCGCCTGCCGTTCGCGGCGCTCGCGGTGATCAGCGAGGACGACCCGTTCTGCGCCCCGGCGCGGGCGCGCGGGCTGGCCGCCGACTGGGGCTGCCGCACCCTGGGCGCCGGCGCGCGCGGCCACCTGAACGCCGACTCCGGGCTGGGCGACTGGCGCGCGGGACGCCGCCTGCTCGCCGGGCTGCTCGCCGGGCTGCTCGCCGGCTGAGACAATGCCCCCATGGTCACCAAGAAACCCAAAGGCCTGGGCATGGGCCTCGAAGCCCTGCTCGGCCCGAAGCACGAGGACGCGCCCGCCGTCGAAGGCGCGCCCGCCCACCCGAGCGCGCTGAAGCTCGCGCAGCTGCAGCCGGGCAAGTACCAGCCGCGCACGCGCATGGACGAAGGCTCGCTCTACGAGCTCGCGGAAAGCATCCGCGGCCAGGGGATCATGCAGCCCATCCTCGTGCGCCCGCTCGAGGGCGCGGGCGCGAAGGCGCAGCGCTACGAGATCATCGCCGGCGAGCGCCGCTTCCGCGCGGCGAAGCTGGCCGGGCTGGACGAGGTGCCGGTGCTGGTGCGCGAGGTGCCGGACGAATCGGCCGCCGTGATGGCGCTGATCGAGAACATCCAGCGCGAGGACCTGAACCCGCTCGAGGAGGCGCAAGGCCTGAAGCGCCTGGTCGACGAGTTCGGCCTGACCCACGAGCAGGCGGCCCAGGCGGTCGGCCGCTCGCGCAGCGCGGCGAGCAACTTGCTGCGGCTGCTGAACCTGGCCGCGCCGGTGCAGCAGATGCTGACCGCGGGCGACCTCGACATGGGCCATGCGCGCGCCCTGCTCGCGCTCGAGCCGGCGCAGCAGATCCTCAGCGCCAACGAGATCGTCGCGAAGAAACTGTCGGTGCGCGACGCCGAGAAGCTGGTCGCGCGCGCGGCCGTCGCCGGCCGCCAGGCGCCGCTGCTGCGCGTCAAGCGCGAGAAGCCGGGCGACGTCGCGCGGCTCGAGGAACAACTCGCGGACCGCCTCGCGGCGGCGGTCGAGATCCGCATGCTGAAGAAGACGCGGCGCGGCGAAGCGGGCGAGATCGCGATCTCGTTCGGCTCGATGGACGAGCTCAACGGCCTGCTCGAGCGGCTCGGCCTCGGCGAGGAATGAGGCCGCGGCCGGCCCGCGCCGGCCAGGCCGCCGCCGTCACGGCAGGTTGCTCGTCACCCGCACGAGCGACCCGGCCCTGCCCGGCGTGAGCTGCCAGGCGTCGCGCGTGTCCGTCTCGTCGACGCCGAAGCCGCCGGGCGAGGCGAGCAGGGTCTGGCCGGCGACCGCGCCGGGCAGGCCGTCGACGAGGTCGCCGTGCATGTACTGGCTGCCGGCGGCGACCGCGCCGAAGCTGATCACGGCGCCGGTCGCGACATCGACCTCGGCGAGCGTTCCGGCGATGCACCAGTTCTTCATCACGTCGGGCGTGCAGGTGAGCATGCCGACCGCGGCAGCCGGCTGGTCGAGCCGCGCCGTCGCCGCGCGCACGAGGCCGACCGCCCAGTTGCCGCTGCCGCGCAGCGTCGTGCCGGCGGCGTCGACCACCTCGTAGCCCTCGTCGAGCCTGCCCGCCACCGTGGCGCCGGTGAAGACGAGTCCCTTTCCAGCACATTGGGATCCTAAGCTTAGAATTCCACGTGGACAAGTTGTCGCG